>Ga0102952_1000227_pt1 | contig 25117 bp, 27 predicted proteins | sample SalPon2A_C_D1_MG_FD_78506 | JGI IMG/M metagenome (GOLD analysis project Ga0102952, IMG submission 78506) | Soil microbial communities from South San Francisco under conditions of wetland restoration - Salt Pond MetaG R2A_C_D1_MG | ecosystem: Environmental > Terrestrial > Soil > Wetlands | place... | reverse complement strand
GCGGACAAAACGCGCAGGGCGGGGCCATCTCGAGCGGCCGTACAAACAGCGCATGACCAACCGATTTCAACAGCTCCCAGACCAAATCCCACCAACTCGGAAAAACCATCATGCCCTCCCCTCGTGTGCCGCCGGATGAAACAAGGCGTTGTAGCGCCGACCCAATTCGGCATCGGCGGCCAGAATCTCGGCCACCGTCACCTCGCCGATCGGTTTGCCAAGTTCCAGCAGGATCTCGGTCAGCATCCGCTGGGCGCTGCCGTTGATCGTGGCCAGGGATTCGAAACAATCAAGCATCCCTAAGACCTCCGCCGCTGCCATCTTGGCCGCCCTGGCGGTCTGCAATTCACCCAGACACTCCTGACAAAGCAGCGTCCCGCTGCCCCGCGTCGCGATACATCCGCAATCAGCCATCACTCCCCCCTATTGCCGACACGCCGGCCCTCGGTGTGTCGGCGCTCCTCGCCAGATCGCTCCGGCTTGTGGTGGCCGTGCGCCTCGACCTTGGCCTGCTGTTTGATATGGATCTCGAGATGATCTTCCTCTGTCAGAACCCCGCAGGATTTGAACCGGTCAAACATCTCCTCAACACAGCGGGGGACATCGAGGACCTGCTCAAGTTGGGCAAAAAGAGTTTCCTTGTAGACCGGCATTTTCTCCGGCTCGGCATGGGAGAAAATGCGCGCCAAAATTTTCACTGCCTCAATGGCTTCGGCCAACTCCTCCTCCGTTTTGGCAAGGATGGCCGATGGGTCGGTTTTGATGTTGTTTAGCGGGCTGAAAGCCCGGGGGATGATGCGCTTACAGACGGGGTTTTCAAGGAGGGCATAAATGAGAATTGAGCGGTCTGAGAGCCTGTCTGATATACACACAAGAGCTTCTGGCGCAGGGTCGAGCGCATCGCTCTCAACCGAACTCATCCAGCTCTTCTTTCTTCCGCAGCAGGAGGCCAAGGCCTCAAGGGTCAACCCAACTTCGCGCCTACGAGCCCTTATTTTTTGTCCAAGAGACATCTTTTGCACCCCTTTTTCCGATGTTTGAGGAAACACTAACCCCAAAAAATCGGAATGTCAACACAATTTTCCGCATTAGTCGGGCATCGGACATGTTGTTCTGCCCTATTTCCGATAAATAAGCCTTTGTTTTTATTTATGTTTTATTTATACGGAAACTATTTACAAAATGCGGAAAAAATTATTTATTGTTTATAACCGGCACAAATATGACAACCTGATCAAGCAGATGCTCAGTGCCTGGGAGACCAGGTTACTCGACATTCTCAACTCAAAAACGGAGGGGGTATGACCTCAGAAGAAAACGGGATATTTATCAAGCTGCTGGAAATCGGCGAGGAACGTGGAGCCAACGGGATTACTAAGATACAGGCCCTCAACAGGCTTGCCGAACTGGGGTTAGCCATCATTCTGGCGGTTGCAACCCTGTTGGCGACCGTTGTTCTCGAAGTCGTAAAGTCCCTGCCCGGCTAACAGCTCATCAATGTTGGCAATCAGAACAGCCGGACTTCCCCACGCACCCCGACCAGCCACCAGTAGCTGCTAAACGAGCCGGCCCCCCTTTGGCTCCAATTTCCCAGCGGGGCAAAATACTCGCTGAAAAGCTGCAGCCGCTCCGGACCGAGGCCGATGCCCAGGTTAAAGGTCGGCCTGACCTCCTCGACGCTCCAGTCATCGTCGCGCCAGCGGTTGGAGAGCTGCTGATCGCGTGGCACCCAGGTATTGACGCCCCAGAGGGTCAGCGTCGGGGACACCTGCAGATACTGGAATCTGATTTCCGGTGCCATCTCGATGCGGTAGCGTGCGACCTTGTTGCCGACCACCGGCTCGTTGTGCGGGGGGACGAAAGCTGCGGAATAGTTGAGGTCAAGGGACATCCCTTGCGCCGGCCCGGCGGTCAGCGCAAGGGCGATCAGCATGCCGAGCAGGAGATAAAACAGGGCCTTGACCCCGGCCGGATGAGAGCCCCAGAGGTCGAAGGTTGTGTTCCGAGGCGTTTCGTGGTCCCAAGCAAAATCCAGGTGTGCCATGTTGGTCTCCTTTAGACTCCGAGTAGCGTAAATGCGATGTTGACCTGGTCCTTGTCGACGGCGGTTGTCCAGCTGGTCCCGTCATAGGTGTCTCCCGGCTCGGTGGAGATGCCCAGGTTGCCGTAGCTAGAGGTGATATTGGCTCGCTCAGTCTGGTTGCTGCCGACCGTCAGTGTCGTCGCGGCACCGCTCCAGATCGCCATGTGCCCATCGAGCATGAGTGCGGCAGGGCCTTTCGGGTTGCCGTGATTGAGCACCGCGGTCAAGAAGCTGGTCGTGGTCACGACCTCCTCGAATGGTACGGACTGATCGACCCCGGTGAAGCTGATCGATTCTCCAATCAGTCCGTAGTGGCTGCCGCTGGAGAGGGTAACTTCGATAGTTCGATCCCCCGCTGCCGGGGCCAGGAGGTAATACCATTCTCCCGAGGAGTGGCTCGATGTCTGCCTCGTCGCCCCTGGAACGGCCGTCATCGGCACCCCGTCACAGGTGACGGAGGAGATCGTCGCGGAGGTCGAGTCCCAGCCGATGAACACAGCCAGAAAACCGTTTGCCCCTGCTCCCATTGTGTGATCCCACTGGATTGCGGCCGTACCATTTTCGGCCTTATTCCCGGCAACGGCATCAAAGGTTGGCGGGGTTGATCCTGGATAAAGGATGTTCCCAGCGCGATAATTATCCAGACCCGTCGCTCCGGCACCAAGTGTGTGGTAAGCCCATTTACCATCGGCCGCGATGGCGTTGCCGGAAGCGTCGGCCAGCGCCCCGAGGAGAACGTCGTTGAGATAGACCGTGACCCGGGGTCGATAATCCGGCCCCTCGACCTCGGCGCGGATTACATCCCCCGGGACGATGGCCAGCCCGGTAAACCCTCCGAGCGCGTAGTCATTGCCGTCCTTCCAGCGATGGACGCCGATGGTGGTTGCGTTGGTTGCCCAGATCGCATAAAACGTCCCCAGGGGGTCATTGGTATTGCGCAGCATGACGCCCTGGTAGGCGACCGTTTGCCCGGCCCCGATCTCGCATTCGGACCACTGCGCCCGCCCGGCCGGATCGTCTCCTGTCCAGTAGGACATCGAACTGGTGGGGCCGCTCTGCCCGCCTCGGGCAATCCCGGAGACAATCTGTGTTTCATGGAAATCGGTCACCGTCGCCCAGTTCCCGTCGATGGGGTGCGCATCAGCCCGGTTGAAGTCATCGAAGACGATCTGTTGCAGCCGTTCGAAAACCGATGGGGCTGCCGCTGACGGCCCAAGATCAGCGATGTTGCCGAGCGAAAGGATATTGCCGAGTTCGGTTATGTTGGACAAATCGGTTAGATTATTGAGTTGCATGGTGACTCCACAATTTTAGAGTTATCAGCTGTCAGCTATCAGGCTTCAGATTTTCACTGCCCACTGCTAACTGCCATCTGGCAGATCCGCTGCCTAAACCCTTCCCCGGATCGCCAGCTCAAACGTGGTCATGTCGCCGGCTTCGGTCTTGGTGACCTTGACTTCGGCCCGGGCAGCCCCGATGCTACTGTAAGCCGGCCGCAGCTTGCCGCCGCCGTCGGCGATGGTGCCGGTATCCGACGCCAGGCCGTACTCCGGATCACCCTCGTCGTTGCGGACCGGGGTGATAACCACGCTGCAACCGTGGCTGGCTTCGAGGTCGACCTGCACATCTCTGACGCCCCTGGTGTTGACGATCGTTGTGTAGACATCGCTGGTGCCCGGATCGTCATCGGTCAGCGGGGTTTTGTTGATGGCTTCGAGCAGTCCGGATCCTGGCCCCGGGGCGGCGTTGAGTTGTTCGGTCATGGTTTTTCTCCTTTGTCGGGTTGCGCGGTCAGACCGCAAACAGCATATAGGTTAAGCCGGTGTGTTGCTGTAAAAACTGCGCGGTCGACAGCCCCATCAGGCTGGCCAGATCGGTCTCGGTGAGCGTGGACCAGGTGCCGCCGGCCTGATCGTAGGAATCATTGTCCCTGGGATCGCTGCCGTAGCTCATCGGGTTGTCGGCACTGACCTTTAGCGTGACATGCCCCTCGAAGGTGTCGAAGTCGGGGGCCATGCCGTTGTAGGTATCGAGCAGCACCGTGTCGATCATGGCGCTGCGATTAAGGTGGCAGGCCATGGCCAGGGCCTGGAGGACAGAGGTCCGGACCGGGCCGACCACCGACTGGCTTGCGTTCTCAGCGTCCCAGGCGGTGCCCGCTCCGGTGACCTGGTGGGTCTGTTGGGCCCCGACCAGACCGCTCGAGATGTCCAGGGCGTAGTCGTAACTATCTTCGGTGCCGGTCTGATAGACGTGGTCGGCTGAACTCGATGCTGCGCAGCTGGCTACGACCACGCCGCGCAGTTTGATCGTGTGGTCGATCAGGTGCGGGTTGCTGCGGTGGACCTCGATGGTCAGGTCGGTATCGTCGTCAAAATGCACGGCCGACTCGCTGCCGTCTGAGGCGATCCAAGCCGACTCGAGGACAGTGCCATCGGCGTCAATATGGCTCCGGCTGCGGGATAGGATCGGGGTGCCGGCGGCTGGGGCTTCGTTGGTCAGGGTCATATCAACGTTGGGCGGGGTGTTGGTGCCGTCGATCGACCAGCCCTCTGGCGGATCGTTGACATCTTTCGGGTAGATCCACGGCCACCAGTCCGGCAATAGCGCATTGGCCCCACCGAAAAAGTCCTGCTCCACAATTTGCTCGGCGCGGAACATCTTGCCCGCCGCGCCGAAAAACTCCGACCCGTTCGTAGTGTATGTGGTGCTGTCAGAGATGAAAGTAATCCCAAGGATCTCGGCGATCACCTCGGCGTAGAGCCCCTTCCAGGCAATGCGGTTATCCAGATAACTGAACCGCTCGGTTTCGGTCATCGGCTCTCCGGTGTCCGGGTGGAGAATCTCCACGACTGAGCCATCACGCATGTCGATTAGGTGCCCCGGGGTTACCCCGTAGGAGTCGACGGCGCCCATGGTGCGGGTGCGCAGCCCGTCAAAAAACTCCGGCTCGACCCAGTTCCCCATATATTCGATCTCGTCGACAAAGGGGATCGATTGAATAAAGAGGTAGGGCTGCGTCTCGCAGGGCTTGGGGTGGTCGACAAAACCGACCAACTTTGGCTGGCTCCAGTCGCCGTCGGTGAACGCGACGACGACCTGGTCGCCAACGGTGAAAGCCTTGGCGTTGCAGCTCAGATACTCGACCGGAACGTCGGTTAGCACGGTCGACTGGTTGATACCGAGCGCCTGGTGCCCCGAAGTCGCAGCGTCAAGGTCTATATCGGCGAGGTCGGTGTCTGTATCCAGCGCGGTGACCACCCCGGTGCGGTAACGCGGCCGCCATTTCGTGAGCCCTGGCAGCCGGCCATAGTTCAGCATCGCCGCCGCCGGGGTCATCGATAGGACTGGGGTTAATTGACCATCACTGGCCTGGTCATAGGCGGCCAGGGCGGCAGAGTCACCGGCCGGCTTGATGATATAGGGAGGGCCCTCGACCAGCCCGGTCTCGATCAACCCGACCTCTCCGGAAAGCGCCGCGTTATAGTCGGCGCACCAGGCGGTAACCTCGTGGTCGGCCGGGAGGTTGTCCTGCAGGGATTGGATGCGGTTCTCAGCCGAGACCTTACGCAGGCGCAATCCCCGCTGTTCTGTCTGGAGCGTGGTCAACGCCTCTAGGGACGAACGATACGCCGACGTGGCCATCACGACCTCGCCCCTGGCCGCCTCTTCCTCGCCCGGGTCCCCGCTGTTTTGCGCGGCCGTCAGGAGCGATATCTTGCTCTGCAGCGTCTGGTAGGCAGAATCGCGGGCCAACTGTGCCGTGGTGATCTCGGCGCCAAGGGCGGTCAGCCGCTCCGTGATGACGGAGATGTCCGCCTGTCTGGCGGCGATTTCGGCTTCCGCCCGGGTGCGATCGTACGCAACCTGGACCTGGTACTGACCTTCCCCGGCAGCGCTGAGGATGGTTGCTTTAGCCATCGGCCTCGGTAACCTCCATGAGTGAATCGGTTTTATTAACCGTCATGGTGACCAGCCCGACAACAAACTCCTCGTCGCCGCGCTCGGAGAACCGTGCCGTATCGCCAGGGCGCAGCGAGTTGTTCATCCGGCAGCGATAGCGCCGCTTGCCGCCAGTGGTGTTGGCGACTTGCAGCGCGACCAGGGTTACTACTTTCGCACCGGCGTTGTTCTCTGTACGATAGCCGGTCAGATTGACCGACGAGTTGGATGGGCCTTCGTTGATTTCTGGTGTGTAGGAGTCGGCGCGGGCGATCTCTGACAGCTGTGCACTAGCCCCCGTTCCGATCTGCCGCTCGACGACAACCTCGCCGTTCGGCCGGTCGGCGACCTGCTGCGCAATAGCGGCGGTGTAGGGGATGGCCACTGACAGGTAGCTTGGCGCCCCATCGCGCAACCGGGCGGTGATCGAAGTCGCCGGGACCAGCACGTCGGGCTGGCTGTCGGGCCCCCCCGTGAGAGTGCAGAAAAACTTCTCACTCAAGTCGAGCGGCTCGCCGGTGACTACTTCGACGGACGGGTTTGATGCGCCCATCTCGTAAACAGCCTCCCAGTCGGTGTCGCTGCCGATCTGGGTCCAAGTTGTGACGTCGACCATGTAGCCAAGCCCGTTGCGGCCCTGGGCTGAGTCCCCAGTTGCAAACAACTTGCCATCGGTGGTCACCGCGACCGAAAAGTCGGTGCCCATAAACATCGCCTGCCAGGTCTGGCCACCTCCGGTCGCGGTCAAGCTGGTGATCGGAGATGTGGTGTTGCCGAGCCCGAGCTGGCCGGCGTTATTGGCCCCGCAGCCGTAAAGGCTACCGTCAGTCTTGAGCGCCAGCAGCCCCTCCTGGTGGGCGCTGATAGTCGCCATCGCCCAATCGGTGTCGCTGCCGATCTGGGTCCAAGTATAAACAGCGGTCCCCAGCGCCGCGGTCAGAGTGCTGTAGTTGTTGGCGCCGCAGCCCCAGAGGGTGCCATCAGTCTTGATCGCCACGGCGTTGTAGGGACCGTAGTTGACCCAGGCCCAGTCGGTGTCGCTGCCGAGTTGGGTCGGCGTGGCATACCAGAGGATCCCGGTACCGACGCCAAACTCGCCACTCGAGCAGGAACCGAACCCCCAGAGGGTCCCATCGGTCTTGATCGCCAGGGTGCCGATATTGCAGGAGACCATCGCCCAATCGGTGTCGCTGCCGACCTGGCCGGGGTCTGGGTCGTCGGCGCTCTCGCCGCGGCCGAGATAATCCTTTTTGCCCCACGACCAGAGGGTTCCATCGGTCTTGATTGCCACGCAGAAATACTCGCCGCAGGCAACCTGCGCCCAATCGCTATCGCTGCCGACCTGGGTGAGCACCAGGACGTCAGTCGAAAGGTCTGCGCCACCTTGACCGAGCTCCCCATAACGCGGGTCGCCGCAGATCCAGAGGGTGCCGTCCGCTTTGATCGCTGCTGTGAAATACATCCCGGCAGCGACCTGTAACCAGTCGCCGCCGGAGCCGACCTGGACGGGGCCGAACAACTCGTCGCTGGTGGCGTTGGTCCCGAGCCGGCCGTCCGCGCCCTCGCCGGCCGCCCAGAGCTGCCCGGCCTTGATCGCGTGAAATCGGTTGTCGGCAACAGTGGTGGATGACATTAGGTATCCTCTCGGCTGATAACATGGAATGAGAGATGGAGCTGGCCGTTGGCAACCCGCTTGCTCACGGGAGCGCACAAGAAGCAGCCCCGCTCGGTCGAAACCAGCAGTTGGCTGTAGGTCTCCAACAGATAGGCTGCCCGGCCGACCTGAGCTAGGTCGACCAGTTTGGCGCGGAGATTCAGATCCCGGTCTGCGTCGGTGTAGCCACGGTCGAGGATCACGGCGCCACCGTCAAGCGTCGCCTTACGTGAGACGCGGCGGGTCTGAGTGTCCAGCACGCTGGCTTCGGTATGCGACAATACAAGCGTGCCGCTCAGGTCAAAGGTCGGAGTCGCTATTGATATCATCAGGCTATCCCCAGTAGTTGCTCGCTGGCCTCCTCATTGACGCGCAGCTGAAGTTTTTCGACGATATTCCACAACACCAGTTCAATGGCCGGCTCTGCGCCGTCCATGCTGATGTTGATGAGGGACTCGCCGGACTGCATCCGATCGAGCTTGGCGCGGGCCAGGTCGATCTCGGCCTCGGTGAGGTCTTTTTGCAGCCGGAAAGACTCTTCGCGCCGCCTCTGCTCCTCCTGTATCTGGTCCTGGATAAACCATTTGTCGGTAAAATTGCTGGCGGCGGAGAAATTATCGTAAAGGTTCCCGAGCAGGTCTCCGGTGCTGGAAATCGCCGTGCCGATGTTCGTCAAAATCTGCTTGGTGATGTCGGCGTCGGCCTTGAGGCGTTCGATCTGTAAATCGACTGAAAACTCCATCGTTTTGATGCGTTCATCGCTGGCCAGCTTCAAAAGTTCCAGCCGCATTTTCTCCGACTCGTCAGTCGCTTCCTTCGCCGCCTCGGCGGTCTTCTTGACCGGTTCGTCCATGCCCTCAAGCTCGGCCATCCGCCGGGCGACCTCGGGGGTATTCCCGGCCAACTCATAGTAGGCGGCCGCAGCATCGATCGCGGACTGTTTCGTCCCGTCCAGAGCGTCGGCGGCCTTGTCGACCGCCCCGATCAGGTTGCCGTTGCTATCAGTGATGCGCTTGATCTCTTCGTTCCAGTCGTAGGTCGACTTAGCTGCGGCCGCGACTTCGGCTTCAAAGTCTCGCAGAGGCGCGGCGCCGGCCTGCCAGCTTTTAGTGGTCTCGTCAAAATGCAACCTGCCGGCGGCGACGGCGTCTTTCAGGTCTTTGGTGCTGGCGACCGCCACACCGGTCGCGGCGGAGATGTCGCGGTATTTCTGGGCCAATGCTGCGCTGGCCTCCGTGCCACGTTTCAGGGAGCTTTCCAACTCATCCTCGGCATCCTGCCAGCTGAGATAGTTTTCGACCGCCTTGTTGACTGCCAGGGTCGAAGCTCCGACCACGGCGATCACCCCGGCCGGCCCGGAAAGTGTTGCCAGAAGAGACCCGAACCCGGATGCGACCCCGGAAACCGCCGTGGTGAGGCTGGCCCCACCTGCCAGCTTGGCGATCAGGTTGGCAACTTGGACCCCAGCCAGCGCCTGCATGCCGGTGCCGATCCCCCCGAGCGCATCGATCACCGCTCCGACCGGTCTGGTCAGCTGGTTGAGTGCCCCGGCAAACCCGGTAACCGTGCCGAGGGTCTTCTGGCCCTCGGCGTCTATGTCTATAAACCCGTCGACCATGTCGGTGAGGGCAGATATAAACGGCGCCGCGCCCTTTACCATGCCGCTCGTCACGTTGGTCAGCCCGGCCACACCATCGACCACCCTTTGCAGCACAACAGCCAGCCCCTCCGGGGTAGCCAGGTCGAGCCCGTCAAACAGGCCCTCAACCTCGAGGCCGAGGTCTTTGAGAGCTGCGAGCAGGGTCGAAAAGTCAAGAGAGCCAAACGCCGCCGGGATGTTCTCGGCGATCTGGGTAAGAAAGGCCCCAAGGCGGCCAAGCTGCTCGTCGAGTGCGGCGAACAACGGGTCGAATGCTCCGGTACTGACCGCGGCGTCGAGGGCATTGAGAACCTGGGTCCCACCGTTGATCGCGTCTTTCGCCGCGTCCCTGAACTGGTCCCCCATCGTGGTGAAGGAATTCACCCAGGCCTGGACAAAACGGTCGGCGGCGACCTCGGACGACTTTAGCCGGCTGGCGACTTCAAGTGCTGCGCTCCCGGCCGCTCCCATGGCAACAGCAGTGATCTCGCTGGTCTTGCTCAGGTTGTCAAAAACCGTGACCATGCGCGCCGATTGCTGGATCCCAACCAACTGCTGAGCAACGAACAGTTTTTGGTTCTGGTCCAGGTGCGTAAACGCCTGGGCGACATCGGCGAGGATGTCCTTGCCGCTGCGCAGTTTGCCGTTGGCGTCGGTCTGAGCGACCCCGATGGATGCCAGGGCGTCCTTGACCGGCTTGCTATCGTCGACCAGTCTGAGCAGGCCGGTCTTGAGCGCAACCGCCGCCTCGCCGCCGCTGCGGAATATCTCGATCACCGGGGTTAGCACCCCGGCGGTTTCTTCCAGGCTGAACCCCATGGTCGAAGCGATCGGCGACAGCTCGGCCATGCCGATCGCCAACTGTTCGACGTCAGTGGCGTAATTGTTTGAGACCTCGTTGAGGATGTCGATCAGCCGCCCGGCATCCGTTGCAGGGGCCTTGAACCCTTTAAGGGATGCGATCAGCAGGTCTGAGGCACTGGCGGCGTCAAGATCCCCGGCGATCACCAGGTCGAGCGCGGCCTTGGTCAGGGTCATCGACTCTTGGATGTCGAAACCTGCCTGCTTGAAATTGGCCGTGCTGCGCAGTATGTCTGTCGAGGCCTCACCGTAGGTCCCGGAGAGCATCTTGGCGTACTTCTCTGCTTCGGCCAGCGCCGCCGGGTGGTCACCGAGGACCTTTTGCAGCTCGATCGACGCGGACTCAAAATCCTTCGATTTGGCAAAGGCATAAACCAAGCCACCGCCCGCCAGAGCGGCGAGCGCGGCGTCGGCCTTGAGAACCCCGCCGGCCAGGGTTGCAAACGGATCCGTAACTTGGGTGACGGACGAGTTGAGGTTGCCCAGCTGGCTAGAGAGCGCGTCGATTTGATGCCCGGCGGTATAAAACATGGTGCCAAGCTGGTTTTCTCCAGCAAGGATCAGTTTGACTGTTTTTTCAAGACTTGCCATCAGGTCACGCCCCCTTGGCTGCTCGCCTGTACTTTATAAAACTTGTCCCAGAGTTCGGTCTCGGTTTCGGTCAGGATCCCTTCTGGGAAGAGGTCGGGCCTGACTTCGAAGAGGAATCGCCCCCGGGAGTGACAGAGGTAGACGGCGGCTCGGACTTCGGGGTCGCGCCAGAGCCTGGAAGCTTTCCCGGCTGCTTGCCCTGCCCGGTCAACTTCATGATCGCCCCAGTCAGGATCTGCATCTCGATCGGGTAGACCTCCGACAGCCTGACGGCAACCTCGCGGGTGATTTCCGGCTTGACGCTGCCGATGGTCAACAGCTCAATGCGCTTGGTGGTCTCAACTGGGACATCACCAGAAAACCCGAGCAGTTTTTTTATCGCCTCGGAAACCTCTTTCTCCCCGCCCGAGGACAAGGCGTCGACCACAGCTTGCACATCCTTGGCTGTTTCGGCGGCCGAGTTCACTATGGCCAACTCGGTGCCCGTCAATCCGCGCACCGTCCAGACCGGGGGGGCCTCACCAAAAAAAGCGGCCAGGCCAGGCACATCGACCTCCTGCTCTCTGGCCGTAAATTTCGTTTTCATGAACAGCTTTTTGTCAAACATGGGCTCTCTCCTGGGGAAAAGGAGTGGCCGCCCCACTAGGCAGGGCGGCCACTGGATGGGGCTAGCTGTTGAATTCGGCGCTGGCGCGCTCGCCGGAGATGGTTGCTGTAACGCTGATCTGGCTGGCGGCCGGCCACTCGCGGGCGATGCCGAGCTTGCCCTGGGTCAGCACGTACGGTGATTTGTTCTTGTTGGGCAAAAACTTGAAGGTCTTGACCTTGTTCTTGGCCGTGACCAGCACGTCCTTGACCCCATCGGAGACCAGGGCCGTGAACCCGCCCTGGCCGAGCGACTCAGAGGTCGAGCCGACCGACCGGCCGTAAACCTGCTGGCTCGAGGTGCTGTGGCTGGTCTCAATCGCCTTGAAGTCAACGCCGTCGGCGATTTCGGCGAAGATCGGCGAATAATACTTGATGTAGACTTTCTTCGGGGTGCCGGCGGCATGGCTCAACGGTAGGGCGCTGGAAAACTTGACGTGCGCGTTGGCTTGCGCGGCCACGTCGGCCGAGTCACCCTCGCCGATATTGTCGATATCGAAGACCGGGTAATCGGTGCGCTCGGTGTGCTGGCCGACCACCTGGTAGATCTCGCTGTCGGTGACGGGTGCCGCAGCTGCGCTGGCCAGCCGCACCTGGCCGATCTCGACTGAATCCGCCGGGATCTCCGGAGGACCCCCGGCAGCGCCGCGGGTCTCGGAAAAACTTGTGCCCTCGGTCCCGGCAACCACCGCGATGACCCCGGCGCTGGTCATAGTAATCGAGTTGATCAGCTTGTTGGTCGTCGGGCGGGTCAAAGCCTCGTCGGCAGACGCGGCGACGCTTTGAAGCACGCCCTGGCTGTAGGCCGAAAAGGCGGCGACGTCGATCACGTCATCGTTGCCGCTGGCGGCCACCGAGATCAGGTCGCGGCCGGTGGCGATACCGTTGGGGAGAACTTCGGGTTCCTTCCCCTCTTCGCCGGAAAAGGCCGCATCGGCGGCGGTAAAAATCTGGTGGTCACCGCTGTCGGTCATGGCGGTGAAGTCGACCAGGTCTGCGCCTTCTTCCATCAGAATTTGTGCGAGTGCTGCTGTCGGCATGGCTGTTCTCCTTGTTAGGTTGTTGCGTTGTCGTTATCGGCCACGATCTTGGCGACCTTCTCCTGGTCAACCAGGATTGCCACCTCTCGCGGTTCGGCGGCGTAGCTTGTCCCTTTCACCCAGGTCTCCCCCATAACGACCCAGTTTTTAGTCATCCTTATCTTCTTTGTCCTTGCCATGGCTGTCTCCTTGTCTAGTAGCTGTGGCCCTGCGTGTTGTAGGTAACGACGTAATCAAATCGCTGGTGCGTGATCTGCAGCTTAGCCAGCTCGGTGTCTTCCGTGACTGCTACCAGCTCTGCGCCCTCGATCAGAGACCAGAGGCCCGTGGCAGATTCCAGCGCAGCCAGGAGCGCGGCGGCGGCCGCCTCGACTTCTGTGACGTCCTCGGCGACAGTGATGAAGACGATGCGTGTTTTGTTCTCGACCGTGCCATAGGAAATCGAGGTGCGCGTGGTCACCTCGGGGCGGACCATCACCGCCGGCAGCTCATCGTCCTGCGTCGGAACGTAGCGCCTGGCGAGGACACAGAGCCCGGTGGAATCCATCGCGTTGACCGCTGCCTGGAAAATGTCTTCGCGCAGACTCATGGCGACACCTTCCGCAGGTAGTTAACGGTCAGCGCGACCCCGGTCGGGACCGGGGGGCCGATGACAACGTAGGCATCACCTGACGCGAGCACAACGGAAGAGTCCTCTCTAGCCATCGGCGGAACGGCCGTGGCCACGATCAACATCGGCTGCGTGGTGTTGATCAGCCCTTCGCCGAGATCAACCTGGTGGAACTCGTCGACAAACCAGCCCGTGGACGGGGACCCGTCAATCGTGACGGCTTCGCCGATATCGTTGAGGATGTCGGCAGCGTCGGCAGCGATGTCGTCATTGAATGACATGGGTTGACTCCGTGAACCGTGAAAAGTTAGGGGCAAAAAGTTAAAAAGCGTCGGCCGCGCTTGCGCTGCGCGGCACGATCGGCCGCCGGTGCAGGGTCAGCCCTGGGGCTTGGCAGCCATGTCGATCAACAAATCCTGCCGATCGAGGTGCAGACCGACCAGCTCCAGGTCACACGGCGAGATCGGCAGCGGGCTGGAGAGCTGTTCGATATCCGGCCCGACGATAAACAAGGTCGCGCCGGCCAGCGAGTTGGCGATGCGCAGTTTCTCGGTAATCATCCAGACCAGCTTGGCATAGGTCAGATCCTGCGCCGCTTCGACCACCTGGCGCAGGTCGTCGATCACCGCGTGAGCATCGGCAGCGGTGTAACCGTTGACACCTTGCAGCGCCCCGAGCTGAACGAACAGGAGACCTTGATCCAACCCTCGCGGATCGGGAAACGTGTCGAGGATCAAACTCGGTTGATCGACGCAGGTGGCCGGTGGCACAAACGGCCCCTTGGCGCAGCCAGACAGGGTAAGAACGATCAGCACGATCAGAACGAGTAGATGCGGGAGCAGTTGTCTCATGGGGTTTCTCCTTGGATGTCAGCGGCGACCTGGTCAAAAATCGCCAGTTTACGTTTATCGTCATCGCGCAGCCAGGCCCACCAGCCGCCGAGCCTGACGCCAGACCAGACCAGCCCGGCGCGATAGGAGCCGATGCCGAAATGCAGACAGAGCGCATGCAGCAAACTATCCAGCTGCTCGCGTTGCATCGGCACAGCGCAGTCATACCACAGTCCGTTGAGACTCTTGAGCTGGTACGATCCCGCGGGGAAGTCGCCCTGGTAGTGGTAGCCGAAGTCGTGCGGCAGCGCCGGTCCGTCCATCACGCCATGCGGAGCCAAACCGGTCGCGGTCCAGAGCAGGCGCGGGATCGAGGCCCCGTCAAAGATGAAATTATTCGGGACGATCAGCCGGTACTCGAGTCCGTTATCACCGATCCAGCGGTATTCAACCTCTTCGAGTGTCGTCGAGAGCTTGCGCCCGATCGGCCGACAAAGCGGCTGCACAGTTGGCGCGAGGATCTTCACAGGTCATCCTCCGTCACGTACTGGATTCTGGTCGGCTGTTTGCCATCTTGGAACAGGAAGTACATCAGCAGCAGGTTGATGACGGCGCTAATCCATGTTCCGTTCTGAAAGGCAGCGATGATACTGTCAGCATCAATCCCCGGATAGACGGTCTGGAGAAAGACCAGCGCCGCGCCGATGTTGGTTGAGATGTTTCTGATGTTCATGATGACTCCTTATGGACAAGCTGATTCGCTGGCGAACAAAGTCCCGTTATCATCAACACAGACATAAGCCGACCCGCCTGTATAGCTTCCTGCAAGATCTGAGATCGTAATTGTCCCATCGTCTTCTACGGTCAGACGGGTGGTAGACCCTGCCGACTCTCCGACCGCTTTTGATTTCAATTCAACCTTAAACGCCTCGCTTGTTGGTGTCCAAGCATTGACTGCCGTACCTTGCATGAAACCCCTGACATCCCAATCCGTTCCGTTGTAACCGCCGAAATAAAACAGCCCAAGAATGTCCCCGTCCTGTGTCGCGGTTGGTGAACTAAGCGTCCCCCTCGATTTAAGGAACCTAAAGTAATTGGTCCCGGTAGGGGAGTCGTTGGCCGAGATCATATTGAACTCAGAAGAAACATTGTCGACAATGTCAACGGCTGAATTTGAATAATACGCATCGCTTCCGAACATCACAGTATCGTCGCCGTCAAGAACAACATCTATCTCACCCGTTCCTGAGTCTGTGACCTCAATACTTGAATCCCCTTCAGCGATTGTTCCAGCAGCAACGCCATGCGTCCATTTCCCAAGGGAGCTATCGTAAATCAAACTCTCCCCATCAGCGGGTGGGTTGTCTCTGGTGATCTGAACATTGTCAATCCAAAACCCCTCCTGATTGCTGTCATAGTTAGAATTTATCCAAGTAACTGTAACTGAACCGCCAGAAGATGTGATGGAAAACGATTGGTTTTGCCAGCCATCTGCGGTAATGCTCGCATTATTGAGAAGGCCATCTACAGAAGATTCCAGGTACATGGTGACCGAAATACCACTGGCTACGGATGTTTTCGTGTTGAACGACAAAGTATAGTCGCCGTCTGGTAGTGTGTAGGTGTGAACAAGATTCCCATCTGCTAATGGTCCTGTTCCGCCGAACAGACCTAAACTGTAATCCCCAAAATAACTTTCATCTGTGGTTCTGCCGTTCCGGCTGTCTGGAGTTCCTGCACCATAGGTCAACGTCCATCCGGTCGTATCCGTCTCAAATGGGTCAGTTTCTACAAATTCGTCATTGCTGTAGGGGATGACTTCTTCATTTTCAAAATGACGGAAGGAAACAGAATCAAGCTCTGTCGGTGAAATATTATATGGTGGGCTATTAAGTTCCTGTTGGTCGATGATAACTTTGCCGGATTTTATAGCGTTTTCAGCTATATAGACGGCGTTTCCACCGCTCTCTCCATCGACGTACCCAGCAATTTTTACGTTACCTGCCTGCTCGATAGCAACATCATCCCCGAAAAACTGCCGCGAGTTATGGTCGATTTTAATGTTAAAAGGATATTCGTTAGTAGCCGGATCTTCCTTTATCCTTATTTGCGCCCCTCCAACATGCCCGCCATTCGATCGCAGGTCCGTAAAAACAGTATCTCTGACCGCCCCCTGTAGAACAAATAAATCTCTGTCGATTGCGTCAGTTTGCCAAGATTCATAATTAGCAAACCCATGGAGTTTAAGATCATAGAAAGTAGTTTCTCTGGTTTTAAGCGACTTGTCAGCGAAGTCGTAGACACCTGATTCGCCATAGTCATAAATCAACTGCAACGTATAAAATGAATTGATGTTTGTCGCGTCCTTCCAATTAGCACCACCAGCATCGGACGGTTGTGTCCCCAACTCAAAGGCCCTATGAGACCCGGAAACACCACAACCTCGAACGATATTACGGAAAAATTGAGATTCCCGGAGACAGCCCATCTGTCCCGGCCCACCATAATCAGTCCCGCCTTCAAGGCCCAAACTCATACATGTCCCGTTAAGATAAAAGAACGAAACATCCGACCATATCGTTCTATCAACGCGATTATAGGTTCTGATCCCGTTTGACCCTACCGGGTCGAGCATCCGTTGTCCGATGACGCTGAAACTGAGTAACACAGGCCCCTGATGGTGGTCATCAGGAGAAATTCCCTCCGAGTTGACACCCATCCCACCGTCTTTGCCGCCAAGTGGGTTCGGTGTAGCATTACCCCATGTGTCGTTCAGCGTCAGAAACCAGCCGCCTGAATATCCAGGTAATGGGGTAAACAGGGTGACATAACTTCCGTCACCTTCAATCAGCCCACTATCGGCAAGGACTGATTCGTCATCGTACATATAAAGGCCACCGGGAAAATGGACTTTCCCTTCATTATCTGAGGCCCAACTGGTAGCATTTTGGATGGCGGTTGTGTCATTGGAGCCGTATTTCATCCAGACATAATCAACAGCGGTCGATGCGCTATCCGTCAACTCGGCAACAGTTGTCGAAGTAACTGTGTTGATCGTTGTGACAAGTGTCACACCAGCGACTCCAGCCCCTTCAACTGCAATCGCTTTCCCGCTATCGGTAGCCGTATCTGTAAAGACAGCATTTGTGCAGGTCAAGGTTGTCCCGCTGGCACTCATGGAACAACCACCTTCTCCATACCTGACGAGAGCGTCTGAAACTGTCGTGCTGGCGGCATCAGTCAGTTCAATTTCATACGCAGAAGTCACACTATCAATTGTCGTTTCCAGATCAGCACCAGCAGCTCCAGCACCGGAAACAATAATTGTCCGAGATGGATCGTTGAAAATACCGGTCGTGCAGGTCAGGGTTTGGTCGCTAGAGGTAATACTGCAATCATTCGCTGAGATACTGAAACCGGCATGGATGATGCCATCACCCTTTGCCCCGAAATCAAGTTTTGCGTCTGTAACTATAGTGTCGTTATCGACAAGATTGACAGCCATCATAACTTCAGCAAAAGCTGCTTCAGCGTCGGTTGCGTCATAAAGCCCGCCGGCATCAGCTATCGAAACGTCAGCCGCAGTGCCACCCAAGGAAAATCCGTCAACCGCATCGGCAATCTCCTGAAGCGTGTCAGCGGATGTCGGAAGATTGCCACTAAAACCAGAAGCAACAACGGTCATGGTTGCCGCGCTTCCGGTCGGAGTCGTGTAATCCGTCCCGGCCACCAGAGGGTCTTGTTTGCCATTGGCGAGATCGTAAACCGCCTTAACCGCCGCTGAGTTAGCCGCTGTGGTGGTGCTGGTCGAGTCGACCGCGCTTGACAGCTCCGATTCTTTGATAATCGTCGAGTCGGCGGGTTCTGCCCCGACCTCACCTGGAGTCGTCGGCAGCTCGCTGTCTCTGGCAATCGCCGCATCGATAATCGCTTCGTCAATCAGATTGTCGTCGGTGGTGTCACCGGCCAGCCGGTCGGGGTCAAAGTCGTTAGACGTGGCCGGCTCGAATAGCGACCCAGCATCTGTTGTGTAGACGCCGTTGGTGACGGTATCGGCGTTACCAACCAAGTCGCCGATAAAGTTGGTGGCGTATATCTCGCCAAGAAAGGCGTTAAGGTACAGCTTATTGTTGGTCTTGAGCGCGACATCACCGGTCGCAGGGGACGCAAATGGTAGATATTTCATGCCACTGGTATTGTCGTCTACAAGAGCGACGGTGTCGCTCGCCGTGGCTCTTACCGCAGAAGTTGCGATCCCAGCTGTGCCGGTGATGTTGATCCCCCAATTGCCGGTAGCGCCGTCCCCCGTTTTGGTCGGCGCATCGGTGATTCCATAACCCGACAAGGTAGTCGGGACCCCGGTCAGGCTGTCAAACGCACCGTCAAAATCGTCCGTTGCGTCGGTGTCTGCGTTAGGATAGGTGTCCAGGTCGAGATAGTTCTGCACCCCATGGTCGCCCCAGCCATAGGAAATGTCCCAATTTGTCTCTTGCTCCGGGGTCGGGAAGACCCTAGTCGCGGTTTCGGTGATCTGGTCGGCGGTGTAGTCACCGCTCTGAGCCGTGACCGCCCCGGTGCGGGTGAAGACAGAAGCGACCGCTCCGCCGACAGGCAGGTTGAGTAACTGCGATCCGTCCACGGCAGGGAGCCGGCCGGAGTTGTCAAGCTGGACGTAGTTGTCCGGCCCGGTGCCGATGTTGTCTTTGCGCATATATTGAGGATGGTCGTCGCCATCCAGGCCAGTCAGGGCCCCATGGTCAGTTACCCCTCCTTGCGCCGAGGCAGAATATCGTAATTGGAACAAGTCAAGGGAAAGGTCGTGTGATGGGTTTCCCGTGTCAGCATGATACAGGCGAACGAGAGCCTGGCTTGATCCATTGATGTAACTAAGCCCGTTGATGACCGGCAGACTGTGCCATTTTGCCGTGGTGCTTACAAGGATCGTCCCAATACCTTCCCATGCCGTCGAGGTCGGGTTGTATATTTCAACCGCAACTTCATGCCCGGTGCCGCCATCGTAATTGCCATAAATCAGGACATTGTTAAGATTGCTGACGCCGTTAAATGTTAAGCGCACATCCACGGCAGGGGCGACGGCAGTCTCGTTGATTTCCACGCTGGTGCCATCTGCTTCGGCCATATCCGTGTAAGCCCCGGAAGCTACAGTCCCGGCGACCGCATTCAATCCCCCTACGTCGTAAACAAGCGGGGCGAGATCGGCTGGCGTCAGATACCCGGCGAGACCATGGTCCCCCCAACCAAACGCCGTGTCCCAATTAGTCTCCTGCGTGGGGGTTGGCCAGATTCTAGTGGCTGTTTCAGCGATGTCGTCGGCGGCCAGGACAACGGCTCCAGTCTGGCTGTTGACCGAAGCCACTGCGCCGCCGGGAGGAATATCGCAGGTGCCGTCATCTTTCAAGTACCCGGTGCAGGCCGGCCACAGGGCCACCACGTCGCTATAAGTCGCGCTGCCGAGATTATCGCCAGCGGTGACGCAATCGCCCCAGGAGCGGGCGCCGTTGGCAGTTGACTTGAGGCAATAGCCGTCCTGCCCTGGGTTGCCGAGAACCGGCTCGTAGACTCCGGCATGAGTATGGTTGATGTCTGCGAATAGCCCGGCAAGGTAGAGGTCTAAGGATGATTGCGTGATATTGCGGCTGCCCGAACTGGTCTCGATCCAGTATTCTCCGGTGGCCGGCGGCGTGGTGATGTCTGGGAAAGAGCCCATCCCAACGTCGTCGCCTTGAACCAGGCCGGGGAAGGATAGTAAAAGAATTAGTAAGAGCAGTCGTTTCATTCTTATCTCCACACCACGCGGTTACCATCTGAATCCGTTACAAAATCACCGTCGCTCGACAACACGTTGCCTTGTGCTGACGCTGCCTCAACCGCCGTAAACACCGCCTGCCAATCGGCCCGCGGTGGCCAGTCCGCAGCCAAACTCCGGCCCGGCCAGGTAGCCGCCATCACTCCCATCAGGCGACCTCGCGGAACAACTTCGCCGGGCCGGCAAAAAACCGGACCGGTGCCGACAAGCCGACGTTGGCCCGCACCACAAAACGCAACCCATCGATGGAGTCAACCGGATCCGCGGGTGCATCGAGGCGCGCCAAAACATTGGCCGGTGTGTGGTTGATCATCCCCTTTTTAGTGGTTGAGTCCCAAGTAACGCTCAGGACGACAAGCGCGACGCCGGGGTCGGCTGGGTCGAACACATAGGCCTGCCAAGTCCAAGAAGTGGTGTCTTCGGACGTGTTAATGCTAAAAACCTGGGCCACCGTGCTGGCAGACCCGAGTGCCAGATAGCCCGGACGCGGCAGGACACAGCTCATGAGTGGATCTCCCAGACCCTGGTCAGCCAGCCCTTGAAAAACACCTCTTGGCTGGCGTCGCGGTCGACGATGGAGTGGTAATGCTCAAACTGCAGGCCGTTGAGGGTCTTGAGCAGCGGCCCTTCGCCGACCACGTCGATCACCAGGTTGACGGCGCCGATGGTTTTGCTGCCGACCTGGCCGTCGACGAGGATGTCGGGGTTGCTCAGCAGGTTGACCGCCTGCTGCAGCCAGCGGCCGACGGTGCCGACGCCGCAGTTGACCGCCGAGTCGAACAGCTCGTTGGCGATCACCTGGCTGGCGATCTTGGAGAGCCGCAACGGCGCCCAGAACTCGGTGCGGTAAAAGTCGGCGACCCGGGTCATCAGCTCCTGGCTGTCCTTGAGCATGTCGCGCAGGTCGGTCGGGTATTGGTCAAGCAGTGACCAGCCTGACCAGTCAGGGTGATGCTTGCGCGAGATGCCGCGGAAGGTCTCGCCGCCGCGATCGGCCGGGTGGTTGCTGTAGCCACCCTCGCGGGCCATGGTGTGCATGAAGGCGCTCATAAATTCAGCCATCAGCGGTCATTCTCCTTGTGCCCGAGTTCAAAGCGCTCGAGGGTCGCGACCCGCCGCTTGAGCTCGGCGATCTCGGCCTTGAGCTCTTGCCGGCTCTGTTCGGCGACCGTGAACCGATAGGGGAACCCGGCAATCTCTTCCTTGAGGCCAAGCAGTAGCGAGGTCTGGGTGGCTCCGATCACAATCAGCAGGCCGAGTAACCAAAGCAAAAGAGAGTTGCGACTGGCCATTCCACTGTGCTCCGGGCAGGGGTGGTCGTTATTCGACATCGGGCGTCTTCCTTACATTTCAAGTGTGGCAGTTTTGTTTCGTCTCAACCTCTTGCCAATGGCCCCGAAAGGGCCACTGGCAAAGGGTCGAAAAAGACCCAGCACTGCCGGCCGCGGGGAGAGAGGTCCGCGACCGGCAGTGCCGGGGGATCACAGCGATCAGGTCCGCTTGCCTTTGATGAGGGCCTTGGGACGAGTGCAAAGCGGCAACGGGTTGCTCTGCGCCTCGAGTTCGACAAACTTGTTGAATTTGCTGTCGGCGGCCTGCTTCATGTACTTGGGCAGGCCGATGGTGTTGACGGTCTCCATATAGTCGGCCGGGCCGTAGTAGAGCTTGAACAGGCCGGGGACGCCGACTGGAAAGATGTGGCACTTGTTGGTGTCGATGAAGTCGACGCCGCCGACGCTGCCACGGTACTCTTCCCAGGTGATGCCGCCGAACGTGAACCGCTCGCCGTAATAACCGCCGCGCAGCTGAGCCGCCTCCTGCTGTGCCAGGTAGGTCTCCCGCACTTCGGTGTGAGAGATCAGATCGTCGAAGAACGCCGAACCGCAAAAGGCATGGGCCGACTTGACGGTCGCCGCCCCGAGGTTGGTGGAGATGGTCCGGAGCACGCCAGTGCATTTCTTGCGGAGCGCTCCGGAGGCCGGGGACGCGGCGTCGAGGTCGAAGTCAACCTCGGAGGCCTGGTTGACGCCAAACTCGGTGAACAGGTCGTAGATAACCGTGTTGCCGTCGCTGTCGAGGATCTGGCCTTTGACTGCGCCAAGCGCCAGGTGTTCGACGGTGGCATCGAGGCTCTGGCTCATGGTGGTCATGCGGCCGTTAATCACTGACTGCACGCCTTCTAGCTGGTTTTCGCTGCCAAAGGCGCGGACGTTCTGCACCTCGTCGGCCAGAACCGTGTCATTGACCGGAAGGTGCGGGATGATCAGGCTGCGGGCCCGGCGCTTGTTGGTCTGGTTGCGCTGCCCGGCGGCGCCGCGCGGCTTGTTTTCGACCAGGTAGAGAACGCCGTCTTTTTCCTCGATCATGACCGAGGTCGTCGAAACGCCCTGCTCCTGGAACAGGCCGAGGCCCATCACCTGGCCGGGGATGAACGGCACGTTGTTGATGGCATCGGTCAGGCTCAGAACCGAAAACGCATCGCTGTTAAAAATGTCCAGTGCTCCCATAATGTTGGTCTCCTTTTAAATTGGTGAAAATTCACTCGGCTTTGTGAATCAGGTCCGGACGAGGATGCCGACGGCTTTGAGTTGGGCTTCTGCAGCGGCCTGCTCAGCCTCATCGATGTCGGACGGCCAGGTCAGCTCGTTGCCGTTGACCTCGGCGTCACGGACAATGCCGACACCGTCCACGTCAGCGGCGGTGGCGTCGTAGTTGTCGTAGGCGATGGCTGCGGCGACTTCGGACCCGTCGGTGCCGTCCTGGTTATAGGCGACGTACTTGCCGGATCCGGCGGCAACGGTAATGACGATCTGGTCGCCAGCAGCAAAATCGTTGGAACCGTCGGCCAGGGTGAAACCGAGACCGCCGCCGCTAAACGCGCTGGCGACAACACCGGCGCCGACGTTAACGCCGTCCGGGTCTTCAACGATAAAATCGCCAACATCGCTGCCCGGCTCGATGACGGTCAGAGTGTAGTCGCCGGCCTTGGCGCCTGCGCCGACGGTGATGGCGCCCATCGTGCCGTTGCCGGTGTTGCCGGCAACGGCCGCAGCGGATGCGCTGCCCTTGGTGACCTGGCCGAGCACTTCGCCGGCCACGACGTTTTCGCCGGTGAGAATGACGATCTCATCGCGGGAGCGGGTGCCGTTGGCCTCGCTGTCGATGAATTCGCCGGCATGTTTGCCTTCAGTTAATGTGGTCATAAGTCTTTCCTCCTATGCGTGATGTTTGAAACCCGTTAAGGCGCAGACGCTCTGCGCTACTTTCCGTTAATGACGCCCTGACGGCGGGCGTAAATGCCGGCGGTGTCGATGCCCTGTTTTTCGGCAGCCGTGCCCTGGATCGAGCGGAGGCCGCTGGGTGCGGCGGCGGTGATGGCCTCGAGCATCTGCTGCTGTGAGCCGCTGCCAAAAGCCATTGACTCAACCGAAAGACCAAGGTCGGCAATCTGCTCGGCGGTTAAGTTGGAGGCAACGATGGTCTTGAGTTGCTTGCCGACATCTTCGCCGACGGCCGCGGTGACAACGCTCATCACCCGGGTATTCTCGGCGGTGACGGCTTCGGTCAGGGCGGCGTCGGCATCGGACTGGGCGATCATCCCCTGGCGGGCGGCCTCCTCGATCTGGGCGACGAGTTCTGGATTCTCTTCTCTGAGCTGTTCGATGTTCATGGTTTTGTTCTCCTTTTTGGTCGCCCCGGTCGGTGCCGAAGCTGCAATCAGTCGGGTGCCCTTGCCTTTGCGGGCGTTTTGTATGGCTTTGTCAACGGCGCTCACCTCGTCGGCGAGGCCGGCCTTGACGGCTTTTTTGCCTTCGAAAATCGCCGCCTCGGTGTTGACCACGTCCGCGATCTTCATTCCCCGGTTACGGGCGACGGTCTCGACGAACAGTTGATAGCTGTCGTCGACCATCCCCTGGAGGATCTGCGCGGCCTCCGAGCTGAGCGGCTGGTGCGGCGAGAAGTCGGCCTTGCGGGCGCCGGCAAAAATGTGGGTAACGGCGATGCCGTTCTCTTCTTCCCAGCGGGAAAACTCGGTATGCGTGGCGATGACGCCAACCGAACCGACGCCTCCGGTGCGCGGCAGCACGATGCGGCTGCAGGCACTGGCCAGCAGGTAGCCGGCCGAGTAGGCCTCTTCGTTAACCACGGCGGTGATCGGCTTGATGCCGCGCGACTGGTAGATGTGGTCGGCCAGGTCGAACGCGCCGTTGACCTCGCCGCCCGGGGTGTCGAGGTCAAGGACGATCCCTTGCACGCCATCGTCGGCCAGCGCCGTGTCAAAGGCGTGGCGGATCTCGCCGTAGGTGGTCGGCCCTCCGGACGGGAAGTCCATCGCCAGCACCCGGTGCATCAGCGGACCATAGACACCGATAATGCCGATGCCGTTTTTGACCACGTAACCGGCCCTGGCCCGCTCACGGTCAGAGATCTCCAGCGCTTCGTTGCGCGGCAGTCCGACCACATCAAGCCCGGCCCGCTGACCGAAGACGTGCAGAATGGTGTTGAGTTTGCCTTCCGAAATCATCAGCGGCCGGTTGAACAGCCGCTCGGCGATACGCATGTTTCTCATACGGTTGCTTCCTCCGTGGATAGTGCCTCGCTGATCTCCGTCTCCATGGCCTGGCTGACGAGGTCCGGGGCATCAATGGCGGCACCCTGGCTGGTCGCGCCCTGATTGGCGTCGCTGCCGAGCTGGGCGTCCTTGGCCTGCTTGACGCTGGGCGGGTCGGGGTCGAGGTCCAGATCTTTAAACAGCTTCCGCTCGCGGCTGCGCTGCTTGGCCTGGGCTTCCCAATCCTTGTTCTTCTTGGCGGCGATGTCGGCCAGGGTGGTGGTGCCGGCGTTGAGACCCATAATGTCGGCGACCATCTCCTTGACCGGGTCGACGTTGGTTCGCTCGGGGCCGATCCAGGTGGCGGCGCAGTATTCGGCGCGGTGGGTGTAGAAGTCGGGAGCGCCGGCCGGCAGCTTGATGCGTCCGATCAGCACGGCCTCTTCGAAGAACATCTCCCAGACCTGCTGGCAGAAGAAGTTGACCAGCCAGTCCTGGTACATCTCGAAGACCCGCCAGGCTTCCTGCAGGGCAGCGCGGGCGGATGAATAGTTGGTCTTGCTGAAATCCTTGGCGATGATCTCGTAGGGCATGCCGGTCGCGGCGCCAAAAGCCCGCAGCGCGGTCTCGACGAAGATCTGGAAACTGTTGGTCGGCCGGTCGCTCTTGAGGATGTGCGGCTTTTCGCCGCTGTTGCCGTAAAGGATCTGCCCCGGTGGCACCTCCTGGTAGTGGCTGGTGCTGCCGTCGGCGTTGGTCTGCGCCTTGACGCCACCGAGACCGGTCGCATCGTAGGCGTTGGTCTTCTCGATAAAGACCGGGAAGCTGGCGGCGATGATCGCG
>Ga0102952_1000225_pt1 | contig 25598 bp, 18 predicted proteins | sample SalPon2A_C_D1_MG_FD_78506 | JGI IMG/M metagenome (GOLD analysis project Ga0102952, IMG submission 78506) | Soil microbial communities from South San Francisco under conditions of wetland restoration - Salt Pond MetaG R2A_C_D1_MG | ecosystem: Environmental > Terrestrial > Soil > Wetlands | place... | reverse complement strand
GGGCAGCCTGACCATCCTGGGCACCACGTTGGTCGAGACCGGCAGCCGCATGGACCAGGTGATCTTCGAGGAGTTCAAGGGCACCGGCAACATGGAGCTGGTGCTCTCGCGCAAGCTCGCCGACCGGCGCATCTTCCCGGCGATCGACATCGAGCGCACGGGCACGCGCAAGGAGGAGAAGCTGATCTCCGCGCGCCGCCTGCGCCAGATCAACACCCTGCGCCGGGTGCTGTTGAAGATGAACTTCATCGAGGCGATGGAGCTCCTGGTGAACAAGCTCGAGGACGTCGAGAAGACCGACGACTTCCTGCAGCGCTTCGAGGTCGACCCCGAAGCCTGACGCTCGCCGGCCCGCGCGTCCCGCGATGCTCCCGCCCCCGCGATGAAGGGAACCCCCGCAGCCGTCGTCGCGAGCGTGCTGCTCGCCGCCGTCGCCCTCGGGCTGCGGCTGGGACCGATCGAGCACGGGATGCCCCGCGGCTACGTCCCCGACAACCACGTCGTGCGCTGCGCGCTGGGCATGGCCCACGATCGCGACCTGGTGCCGCCGGCGGGCAAGTACTCCACCTATCCCTACCTGGTGCCGTACCTGCTGCTGCCGGTCTACGCGGGCGAGTACGCGGTGGGCAAGGCGCGGGGCACCTGGAGCTCGGCTGACGAGTTCGGCGCCCGGGTGATGGAGGAGCCGGGCCGCGTGCAGGTGCCCGCGCGGGTGTTGATGGCGCTCTTCGGAGCGGCGACGGCATGGGCGGTGTTCGCCGCGGCGCGCGCGGCGGGGCTGCACTCGGGGGCGTGGGTCGCGGCCTGGCTCTCGGCGACCTGCCTGCTCAACGTGCAGCTCTCGACCCACGAGCGTCCCTGGGTCGCGGTCGTGTTCTTCGGCGCGCTGTGCCTGCGCTCGGCGGTGCGCTTCGCCCGCAAGGGGCGACCGGCGGCGCTGTTGTGGTCGGGCGTCTGGGCAGGTCTGGGGTTCGCGAGTCACCAGGCGGGTCTGGTGCTGCTGGCGCTGCCGGCGTGCGCCTGGCTGCTGGCGCCGCTGCCCTGGCGCGCGGCGGGCCGGCGCGTGACGGTGGGCGCGGCGTGCGTGGCGCTGTTCGTCGCCGTGGGGCTGGTCTGCGGCCACGCCTACTACCTGCGCCACGGAGCCGTCGCGCAGGAGGCGGTGGTCGGCGGCGCGCTGTCGGCGGACAAGGTCTCCATCGGCGGTCAGGCGGTGGCCCTGGGGCTGTCGGCCGACTCGGCGAAGCGGCTGACCGGCGCGCTGTTCGGCTACGACCCGGTGCTGCTCGTGCTCGGCGTGCTGGGCCTGCTCGCCGGCGCCGGCCGGCGATCGCGAGCGTGCCCCCGCGCCTTCGGCGTCGTCGCCCTCGGCCTGCTGCTGATCGGCGGCTTCTTCCTGTTCAACCCCTCCGATCACGTGCGCTACCTGTTGCCGGTGTGCCTGCTGCTCGCGCTGCCGGCGGGAGCGTTCGTCGAGCGCCTGGCGATCCTCGGGCCGGGTTCGTCCGCGGGCGACGGCGCGCGGGCCGTGCTGTGCGCTGTGCTCGCCCTCCCGCTGGTCCAGGCGCTGCGCCTGGACTGGGTGCTGCGCCAGCCGGACTCGCGCGCCGAGGCGGAGCGCGTGCTCGCGCAGCTGCCGCCGGACTCGCGGATCGCGATCGATCACTACGGGCCGACGCCGGATCTCTCGGCGGCGGCGCTGCGGCGCCTGGAGCGCGTGCGCGGCGAGCTGTACCGCCGCGAGGCGCACCGGCTGGAGCAGCTCGACGCGGGCCTCGCGGGCGGCGTCGACGCGATCGGCGTCGAGGAGCTGTTCGAGGTCGATCCCTCCACGCTGCAGTACGTCGTCCGCCCCGCGGCGCGTTCGTTGGGCGAGACTCCCGCCGAGGTGCTGCACGCGCTCGGCGTGACCCACTTGCTCGAGGTCGACCGGCGCCCGCGGCCGGGAGGCAACTCGTGGCTCGCGGACCTCGCGCGCGCCGGACGCACGGTGGCGGTCATCGATCCCGGCCCCGGCCCGCAGCCGCCGCGCGAGGCCTTCCTGCCGACGGAGATGGACTTCCCGCTCAGCGGGTTGTGGGCGGTGGACCGACCCGGGCCGTGGATGCGGCTGGTCGAGCTGACTCCCTGAACCCGGCCCTCGCTCAGCGCGGGTCCAGGTCGAGGAAGTAGTACAGCGCGAGCGCGGTGAACGCGTCGCGGATCCGTCCCGCGCGCAGCAGGCTGCGCACCTCGTCGCGGGTGAACGTGCGCACCAGGATCTGCTCCGAATCGTCGAGCGCCAGCTCGTCGGTGCGCGTGCAGTCGAGCGCGCAGAAGGCGTGCACGTAGTGCGGGCTGATGCCGTTGGTCGGGTAGAAGCCGGGCAGCTCGACCCAGCGCCCGGCCCGGCAGCCGGACTCCTCGAGCAGCTCGCGCTCGGCGGCCGCCCGCGGGCTCTCGCCCTCGCCGATGCGGCCGGCGGGGACCTCCCAGTGGGTGTGACCGTGGGGGTAGCGGTACTGGCCGATCATCACGATCGACCCGTCGGCGAGCACGGGTACGACGACCGTCGCGTCGGGGATCTCGAAGACGTGGTACTCCTGGTCGGCGCCGTTGGCGAGCACGACCGTGTCGCGCCGCAGCCGGCACCAGTGGGAGTCGTACACCAGCTCCGAGCCCCGCACGGCGAAGGGCGGGAAGGGCGGGGGCTCGGGCGGGACGGCCGCGGCGTCGGTCATCGCTGCGGCGCGTCGGGCCAGAGCTCGCGCCAGCTCGCCCGCTCCGCGCGCCGACCCGAGGCCAGCCGCGCGAGCAGCTCGGGGGCGACGACGAAGTCCTCGAGCGCCGTCTCCGCCAGCGCGCGACCGCAGGCCTCGACGATCGAGTCGGTGTCGATTCCCTGGCGCCGGTAGGCCTCCTCGGGCCGTCCGCACTTGGAGAACTTCCGCACCGCCAGGGCGATCTGGCGCACCCCGGCGACCGAGCCGATGTTGTCGAGCAGGCCGGCCTCGCCGTCGTGCACCGAGACCACCGGCACCCGCCGGCCGGCGATCGAGACCAGACCGGCCTCGCTGCGCCCCGCGCCGGCCACCGCGTGCAGGTCGCCGTCGACGCCGAGACCCTCGCGCAGGTGGCGGTAGTCGTCCTCCGCGCCGAGGATGCCCAGCAACAGCTCCGGCGAGGAGACGACGATCACGTCGGCGAAGACGCCGCGCTCGAGCAGTCGCTGCGAGGCCTCGACGGCCTCCACGGCCAGCGCGCCCATGGCGAACAGCCGGACGACGTTCTCGCCGGGCTCGTAGCCCGCATACCCCCGCCAGTCGACGAGGTAGTAGGCGCCGCGGAGACAGGCCTCGCGCGCCCGCTCCAGCAGTTCCTCGTCGGCGAGCGGCGCCAGCGTGCTCTCGTCGACGGCGTCCGCGCCCCATTCGCTGCCCGCGCCGGCCGGCTTGAGCGGCGCGTTTACCGGCGCCTGCTTGCAGTTGGCGTGCGCGCGCAACTGCTCCAGGAACGCCGCCTGCCGCACGCCGCGGGTCACGCCGCGAATCAGCACGCCGCGCCGACCCTCGTTGGTGTCGTGCATGTGGCGCGCGATCGCGTCGGCGAGGATCCAGTCCATCTCCACCGCGAACACCGGCTCCCAGGTGATCAGGTTGGGGATCTGGATGTCGCTCTTCCAGGAGTGCTGCGCGCCCTCCGAGGAGAGCGTGACCCCCGAAGGCGTGCCCATGATCACGAACTCCGCGCCCCAGTAGAGGTTGTAGTAGAGCTGGTCGAGCGCGCGTTTGATGAAGAAGTCGTACACGGTCATGATCGGGAAGAACGGCAGGCCCGTGTAGTGGGCCATCTTTCCGAACGCCGCCACCGCGGACATGCAGTTGGCCTCGGCGATCTCGAAGCGGATGTGCCGGGTCCACATCTCCTGGTGGCCGACCAGCTTCGGGTGCCGCGCGTCCAGCTCGCGCTCGGCCTCGGCCGCCTCCGCAGAGCCGTAGATGCGCTGGTCCATCGCCGGCGAGATGTTCGTCGAGGTGCCCACGTCGGGCGACAGCGTCAGCACGAAGTCCGCCGCCGTCTTCCAGCGCTGCTCGTCGGGCGGCAGCTCGGCGGCGGACGAGGCCGCGGCCGCCTGGGGCCCGCCCTCGTCGGCGGTGCCGATGCGCACCAGCTTGGTCGCCAGCTGGCCCCACATCCACTGCGTGTGCGTGCGCGGGAAGAGCGAGAGATCGATGCCCAGCGCCGCGGGGATGTCGCCGTCGCGTTCGATCTGCGCGCGGATCCAGGCGCGGTTCGCGGCGCGCAGCTCGCGGTCGGAGGCCATGCCCTCGCGGAACAGGCGCGAGCGCTCGGCCAGGAACGCGCCCTCGGGGCTGTCCGCGGGAAAGCGCTGGAAGGGGTCGTCCGAAGTCAGGCCGGCCTGCTCGAGCAGCCGGCTCATCTCCGCCGCGTTCGGCAGCGCGGAGTGGTTGCCCGGGTGCGCCTGGCATTCGAGGTTCAGGCCCTTGATCGTGTGTGCGATGATCAGCGTCGGCACCTCGTCGTCGCGCCGCGCCTCGCGGAGCACGTCGATCACGCGTTCCAGGTCGTGTCCGCCGACGTCGAGGAAGGCCAGCCACAGCTCCTCGTCGGACAGCGACTCGATCACCTCGCGGCACTCGGGGACGTGCTGCACGCTGCTGCGGCGCAGCTCGTCGGCGTCGCGCCCGAGCAGCAGCATCTGGTACTCGAAGTCCGAGAGCGCGCCCTCGAACAGCTCGCGCAGGGCCGCGCCGCCCTCGCGGGTGAACAGCGACTCGCGGTAGGAGCCGTGCCGCAGCTGGACCACCCGCCAGCCGTTGGCCCCGGCGGTGCGCTCGATGCGGTCGCAGTCGGCGCCCTTGAGCGAGCGCTCGTTCGGAATGCGCGTGCCGTCGAGGTTCTGGCGGTTGTAGTCGATGATCCAGGTCACGTTGCCGAGCTGGCGCTCGGCGACGTCGGGCAGGCACTCCAGCAGCGAGCCCTCGCGGAACTCCGAGTCCCCGATCAAGGACCAGAAGTGCGTCCCCGCCCGCACCGACCAGCCGTGGTCGCGCGCGTAGCGGTGGGCCAGGGCGAGGTACACCGAGACCACCGGCGGGATGCCCACCGAGCCGGAGGGCAGGAAGTGGAAGGAGTCCGGGTCGCTGCGGGCGTGGTAGCTCTGGAAGACGTCCGGGGCCTCGGGCGTCGCATAGCGCCGCAGGCCGTGCATCGCCTCCTTGGACTCCTCCTCGTTCAACCAGCTGCCGTCCTCCCGGCGGAACAGGTCCAGCAGGTGGTGCAGCGCGTGGTCGACCGGCGAGGCGTGGGGCTTGCAGCAGACGAAGTCCTGGGGCTCGCGCACCGCGAGGTGCAACCCGGCGAGCACGTGCATCGAGCTGGCGCAGGAGGCCGGGTGTCCGCCGACCTTGGGGTCGCCCGGAGCCTTCTCCGGGCGATGGTTGGCGGTGTAGATCATGTACATCGTCTGCGCGAAGGCGCGATCGACGACGTGGTTCAGGATCTCGGCTGCTACGGGTTCGGGCACGGCGGTCCTCGTTCGCTCGGAAGGGCCGGCGCACGGCCCCGGGGGAGGGAAACCTACCGAGCGCGGCGGGGGGCGCAACGATTGGGTGGGATCCCCGCCCTGCCGCGGGCGGCAGCGGGGGAGAGCGCGGGCTCGACCGCGGGGCCGATCGCGAGACGGGGGCGGCGAGGCCACCCGCGCGCATGCTAGGCTCCCGGGTCCGCACCGCTCGAATCGGAGGAGTTCCACCCATGCACGGACGCATCCAGAAGTCGCTGACGACCGCCGCCCTGGCCCTCGCCGCAGCCTGCAGCCAGCGCGACGCCGCCTCGCTCGAGGCCCGTGACACGGCACCAACCGCCGGGTCGACGAGCGCGAACCCGCTGCTCGCCGAGTGGACGGGCCCCTACGGCGGCGTTCCGGCCTTCGACCGCATGGACACGGCCGACCTCGAGCCGGCCCTGCGCGCGGGCATGGACCGCAACCTCGCCGAGATCGAGGCCATCGCCGCCGACCCGGCGCCGCCGACCTTCGCGAACACGATCGCGGCCATGGAGGGGGCGGGCCGCGACCTGGGCCGGGTGATGACCTACTGGGGCCTGTGGAGCTCGAACCTCTCGAGCCCCGAGTTCCGTGAGATCCAGACGCGGATGGTGCCCGAGCTGTCGGAGTTCAGCTCCAAGATCACCCAGAACGCGGCCCTGTTCGCGCGCGTCCGTGCGGTCCACGACGGACCCGAGGTCGCCGGCCTGTCGCCCTCCGAGCAGCGGCTCGTGCAGCTCGTGTACGACGGCTTCGCGCGCAACGGCGCGACGCTCGAGGGCGCGGCCAAGGAGCGCTACACCGCGATCGACCAGCGCCTCGCCGAGCTGTACACCAGCTTCGGCAACAACGTGCTCGCCGACGAGGAGGGGTACGTGACCTACCTGACCGCCGACCAGCTCGGCGGCTTGCCCGCGTCGTTCGTGCAGGCCGCGGCGGCGGCCGCCGCCGAGCGCGGCCACGAGGGCGAGTGGGCGGTCACCAACACGCGCTCCTCGATGGACCCCTACCTGACCTACTCCGACGAGCGCGACTTGCGCGAGCGGGTCTGGCGCACCTACTACGCCCGCGGCGACAACGGCGACGAGCACGACAACAACGCCGTGATCGCGGAGATCCTGAAGCTGCGTGACGAGCGGGTCGGCCTGCTCGGCTACGACAACTTCGCCCAGTGGCGGCTCGAGAACCGCATGGCCAAAACCCCCGAGCGCGCGTTGGAGCTGATGGAGGCCGTTTGGCCCGCCGCGGTCGCCCGCGTGCACGAGGAGGTGGCCGACATGCAGGCGGTGGCCGACGCCGAGGGCGCGGGCATCACCATCGCGCCGTGGGACTACCGCTACTACGCGGAGCAGGTGCGCCGAGCCAAGTACGACCTCGACTCGGAAGAGGTCAAGCAGTACTTGCAGCTCGACCGCCTGCGCGAGGCGATGTTCTTCGTCGCCGGCGAGCTGTTCCGCTTCGAGTTCACCGAGCTGCCCCAGGGCAGGGTGCCGGTGTTCCAGGAGGACGTCCGCGTCTGGGAGGTCACCGACCGCGACTCCGGCGCGCACGTCGGCCTGTGGTACCTCGACCCCTACGCGCGCCCGGGCAAGCGCTCCGGCGCCTGGGCCACGACTTACCGCGACCACGAGACGTTCGACGGGCTGCGGACGGTGCTGTGCTCGAACAACGCGAACTTCATCGAGCCGGCGCCCGGCGAGCCGGTGCTGGTCTCCTGGGACGACGCGACCACGCTGTTCCACGAGTTCGGCCACGCCCTGCACTTCCTGTCCTCCAACGTGGCCTACCCGACGCTGGGCGGAGGCGTGCGCGACTACACCGAGTTCCAGTCCCAGCTGCTCGAGCGCTGGCTCTCCACCGACGAGGTCATCCAGGGCTTCCTGGTGCACCACGAGACCGGCGAGCCGATGCCCGCGGAGCTGCTGGCCAAGATCAAGCGGGCCGCCAAGTTCAACCAGGGCTTCGCGACCACCGAGTACCTGGCCTCGGCGCTGATGGACATGCGCTTCCACACCGTCGACCCGACCGACCTCGACCCCGACGCGTTCGAGCGCGAGAACCTGGCCGAGCTGGGCATGCCCGACGAGCTGGTGATGCGCCACCGCAGCCCGCAGTTCGGGCACGTGTTCTCCGGCGAGGGCTACGCCGCGGGGTACTACGGTTACCTGTGGGCCGACGTGCTCACCGCCGACGCGGCCGAGGCCTTCGCCGAGGCGCCGGGCGGTTTCTACGACCGGGACCTGGCCCGCAAGCTGGTGGAGCTGCTGTTCGCGCCGCGCAACTCGGTCGATCCGGCCGAGGCCTACCGCGCCTTCCGTGGGCGGGACGCGCGCATGGAGGCGCTGATGCGCGATCGGGGCTTCCCCGTTCCGGGGGCGTAGGTCGGCGGTGCAGGCGAGCCTCCGTTCCCCCGTACCGGGCCGGGCACGCGCCGGCCTGCGCCGGCGCGCACTCGGCGCGCTGCTGATCGCGCTCGGCGCGGCCGCCTGCTCGGGCGAATCGCCGACGCCCGCCGGGAAGCCCGCGCCGGAGCCCGAGGTCGAGCCCCTGGGCCGCGCCCCCGTCGTGCTGGTGCTGTTCGACGCGCTCCACGCGGGACACGTCACCCACCTGGGCTACGAGCGCGAGACCACGCCCAACCTCGACCGCCTGGCCGCCGAGGGAGTGAGCTTCGCGCACGCCATCGCGCCCGCGCCCTACACGCTGGCCAGCATCCCCAGCATCCTCACCGGTCGCCGCCCGGACACCCACGGCGTGACCAACATCAACGCCGTCCTGGTCGACGCGGAGCGCACCCTCGCCGAGCGCCTGGCCGACGCCGGGTACCGCACGGTCGCCGCGGTCGGCAACCTCAACGGCAGCGCCAAGATGGGCGACGCGCAGGGTTTCGAGGTCTTCGACGAGCTGTTCCGCGCGCCGACGCCCGAGCAAGCCACCAAGATCGGCGCCGACGGCACGCCGCTGCGGCGACCGACGGCGGACATGTTCGTCGACTTCACCCGCGAGCAGGTCGCGGTCGACGACGCGCGTCCGCTGTTCCTGTACCTGCACGTGTTCGAGCCGCACGCGCCCTACCTGATGCCCGCGGAGTACCGCTCGCTGTGGCTCGACCCCGACTACGACGGGCCGCTGGCCTCGGGCGAGGTGCGCGACCTGATGGACACCGTCGAGGGCAAGGTCACGGCCGGCCCCGACGACGTCGCCGCGGCGATCGCGCTGTACGACGCCAACCTGCGCTGGGCGGACCACAACCTCGGCGAACTGCGGCGCGTGCTCGAGGACGCGGGCCTCTGGGACCGGGCGCTGGTGATCGTGACCTCCGACCACGGCGAGGCCTTCTGGCAGCACGGCCAGTGGGGCCACAACGACCACCTGTTCGACGAGCAGGTCAACGTGCCGCTGGTGGTCAAGCTCCCCGCCGGCGCGGATCCCGAGCACCCGCGCGGTCCGCGGGGCCCCCGGGGCCCCCGGGGCCCCCGGGGATTGGTACGCGAGGATCTCGTCTCGACCCTCGACCTGGTGCCGAGCATCTGCCAGTGGCTCGACCTGCCGCTCGACGGGCCGCCGATGGACGGGCGCTCGCTGGCCGCGCTGGTCGAGCACGGAGACTGGTCGCCGCCGGGCGACCGCGAGCTGATCCTGCGCAGCAACCGGCCGCTGGCCGCGTTCGCCCTGCGCACGCCGACCACCAAGACGATCCTGCAGCGCGGACCCCGCAACCGCTGGCACGACACGCAGCGCGTGCGCCGCTACTCGCTGGTCGACGATCCCGGCGAGGAGCACGACCTCTACGCCGAGCAGCGCGCGGCCGCCGACGCGATCGTCGAGCGGCTCGAGCAGTGGGGCGAGGCGGCCGTCGTGCGGCGCCGGGAGCTCGGCCGCGGGATGTCGCCGGACGAATTGAACATGCTCCAGCAGCTCGGCTACGTCGACGGCGACGAAGAGTCCGAGGAGTGAAGCCGCGCGCCGTGGGTCAACGCCGCGGCGCGTCGGGCAGCGAGCGCAGCAGCTCGAGCACGGCCGCCGCGGCCAGACGCTCGCCCGTCGGCCCGTCGCCGGCAGCGCGCTCCGCCGCGGCTCGGCCGCGATCCGCCCACAGCAGCCGCTGCTCTCGATCGAGCAGTCGCGCGGAGATCGCGACCTCGTCCGGCGCGCCGCCGCGGGCACTCGGCCCGCCGCCCCAGCGCTCGACCACCGGGATCAGCGTCGCCTCGGCGGCGGTGGTCACGCCGTAGCCCTTGCGGCGCAGCTCCTGCATCAGCGCCCGCCGCACGCCTTCGGCCTGCTCGCCGCGGATGCCGTCGACGGCCGGCGCGAGGACGAACACCGTGCGGGGCGCGGCCTCGCCGAAGGCCTCGGTCGGACCGCCGCCGGTGCCGGCGCAGGCCGCCAGGGCGAGGGTGCAGACCAGGAGTGCTCGTCGGATGCGCATCGGGCGTCGGGTCGGCCCAGACTAGCCGACGGGCGGCCGGCGATCACGCGCGGCGAACGCTCTCCGTTCAGCCGCCGAGCACGGAGTCGTACAGCTCGCGGTAGGCGTCGACCATGCGCTGCTCGGTGAAGCGCTCGAGCAGGCGCGCCCGGTTGGCCGCGCCGAGGGCGGCACGGGTCTCGGGCGAGCGCGCCAGGTCGGCGAGGGCGCTCGCGAAGTCGGACTCGCAGCGCTCGCCCAGCGGGATCACGCGGTCGGCCTGCTCGGGGGGCAGGATGGAGGCCACGTCGCCGACGTCGGTGGCCACCACCGGCAGCGAGCTGGCCATCGCCTCCAGCAGGGCGATGGGCATCTGCTCGGTGTCCGAGGAGAGGGCGAAGGCGTCCATCGCCCGGTAGTGGGCGCGCGGGTCGGCGTGGTAGCCGACCAGGTGCACGCGCCCGGCGAGCGGCGCCCGGCCCGCGAGCTCGGCCAGCCGCGCCCCCTCGGGACCCTCGCCCAGCACGAGCAGGTGCAGCCCGGGCACCGCCGCCGCCGCCGCGAACAGCCGCGGCAGGTTCTTCTCCGGGCGCAGGTGCCCGACCGCGCCGGCCACGAAGGCGTCGGCGGGAATGCCGAGCTCGGCGCGCAGCGCGGGGTGGCCGTCCGCCGCCGCGAAGCGCGCCGCCGCGATGCCGTTGGGAATCAGGTGCAGGCGGCCGGCGGGCAGGCGCCAGACCTCGGCGGCGATGTGGGCCAGGCTCTCCGAGATCACCACCACCGCGGCGGCGTCGGCCAGCGCCAGCCGCCGCAGCCAGCTGCGGCGCCGCTTCAGCCCGTCGGCCTCGTCGGGACGGAAGCCGTCCTCGTGGTGCACCAGCGGCGGTCCGCCGCCGAGCCGCGTCGCCAGCGCGGTGTCGACGGCGCCGAAATTGTAGGTCAGCACTAAGTCGGGCGCGGCCCGCACCACGAGCCGGTACATGCGCGGGACGGTGCGCAGCGTGCCCGCCTTCGGCGGCGCTTCCAGGTAGGCGACCTCGAGTCCCGGATCGATCAGTGCGCGCGCGTCGAGGCAGCCGTCCATGGCCACGATCGAGTGCCGGTAGGCGTTGCCGAAGGCCGCGAGCAGACCGGCGGTGCGCACCTGCGGTCCGGCGGGGGCGAACGTCGAGAAGACGTGCAGCAGATGCGGACGGCGCACCGGGCCCACCGGCTCAGTCCTCGGCGGTCCGCGAGCGGGGTCGCGGCGCGTGCACGCGCACGGCGAGGTCGAGGAAGCGCTCGGTCTCCTCGACCGGCTGCCAGCCGAGGACCTCGCGCGCCGTGTCGCCGGCGATGCGCGGCACCAGCGCGCGGCTCTTCAGGTCGCGCCAGGAGGGGAACTCGGCGCCCGGGCGCCGGCCGACCTTCTTGACGATCCACTTGCCGATCTCCAGCGCCTGGCTGAAGGCCAGCGAGCGCGGGTGGAAGACGAGCGCGCGTCCGGTCGCGCGGCGCAGCTCCTCGACGACGCGCGCGGCCGAGAGCCCGGTGTCGGCGGCGAGGTTCAGCCCCTTGCCGTCGAGGTCGCTCCCCGGGTGCAGGGCCGCGCGCACCAGCGCGTCGGCCACGTCGTCGACGAGCACCAGGGGCAGCGGCGTGTCGCCCCGGCCCCAGCCGACGCAGTGGTTGTCGCGCACCCACAGCCCGAGGCCGGAGTGCTGCAGGGCCGTGCCCTCGCCGAGCACCACCGCCGGGCGCACGATCACCAGCGGCAGCCCGCGCTCGCGGTACAGCCGCATCAGCGCCTCTTCGGCGGCGACCTTGCCGCGGGCGTAGAGCGCGCGGGCGGCGGGCCGCGGGTCGGGCCCGACGGCGTCGCGCACGCTGGGCCCGGCGTCGGCGCCGAGGTACAGCGCGGAGCTGGAGGAGACGTACACGTAGCGCCCGACGCCGTGCTCCAGGCAGGCCTCGGCGGTGGCGACCGAGCCGCCGACCATCGCCCGCTCGACCGTCGCCCAGGAGTTGCCGCCGCCGGTGGCGAGCTGGATCACCACCGCGCAACCGCGGACCGCGGCGTCGAGCGAGGCGCGGTCCTCGAGGCTCGCGCGGACCAGGCGCAGCCGCCCGTCGCGCGCGGCGTCGAGCACGAACGGCGGCAGGCTGTGGGCGCGGCGCACCGCCGCGGTGACCGGTCGCCCCGCGGCGAGCAGCCGCGCGACCACGCGCCGGCCGATGAAGCCCGTCCCGCCGAGCACGCAGACCTCGCCTTCGCGCGGCGGGGCGTCGGTGAACAGTTCGGCGGCGGTGGTCTCGTGGTCGGAGACCTCGGCCGCCGCCGCCTCGCACCAGTCGAGCACCTGCGCGCCGGACTCGGCGGACACCGGCGGCGGCGCGCCGGCGCGCAGCGCCGCGTGGAAGGCGCGGATCGAGGCGCGCATGCCGGCGAAGAAGGCGTCAGCCCGGGGGCCGAGTCCCAGGGTCAGCTTGAAGTAGTCGAACAGCGTGCGCCGCGCGGTGCGCCGCAGCGAGCCGCCGCGGCGCCAGCCGGCGAGGAACGAGTTCCAGAACTCCAGCCACTGGGTCTTCGTCTCGCCCGCGTACTGGTCGTGGAACAGGTCGGCCTCCAGCGAGCCGTCGGTGCCCAGGATCTCGATCGTGCTGCGGGTGAAGTCCTGCCCGAAGGCGAGGTACACCTCGGCCGTGCCGCGCTCCGCGACGGCGGCGACGAGCCAGCGGTCGTGGAACAGCTGTCCGGGCTGCAGCTCGCGAGTGGAGAGCAGCGCAGTGCGCGCGGAGACTACCGGGCCGAGGATCTCACGGACCTGGGCGAAGGGGTGGGGGGCCTGCTCGAAGACGATGTTGCGCGGGGTGCGGAACATCCAGTGGGAGAAGTCGCCCGCGTCGAGCTGGCGCAGCGGCACCGACAGGCAGACGCGGACGTGCTCGACGCGGCCGATCTCGCCGGCGCCGAGGCGCGCGAGCACGGCGGCGAAGGCGGGGTGGTGGAGCGCGTTGTGGTTCACGCCCAGCACCAGGCCGCGCTCCCGGGCCAGCTCGCCCAGCGCGCGCGCCTCCGCGCTGGAGAGCGCCAGCGGCTTCTCGACGAAGGCGCCGATGCCCGCCTCAAGCAACTCGCGCGTCACGCGCACGTGCAGGTTCGGCGGCACCAGCACGTGGGCCACCTCGATCTTCAGCTCGGCGAGCTCGGCGATCGAGCCGGCGGCATGGGCGATGCCCCACTTGGCGGCGGCGAGCTCGGCGCGCCCGCGGTCCAGGTCGCAGACGCAGACCACCTCGACGCCCGGCACGCCCCGCAGGATCTCCAGGTGGAAGTCGGCGATGAAGCCCGCGCCGACGACGGCCACCCGCGTCCGGGCGCGGGACGAGGGATCGGGGCTGGGGGCGGTCAAGGCGGCGTGGGTGGGGGCGGAGCGTGGGAGCGCGGGCCGGGCGGACATCCTAGGCGGCCCGGGTCCCAGGACAACGACTTCGGACGGCCCCCGGCCCCGACTGCAGCGGGGGTCGGAAAAAGCTTCCCGGTGCGCGGGGCCGGCACCCGCCGGCGCCGACCGGGGGCGTTCCCGCCGCCGGGTCGATTCCCCGTCGAATTCGACCGGTTGGCTCCAGTGCGCCGGGCCGTTGGACGAAGGAGCAGCCATCTCCTCCTTCTTTTGGGCTCGGCATTCCGCTTCACCGCGGGTGTCGGGCCCTTTCCATTTGGGGCGCGGCACGGCGCGGGCTAAGATCCGCGTTTCCACCCTGGCCGACAGGGGGGCGGGAGCGAGGCGGGATTCCCGCTGCCGCGCGCCGCTCGGGGGCTTCCACCGCCGGCACCGGCGGTGCGGACCGGGCGGGAGCGTCCTCGCGGTCCGACTCCCCTGGAGGATGGACTGCCATGACTGACGAAGACCTCCCCGCCCTCCCGCTGGGCCTCACCTTCGACGACGTCCTGCTGGTGCCCAACCACTCGGACGTGATCCCCGCCGACGTCTCCGTCGCCACCCGGTTCTCGCGCAACGTGCCGTTGCAGATCCCGCTGTCGTCGGCGGCGATGGACACGGTCACCGAGGCGCCGCTCGCGGTGGCCCTGGCCCGCGAGGGCGGCATCGGCGTGGTGCACCGCAACCTGTCCATCGAGGACCAGATCGCCGCGGTGGACCAGGTCAAGCGCTCGGCGAACGGCGTGATCCTCGATCCGGTGACCCTGCCGCCCAGCGCCACCCTGGGCGAGGCGCGGCGGATCATGGACGCCAACCACATCTCCGGCCTGCCGATCCTCGAGGGCGAGACCGTGGTCGGCATCCTCACCAGCCGGGACTGCCGCTTCCAGACCTCGGACGACACCCCGGTGGCGCAGATGATGACCAGCGAGAACCTGGTCACCGCGCCCAAGGGCACCTCGCTGGACGACGCCCGCAACCTGCTGCACCGCCACAAGGTCGAGAAGCTGATCATCGTCGAGGACGGCATGCGCCTCGCCGGCCTGATCACGATGAAGGACCTGAAGATGCTGCAGGAGTTCCCCAACTCGGCGCGCGACGAACGCGGTCGCCTGCGGGTCGCCGCGGCGATCGGCGTGCGCGACGAGGACCGCGCCCGCGGGCTGGTGGACGCCGGCGTGGACGTGCTGGTGGTGGACACCGCGCACGGTCACTCGACGAACGTGATCGAGACGGTCAAGGCCCTCAAGCGCGCCCTGCCGGTGGACGTGGTCGCCGGCAACGTGGCCACGCCCGAGGCGGCGCGGCTGCTGGTCGGCGCCGGCGTCGACGGCGTCAAGGTCGGCATCGGGCCGGGCTCCATCTGCACCACCCGCATCGTCGCCGGCGTCGGCGTGCCGCAGTTCACCGCGGTCAGCGACGTGTCCCGCGCGGTGCGCGGCTCGGACGTGCCGGTGATCGCCGACGGCGGGATCCGCTTCTCCGGCGACATCGTCAAGGCGCTGGCGGCGGGAGCCTCCAGCGTGATGCTCGGCAGCCTGTTCGCCGGGCTGGAGGAGAGCCCCGGCGAGACGATCCTGTTCAAGGGCCGCTCGTTCAAGGCCGTGCGCGGGATGGGTTCCCTGGGCGCGATGCAGCAGGGCTCCAAGGAGCGCTACCGCCAGGGCTCGATCGAGCACGCCGACAAGCTGGTCCCCGAGGGCATCGAGGGCATGGTGCCCTACAAGGGCCGGCTCTCGGACTTCGCCTACCAGCTGGTCGGCGGCGTGCGCTCGGGGATGGGCTACCTGGGCGCGGCGACGATCGCCGAGCTGTGGGAGCGCGCGCGCTTCATCCGCACCACCTCCGCGGGCGTGCGCGAGAGCCATCCCCACGACGTGAGCATCACCAAGGAGTCCTCGAACTACCACCTGCACGAATGAGCGACACTCCCCGGGGCCTCCTGATCGTGGACCTGGGCGCGCAGTACGCCCAGCTCATCGCACGCCGCGTTCGCGAGGCCGGGTCGTGGTGCGAGATCGCCCCACCCCGGACCGCGCTGGAGCGCGCGCGGGCGATGGACCTCGCCGGGATCATCCTCTCCGGCGGCCCCGCGTCGGTGTACGACGAGGACGCGCCGGTGGTGCCGCCGGAGCTGCTCGAGCTCGGCGTGCCGGTGCTCGGCATCTGCTACGGCATGCAGTGGATGGCCCCGGCGCTCGGCGGCGAGGTCAGCCCCGCGGAGCGCCGCGAGTTCGGCCGCGCCTCGATCGCGGTGACCCGCTCCGAGGACCTCTTCGAGGGCGTCGACGGCCACACCGTGGTGTGGATGAGCCACGGCGACCAGGTCACCCGCCTGCCCCCCGGCTTCGCCGTCTACGCCGACACCGAGACCTGCCCGATCGCCGCGATGGGCGACCCCGCGCGCGGCTTCTTCGGCGTGCAGTTCCACCCCGAGGTGACGCACACGGTGCGCGGCCGGGAACTCCTGGAGAACTTCGTGGTGCGGGTCTGCGGCCAGGCCGGGGACTGGCGGGCGGACTCGATCGTCGACCGCGAGGTCGCCGTGGTCCGCGAGCTCGTGGGACCCACGGGCGAAGTCGTGCTCGGGCTCTCGGGCGGGGTGGACAGCTCGGTGGCAGCGATGATCGTGCACCAGGCGATCGGCGATCGGCTGCACTGCATCTTCGTCGACAACGGGCTGCTGCGCGCCGGGGAGCGCGAGGCCGTGGAGACGATGTTCCGCGGCGAGTTCAAGATGGACCTGACCGTGGTCGACGCCAGCGACCGCTTCCTCACCAGCCTGGCCGGGGTCACCGATCCCGAGGAGAAGCGCAAGCGCATCGGCCACGACTTCGTCGAGGTCTTCCGCGGCGAGGCCAAGCGCTTCGAGCACGCGCACTTCCTCGGCCAGGGCACCCTGTATCCCGACGTGATCGAGTCGGTCAACGTGCACGGCGGCAACACCGCGGTGATCAAGAGCCACCACAACGTCGGCGGCCTGCCCGACGACCTGGAGATGGAGCTTGTCGAGCCGCTGCGCGAGCTGTTCAAGGACGAGGTCCGCGCCATCGGCCGCTACCTCGGGCTGGGCGAGGCGGCCGTCCGACGCCAGCCCTTCCCCGGTCCGGGCCTCGCCGTGCGCTGCCTGGGCGAGGTGACCGCCGCGCGGCTGGAGACGCTCCAGCGCGCCGACCGCATCGTCACCACCGAGATCGAGGCCGCCGGCGCCGCCGCCGGTTTGTGGCAGTACTTCGCCGTGCTGCTGCCGGTGCGCTCGGTCGGCGTGATGGGGGACCAGCGGACCTACGAGGAGGCCTGCTGCATCCGCGCCGTCGAGTCCACCGACGCGATGACCGCCGACTGGGCGCACCTCGACCACGACCTGCTGGGCAAGATCTCGAACCGCATCATCAACGAGGTCCGCGGCATCAACCGCGTGGTGCTGGACATCAGCTCCAAGCCGCCGGCGACGATCGAGTGGGAGTGAGGCGTCCGTGACCGCGGCACCGGCGACGCGCGCCCGCCGGTCCCTCGCGCCGGTGCTGCTGCTCGGCGGGTTGCTGTCGCTCGCGGCCTGCGGGCCGGTCGCGCGCCGCGATCCGCGACCGAACGTCGTGCTCGTGATCTCCGACGACCAGGACTTCGAGCACTTCGGCTTCGCCGGACATCCGCTGGCCCGGACGCCGGCGATCGACGACCTGGCGCGCGGCGGGCTGAGCTTCCCGGTGGCCTGGTCGGCGCCGCGCTGCCGGCCGACCCTGGCCGGGATGCTCTCTGGGCGCGCGCCGCGGCACTCCGGCCTGTACTACGGCTCGGGGCCCGGCGGGTTGCACGGCGGACCGTTCCTGCCCGCGCTGCTGCGGGACGCGGGCTACGCCACCTACGTCGGCGGCAAGCTGTTCGAGGATCCGAAGGAGATGGGCTTCACGGACGGGACCGATGCCGCGGCGAGCTCCGCGGGGCTGGACGTCGAGGGCTTCGTCCGCGACGGGCAAGAGGCGCTGTTTTCCTTCCTCGAGCGCGAGCGCGACCGGCCGTTCTTCGTCTGGTGGGCCCCGATGCTGCCGCACGTGCCGCACGATCCGCCGGACCGCCTGCGCGAGCGCTTCTCCCCGGAGGCGATCGAGGTCCCGCCCTGGATCGCCGCCGCGGACGCGCCGGCCTACCGCGAGCGCGAGGCCACGAGCCTGGCGATGGTCGCTTGGCTCGACGAGGGCGTGGCCGCGCTGCGGGGCGAGCTGCGCGACCTGGGCCTCGAGGAGCACACCCTGATCCTGTTCCTGATCGACAACGGCTGGTCGAACGGGGACGTCTCGAAGGGCTCGCCCTACGAGCACGGCGTGCGCACGCCGCTGGTGGTGAGCTGGCCGGGCCACGTCGTTCCGGGGACGGAGCCGGCGCACCTCGCTTCCTACCTCGACGTGCTGCCCACCGTGCTCGACTACGCCGGCGTCGCCTTTCCCGAGGGGCTCGACGGGGTCAGCCTCAGGCCGTTCGCCGAGGGGGTCGGTGAGCCGCGGCGGACGCTGTTCGGCGCCTGCTACCCGGAGCTGGCCCACGTTCGAGGTCTGCCCGAGCGCGACGTGCTCGCGCTCGCCGCTCGCGACGCGCGTTGGAAGTACGTGCGCTGGGTGCGCGGCATCGCCGAGCAGGACAACGAGCACCGCCTGCGCATCAAGCACCTCGGCGTGCCCTTCCCCGCCCGCGAGGCGGGCACCGAGGAGCTGTACGACCTGCAGCGCGATCCCCACGAGTGCAGCGACCTCTCCGCCGACCCCGAGAACGCCGCGGAGCTGGCCGATTTTCGCGCGCGGGTGGACGCCTGGTGGGACGGCGGCTAGCGGAGCTTCCACACCGCCATGACGCCGTCCTCGTAGCACGGTGCACCGTAGCGTTCGCGCAGCCGCGCCAGGTCCCTCGGCTTCGTCGCCGGCGGCGGCGGGTAGTCGCGGTGCCGTCGCAGCAGCCCGCGGTCCGCGCTCCGCTTGACCGCCCGCCACGCGGGACCGTGGACGAATCGCCAGTAGTCCGCCACCTCCCGGGCGAGGTCGAGGTGCACCACCAGGTAGGAGGCGCCGCACGCCTCGAGGTCGCCGCCGAACACGCGCACCGCCGGCGGCCCGCCGAGCGCGTCGTCGAAGCGCCCGACCAGGACCTCGGCGTCGTGTTGCAGCGCGTAGTTGCGGTAGAGCAGCGCCGACCGCGAGTCGAGGGGCGGGGCCTCGACGATCCGCTCGCCGGCGAGCCCCCCATAGAAGGCGGGCGTGTCGGGGAACGGCGCGTCGTAGGCCGGCAGCTCGCGGAGGGCGAGGTAGGTGTTGGAGAAGGGCTCGTCGTCGGGGCGCGCCGGCGAGAGGGGGCCGGTGAGGAACAGGACCGCCGCGACGAGCGCGCCCAGCCAGCGCGTCACCGTCGGCGCCGCCGCCCGGTTCCAGCGCGCGATCAGCGCTTCGAGCAGCCACGCGAGCGCCATCGCCGCGAACGGCAGGCCGAGCAGCAGGTAGCGCGCGTACGCATACCCCGCGCCGTAGGGACGGGTGATGGCGAGCGCGGCGAAGGGACCGAGCACCGCCGCCGCGAGCCACGGCAAGCTCGGGCGCCGGGCGCGGAACAGGCCCACCCACGCGAGCGGCAGCACCGCGGCGGCGAAGAGCCCGATGCGCGGCCCGCCGGCGAGGAGTCCGACCGAGTCCGCGGCTGGGAACTGGATCCCCGCGCCGAGCCCCGTCGCTCCGCCGGCGAAGGCGCGCAGCTCGGGCCAAGCCGGTAGGTACAGGGCGGCGCAGACCAGACCGGCCGCGACCGGGGTTGCGGTCGCCCACCGGCGCGCGGCCGGCCTGCGCGGGCCGCGCCACGCGCGGACGAGCGCGACGAGCTCCACCGCGGCGACGAACCCCAGGCTCGAGAGGTGCACGAATGGCAGGAGGCCGGCGAGCAGCGCGGCCGCGGCCCAGGTCGCCGGCCGGCCGGTCCGCTCGTCGCTCGCCCGCTCGAGCAACCACGCGAGCACCAACGCCAGCAGCACGGCCACGGCGTAGGGCCGCGCGAAGCGACTGTAGTAGACGTGCATCGGGTTCAGCGCGAACCACGCGGTGGCGGCAAAGGCCGGCGCCGCGCCGACGAAGCGCCGCGCGATCGGGTACAGGATCCACAGCGCCGCCACCCCGGCGACCACGGCCGGCAGCCGCAGCGCCACCGCGCTGCGGCCGAACAGCTCCACGGACGTTTTCTCCAGCAGCGGGTAGGCGACGTGCGTGCCGTAGGCGTCGAACCGGCTCCACAGCTCGCTCCAGCCCTCGCCGAGGTGCTCGATCCCGTGGCGCTCGTCGCCGAACAGCGGCATCCGCCAGATTCCCGCGACGCGCAAGTAGGTACCGGCGAGCAGGAACGGCAGCAGCCAGGCCCGAGGCGTGCGGTCGGACGACTTCGGAGCGGACATGCGGGACCGAGCGGGCGGCCCACCGTCGGCGGGCGCGGCTTCCCTCCCGCCGTGCGCCGGTGGGGAGCTCGACTCGGACTCTGACACAGTTCGCCGGACGATGCCAAGTCCCGGGCGGCGCGGGCGCGGACCGACGCGGTCCGGCTCGCCGCGGGCCCGCCGACGCTCACGCCATGCCGTAGGCCTGCTTCAGCCAGCCGCGCAGCTCGGCGTCCACCTCGGCCTTCGAGGTCACGCGCACGCGGTGGCTGCACATGGCACTGAAGCTGCCCGAGGCTTCCAGGCGCGAGCCGGCGGGCACGCCCTTCAGGTTGAGGCCGACGTCGACCCGCGTCGCCGTCGAGGGCTGGATCAGGGCGAACTGCTTGGAGCGTCGCAGGCTGACGCAGGTCTTCTTGGGCGAGATCTCCACGTCGGCGCCGAGCTTCGCGGCGGCGGCGACCAGCGCTTCGTAGATCGGCCGGAGGTCGGCCTTCTTGCCGGCGTACTGGGCGGCGACCAGGTCGTCGGCCGACGCGTCGCCGCCGCCGAGCGTCTCGTGCGCGATCAGGTTGGCGAAGCCGTGCGTGACGCCGTGCTCGGACTTCAAGAGCTTCACGATCCGGCCGTGCTTCTCCAGGCCGGCGGCGCGGGTGATCTTCAACCACTGGGCCAGTGTCTTGCCGGTCTTCTCCTTCAGGTTGGCCTTCATCGTGGCCGCCATCTCCGCGGGGGTCGCCATCGGTTCGTTCTCCGGGTCGCAGGGTCAGCGCTGCGCGGGTCCGTCCACCGGCCAGTGCTCGCTCTTGCAGCGGGCAGGGGTGAAGGGCGCCATCAGCTTGAACATCAGGTAGAGCATGCGGATGCCGAAGCTCGGCCGGCCGGTCTCCAGCACGGACTTCAGCGTGTTCACGATCATCTTGCCGCCCTGCACCATCTGCTTGGCGGTCTTGGTGCCCGCGGGCAGGTCCTCGATGGTCAGCGTGAACTGCACGCCGCCCGCAGCCGGCTCGAGGTCGTAGATCACGCGGCACTCGGGATCGTCGTAGCCGGTGAAGCGGAAGGTGTGACTGAAGCGGCGCTGGGGGACGACCTCGAGGATCCGGCCGACGACGCCGGTGTACTTGCCGTCCGGCGAGCGCATCGCCAGTTTCGACCCGGCCTCCAGCCGGCCGACGTCCATGCGCGAGTTGAAGAACGCCGCGATCGGCTCGTCGGTCCGCGTGATCTCGTTCCAGACGTCCTCCACGGTGCCGCGGATCAGGACCCGGAAGACGTTCGCTCGTTCAGGCACGCTTATGCTCCTTGGCGGCGGCCGCGCGTCCCTCCACGCGGGCCTTGATGTCGACCATCCGGGCGGACCAGAACGCGCTGTACTTCGTCGTCCAGCGGTCGTGGATCTCCTGGATGGGCACGGGATTGAAGTAGAGCTGGCGCACGCGGCCGGACCGGCGGGAGAGCACCAGCTCCGCCTCCTCCAGCACCTTCAGGTGCTTGTGCACGGCGATGCGGCTGACCTCGAAGTGGGAGGCCAGCGCCTTCACGCTCATCCCCGGGTGGGCCATCAGCAGATCGAGCGTGCGCCGTCGCGCCGGGTGGGCGAGGGTTGCCAGCAGCCGGTCCATCCGCGCGTCGTCCATGGGTAACCACGAGGTTACACGTCATTCCGCGGCCGTCAAGCCCCTGCTGCGGGCGGGGGGAGGGGCCCGTCGGGGGCTGCGGGGCGGGTCCCGGCGCGGCGGGCTCGCGCGCTTCCGCCGCGGGGCGTTGGTAAGCTCCGCCGCCGGTGTCGTCGTCGAGGACGAACGCTCGACGCCGGCGTCCCGGGGCGCGAGCGAGGTGGACCACGACGATGACCGGCGGTGACGAGGGAGAGGGAGCGGCGAAGGCCAAGCCCCGCTGGCGCCGCGGCGCGCGGGCGGCGTACCTGATCCTCGTCAACACCCTGGCGCTGCTCGTGCTGCTCGAGGCGGGCTGGCGGCTGGTCCACGACGTCACCACCCCCGAGGACCGCAAGGCCCGCGCCTTCGCCCCGCCGGATCGCGTCGGCTACACGCTGCACCCCTTCATGCAGATGGCCAACCCGCCCGACGAGCGCACCGACGCCGGGCCGCACATGTGGGGCTGGCGCGTGGATCCGCCCGGCGCGGTGATGGCGCCGAATCGCTTGCGCATCCTGTTCCTCGGCGGCTCGACGACCAACACCGACTACCCGAGCTTCGTGCGGCAGCAGCTCGAGCCGGCGCTCGGCGCGGTGACCGTCTACAACGTCAGCTTCGACTGGCACTGCTCGCTGCACTCGCTCTACAAGTTCTGGACCTACGTCGACGAGATCCATCCGGATCTGGTCGTCGTGCTGCACAACATCAACGATTTCTACCGCGGGTTCACGCCGCCGCGGTACTCACTGCCCCAGTACCGGGCCGACTACTCGCACTACTCGGGCGCGATGAACCTGTTCTGGTCGGTGGGCAAGTCGAAGTACGACCAGCGGCCGGTGTTTTACGCCCGCCCCGGCTTGCGCGTCGCCGACCGCCTCGATCCGCCCGACCGCAGCTTCACCGGGATGCTGAAGTCGCTGGTCGCCGGCAGCGAGGTGCTGCGCGGCCTGCGCGAGGCGATCGGCGGCGAGCGGCTGGCCGAGCTGCAGCGCCGGGCCGGCGTCCAGGACGCGCCGGAGCGGGTCGAGTCGAAGATGATGTTCGCCGACGAGGTGCTGCGCTCGCTGCCGGCGTTCGAGCGGAACATGGGCAACCTGGCCGCGAGCTGCGCGCTCAAGCAGGTGCCGCTGCTGCTGTTGACGATGCCCTTCTCGATCGACGTGCCGAACCCGAGCTTCCTGCTGCCCGGCCGGATGATGACCAACGACGGCATCCACCACATGCAGCCGGCGGACTTCGCCTTCGGCATGGGGCGCTTCAACGAGGCGGTGCTCGCGTTGCGCGACGAGCCGCGGACCTGGGTCTTCGACCTCGCTCCGAAGCTGACCGAGACGCGGCTGTTCCTCGACGAGGTGCACTTCATCCAAGAGGGCGTGAAGCTGGAGGGCGGCCTGGTGGCCGACTACATCCTCGAGCACCGTTTGCTCGGCGAGCGCTGAGTTCGCGGGAGCGCCACCCGCGTTCCCCGGGCCCGCACGGGCACTTCCCGCCGCCGGGATCCGGCGCCCCGACCCCGCGGTTGCCGCCGCGTCCCCGCCGCGTTACGACTACGGGCCGCGGCGTCTGCCGCGCCCGCTCCCACCGCACCGCAACGCCGGAGGTTCGCCGTGATCGCCCCGCTTCGTCCGCTGTACCTGTCCGCCGCGCTCCTGTTCCTGCTCCCCGGTGCCACCGTCGACCAGGTGACCTTCCACGCCGAGGAGGGCACCAGCGTGCAGCGAACCTTCGACTTCTCGCTGTCGATGGAGCTCCAGTCGATGTCGATGACGGTCAACGATCAGGAGGTTCCCTCGGATCACTTCGACGGCGTGGAGATGAAGATCACCGACTCGCAGCACGTCGTGGTCACCGACGAGTACGGCGCGCTCGGCGACGGGCGTCCGGCCAAGCTGACACGCAGCTTCGACGAACTCACCGGCAAGAGCGGCGAGAGCCAGTCCGGGCCGATGGGCGATTCGGACACCGACCAGGACAAGTCCAGCGGCCTGGAGGGCACGACGGTGGTGTTCACCTGGGACGACGAGGCGGAGGCGTACGACGCCGCGTTCCAGGACGACGGCGACGAGGACCTGCTGGCGGACCTGGTCGAGGACATGGACCTGCGCGGCTTCCTGCCCGACGGCGACGTCGAGGAGGGCGACGCCTGGGACGCCGACATCGACGCCTTCAAGCGCCTGCTCGAGGCCGGCGGGGACCTGGACCTGCGCACCGAGGACGAGCAGCGCAGCGAGCTGCAGGACCAGCTCTCCGAGAACCTCGAGGGCGACGTGCGCGTCACCTACGCGGGCACGCGCGAGGAGGACGGCGTGCGCGTCGCGGTGCTGAAGCTCGAGGTCTCGGCCAGCACCGAGGGCTCGGGCACCCAGGACGGACCGCGCGGTGAGACCGAGCAGACCGTGACCATGGAGTTCGACCTGGAGGGCGAGTTGCTGTGGGCGGTGGAGGCCGGACACCTGCAATCCGTGGAGCTCTCCGGCGGGCTGGACTCCGTGCTGGAGAACCACTCCACCTTCGACGGCGGCCAGGGACCGATGGAGGCGGTGCAGACGATGACCTTCGAGGGCGAGGTCGACTTCACCGCCGCGGTCGCCGACGCCTGATCAACGGCGGTGGAGCGCTCGCGTCACCGCGGGCGCGATCAGCCCGCCGGCGAGCAGCAGCACCCCGAGCAGCACCACCGCCCGGCCGACGCCGGCCCAGCCGCGGGGGAAGGTGCTCCAGAACAGGCCCACCGCCGCGGCGCCGAAGGCGACCAGCCCGACGACGAGCACCAGGCCGTGGCGGTGCAGCAGGCGCCCGTCGCGGCGCGCGGTGCGGCCGTCCGGCTCCAGCACCCAGCCCGGCGGCAGCGCGGCGCGCAGCTGCGCCGGCGTCGGGCCGCGGCCCGCGCGTCCCAGCGCGTCGAGGTCCACCAGCTCCTCGACGGGCACGCGCTCGCCGCCGCGGGGGTCCACGCTCAGCCCTCCCCGCGGATCAGCCGCAACAGGGTCTCGCGCACGGCTGCCGGCTCCGCCCGTCCGCCGGAGGCGCGCATCACCGGTCCCATCAACGCGCCGAGGGCCTTCTCCTTGCCCTCGCGCACCTGGGCGGCGACGTCCTCGCGACCGGCGAGGGCCGCGCGGCACCAGGACTCCAGGGCGTCGTCGTCGTCGACGCGTTCCAGGTCCAGCGCGCGCATCAGCTCCCGCGGCGCGCGCGGCGTCGAGAACATCGCGCGCAACACGGTGCGGCCCGCCGCGCGCGTCAGGCGCCCGGCGCCGACCAGGTCGACCAGCTCCGCGAGGTCGAGCGGCTTGAAGGGCAGTTCGTCGACGCTGCCGGGCGGGAGCTCCGGATCGGCGAACAGTTGCGCCAGGTCGTTGGCGACCCAATTGGCGACCGCCTTGACGTCGCCGGCCAGCCGGGCCGCGGCCTCGAAGAAGTCGGAGATGTCGCGCGCCGCGGTGAGCACGCCCGCGTCGTAGGGCGAGAGGCCGAGGTCTTCGACGTAGCGCCGGCGCCGCGCCGCGGGGAGCTCGGGGAGCATCGAGCGCTGGCGCTCGATCAGCTCCGCCGACACGGTCAGCGGCGGCAGGTCCGGGTCGGGCAGGTAGCGGTAGTCGTCCGCGTCCTCCTTCGTGCGCATGGTGCGCGTGGTGCCGCGCTCGGCATCGAACAGGCGCGTCTCCTGGACGATCGCCGCGCCGCGCTCGAGGCGCTCGACCTGGCGCCGGAGCTCGTGCTCGATGGCGGCCTCGATGTTGCCGAAGGAGTTCAGGTTCTTCAGCTCGACCTTGGTGCCCAGCGGCTCGCCCGGACGGTGCACGGAGACGTTGACATCGCAGCGCAGGGAGCCCTTCTCCATGTCGCAGTCGCTGACGCCGGCGTACTCGAAGATCTCTTTCAGCGCCGCGAGGAAGGCGCGCGCATCGTCGGCGCCGCGCAGGTCGGGCTCGGTGACCGCTTCGATCAGCGGCGCGCCGCAGCGGTTGAGGTCGACCAGCGTGCCGGTGCCGCGGTCGTGGATCGCCTTGCCGGCGTCCTCCTCCAGGTGCATGCGCGTCAGTCGACAGACCGCGCCGCCGGGCAGCTCGATCGCGCCGCCGGTGCAGAACGGCCGGTCGTACTGGGAGATCTGGTAGCCCTTCGGCAGGTCGCAGTAGAAGTAGTGCTTGCG
>Ga0102952_1000224_pt1 | contig 25660 bp, 18 predicted proteins | sample SalPon2A_C_D1_MG_FD_78506 | JGI IMG/M metagenome (GOLD analysis project Ga0102952, IMG submission 78506) | Soil microbial communities from South San Francisco under conditions of wetland restoration - Salt Pond MetaG R2A_C_D1_MG | ecosystem: Environmental > Terrestrial > Soil > Wetlands | place... | reverse complement strand
CGAAGGCGGGGCCGGGATCGGTCTTGCGCCCGGGTGCGATATCACTGTGCCCAGCCAGGCCCTGTTCTCCGATGCCGGGATAATACTCGCAAAGCGCCGCGACAACCCCCGCAAGCCGGTCATACTGTGCCGTCGTATAGGGGGTATCATCCGTGCCTTCCATCTCGATACCGATGGAAAAATCGTTGCACTCGTCTCGTCCCTCCCACCGCGAATGTCCGGCATGCCAGGCCCGCCGCTCGGTCGAGACGAACTGGAGCAACGCCCCATCGCGGGTTATGTAGAAGTGGGGCGCCACACGCAACGAGGCGATCTCCGAAAAATACGGATGCGCCGCGATGTCGAGCCGGCCGCTGAAAAACGCCTCGACCCAGGGTCCGCCGAATTCGCCCGGGGGCAGGCTCACGCCGTGAATGACGATGAGCGAAACACCGGCCCCGGGGGGGCGCTCATCGGCATGCGGGCTCACGACACGCCGGGCGCCCCGCAGCCAACCCTCGGCATCCACGGTCATCGCTGCGCCGGACATCGTCAGGTTGCTCACTGCCGAACCACTTCCGATTTCATGCATCGAGCATACTGCATGCCGGGCCCTGACCCGAATAATTCACGAGGTCGGCTGGCACAGTTTACAGCCACTAATCCGAACATCCCCGTGAAACACGAATAGTCTCCATACAGCTCTACACATTATGGCCTAGTGCGTGTCGGCCTCGTGAATAATGCAGGCCAGACCCGCATAATACGGTTTTGATCCGACAAACACAGCACGAGCATGGCCCATATCCCGCGTATTTACCTTCCCGATGCGACCGCGGGCGAAGAGCGGCCGCTGAGTCCGACTCTTTCACACCATCTTACCCGTGTGCTGCGCCTGGGCGATGGGGCGAGGCTCTTCGCTTTCGATGGCAGGGGGCACGAATTCGACGCCCGCTTACTGGGAACAAAACGCGACGCGACCGTCCGCGTGGGTACGCTCAGGCGCACCGAGGACGCACCGCGGCTCGATGTCGAACTGTGGGCCGGCATATCGCGACGTACGCGGATGGAGTGGATGCTGGAGAAAGCGGTCGAGCTGGGTGTGGCGACCATCCGACCGGTCCTTTGCGAACGCTCGAAAACCAGGCTCGACGACGCGCAAGCGGCCCGCAAGCACGAGCACTGGCAAGCCATCGTGAGGTCAGCCACGGCCCAGTGCGGTCGCGCCTGGCTGCCCGATCTCTCCCCACCGCGGCCGTTGGTTTCCCTCTGGGAGCACGCCCCGTGCGACATCCGGTTGTTTCTCAGCCCCGGGGCCGGCGTGGCACTGCCCTCGCTCCCGGCCCCGAAAGGGCGGGTCGCCCTGCTGGTCGGACCGGAAAGCGGTTTCAGCGAACTCGAAACACGCCGGGCATCGGAAACGGGCTGGCAAGCAATCAAGCTCGGTCCGCGCATCTTGCGCGCGGAAACAGCGGGACCTGCGGCCCTGGCCGCCATTCAGGCCTTGTGGGGCGATTGGCGCGTGGACACCTGAAGGAAGAATTTGAGCGGCGCTCAATCCGGGCAGTCAGCCTACACCCGGGGGAGAATCAGGCCGCGATAAGGCGCGCCGCCTGTTCGGCCAATCCCGGCAAATCAGGCACCACGGGCGTTTCCAGTCCGAGATTGATTTGTGCCAACAGGTTTTTGTTTTCCGGTACGCCGGAACTCTTCAGCAGTTCGGGCGTCACGCGCAGAATGTACGGGAAACCCTGGGCAAGCACCGCAATGGCGGGCGGATCCAGCGATTCCTCGGGTGCGCGCAAAACGATCATCCGCGAGCGGCGCGAAGGCTGGGGGATCGTACCACCCAGCAGGGGTTCGATGGCCACCAGGGGAATGTTGCTGCCCCGCCAGCGCACTGTGCCCATCAGCCAGGACGGACCGCCCGTCACCGGCTCCGGTTCGGCCAGGCCACGGACTTCCTCGACAATGCTGCGCGGCAGCAAAAGCTTGGCGTTGTCGACCGGAAGCAGGATGCAGTACAGCTCGCGATTATCGGCAGGCACGCTTAATCTCCTGTTTCCATTTCATCGGAAGCGCCCGCACTGATCGTGCGCGTACCGAGGGGATCGAATCCGACCACCATCGCCTGGATCGCTTCCAGCAATTCCACCTCCTGGTAGGGCTTGCCCAGGTAGCGTTCGATACCGATCTGGTCAGCGCGCGCGCGGTGTTTCTCGCCGGTACGCGATGTAATGACGATGATCGGTATGCTGCGCAGGCGGCTGTCGTTTTTCATATGGCCAGCCAGTTCATAGCCGTCCATACGCGGCATCTCGATATCCAGCAACATGACATCGGGTTTGTGGTCCTGGAGTTGCTCAAGCGCCTCGATACCGTCCTTGGCCGTCAAAACACGGGCGCCTCGCCGCTCCAGCAGGCGCTGGGTCACGCGGCGTACGGTGATTGAATCATCGACCACCATCACCAGCGGCGCCACCTCGGCGATGGCTGTCCGCTCCATGATCTCCGGCAAGGCCTCCATCGTTTCCACTTGTGGCAGCGAACGCACCAGAGCAGAGAGATCCAGCAGCAAACCGATGGAACCGTCACCGAAGATGGTGGCGCCCGAGATGCCGGGAACGTGCGCAATCTGCGGGCCGACCGGCTTGACCACCACCTCGCGGTTGCCTTCCATGTCATCGGCCACCATGGCGACACAGCGGTCCCCCACGTTGACCAGAAGCAGGGGCACACGCGGAGATTCCTCGTCCACGCCGAGCGTCTCTTCACCCAGCACCTGCGCCAGGGACATCAGATGATAGCTGCTGCCGCCATACTCGTACACCGGTTCTTCGGCCTCCATGATGGACTCGAGCTCGGCGCGTGGCACGCGTTGTATGGCGCTGAGGCTCGCCAGCGGCACCGGATAAAGCGTGCGGCCTATACGGATCAGCAGGGTCTGGGTAATAGCGAGGGTGACCGGCAGCCGTAAGCGCCAGCAGGCGCCTTCAAACGGTTTGGTCTCGACTTCCACGCTGCCGCCCACCTGGCGTGCTTCGGCGGCCACAACGTCCATGCCGACGCCGCGGCCGGCAGCCTGGGTCAAAGAGGTGGCCGTGGTAAAGCCGGGGCGGAATACCAGCTCGATGGTTTCCCGCTCGCTGAGTTCAGCCCCCGGGGGAATAATCTCTTCCTGCTCGGCCTTGGAACGAATCGCCTTCAAATCCAGCCCGCCGCCGTCGTCAATGACCTCGATCATGACATCGGCACCCTCACGGCGCAGACGCAATTCGATCTGTCCATCCTCGGGCTTGCCGCGGCTCTTGCGTACGGCGGGTTCTTCAATGCCATGCACCACGGCATTGCGCAGCAAATGCTCCAGCGCAGGCAGAATATGCTCCAGCACCTGGCGATCCATTTCACCTTCGACTCCGCTCATCTTGAGCACTGCGCGCTTGCCCACTTCTTCCGATGTGTTGCGGACAATTCGGCGCAATCGTCCCGCCGACAGCGAGAAGGGCACCATGCGCGTACGCATGAGCGCATCCTGCAGATCGCCGTTGACCCGTCCCTGACGTTCCAGCAGCACATTCGCCTGCTGCAATTCGCTCGCCAGCAGGGAGCGCAGGCTGCTCAGGTCGGATACAGCCTCGGCCAGAGAACGCGACAGTTCATGCAGGCGCGTATAACGGTCGAATTCCAGCGGATCGAAGCCTTCGGCCACCAATTCCGCGCGATGTTCGGAGAGAATCTGCGCTTCGGTTTCGATATCCAGTTCACGCAGCTGCGTATGGACGCGCTCCACCGTGCGGTCCAGTTCGGTCAGGTTCTGATTCATGTCGATCAACTGCTGTTCCACGCGGCTGCGGTAAATGCTCATCTCGCCCGCATTGTTGATCGAAGTCTCCAGCAGATCGGCACGCACCCGCGTCATTTCGTGTCGCAACCGCGGCGTGACCTTGGGCGTCTCTTCCGATTCTTCCGCTTGCTCGGCTTTGGCTTCGGCTTCTTCCGCCTCCTCAGTCGTCTGCCCTATGCCCGGAGCCGGAGCAAAGGGCATCGCCTCTTCCTCTTCCGGTTCCCCGTCTTCCTCATCGTAAATCTCGCCACCACCGGTATGGCGCTGCAGTTCCATGACAACGGCAGTGTCATAGGGCACTCGACCATCACCCCCCGCATGCTCGAGCATGCGATGCAGCCGATCGAATGCACGTTCGATCAGTCGCAGCAAGTCGCCGGACACCGCGACGCGGCCGTCGGCCACGCGCACCAGCAACGATTCCAGTTCATGGCTCATATCCGCAAGCGGCGTAATGCCTACCATGCGAGCACCGCCCTTGAGGGTGTGCAGCAAGCGCAACATCTCGGTCAAGGGTTCTGTCTGATCGTGATCCTGGGCCCATGAATGGACTGCGGCATCCGCGGTTTCGAGCAGCTCCGTGGCCTCGCTCAGATAGACTTCGGCCAGGTTGGCGTCGTAGCCTTCAAGCGAATCCAACTCGATGACGGTGACCGACTGTACCGGGCGCACCACAGAACGCGGCTCTTCGATATCGGTTTCGTCCGGAGCCACTTCTTCCATCGGCTCCCCGGCCGAAGACACATCGCCTTGATTCGACTCGGCACTGGCTTCCTGTTCGGCTTCGGCTTCTGCTTCGGCTTCAGTCTCAACATGCTCTTCGGGCGCACCCGCAGCGTCCGGTTCCGTCGATTCCCGTGCCGCTTCCTGCTCCGCCAGCAACGCCTCAAAATGATCGCGCAGCGACTGCCATTCAGGCATCATCGCCTCACTCGAAGCATAGGCTTTTACCAGGGCCTGGGTCGTAACCGCGGCCGCTTCGATTTCCGTGTTCAGCGTATTCGCCGGGCTCTGCTCTGCCTCGGCGTGTTTGATAAGACGCTCCAGAGGAGCCAGCAGTGCAGCGACTTCGGTCACTTCCGCCATCCGTGCACTACCGAGCAGGGTGTGTATGGCCCGCACCAGGTCGAAGTTGACGCCCTGTTCGCGGCCCGCTGCGACATCGTCCAGCCATTCGCGCACGCTGGCCAGATGGGCCTGCGCTTCATTGCGGTAAATCTCGTAAAGCGCAGGATCAATGCGCGGCACGACCGTCCTTTCTTCTTCAGGCGCTGCCTTGGCGCCTTCCAGGGCTTCGACGACCCCGGTTTCATCATCTGTTTCGAAGGCCACCGCCTCCTCTTCCTCGACTGCTTCTTCGCGGTTGTCCCCGGACTCCGCTTCAGCAGGAGTCCCGACTGTTGCTGCTTCCGGCGTTTCGGGCTCTTCTTCCCCGCCTTCGGCACCCAGTCCTTCCCCGTGAGCCATCCGCTGCGCCTGGTACATCAGGGCAGCAATATCGGATTTCGGCTCCGTACCATCACGGAACTGGATCATCAGCTCGCTGACTGCCGCGATGGATTCACCAATGGTTGCCACCAGTTTTTCACTCGCTGGCAAAGTGTGGTCCATAACTCGATTGAGCAAATTCTCAAAGGCCCAGGCGAACTCACCCAGGCGCTTGGCGCCCACCATGCGCCCGCTGCCCTTGAGCGTATGGAAAGCCCGCCTCACCGTGATCAACGCTTCGCTGTCCTCGGTATTGTCACTCCAGCGCGGATAATTCTCGTTCAGAACCTCGGCGACTTCCTCCGCCTCTTCAATAAAGATATCGACGATTTCGGGGTCGGCGCCCTCTTCGCGCACCGGCGGCAATTCCACATGTTGGCGAGCCACCATCTCGGGTTCGGCCATGGGCTCCGGCTCGGTCCGGGATTCCGGTTGTTCTTCGGACTCAGCCTCTCCGGCGGTCTCCAGCTCCGGCGCGTGCCGAGCCGTCACGCCCTGGATTTCGTCAACACCGAGTACCGACAGTGCACGTGCGGCGTTGTCGAGCATGGAATCCGCATTGCCGTGATCACGTTGCAGGGCTTCGACGTAATATTCGATGCTCACGACGGCATCCGCCAATCGGTCGAGCTCGATTCGCTCCGGCAACCGGTCGTTGGCGGCCATCCGTTCCAGATAACGCGCCATGCGGTGCACCAGCGGCGCCACCTCCAGCAAGTTCATGAAATCGAGCGTACGCGCCAGATTGTCGGCCAACCTCGGCAGGTCTCCCAGCGATTCGGATTCGTCGCCGCTGCGCATATGCTCGCCGATCACATTCTTGATACGTGAAATTTCGGCCAGCACTTCGCGTAGCGTCGCCATGCGCGCACTGTGTTGCGCGGCAGCCTGGGGATCCATGCCCGCACCATGCAGGAAGGCTTCCACTTCGCCTTCGATGCCGATCAATTCAGTCGCCAGTTGCAACAGGGCCGGTTCTTCCACGCTGCCGCTGGCAGCCATTTGAGCAACAATGTTGCTTTGTTGCTTGACCCTGTCGCGGGATTCGGAGAGTCCCATCAGGCCCAGGGCATCACCCGCTTTTTTCAGGGTGGTGGCGACGGGCTCCAACTCCCGCGGCTGCTGACGTCCCGTGCGGACGAAAATATCAATGCGGTCATGCACCCGGCTCAGATCTTCGAGAATTGCGGTGCTGACGCTGCGCAACAACGCCGAACCCGGTCCACCGACGCCACGCTTTGCTTCCCCCTCCGGCGCGTCCATCTCGAAGTTGGCACGGATGGCGCTTACGCGCTCTCCGTTTGAACTCGCGCGTTCCAGTTCGGTCAACAGTTCCTCGACCAGCGCCTCGGGGGGTTCTTCGGCGAGAGCTGCTTCGGAGCTCGTAGCCAAACGCTTGAGTTCTCTCTCGACCTGGCCCAGCAGGCGCTTGATACCGAGCGTCGAATCCAGCCCGCCTTCGTCCAGCGCTTCCAGCACCCCGCTGGCAACCCACAGGAACTCGAACACCGGCGGGTTGGAAGCAGCCAATTCCAGCTCGGCAACCACGGCCCGCATCCGGGCCACCGGCTCATTGCCGCCCGTACCCTGGTAGAACGCCAGAAGCGCGGCCTGGTACCGCGGACGCAAGCGCGTTGCCAGCCCCGCCAGGTTTTCCCCCGGCGCTGCGCCATGCGGCGTCGGCGGCGTGGGATGATGGCGACGTTCACGCGCCAGGGGCTCACGCCCGAGAAGATTGCGGATTTCGTTGGTAACCGGAAGCAGCACCGCCGGGCTGTCGCGCATGCCCGAAACCATACGGTCGAGGTAGTCACTCAACTCCAGGCAGCCGCGCATCAGTGGTTCGAGGTGCGAACGCTCCGGCGACAGTCGTCCCTCATACACGACCCGGGTCAAGGCTTCCAGGTGCTCGGCAAGCATCTGGCCGCCACGCACTTCAACCATGGTGAGCGTACCGGCAACCTGGTGCAGATACTCCGCCACCTCGCGTAGCAGCGCGCGATTTTCGGGCTCCTCGGCAAAAGCGTCAAGGCGCTGCCGCGAAGCATCGAGCGAACGCTCGAGCTCGGTCTTGATCCAGGTCAGCGAATCGAGATTGACGCTAGACATAGGGCCTGCTCTCCAACTATGCGGCCGCAGCTCAGGCCGAACCGCTCATCGCAGCCAGAGACGCTTCTCTGGATGTGGCGTCTTCGTCAAAAGCTGTCATTTCCACCCCGACTTCTTCGGCCACCTGTTCCCCATCTTCGCCCGGCAGGGTGAAGCCGGAAACGGACCGCCGCAGGTCCGCCGACAAGGCCGCAAGTTTTCCGATCGACCGTGCCGTAACGGCCGTGCCTTCCGCAGTCTGCGAGGTGATTTCCTGAATCACGCTCATGGTGCTGGAAACGTCGCTCGCCGTGCGCGCCTGCTCGCGGGCCGCACCGGAAATGATTTCAATCAGTTTCGCGATGTTGTTCGACACCGCCTCGATTTCGTCCAGCGCGTGACCGGCGTCCTCGGCCAGCTGGGCGCCGTTCACCACACCCGAGGTCGACTGTTCCATGGACAGGATCGCCTCGTTGGTGTCGGACTGAATCGTGCGCACCAGGGTTTCAATCTGGCGCGTGGCCCCGGCGGCACGTTCCGCAAGCCTCTGCACTTCGTCCGCCACCACGCCGAAACCGCGTCCGGCTTCACCGGCGGTCGAAGCCTGAATAGCGGCATTCAGGGCGAGGATGTTCGTCTGCTCGGCAATATCGTTGATCAGTTCCACGATGTCGCCGACCTCCTGGGAGGATTCACCCAGCCGTTTCATCCGTTTGGACGTCTCCTGGATGGTCTCGCGAATGTTGGTCATGCCGTTGATCGTGCGCCGCACGGCCTCACCGCCCTTATGGGCGATGTTCACCGAACTGCGCGCCACCTCGGCCGCCCGTTCGGCGTTCGCCGATACCTGCTCGACCGATTCCGCCATCTGCGTAATCGAGGACGTTGCCGTGGTGATCTGCGTGTTCTGGTTCTCGGCCGCCTCGGCCAGGTGAGATGCCGTCGCTTCCGTCTGACGCGCAGCGGAATCGACCTGCATCGCCGTGTCGTTGATCGTCTTCACCAGGTCGCGCAAAGCCTCGACCGTGTAGTTGATCGAGTCGGAAATCGCGCCCGTGATGTCCTCGGTCACCTCCAGGTGAACCGTCAGGTCACCGTCTGCCAGGGTAGCCAGGTCGTCCATCAGGCGCATGATCGATTGCTGGTTCCGCTCGTTCATTTCCTGCTGGACGCGAGCCGCACGCCGGGCCTCGCCCGTCATCTGGTAACGGAACACGAGCGCGATGATGAACAGCAGGGCCAGGCCGCCGAGTATGTAACCGTAAAGTGGCTTGAAAGGCCGTGCCGTCATCTGCGCCTGGTAGCCGGTCATGATGTCGCGGGCATTGGACAGCATTTGCGGTCCCATCGTATCCAGCACCGTGCGCGCCTTCTGCCAATCGACGATGGATGCCGCCACCGGGGCCAGCGTCTGCAGGTTGGAATTGATGGCCTGATATTGCGTCTGCAACTTGCCGAGCGCCGCCTGAATATCGGAATAGCCCGGCAAGGCGGCAATGTTCATCGCCGGAGAGCCATTATTGAAGGCATTCAGCAGGTCGCCAAAGCTGTTCACGTTGTTGACGAAACTCTGGGCGGCGGCGGTGTAATCACCCGTACCCTGGAGCATCTTGTCCATCTCGCTGGCCGTCTGCGAAGCCACCAGTGCCTGATGCGAGGCCCGATTGATCAAATCACGCGAAAGTCCGTGTGCCGCCATCCGCTGCGCCAGTTCGTCCCAGGCGTCGACATAATCGGGCATGCCCTGGCGTACCGCATCCGCGGACTGCACCGAAACCAGCACGCTGGTACGCGCCTGAGTCAACGTCTGGGTAGCCTTGCTGACCGTGGACCATTGCTGCTGCAACAGGCTCAGGCTGGAAGCCACCATACCCGAAGCAGCCGGCATCAGGGTCTGCGGATCGCCGCTACCCAGCACCGACAGGGCCGATGACATCTGCCGCGATCCGGAGGCCAGGTTTCCGAAGGCCTGGCGATCGCCGTTCAATGCGGCGCGTGCCTGATTGGGCAGCGCCTGCGACTGAACGGCCACGGTGGATGCCTGATCCAGAAACTCGGTGTCATAGACCGAATACTGCGCCACAAAGAAAAAGTCCGCCGCTGCGGCGACGATGCATACCAGCGCCAGCAAACCCACCACGTATGTGAGAAGTGTGCCTCGCGCCGTTGTTCTGGAATCTGCCATGGAGGGTTACCTCAAAGTAATCTCTGGATGACGAATGGCGCCCATCCTTGATGCACCGGGGGTCATGAAGCTGCCTGAAGAAAAGCTTCGGACTCGACCAGATCACGCAGGCTCAATACGGCCCAAGTTTCATTGTCGCGTTCGTAAGCTCCTAACAGGAAAGGAGTTAAAGTGTCCGGCATGGCCGACGGATGCGCACCGGCATCCTCGGCCGTAAAGCGCCGGAAACCCACCACCTGGTCCACCAGCAGGCCGGCGGGGATTTCGGGATGATTGACCACGATTATTCGACTCGAGCGCGAGACCGCGGACTCTCCGAGTCCGGCCCAGCGTGCCAGATTGGTAAGGGGCAATAACTGGCCGCGGACGTTGGCCAGTCCCATCAACCACGGCTTGGCGCGCGGAATGCGCGACACGCCCGGCCAGGTGATGACCTCGCGAATCTCCGTACGCGAACAGATCAGATGATAGCGGCCGAGACGAAAGGCCACGCCCACCCACAGGTTGGCGCTCGTACGCCGCGAACCCGAACCCTCGCCAAGGATTGCCTCTTCGAGCCCCAGTAGCAGCTCGAAAGGACTCTCGCGCAGTTCGGCGAGCCCCTCACTGGACATGTCAGGCGCAGACCTCGCGAACCTTCGCCAGCAGGGTATCCGCCGAGACCGGCTTGGTCAGGTAGGCGGCCGCACCCTGGCGCATGCCCCAGACTTCATCGGTGGGCTGATCCTTGCTGGTCACGATAACCACCGGGATATTGGCGGTCCTGGGATCCTTGGTGATCTTGCGCGTGGCCTGGAAACCATTCACACCGGGCATCACCACATCCATGATGATGACATCGGGCAGCGACTCATGCGCCACTTTCAGGCCACTATCACCGTCGTCTGCGGTCAACACCTCGAATCCGTTCTTTTCCAGCGCTGCGCGCATAACATGGGTTTCCGTGGGCGAATCATCCACGATCAATACTTTTGGCATATGTGTAGGCCTCTATTTAGCTAACTTCCCGCCGGCGTTTTGCCGAAACGTGACGCTGTACAGCGCCGATCAGTTGGTCTTTGGTGAATGGCTTGGTGACGTATTCCTCGGAACCCACGACGCGTCCCTTGGCCATATCGAACAATCCGTCCTTGCTGGATAGCATGATTACGGGGATATCCCGGAACGCCGGATTGCTTTTGACCATCGAACAGGTCTGGTAACCGTCCAGTCGCGGCATCATGACATCGACGAACACCACATCGGGGCGGCTGTCGACAATCAGCGATAACGCTTCGAAGCCGTCTTCGGCCGTCAACACGGTGGCGCCCGCACGCCCCAAAAGCGATTCGGCTGAACGCCGTATCGTTTTCGAGTCGTCGACCACGACAATTTTCACACCTGTCAGATCCGTCACTGCCTCATTCACCTCCAGGTCCCCCTGAACGCTGGTGGCATTCAAACGACTGCCTCGATTCTGTTTATTTGTCGAGTTCATCCCGTTCATGCCCCAGGCCTACGCATGCAATCTATGCAATATACCTTAAAATATACCTTAATATTTAGCACAATATTCGCTTTTAAGCTATTGAGTCAATGGCAACTACCTCCACCAAACTCGGCCCCGGACCCCGCCTCGCTGTCATCATGGACCCCATCGAAGCAATCCGGCCGGCCAAGGATACAACGCTCGCGCTGATGTTGGAAGCCCAACGGCGTGGCTATGCCCTGACGTGTGCCGGCGGCGAAAACCTGTGGGCCACGGGCGGCACGGCCTGGATCCGCGGCCGCAGGATCACGGTCAGGGACGATCCGGAGCACTGGTTCGAAGTGGAGGAGAGCCTGGTCGAACCCCTCGGTGATTTCGACATCGTGCTGATGCGCAAGGATCCGCCTTTCGACCAGGAATACGTTTACCTCACCTACATCCTGGAACTGGCCGAAACCGCCGGGGCACGCGTGGTCAACCGTCCACGCGCCCTGCGCGATTACAACGAGAAGGCTTCCATCCTCAAGTTCCCCGACCTGACGGCGCCCACCCTCGTGGCCCTCGACACGCAACGGTTCCGGGAATTTCACCAACGCGAGGGCCACATCGTACTCAAGCCGCTCGACGGAATGGGCGGACGCGGCGTATTCGTGCTTGCACCCGGCGACCCCAACCTGAGCTCGGTGGTCGAGACCCTGACCGCGGGCGGGCGGGCTCACATCATGGCGCAGCGCTACCTGCCGGCCATCAGCGAGGGCGACAAGCGGGTGCTGCTGGTCAATGGCGTCCCCGTACCTTACATGCTGGCCCGCGTGCCCGCCGAAGGCGAAACGCGCGGCAACCTCGCGGCCGGCGCACGCGGCGAACCGCGCCCGTTGGGGGCCGTCGAGCGGCGGATTGCCGAAAGCGTGGGTCCCCGGCTCGCGGCCGACGGCCTCAGCTTTGTCGGGCTCGACATCATCGGCGAGTACATCACCGAAATCAATGTCACCAGCCCGACCTGCGTCCGCGAACTCGACCGCGCCTTCGGACTCAACATCGCCGGCGATTTTTTCGATGCCATCGAAATGCCACCTGCCAAGGTGCCTCCGGCATGAACCAACCCGCTCTGCCTTTCACGCTCTCCAACCGGCTGATCACGCGCGAGCGGCTGGTCACGGCCCTGATCTTCGCCTTGCTGGCCCACGGCGTCATCCTGCTTGGCGTGGGGTTCGTTTCGCTGGTGCCCCGGCCGGACCACAACCGCACCGTGGCAGTGACCCTGGTACGCGATACCCAAGTCGTGCCGCCGCCACGCAACATGGACTACCTGGCCCAGGCCAACCAGCGCGGCCCCGGTAACACCCGCCGCCACGATGCGCCGGAACCGGCACTGGGGTCGGGCCAGCCCTTCCCGCAGCCCGATCTCAACCTGGCCGCCGCGTTCCGCACCCAGTCACCGGCGCTGCAGCGACTGCTCCGGCCCGCGCCGCAACCGGCAGAGACCGGTCACGACCTGGTCAGCAGCAATAGCGGGCCATGGATTGCCGCCAGGGGGGCCGCCCCACGGGCCGGCGACCGTCCGCCGCTGCTGGCCCGCCTGGTGCCGCCGAGCCGGTCCCAGAATGCCGATTCACAGTCCCCCGTAATAACCCTGCCCCGGCTGCACGGCAAGCATCCGCTGACACGGGCCGACACCACCAATGCCCGCGCTTCCGTTTTCGCACCCTACCTGGAAGCCTGGCGCGAGCGCATCGAGGTCGTCGGCAACCAGCATTACAGTACGCTGGTGCCCCAGTCGATCAAACGCGGCCACGTCACCCTGACCATTGCGATCAATGCCGACGGCAGCATTCAATTCATTCGTCCGGCGCAACGCTCGCGATACCCGGAACTGGATGCCGCGGCATTGAAGATCATCCGGCTCGCGGCTCCCTTCCCGCCCTTTCCGCCGGCGGTGCGCAAACGCACCGATCGCCTGACCTTTACCTATCAGTGGAATTTTATCCGCGGCAGCGGCAACACCAGCAGCGTCGGCCTGGGCAAACGCCCGTAAAGCCTTTTACGCGCCTATCGCGCAGACCACGCCCGTCCCCTTGAGCCCGCAATAGCCGCCCGGGTTCTTGGCCAGGTACTGCTGGTGGTAGTCCTCGGCGTAGTAGAACGGAACGGGATCGACGATATCGGTCGTGATCTTGCCCAGGCCGCGCGCGGACAGCGCCTGCTGGTACTGCGCGCGCGAGGCTTCGGCCGCCTGTCGCTGTGCCGCATCGGCAACCACAATCAGGGAACGATACTGCGTGCCCACGTCATTGCCCTGGCGCGCGCCCTGGGTGGGATCGTGGTTTTCCCAGAAAGTCGTCAGGAGGTCCTCGTAACGGATCCGGGCGGGATCGAATACCACGCGTACCACCTCGGCATGGCCGGTGCGGCCGCCGCATACATCTTCGTAAGTCGGATCGGGCACCGCCCCCCCCGCATAGCCCGCCGCCGTCGTCCACACGCCGGGTAATTGCCAGAACAGGCGTTCCACCCCCCAGAAACACCCCATGCCGAATACCGCCTCTTCGAGGTTTCCGGGAAACGGGGGCAGGAGCGGACGTTCGAGCACGAAATGCCGATTGGCCACCTTCATCGGCGACGTGCGGCTCGGTGTATCCACAGGGCTATTCATGTAACCGGACCCGACTGCAGGATCCTTATATCTTACGCCGCGGCGCAAGACTCAGGCGGCGACCTGAAACGCCAATTCGCCCACCCCCTCGATTGTCGCCCTGACCTGGTCGCCGATGACCAGCTCCCCGACGCCGGCCGGCGTGCCGGTAAAGATCAGGTCGCCCGCGGCCAGTCGATCCAGGCGTGACAGTGCCGCCATCAGCTCACCGATGCCGAGGATCATGTCTTCCAACCGCCCGCTTTGCCGCTGATCACCGTTGACGCTCAAGCTGAGGCTTCCGCCGAAACCCTTCTTGAAACAGGATTCCGCCGGGCGGATCGGTGTGCAGGGCGCCGCCGAGGTGAACCCCTTGGCCATGTCCCACGGCCGTCCCTGCGAGCGGGCCTCGTGCTGCAGGTCGCGCCGCGTCAGGTCGACCCCGACCGCATAACCGAACACCCGCTCCACCGCAGTGTCCGGGTCGATATTGGTGCCGCCGCGCGCCAGCGCCACCACCAGCTCCACTTCGTGGTGCAATTGATGGGTTGCCAGGGGATAGGGCACGACGCCTTCCGGCGCTTCGGGCACGAACACCGCATCCGGCGGCTTGGTGAAGAAAAACGGGGCTTCCAAAGTCTCCATGCCCATTTCCCGGGCATGCTCCGGGTAGTTGCGCCCGACGCAGTACACCCGGCGCACCGGGAAACGGCTCTCCGTTCCGACCACCGGCAACGTGGGCCGAATGGGCGGTGCCACTACGTAATCCATACTCGCCTCCGATGCATGCGCTCCTTGGTTATTACTGTTACACAATTCACGGCCTCCTGCATCGGCACTGAACTTGATCGGCATTTGAATACATGTTCAAATTTCCGTTCTCTCCCACCGGTAAGGGTTCATGAAACACCCGGTTCTCGTTCTCGGCTTTTCAGCCCTGCTTGCATCTCCCTTCGCTCTTGCCGCTTCGTCCGGCGGCCTGCATTACCCGCCGGCTTATCGCGACAAAACGACTGATAACTATTTCGGGGCCCGGGTCGCGGCCCCCTACCAATGGATGGAGGATCTGAACAGCCCGAAGTTGAAGCAATGGGTGGGCCAGGAAAACAAGCTCACCTCCGATTACCTCGACGGGATCCCGATACGCGGCTGGATCGACAAACGCCTCACCAAGCTCTGGAACTACGCCAAGGAAGGCACGCCGGTCCAGACCATGAGCGGCAAGCTGTTCTTCATGCGCAACTCGGGGCTGCAGAACCAGTCCGTGCTCTACGTGCAGGACGGCGAATCCGCCAAGCCGCGCGTGCTGATCGACCCCAACACACTGTCCACCGACGGCTCAGTCGCGCTCAGCGGCTACCAGACATCGGACGACGGCAAATACTTGTCCTATGAACTGTCCGAGGGCGGCTCGGACTGGGAGACCATCCACGTCCGCGACGTGAAGACCGGGAAGGATCTGTCCGACGAGGTGCACTGGGTCAAGTTCTCGGGTGTGTCCTGGACCCATGCCGACAAGGGCTTCTTCTACTCACGCTATCCGCAACCGCCCAAGGGCGAAGCCGCCATCAGCCACAAGGTCGTCGACCAGAAACTCTATTACCACCGGCTCGGCACGCCGCAGGATGACGACGTGTTGATCTATGCCCTGCCCTCCGACAAGCCACGCTGGATAGTCGGCGGCGACGTCAGTGAAAGCGGGCGTTACCTGTTCGTGTGGCTGGTGAACGGCACCTCGCCCGACAACGAGTTGTACTACGCAGACCTCGGCGACCCGCAGAAACCGGACGTGGGCGCGAAACTCCAGCCGCTGTATACGAAAAACGACGCGCGGTATTCGCCGGTCGGCATCGAGGACGGCACGCTCTACCTGCAGACCACGCTGGATGCGCCGCGCGGGCGCATCGTGGCAACCCCGCTCGACCATCCTTCGCCGAAGCACTGGCATGTCGTCGTGCCCCAGGCGAAGGGCGTGCTCCAAAACGCCACCCTGGCGGACGGGCGCATCCTGGCCAATTACCAGGTGGTCGCGAAAAGCCGGCTCGAGCTGTACTCCACCGCGGGCAAGCTGCTGCACACCCTGCACCTGCCGACGCTGGGCTCGGTCCACAGCCTCTCGGCGCGCAACGACTCGAAAACCGTGTACTACAACTTCGCCTCGTTCCTGTACCCGACTACGGTCTATCGCTACGACGTCGCAACCGGCAAGACGACGACCCGGTTCAGGCCGGACGTGAAATTCGATCCCTCCAAATACGAGACCCGGCAGGTCTTCTATCGCTCGAAGGACGGCACGCGCGTGCCGATGTTCATCGTCGCGCGCAAGGGCATGAAGCTCGACGGCAAAAACCCGACGATCCTCTATGGCTACGGTGGCTTCGACATTACCATCACACCGCGCTTCAACCCGATGCTCCCCGTCTGGCTGGAGATGGGCGGCGTGTATGCCGTGCCCAACCTGCGCGGTGGCGGCACCTACGGCGAGAGGTGGCACGAGGCGGGCATGCTCGCCAACAAGCAGAACGTGTTCGACGACTTCGCCTGGGCCGCGAAATACCTGATCAGGAAAGGCTATACATCTTCGGCGCACCTGGGTATCCAGGGCTACTCCAACGGCGGATTGCTGACCGGCGCCTCGATCACGCAACGGCCTGAACTGTTCGGCGCCGCCTACATCGGCCACGGCGTGCTCGACATGCTGCGCTACCAGAAGTTCTCCGGCGGTGCCTTGTGGGCGCCGGAGTACGGCACCTCGGACGACAAGAAGGCCTTCAAGTGGCTCCATGCCTATTCGCCACTGCACAACATAAAGGACGGCACCTGCTATCCGCCCACGCTGATCACCACCTCCTGGGACGACGACCGCGTGGTGCCGAGCCACGAGTTCAAGTTCGCGGCGATGATCCAGCAGGCCCAGGGCTGCGACAACCCGATCCTGCTCCACGTTACCGGCGGCACCAGCCACGTGTACATGCCGACCGACAAGGAGATCTCGCAGACCGCCGACGTATGGGCCTTCGAGGCCTGGAACCTCGGCATTAAAAAAGCACCCGAAACGAAAGCAAAATAGCAGGGCCGGGTGTTTCAGCATCAGTCATAACGAGAAAGGCCGGCTAAAGCCGGCCTTTCTTTTATGCGAGTGATTCCGGCATCACGCTGTGGCTTGAGCCTGCCCCATGCGCCGCAGCCAGCGGAAGTGCGAACGCAGGCCGGCAAACAGCGAATCATGCACGGTATAACGCACGCCGAACTCGTGGCAGGTCTCCTCGACCAGCTTCGATATGGCAGGATAATTGACGTGGCAGATACGGCTGAACAGGTGATGTTCGATCTGGTAATTCAGCCCCCCGAGCAACCAGGCGGCGAGCCGGCTGCGGCGGGCGAAATCCACCGTGGTCTCGACCTGGTGGATGCCCCACGAGGTCTGCATCCGACCCGGCTCGTCGGGCACCGGGAAGTCGGCCTCTTCCACGCAATGCGCGAGCTGGAACACGATGCTCAGCACCACGCCCAGCACCACCACCGCCACGCCGTAGAACAGCGCCACCGCCCACAGCGGGTGGAACAGCAACGGGATACCGAAGGCGAGCAACAGGAAAATCGCCTTGCCGCCCAGGAAAACGGCCAGCTCGCGCCCCTTGGGCCGCGGGAACTTGTGCCCATCCATGCGCCCGCGGATAACGTCGCGGAAATCGTCGTACAGATGCCACTTGACCGCCATCAGGCCGTACAGGAACCAGACGTACCAGTGCTGCCAGCGGTGGAACCTCAGCCGTTTCTGGTGCGGCGTGAAACGGGCGAGCCCGCCCATGTCGATGTCGGTGTCGTAGCCGGTGATATTCACGTAGGTATGGTGGAACACGCCGTGTTTCCAGTGCCACACGTGACTGCTGCCGCCGATCACCTCCACGGTGATGTTCATCAGGTGGTTGATCCAGGCATGCTTCGAATAGGCCTTGTGCCCGGCATCGTGCATGACGTTGAACCCGATTGCCGCCGCACTCAGGCCGAGCAGGACGGCCAGCGGAACCGCCAGCCACCAGGCGGAAACGACGAACACCAGCAGTACGTAAGTCGCGGCGAATACGCCGATGATGATGCCGGTCTTGGCATACATGCGCGGGCAATCGCGCTGGCTCCGGCCAGTGCTTTTCAGATACGCTTCGACGCGACGCCGCAGTTCCGCCTGGAACGCGTTCTCGCCGCTGAATTTGAGCCGCTCGCTGCGCGGCGACGCAGGCGCGGGCCGGCGTTTCGCCTGCTCGCGCTTCTCGCTTGACTGCATTTAGACCTCTGCCCTGTTGCGGGACGTGAATGGAGACCGGCCGATGTCGATCGGTGGTTCCACGGCAGGGGTGGAAGGGCCGGGACAGCGGAAGAGGCGGTTCTCGTGCCTGGCACCGGACCGCGTCCCCATTGTAGCCGAATGGCCCGCCACTCTGCAGGCGCCTTTCAGTCGGCCGGTTCGTCGGCCATGGACTCTTCCCCCACCATTCCCAGCCCGACCTGGGAGGTACGCACCATGGGCACGAACTCGCCCTGCTCGGCGGGCGCCGGCACGTCACGCTGGAAGCTGCGCAGGATGCCGAACAGGGCGAGCAGCCCTGAAGCCGCCGCCAGGCAATACGGCAGGCCGCGGGCGCCGACCGCATCGAATGCCGCACCCGCGAGGAGCGGGCCGCAGGCTGCGCCTACCCCGCTGGTCAGCAGCAGGCCCTGTGTCGCAGCCAGTACCTCGTGGGGTTCGAGCAGGTCGTTCATGTGCGCGACCGCCAGTGCATACAGTCCGAGCGTCATGGCGCCGAAACCGAAACCAGACACTTGCAACATCCATACCGGCCCCGGCGTTGCCGTGGCCAGCATCATGGCGAAGAACGCACCCGCCATGGCCGCACCGATCAACACCCGCCGCCGGCCCACACGGTCGGAGAGATAGCCCAGCGGCCACTGCGCCAGGATACCGCCGGCAATAACGCTGGTGACGAAGGCGCCGACACCATGGGGATCGAGCCCGACGCGCGTGGCGAAAGCGGCGCCCATGCCCCAGAAGGCGCCCGTGGAAACGCCCGCGAGAAAGGTCGCGATCACCGCGAACGGCGCGCGGCACACCAGCCTCCAGGGCGGCAGTTGCGGCGCATTCACCAGCGACGGCTGTTCGAGGCGTGTTGCGGTGACCGGCACCAGGCCGAAGACGATCAGCATGCCGGCGATCAGGAACAGGGTGGGCCCGGTGGCCGGCGCGGCCATGAACAGGAGCTGCCCGGCCGCCATGGCTACCAGCGTAAGCATGACGTAGAAGCCGAATATGCGCACGCGGTAGGCGCGCGGCACGCTGGAATTGAGCCAGCTCTCGGTCACCATGTACAGCCCGACCAGGGCGATTCCGGTCATCAGCCTCAGCGCCAGCCACGACCACGGATTGACCGCCAGGGCATGCGCCAGGGCGGCACTGGCGGCAATGGCTGCCAGGGCCGCGAAGGTGCGGATAGGCCCGACCCGGCGGATCAACACCGGACACAGGAAACAGCCGATGACGAAACCGGCGAAATATGCCGACATCACCAGGCCCAGCTCCCATCCCGGGAAATGCGCGAGCGTCGCACGCACCCCGAGCAGCGAACCGAGCAGACCCATGCCGGTGACCAGGATCGTGATCCCGAGCAGCAGGCCGAACAGTCGGCGGATCAGTATCAGCACATCCAGAAAATCCGTTTTCCCATCCACTCCAGTGTACTGCCCGGCCCGGGACGAGCGGCGATATCCTGCGCTACAATTGATTCAAACAATCGACAAGACCTGGCAGGGGAAATCCACTCAATGGAACCGGCAACCATCCTGGCCATCGTGCTCCTGGTCCTCGGCGCCATCGCCGCCGTTTCCGAGATACACACGCTCACCATCTATCTGCTCGCGGTCGCCGTGGCCTGCTTCGCCGCCGCCGCGGTGGCCTTCGCCGGTGCCGGGCTGGTGTGGTCGCTGGTCGTGCTGGCCGTCGTGCTCCTGCTCGGCATGCCGCTCGCGCACTGGTTGCGCAAGAGGCTCCGGAACACGGCCTCGGAGGAAGTCTCACACGACGACGTCGGCCGCGACGTCACCGTCCTGGAGCACCGGGACGGCAAGCTCCGCGTGTCCTACCGCGGCGCCGCCTGGGACGCCCGGCTCGAGGACCCTCAAACCGCCCCGCCCGCGGCGGGCGAGACCTGTCGCATCGTCGCGCGGGAAGGCAACCGCCTCGTCATCGCAACCGCCGCGCACCGGCCGTCCTGAGCGCGGCCGCCAACCACATGCAAGGAGACCCCATGTCCATCAGCATCGTCATCGCCGCGATCCTCGTCATCCTGGCGCTCACGCTCATCAGCCGCGGTTTGCGCATCGTGCCTCAGCAGCACGCCTGGGTGGTGGAGCGTTTCGGGCGTTTCAACAAGTCGCTCGAACCGGGCCTGAACCTGATCATTCCCGTGTTCGACCGCGTGGCCTACAAGTTCGACCTGCGCGAGACGCCGATCGATGTCAAGAAGCAGGTCTGCATCACCAAGGACAACACGCAGATATCGATCGACGGCGTGCTGTACCTGCAGATCACCGACCCCAAGGCGGCCGCCTACGGCACGTCCGACCCGCTGTCCTCGATGGAGCAGCTCGCGCAGACCATCATGCGCTCGGACGTCGGCAAGAAGCAGCTCGACGAGGTGCTCTCATCGCGCACCGAACTCAACGCTTCGATCGTGAGCGAACTCGACACGGCCGCGGTCAACTGGGGCGTCAAGGTGCTGCGCTACGAAATTCGCGACATCAGTCCGCCCGAGGAAGTCATCCGCGCCATGGAGCTGCAGATCACCGCCGAACGCCAGAAGCGCGCTCTGATAGCCAAGTCGGAAGGCGAGAAGCAGCAGGCGATCAACGTCTCGGAAGGCGAGCGCCAGCAGCAGATCAACCGAGCCGAGGGCGAGAAACAGGCCCAGGTGCTGCGCGCCGAGGGTCAGGCGCAGGCCGTGAAGACCGTCGCCGAGGCGACCGCCAGGGCGTTGGAGGCCGTGGGCGCCTCGCTGCAGCAGGCGGGCGCGCACGACGCCATGAAGATGCAGGTGGCCGAGGACTTCATCAAGCAGTGGGGCGGCATCGCCAAGGAGTCCAACGTGATGATCGTCCCCGCCGACATGGGCGACCTGTCCAAGGTCGTCGGCACGGCCTTCAAGATCATCGGCGAAACCGGCCCCGCCAAGCCTGCTTCCTCCGGCTGATTGGGCCGGCACAGCGCGCGGCGAAGAAGAAACCCCGGATCAGACGGAAGACCTGCGCAGAGTGGCTCGCAGCCAGAGGTAGCCGGCAACGGCGGACAGCAGCGACCCCGCCAGGATGCCGAGACGATCCACGCCCAGGTATTGGCCGACACCGCTCTCGAAGGCCAGCCCCGCAATGAAGAGGCTCATCGTGAAGCCCACACCGCACAACAGTGCCGTGCCGTAGAGCGCCCGCCAGCCCACCCCCTCGGGGAGTTTCGCGATCCCGAGCCTGATCGCGAGCCAGCAGGCCCCGAACACGCCGGCCTGCTTGCCGACGAACAAGCCCGCTGCAATGCCGAGCGGAACCGGATGCAGGACGGAAGAACCGACGGCGCGGAGATCAACCCCCGCGTTGACGAACGCGAACAGCGGCAGGATCACGTAGGCCACCGAGGGGTGCAGGTCGTGCTCGAGCTCGCGCAGCGGCGAACGCTCCGGCTCGGCACGGTCGCGCAACGGAATGAACAGGGCAAGGAGCACGCCCGCAAGCGTCGCGTGCACCCCCGACTTGAGTACCGCCACCCACATCACGAGTCCGACGAGGACGTAGGGCACGACGGAGACGACGCCGCGCCGGTTGAGCACGAACAACAGGAGCAGGCAGGCGCCACCGACGGCGAGCGCGAGCATCGACAAGTCGTTCGTATAGAAGATGGCAATGACGAGGATCGCCGCGACGTCGTCGAAGATCGCGAGCGACACCAGGAATATTTTCAGGCCCGTCGGAACGCGTTTGCCCAGCAGCCCCAGGATACCGAGTGCGAAGGCAATGTCAGTCGCCGTGGGGATCGCCCAGCCCCGCAGCGCATCGGCGTTGCCCGCGTTGATCCCGACGTAGAACAGTGCCGGGACGGCCATGCCGCCGAGTCCCCCGACCGCCGGGAGAACCACCTTGCGCCACTCCGAGAGCTCGCCCTCGACCAGCTCGCGTTTCAGTTCCAGCCCGACCAGGAAGAAGAACAGGGCCATGAGCCCGTCGTTGATCCACAGCAGCAGCGGCTTGGCGATTTCGAGCGGCCCCACGCGAACGGACACCGGCACCTGGATCAGCGCCCTGTAGAGCCAATGCAGCGGCGTGTTCGCGAAGATGAGCGCAAGGATTGCCGCGCCGAGCAGCAGGATGCCACCGGAAGATTCGAGTTTGAGGAACTCCCTGATCGGCGCCAGCACGTCCGGCTTCTCCATCCCGCCTCCCCTTTGTCCCGGCCCTACTGTGCAGCACTATACGGGCCCGTAATCGCGGATGCCAGCCGGGTGCGCCCGCCGCGCACCAACTGTCCCGGCCGGGCATGGACGATTTATTGTGCCGACGGCTCCGCGGGTACCGGTGTTGCGTCCCGGGCGACCTGTCGCTTTTCGTGGCGGAGCAGATAGGCGCGCAGCGCCCGGTCGGCGGGCACCGAAAAGTAGCGCGCGACGAGCACGCCGAGGCTCCAGCACAGCAGCACGATCGGGATGTACCAGAGCCAGCCCCAACGCATGCTGGCGTCCAGCGATCGAAACAGGCCTACGCCGCCGAACACGACAAACACGTGGGTGAGATAAATCTCGTAGCTGTGGCGTCCCATGGAGTGCAACCAGCCCAGCCCCGGCCGGGCGTGGCGCGGGCCTGCCGCCCGGCCCCACTGCAGGCCGATCAGCAGACACATCGTGGAGAACGTGAGGATCAGCATCTCCCAACTGCCGAGGACGGGCCACAGGTAATTTTCCGTGAGCAACAGCCCGGCCACACCCGCGCCCCCGAATATTGAAAGCGCCCGGCTGAACGCACGCCGAGGCGCAGCGAAACGCGCGGCGATCAGGGCACCGATCATGCCGGTTGCGATGGCCGCCATGCCGGGCAGGTACGCCTTCTCCTGCCAGATCGGGTGCGCGGCCAGTGTATCGCGCGTGTACGGCAGCGACAGGGCCAGCCCGACGAGCAGCGGCAACAGCACCCAGATGCGACGGGTGAGCAGCGCGACGATCGGGAACGCCAGGTAGAACACCTCCTCGATGGAGAGCGACCACAGCACGTCCCAACCGCCGGGCAACCAATTCGTGTGTCCCTCGTACCAGTTCAGGTGCAGCCCGAGCGCCGCCCAGATCGCCCCGCCCAATGACTGGTTCGAGTGACGGATCACGAAATACGGCACGCCGGCGAGATGCAGCACGCTGAGGATACCCACCAGCGCCACAAGGCACGGCACAATGCGGGCGAAGCGGCGTGCGTAAAAGCCGCCGGCCCCGATACCATTCAGACTGCCCCAGCGCCGCAACGACAGTCCGGTGATCAGGAATCCCGAGATCACGAAGAAGATGAACACCGCCTCGTAGCCGCGCCAGTTCAGGACACTCAGCAACCAATGCGGGAACACCGCACCCACTGCGGTTTTCGAAAGCGGGATGCGAATCCCGATGTGATTGAGGATCACCAGGAAGATGGAAATGCCACGCAACGCGTCGATGCCGTGATTACGCTCGGCGGTCTGGAACTCGGGACTCGACAGGCTGGGATCCATCGGGCGTAAGGTTTGCCGTCTGCTGCGAACCGCTAACTTACCACCTCTGGCACACACGACCGCCCGGGCCCCTCACGAAAAAGCGGCGCTCCGGTTTCCCGCAACGCCGCCGTTATCGAGCCGCCCGTGATCAGGCGAGATCGAAGCGATCGAGGTCCATCACCTTGGCCCACGCGGCCACGAAATCATTGACGAAGGTTGCCTTTGCATCGACAGTGGCGTAGTACTCGGCCAGGGCGCGAAGCTCGGAGTTCGAGCCGAACACCAGGTCGACGCGCGTGGCCGTCCACTTTTTCTTGCCGCTCTTGCGGTCCGTGCCTTCGTACAGCTCACTGTCTTTCGACGTGGCTTTCCAGACGGTTCCCATGTCCAGCAGGTTGACGAAGAAGTCGTTGGTCAACGCGCCGGGACGGTTGGTGAATACACCATTCCGGCTCTGCCCGAAGTTCGCGTCCAGGGCTCGCAGGCCGCCGACAAGCACCGTCATCTCCGGCGGGGTCAGCGTCAACAATTGCGCCCGGTCCACCAGGAGCTTCTCGGCCGGCACCGAATACCTGGCCTTCTGGTAGTTTCGGAACCCGTCGGCCCGCGGCTCCAGCGGCTCGAAGGCGCCGACGTCGGTCTGCTCCGCCGAGGCGTCCATGCGCCCGGGGTGGAACGGTACCGTCACGTCGTGGCCGGCGTCCTTCGCCGCCTGCTCGACGCCCGCGCAGCCCGCCAGCACGATCAGATCGGCGAGCGAAATCTTCTTGCCGGATGTCTGCGCCTTGTTGAACGCGCTCTGGATGCCCTCCAGGGTCTTCAGCACCTTCGCGAGCCGCTTCGGCTCGTTGACCTCCCAATCCTTCTGCGGTGCCAGGCGGATGCGGGCGCCGTTCGCGCCGCCGCGCATGTCCGAGCCACGGAAGGTGGACGCCGAGGCCCATGCGGTCGCGACCAGCTCCGGTACCGCCAGGCCGGACTCGAGGATCTTCGCCTTGAGTGCGGCCACGTCCTTGTCGTCCACCAGCTCGTGATCGACTTCGGGAATCGGGTCCTGCCAGATCAGCTCCTCGTCCGGGACTTCCGGGCCGAGGTAACGGGCACGCGGGCCCATGTCGCGGTGGGTCAGCTTGAACCAGGCGCGGGCGAAGGCATCCGCGAACTCGTCCGGGTTCTCATGGAAGCGCCGCGAGATCTTCTCGTAGGCTGGATCAAAGCGCAGCGACAGGTCCGTGGTGAGCATGGTCGGCGCGTGATACTTCGAGGCATCGTGCGCATCGGGCACCGGATCCGAGTCGCCCTTCGCCACCCACTGGTACGCACCGGCGGGACTCTTGGTCAGCTCCCATTCATACTTGAACAGGTTGTCGAAGAAGCGGTTGCTCCACTGCGTCGGCTCCTGGCTCCAGGTGACCTCCGGGCCGCCGGTGATGGTGTCATCGCCCATACCGGTGCCGTAGCGGCTCTTCCAGCCCAGGCCCTGCTCCTCGATGGGCGCGGCTTCCGGCTCGGGGCCCACCAGGGCCGGGTCGCCGGCGCCGTGGGTCTTGCCGAAGGTATGGCCGCCGGCAATCAGCGCCACCGTTTCCTCGTCGTTCATCGCCATGCGTCCGAAGGTGTCGCGAATGTCACTGGCGGCCGCGACGGGGTCGGGCTTGCCGTTCGGGCCTTCCGGGTTCACGTAGATCAGGCCCATCTGCACGGCCGCAAGCGGGTTCTCCAGTTCCTCATGATGGCCGGCGTAGCGCTTGTCGCCGAGCCAGGTATCCTCGACGCCCCAGTAAATGTCCTTCTCCGATTCCCAGATGTCCTCGCGGCCGCCACCAAAACCGAAGGTCTTGAAGCCCATCGATTCCAGCGCCACGTTGCCGGCCAGGATCATCAGGTCGGCCCAGGAAATCTTGCGACCGTAGGTCTGCTTGACCGGCCACAGCAGGCGGCGCGCCTTGTCGAGGTTGGCATTGTCGGGCCAACTGTTGATCGGGGCGAAACGCTGGTTGCCGGTGCCCGCCCCGCCACGACCATCGCCTATGCGGTAGGTACCGGCGTCGTGCCAGGCCATGCGGATGAAAAACGGCCCGTAGTGACCGAAGTCCGCCGGCCACCAGTCCCTGGAATCGGTCATCAGCGCGTGAAGGTCCTGCTTCACCGCCTCGAGGTCCAGGCTCTTGAAGGCCTCGGCGTAGTCAAAGTCCCCGTCCGTGGGCCGG
>Ga0102952_1000223_pt1 | contig 25681 bp, 24 predicted proteins | sample SalPon2A_C_D1_MG_FD_78506 | JGI IMG/M metagenome (GOLD analysis project Ga0102952, IMG submission 78506) | Soil microbial communities from South San Francisco under conditions of wetland restoration - Salt Pond MetaG R2A_C_D1_MG | ecosystem: Environmental > Terrestrial > Soil > Wetlands | place... | reverse complement strand
TATTTTTTTTTAAGGGTGCCCCTGTCTGAGACAAAGACCTCAAAACCCTTTTTTTTTCCAAGGATGGCCGTACCAACGCCACTCTCACCCCCGCCTAAAATCACCAGCCGTTCCATTAGCGCACCTTAAGGGTCACAATGGTAATGATGGCCAGGAGGATCCCGATAATCCAGAAGCGGGTTACTATTTTGCTCTCGTGGTACCCTTTCTTCTGATAGTGATGGTGAAGGGGCGACATTAAAAAGATGCGCTGGCCTTCCCCGTATTTCTTCCGGGTATATTTGAAATAACTTACCTGTGCCATGACCGAGAGCGATTCTGCAAAAAAGATCCCGCAGAGGACGGGGATCAGCAGCTCTTTCCTCACAATAATGGCTATGACCGCGATGACCCCGCCTATGGTGAGGCTTCCGGTATCCCCCATAAAAACCTGGGCCGGGTAGGCATTGTACCATAGGAACCCTACCAGGGCCCCCACAAAGGCCGCAATAAATACCACCAGTTCCCCGGCGCGCGGAATGAAAAATATATCCAGGTAATCCGAGAAGATGATATTTCCCGAAACCCAGGCCAGGATCCCCAGGGTTAGCACAATGATAGCCGAAGTTCCTGCCGCAAGCCCATCGATGCCATCCGTGAGGTTGGCCCCATTGGAAACCGCCGTTATAATGAATATGACAATGGGGATGAATACCACCCAGGCATAATCCGTCGCCTTATCCCCCATCCAGGCTACCAGGTCACTGTAATCCAGTTGGTTGTTCTTGAAAAAAGGCACATTGGTCTTCACCGATTTTATTTCCTTGCCTTCTACCTTCTCTACCGTGAATCGCTCGGTAATCCTGGAACTGTCCCTCTCCTTCATGGTGACTGCCGGATGGAAGTACAGGGTGGTACCTACCATCAGCCCGAGGACCACCTGCCCGGAAACCTTGAACCGGCCCTTCAGGCCTTTTTTGTTATTTTTAAATATCTTGATGTAATCGTCTATAAACCCGATGATCCCCATCCAGACTGTGGTGACTATCAGGAGGATCACATAAATATTCTCAAGGCGGGAAAACAAGAGGGTGGGGATGAGGGTAGACAGGATGATGATAATCCCCCCCATGGTCGGGGTACCAGCCTTTTGTTCCTGTCCCTCAAGGCCCAGATCGCGCACGGTTTCGCCTATCTGCTTCCTTTTGAGGAATACTATGATCTTCTTGCCAAAAGCGGTGGCCAGGATCAGAGATAACAATACTGCCATGGCGGCCCGAAAAGTGAGGAACTGGAACAGGGTCGCCCCGGGGAACTGGTATTGTTTTTCCAAGTATTCAAATAAATAATACAGCATAAATTTCGCTTCCCCCCACTGCGTAAGGCATTATCTAAATCTATTTATCCAATTCGGCCAATATTTCCTTTACGATCTTGAAATCGTCAAAAGCCACTCGCTCCCCCTTGCTCTCCTGGTAGGTTTCATGGCCTTTGCCGGCTACCAGGATTATATCGTTGGCAATGGCCAACTGGCAGGCTGTCCTGATTGCCTGCCGCCTGTTTTCCACGGACAGTATCTTCTTGAGGTCGCCGGGCTCCACCCCCGCCTCCATTTCTTCAATGATGGTAATGGCCGACTCAGACCTCGGGTTATCCGAGGTGAAAATGGCCCTGGTGCTGTATGCGGATGCGATATGACCCATTACCGGACGCTTAGACTTGTCACGATCACCACCACACCCCACTACGGTGATGACGTTTTCATTTTCAGTCCTCAATGCATTGATTGTATCCAATACATTTTTTAAGGCGTCCGGCGTATGGGCATAATCAACAATAGCCGTTATGTTCTTTTTTGATATAAAATACTGGAACCGCCCATCTACGGTCTCCAGGTTGCTTATGATGCGGAGGATCTCCAATTTTTCCAGTCCGAGCAAATCGGCCGTCGCGTAGATCGCCAGGATGTTATAGGCATTGAACTGGCCAATCAACTTGGTCCAGAGTTCATTTTCCCCGATTTTAAGTAATTGGCCGCTTATCTGGCTTTCTATGACCTGGGCTTTGTAATCGGCATAAGACTTAAGCGCGTAGGTATATTTTCGCGCCCGTGTATTTTGCAACATCACCAGGCCATTCTTATCATCGATATTGGCCAGGGCAAATGCCCGCTTCCCGAGGTCGTCAAACAATTTCTTTTTGGTATCCCTGTATTCTGCGAAGGTTTTGTGGTAGTCCAGGTGGTCGTGTGTGAGATTGGTAAAGACCGCCCCTTCAAAAACAAGGCCTTCTGTACGTTTTTGGGCAATCCCATGGGAACTCACTTCCATAAAACAGAATTCCACCCCCGCTTTGTTCATCAGGGCGAGATGTTTATTAATTGTCAGGGCATCCGGAGTTGTATGGGAGGTAGGGTACTCCTTTTTATCGACCATGATGCGGATGGTGGAAATCAATCCCACCTTGTATCCGGCCTCGCGGAAAAGACGGTAAAGCAGGCTGCATACCGTGGTCTTTCCATTGGTCCCCGTAACCCCCACCAGTTTTAGGTTTTTTGAAGGATTGTCGTAAAAGTTGGAGGCCATGATGGCCAGGGCCCGGTTGCCGTCGTCCACAGCGGCGTAAGTGACCCCATCCGATATCTTTTCAGGCAGTTCTTCGCATATGATGGTACCGGCGCCGGCGGCAACGGCCTGCTCTATATACCGGTGCCCGTCGGTCAGGCTTCCCCGGATGGCCACAAAGATATCGCCTGCCCCTACCTGCCGGGAATCAAAGCAAACAGAATTGACCATTTTAGCGGTGGTCCCGCTTACGGCTGTGAGGCGAACCCCATATAATATGTCCTTTAGTGACTTCATGAAAGTTCGAGGACTATTTTCTTTACTTTCCGCAGGTCTGTGCCTTTGGAAATAGATTGTTTTTTTACCTTTCCGTTCCCTCTGACCTCCACCTGAAGCCCCAGGTTCTCGAGAATGGAGATGGCATCCATCCCGCTCATTCCTTTCACATCTGGGACTTTTTCATATTTCTTCCCCGCTACGGTGTAATATTGTTCAAATGCCTCTTCCAGTTCAGGGCTGTCCGGTTCCAGCGTCTTCACTTCATCTATCAGCGGGTTGTTGGTATAGATCAGCTGGGCGATCGATTTAAATACCGGTCCGGATACATCGGCCCCGTAATATCCCACACTCTTATCGGGTTCGTGAATCACTACAATACAGGAGTATTTGGGGTTTTCTGCCGGGAAATAACCTGCAAAGGTGGAGATATAGGCCAGCTTGTCAGGATCCCTGGAGGCATAGTTCTTTTGTGCGGTCCCGGTCTTCCCGGCCATGGAAAAGTCAGGGCTGTACAGGCGGTGGCCGGTGGCCCAGGGCTTTTCCACGACGTCAGTCAGGAGCCGTTGGGCCTGTTTAACCGTTTCTTTAGAACAAATCGCAGGATTCAGCACTTCTTTATGGAAGCGGTGGATTGTTTCATTCCCTTCGCGTACCTCCCTGATCAGCCTTGGCCTTACCAGTTCCCCATCGTTGGCGATGGCATTGTAGAAAGCCAGGGTTTGCAGGGGGGTTAGGGAAACCTCATACCCGTGTGACATCCAGGCGAGGGATATGCCAGACCACCCTTTGTCCCCGGGCGAACGGATCACCGGGGCCCCTTCTCCTTTTATCGGCATGCCCAGCTTATTGTCCAGCCCCATACTCTTGAGCCGGTCGACGTACTTCCCGGGCTGGTCTTTATACCCGTTGTGGATCATTTTGGCGAAGGCGGTATTGGACGATACTTCAAAAGCCCTGGCCACCGATATCTTCCCATAGCCTCCAGCTTTTGAATCGCGCACAATGCGGTCATACAACCGCCAGCGACCTTTCTCCGTATCGATAACCATACTGGTATCCACTACCTGATCCTCCAGGGCCGCCACGAGCGACATCAGTTTAAAGGTGGAGCCAGGTTCGTGCGATTCGCCTATGGCGTAATTAAGTTTTTCATAGTAGTGTCCGTCCTGGGTGCGGCCGAGGTTGGAGATCGCCTTGATCTCACCGCTTCCGGTTTCCATGACAATGACACAGCCGTGGTCGGCCTTGTATTTTTCCAGCTGGCCCAGCAGGGCGTGATGTGCAATATCCTGTATATTGATATTGATGGTGGAAACCACGTCATACCCGTCCTTGGGTTCGATTATATTGTCGAGGCCGATCGGCTTCCATTGCCCTTTGGCTATTTTTTGCTTCAGCCTTTTCCCTTCAACACCCCTCAGGTATTGCCCGAAAGCGCCTTCAAGGCCTACCCGGGTGGCATAGCCGTTATCGTCGAACCGTTCGTAGCCCACACTGCGCTCAGCGATCTTGCCCAGCGGGTGTTCCCGGACGGTTTTCTGTTCTACGATCAGCCCCCCTTTGTTCGGACCCAGTTTAAAAAGCGGGAATTTCTTAAGGGCGAGATAATCCGAATAATCCAGGTTGCGGGCTATCAGGGCATACCGGTTCTGGTTCACCCGGGCCTTGCGGAACAACTGTTCGTAATGGGAAGCGGATTTTCCAAGCAACCTGGCAAGGGAATCAGACAGCGGACCCACCTGGGTTTTGAAATCGGCATCCTTTACGGTAACAGCATCAAAACGGATGGTATAGCGCGAAACAGATGTGGCGAGCAGGCTGCCATCGTCCGAATACAGGTTGCCGCGGTTCGGGGCGATGGTAAACATTTTTTCCGTGCGTTGTTCTGCCAGCTCCTTATACTTCTCGCCATCCACCATTTGAATACTTACCAGCTTTACCACCACGGCCGCCGCAAAAAGAAAAAGGCCGGCAGTAACGAGGTATAAACGGGTGAGTATGTTTTTATCTGTAGTTGCCAATTAGTCTTCCTTTGTTTTTACTTTAATCTTTTTAGGCGGAGTTTCAGAAGGGTAAAGCCCCTCGTCCTCCAGGTTAGCCAGGATGGTGGATTCCAGCTTCAGGCGTTGCACATCCGAGCGCAGGTCTACAAACTGGCTCCTCAATTCCCTGACCTCTTCGTTCAGCGCCGCCACCCGCAGCACCTGCCTGTCGGCACTGTGTGAACTGGCGATCATGATCGTAGCCAGGATGGAAGTGAAAATGATGAACATCCAATTCTTTGGCGCCGCACCGCTTACCAGGAATTTTCCTTTTAAAATGTCTATGATGCCTTTCCTCATGTCACTTGTCCAATAAATTCTTTTCTGCCATTCACCTTAGTTTTCCACATCCGTCCCTTCCTCTTACAGCCGCTCCGCCACCCTCAGTTTGGCGCTTCTGGCCCTCGGGTTGCTGCTGATCTCCTCCCGGGTGGGGACCTGCAACCCCCCTATTTTTTTAAAGGGGAGGGAAACATTCCCGTATAAATCCTTTTCCGCTTCCCCCTTAAATTTTCCTTCCCGTATAAATCGCTTTACCAACCGGTCTTCGAGCGAATGGTAACTGATTACGCTTAACCGTCCGCCCTTAACCAGGAGCTCAGGACACTGCAATAAAAATTCCTCTATGGCTTCCAACTCCCCGTTCACTTCTATCCGGATCGCCTGAAACACCTGGGCCAGCAACTTTTGCTCCCGTCGTGAGGGCAGCAAACCCGATAGCGCCTCTCTCAACTCCCCAGTGGTTTTAATCGCCCCGGCCGACCGTTTTTCCAGGATGGCCGCCGCCATGGCGTCGGCCCGGCGCAATTCCCCATACCGGAACAAGACCTTTCGCAACGCATCATAGGGATACTCGTTAATGACCTTGTAGGCCGAACGGGTATTCCGCTTACTCATCCGCATATCCAGGGCGGCGTCGAACCGGGTGGAAAACCCGCGTGCCGCCTGGTCGAACTGATGAGACGAAACCCCAAAATCGGCCAGGATTCCGTCCACTTGCTGTATGCCATAGAACTTCAGAAATTGCCGGATATACCGGAAATTTTCATTGATCAGGGTAAAGCGTTCATCTGGCAGTGCATTCTTGACGGCATCTTCATCCTGGTCAAATGCCCATAACCTGCCGGACGTCCCCAAATGTTTCAATATTTCCCTCGAATGCCCGCCACCGCCAAAAGTCACATCCACATAGGTCCCGCCTTCCTTTATCCGGAGGCCTTCGATAGCCTCTTTCAATAGAACCGGGTTATGATAGCTCGTCTCCATCGTCACCCATTACATCCTCCGCCAGTTCTGCGAAATTCTCTGCGGCTTCATCGATGACTTTTTCATAGCTGTCTTTATCCCAAATCTCAATTATATTAATGGCCGAACTGAGGACCACTTCCTTTTTTATCCCGGCAATATCCACCAGGTTTTTGGGGATCAGCAACCGGCCGGCAGCATCGATCTCAACCGGTTTCACCCCGGCTGAGAACCGCCTTATAAAATCATTGTTCTTCTTTTTAAACCTGTTTTTCTTGTTCATTTTCTGCATCAGTTGCTGCCATTGGTCCATCGGGTAGAGTTCCAGGCAGGGTTGAAAAACAGATCTCTTGATGACAAAGCCCTGATTGAGGACCGGGGCCAATTGGTTTTTGAGGGTTACGGGGATCATGACACGCCCCTTCGCATCGGCCTTGCATTCATATGTTCCAATGAATCCTATCATGTAAATTTGGCTGGTATCATCTTATTAAACTCAAATATATAGAAATTATTACCACAATTTACCACAAATTACCACTTTGTTCATAATTTTTCCACTTTAAGCACCTTAAATGGGCTCCCGGGGCATCATAACCCCTGTGTCGGGAAGAAGGTTTTTTTATCTACTTTTAGCACGATGGCTTCATCAGGATAGCATTTCAGGGGTTGTCCCGGAAATTGCCATTGTAACGAATTGTCTATATTTGCCCATCGACACCAGAAGCGTTGCCGCATGGAAGAGAAGATTCATAGTGAAGGAAAATACAGGTATATTGAAGTAGGTGAAGGCACCCCTATTATCATTTTACACGGACTGATGGGCGGCCTGAGTAATTTCCATGGAGTTACCGACTTTTTCCCCAAAAAGGGCTACAAAGTGCTGGTGCCTGAGCTTCCCATCTACAGTATGCCGGTGTTGAAGACCAATGTGAAGAATTTTGCCAAGTTCCTGGAACGGTTCATAGAGTTCAAGGGGCTGAAAGATGTAATCTTGCTTGGCAATTCCCTGGGGGGCCATATCGGCCTGCTGCACACCAAACTTTATCCGGAGATGGTGCGGTGCCTGGTGCTAACGGGAAGCTCCGGATTATACGAAAGCGCTATGGGGGACGGATACCCCAGGCGGGGCGATTACGAGTTCATCAAGAAAAAAGCCCAGGATGTCTTCTATAACCCGGAAGTGGCTACCAAAGAGATCGTGGATGAGGTCTTTGCCACTGTAAATAACCGGAATAAGATCGTACGCACCCTGGCCATCGCCAAGAGCGCCATCCGCCACAATATGGCTAAAGACCTCCCCAAGATGCGCACCCCCACCTGTATCATCTGGGGAAAGAACGATACGGTCACCCCTCCCAAGGTGGCCATGGAATTCCACGAACTCCTTCCCGACTCCGAATTATTCTGGATAGACGAATGCGGGCATGCCCCCATGATGGAGCACCCAAATGAGTTTAACGAACTTTTATTCGCTTACCTGCAAAAACGCAATTTCTAAGCTCCTTACCTGCCATGAAGATACGTTCGGCACAGTTTGTCGTGAGTAACTCGGACGCACGGCGGTGTCCAGAAGATTCCCTGCCCGAATATGCCTTTATAGGACGCTCCAACGTGGGCAAGTCTTCGTTGATCAATATGCTGACCGAGCGGAAGAGCCTGGCTAAAACTTCGGGGACCCCGGGCAAAACACAACTCATCAACCATTTTATGATCAATGAGGAGTGGTACCTGGTAGACCTGCCCGGATATGGCTATGCCCGGGTATCCAAAAAAGATCGGGCCACCTTCCAGAAATACATTACGGACTATTTCCTGATTCGACGACAGTTGTTAAACGCATTTGTTCTGGTAGATATCCGCCATGACCCCCAGAAGGTCGATACCGAATTTATGCAATGGCTCGGCGGACACGGCCTCCCCTTCGCCATCGTCTTCACAAAGGCCGACAAACTTAAGCCCCAGGCTATCGACCGCCATACAGACCGCTACATACGCCACCTGCTTGCCGGTGTTTGGGAGGAAGCGCCTCCTTACTTTGTGACCTCAGCTACCAAGCAGATGGGGAAAGAAGCCCTGCTCTCCTACATCGAATCGATAAACGAGCGGTTCTATAAACAACAGGCCGATCCCGCCATCAGGAAGGAAGACGGGAAGTCACCGCGCGTATAAGCGCTTCCGTTTCCTGCAGGCGGTTAATTTCCGCCGGGGTCATAAATACTTCAAGATCTTCCCCCGTATTGGCAAGGATTATGGGGAACGTGTACCGGGCCCCAAATTTGGAGGCATAGGCAGACAGGAATTCCTCTTTATGGAGGAACTTCATAGGAATCCCACTCTTCTCACGGAACTTCTTCCAGGCCCCTTTTTCCTTAAGGAGCCCATGCGTCAAGCGACAGAGGTTACAGGAATAGGTGTCCGGATCCAGCAGTTTATGGGCGCTGTCGAGCATGGCGTTGCCCAGGCCCTTCCGGGCATTGTATACAAATACCAGTTCTTTTATATCATTTTGAGTCATATTGCAATCTCCTGGCAAGCTTTTAATAACAGGCACATTCTTTTGTCTTCCCGTCTTGCCAAAGCTTACGGTTTCCATCTCCCCTAATGGCTTAACCCGGACAATATGCCGGCCGAAATGACCGAGGTCATATCCGGTGTGCCCCCTAATGGGTAAGTTTGGCTTCTCAAACAGGTACAACAAGATCATGAAAAAAATTATCAACATCCTCGTCCCCTACGATTTTTCTGATGCCGCCAGATGCGCCCTCGATTATGCCGTTAATTACGTGGGCACCAGCTCTGACATGCATATCACCCTCCTCTACGCCAGCATGATGAAGGATACCGGCCACCTGGAAAACGCCTTCAAGTCATTGCGGAAGGAATACGGGAAGGCCCTGCGGTCGCCCCTCACCTGGATGGTTGCCCGAGACTCCCTTAACAACGCTATCCGCAAAGCGTGTGAGGCCGTGAAAGCCGATCTGATCATCATGGGGACCACCGGTTCATCCGAAACCACCACCTCCCCTACCCATACCTCCAAATTCATACTGCAGGCGGAATGTCCTGTATTGGTTATCCCGCAGGCCGAACGGGAGTTCCATCTTAAGAATATCGCCCTGGTACTGGGCCGGGATGCTATAGAGGAGCGGGCGGTTCTGGAAACTCTCCTCGATGTGGTCCGCCGGTTCAATGCCAAGGTCCATGTGCTTACCATAGAAAATGAACCCGGGGACTACGGATACTCGGAAACCGAAGAAAAGAATGAAAACCTGCTGGAATACTATCTGGAAGACTTCTATGCCGACCACATGTTCATAGAAAATCCGGACGTGGTGCAGGGGATCTGTACGTACGCCGAGGAAAAGGAAATCGATATGATCGCTATCCTGCCGCGCAACCACGCCCGCAGGAGTAGCCCATCCGAGGGACGATTGACCAGGATCCTGACCCAACGTGCCAAAACCCCGGTCCTGGCTATCGACTAGGTGTTTTTCCCGGTTTACCGGGAATTTCCTGCTTAGGACATCATAAACGGTTGTCCGGTGCTTTGGAGTACCGCAAACCAGAATTCACCTCCCAGGTTGATTTTTTTTCGCTGCCTGACCACCGGTTCAATGGGCAGGTGGACAAAGGAATTATTCAACATCCCCACCACAAAATTCGTCTTTCCCGCCATAGCCCCGTGTACGGCATGGTAGGCCAGCCGGCTGCAGAAAATGCTGTCACTGGCGTTGGCAGGTGCACTGCGGATAATATAACTGGGGTCGATGTATTTGATAGTCACCGGGATATCCGCAGATTTAAAATAGGCCGCGATCTCTTCCTTCAGTTTTTGACCGATATCCAGGTATTTGATATTCCCGGAAGCGTCCTTATTTGCTTCCCCGGCTTTTCCGAAAAGGTGTTGCCCTGTCCCTTCGGCCACAACGATCACGGCGTGGTGTTTGGCATGCAGCCTTTCTTTCAGTAAGGCCAGGAAGCCCTTGTCCCCCTGCAGGTGGAAATACATTTCAGGCACCAGTACAAAATTGACCATGGGCATTGCCAGGGCGGCAGAAGCGGCGATAAAACCACTGTCCCTTCCCATAAGTTTCACAATAGCTATCCCGTTATGGGCCCCGGTTGCTTCGTTATGGGCGTCCCGGATGATGGGGCTCGCAATGTCAAAAGCTGTCTCAAAGCCAAAAGACTTGTCTATAAGGTTGATGTCATTATCGATCGTCTTGGGGATCCCTGCCACGGCTATCTGCAACCCCCTTTTGCCTATCTCTTCACAAAGTGCCCGGACCCCTTTCAGCGTCCCGTCCCCACCAATGGCAAAGAGGATATCGATTCCGTTGGATTCCAGGGTGTCCACCATCACGCCTATTTCCTGTTGCCCCCTGGAAGAGCCCAGCATGGTGCCGCCGGTAATATGTATATCCTTTACCGCCATGGGAGATAGTTCCACAAACCCGTGACCGAATGCCGGGTTCAGGCCCTCATACCCATAAGGGACCCCCAGGATCTTTTTCACACCGTAAAAATAATGGAGCCCCATTACCAGGCTGCGGATCACATTATTGATCCCCGGGCACAAGCCGCCGCAGGTGGCAATTGCTGCCGTCGTGTTTTTCGGATCAAAGTAAAGGCTTTCCCGCGGCCCGGCCCTCTCAAGGGAAAGCGGCAACCGCTTTTCATCCAGGCATTGCCTGAAGACATCGAAGGAATTAGTGTACAGCAACCGTTCTTCCTCCCGTATATAATTGAAAACGTTTGTCCCTTTGGTCGTACTGAGGCCAATGGGCGATTGAAAGCGGGTTTCCCCCAGGGATGGGATTTCAAAGTTCAGTTCACTGTCCATATTCCGTAAGCATTGGGAGGGTACTACCCCTCCTTTTTCTTTAAATTTACCATTTCTCCGGGAATGAAAGGGGGAAAACCATCACATCTGCTACTGCATGGCGAGCTAATGATGCCCCAGGGTTGCCGCCTGCCCTATTTGAGTTCTAATTTTTCCGCAAAATAGTCGCAGAAATCCCGCATGGTGGCCGTCATTTTTTCATCCTGGGTGGCTTTCAGGAAGGTATTGGAAAGCGATACCAGGGTCTGGTGGAAAAAAACCTTCATCTCCTCAACCGGCATGTCCTTGGTCCACAAATCAATTTTAAGTGATTCCTGATTCTTACTGTCCCAGACCGACAATAACATGGCTTTGGCCTCTTCATTCTCAATTCCGCCATCCTGGGCAGACCAATGGAGTTCTTCGGGCACCCGGTTCTCGTCCAGGCCCACCCGCAGCACAATCTCGGAAGTCTGTAATTTTGACATCGCTTATTTTTTAGGTTTGTAATTGGCCCTTTTAAAGACCTCATCGGCCGGGAGGGTCAGGAGTTGCTTCAGGGTTACATCATTGCGCGACATAAAGGCCCGTACGATCTGCCATCCCATATAGCGGCCCAGCCGGCCAGGCGACTCGTTATCCAGCTCCAGCCCGAACTTGGAGAAAGGGGCAGGATCCAGGAAGCGGGGCCCCAGTTGTTGATCCGTGCTGTAGAGCAGTTCCCTCTCTATAAAATACCGCCATATCTGTTCTTCATTGGCCTGTGCCCATGCGAGGTCCTCCGGGCTATAGCCGATCTTCCTCTCATCGGAAATAAACGGGAGCAGGCGGTCTTTCAGGTACAATTCCCGACCGTAGTAGATCATCTGGGCCAGAAAGGTGCGTTGTACCGGGGGTGGATTCACTTTTTTTGCAAAGGCACTGCCCACATCGCTGATCAGGTATTCAGGGGACAGGCCAGCAGCGATATACCGGTCGATGCCCTGGTAGAAACGATGCCCGCTGCCCAGGTAATTGTCGAGTCCTATCAGCAACAGGGAATCAGTCAGAATCACCCGGTTGTTAAAATCGACATCCGATGTTACGGTAACCACTTCGGGGACCTGCTGCCCGGGAAAGTAATATAATACGTGTTTGTAAAAAAGCTCCAGTTCGTTTCGAAGGTCGTCCAGGGAAGGAAATGCCTTCTGTACTTCATCCAATAACTCCCGCTGCAGGCTGTCCTTCATCTTGGCCACCCACACGCTGTCTGCATAGCGTGCCGGAAAAAGGTAAGGGAAATCCGCCTTGAGCTTGGGTAAATCGGCCGGCGTGGCCTGGGCAAAGTCCTTGTCGAACCTGAGTATTTTTATGGTGACAGGGATCTTGGCAATCTCCCCCGGAATCTGTTCATCCTCCCTGCATCCGGCAAAAAACAGGGGAACCAGCAGCCACAACCAAGCAATTATTCGCATGAAAAGTAATCCGGTTTAAGTTTTATTATTCCCGCTTCAGGTTATATTTTTATGCGGTAAAGTTAAAGGATTTCCAGCTAACCGTAAGGCCTATGCAAACCCAAAAAGTTGTAGACCACATTGTAAAGTGGTTAACGGATTACGCCTCCCGGGCCCATATGAAAGGATTCGTGATAGGGGTATCCGGTGGGATCGATTCCGCAGTCACATCCACCCTGTGCGCCAGGACGGGCCTGGATCTGCTTTGTATTGAAATGCCTATCCATCAGGGATCCGATCAGGTTACCCGGGCAGACGAGCATATTGGCTGGCTGATGGATCAATTTCCCAATGTGCGGCGGCAACCCGTAAACCTGACCCCCGTATTTGATCAGTTGCTCGCCCAACTTCCAAAAGTAAAGGTAGAAGAGGAACGATTTATGTCCCTGGCGAATACCCGGGCCAGGCTGCGGATGACCACCCTGTATTATTTCGCTTCCCTCCATTCCTACCTGGTGGCCGGTACCGGGAATAAGGTAGAAGACTTTGGGATCGGATTTTACACCAAATACGGGGATGGTGGCGTGGATCTCAGTCCCATTGCCGATCTGCTTAAAACAGAGGTGTATGAAGTGGGCAGGCACCTGAGAATCCTCGAATCTATCATCAAGGCGCCCCCCACCGATGGCCTCTGGGGAGACCAGCGGACAGACGAGGATCAGATCGGGGCGAGCTACCCCGAAATGGAATGGGCCATGCAGATGAAGGAAGCAAATAAAACCGAAAAGGATTTTACAGGAAGGAAAAAGGAAGTTTTTCTTATCTTTAGCAGATTAAATTCAGCGAATAAACATAAGATGGTTCCTATACCAGTATGTGAAATTCCTGCCGTACTGAAATAACCGCTTAACTAAGAATCAGGCAATTAAGTCGAATATCTGTATGTAAATCGCTGATAATTAATAAAAAAAACACATATTTGTTCTATAAATCTAAAGTCTTAACCCTACATTGCATGATTACCAACCAATGAAGCAATGGCGTTAACTTCAAGCAAACAACCCACAATGATCAAAGTTTTAATTGCTGACAATCATCCCATTGTGAGGATGGGCATCCGACAAGTCCTGAATTCCTCCTCTGATATGAATGTGATCGAAGATGCGGCGACCACAACCGAACTCTTTACCAAACTCAAGGAGGTAACCCCGGACGTGGTGATCCTGGAAATGGATATCCCTGAAATCAACGGGATTGCAACCCTGAGAAAGATCAAACAGGAATTCCCCGATATTAAAGTTCTGATATACAGCGGGCAATCTGAAGATGTTTACGCCCTCAGTACCATCCGTGCCGGGGCATATGGGTACCTGTCCAAATCGGCAGAACTGGATTACATCATCAGCGCGGTCCGGAAAGTGAGCGAAGGCAGTATGTTTATCACCAATGAACTGGCTCAACGCCTGGCCTTTGATGAAGGCACCCAGAAACCGAGGCGATTCTTCCGAAAACTTTCCACCCGGGAAGTGGAAGTCCTGAAAATGCTGGCCAGCGGCAAGCGCAACAAGGAGGTGGCACAGGGCCTGAACCTGAACGAGAAAACGGTCAGCACCTACAAAGCACGCCTCATGAAGAAACTCAATGTGGACAACCTGGTAGACCTCTTACAACAGGCCAAAGCACTGGAATTATACTAAAATAAAGTTACAGCTCAATACCAGGCCCCCGGGAAGGAATTCTTCGGGGGTCTTTTCTTTCACGGGGCCTGTGACCCTGCGGGATTCACGACAGTACGCGGTTGAGCTTTTTGTTGAGAAGTTTGTTGAGCTGCAGGTAATTCACGATCTCCTCCAGGGTCTCCGTATGGTCGTCCCGGGAATCTTCGGTATGTTTCTGCAGGGAGGCGATCCGTTTTTTGATCAGGAAGCACCGCAAGGTCAGGATGGTTTCACTTACCAGCTGGGCAACGGTCATCTGTTTGTCCTTGGGATAAATGTCCTTGCGTTCCCAATTATGCAGGTCGTATTTCTCCTCCTCCATCAGGATGGATGAAACCTCGGTCACCATCTCCTGGTCCAGTTCCGACACAAAGGCCTGTATAGAAAAATCCTCCTTTTCGTTCAGCGCTGCAATAAGCTTGTAGTACAGTATCCGGAACCTGTCATGACTCAGCTCAATTTCATCTTCCTGCAAATCCAGATATACCTTTTCATAGACACGCGCTTCCACCCGTTCGGGTTCTAAAATGAGGTACCCCTCTTCATTTTCCTTGAGTACCAGGTCTTCAAAGGCCTCCTCCTCCTTCCCGTACAGCAGCAGCATTTCTATGATCTTGCGTTCGAGCTCATACTGGATATCGATATTCTTGAGCAGCTGCTCATTTTTCACTACCCCGAAAGCCTGCTGCCCCTGGGGCCGCTGCTGGGTTTGGCTGGTCACTTTCCTTTTACTGAGCTGCGCAAGGGTATTAAAAAGCACTTCCTCTGACACCTCCATCATGGCCGCACATTCCTTGAGGTAAATTTCCTTCTTGATCTGGTCCGGGATCTTCGAGATACTATGGACAATGTCCCGCACGGTTTCCGCTTTCTTTATGGGGTCCCCGGCTGCTTCCCTGGCCAGCAGGGATGCCTTGTACTGTATGAAATCCCTGGTGTGTTCTTTCAGGTAGTCCCGGATGTCTTCTATCTCGTTGTTCTTCGCAAAACTATCCGGGTCTTCCCCGGGCGGAAATGTGCAGACCCTCACGTTCATACCCTGCTCCAGGATCAGATCGATCCCTCTGAGCGAAGCCCTTTCCCCGGCTGCATCCCCGTCAAATAGCACGGTTATATTTTTGGTCAGCCGGTTGACCAGCCGTATTTGTTCTGGGGTGAGGGCCGTACCACTCGATGCCACCACATTGTGTATTCCCCGCTGAAAGAGCTGGATAACATCCGTATACCCTTCCACCAGGTAGCAGATATCTTCCCTGGCTATGGCCTGTTTGGCAAAGTAAATGCCGTACAGCACTTTACTTTTATGGTAGATATCACTCTCCGGGGAATTCACATATTTGGCAGCTTTGCGGTCGTTGCCCAGGATTCGACCGCCAAAACCCAGGATTCGCCCACTCATGGAGTGGATGGGAAACATAACCCGCGCCCTGAAGCGGTCGTACTGCTTTTGTTCCCCGCCGTCCTCCCCTTCTTTTACGATGGTAAGGCCTGTTTTTTCGAGGTATTCCAGCTGGTAGCCTTTTTCCAGGGCGGCCGTGGTAAAGGCATCCCACCGGTCCGGGCTAAAGCCGAGGGCGAATTTTTTTATGGTTTCTTCAGTAAAACCCCTCTCTTTGAAATAGGTGAGCCCTATGGCTTTCCCCTGCTCCGAGTTCCAAAGGGTGTCCTCAAAATATTCCCCCGCAAAGGCCGAAACCAGGTACATGCTTTCCCGCTCCCCGGCCTGCTCCTTTTCTTCATCCGACTGCTGGGTTTCCTCCACTTCGATGTTATACTTACGGGCGAGGTATTTAATGGCCTCTGGGTAGGTAAAGTGCTCGTGCTCCATTAAAAAGGCCACCACATTCCCCCCTTTGCCACTACTGAAATCCTTCCATATCTGTTTTACGGGAGACACCATGAAACTGGGGGTCCTCTCATCGGTAAAGGGGCTCAGGCCCTTGAAGTTGGACCCGGATTTCTTTAATTGCACGAAATCACCGATCACCTCCTCAACACGGGCGGCGTCATACACATGATCAATAGTAGATTTTGAAATCAATTTGCGACAATAGGTATCGGTAAAAATATAAAAACAGAGACGCATGGGAAAGCATTTCCGCCAGGGATATTTTTTCCCACCCGATTGTCTTATATTAGGTCGGAACCTGAAGATACCTGTTATGTTTTTCCTTTTTTTCGGAACTCGTCCCGGAAAGGTCAGAACCCAGCTTCTGTCCGGAGTGTCCTGCAGTTTTTGCGGGCAGAAAAATACCCTGTCCCTACAGAGCACCCCACAGTATTTCCACCTGTTCTGGATCCCCTTATTTGTGGTTTCAACCTATAGGGTAGCCGAATGTTCCCATTGCAGGCGCACCTATTTCGAGCAAGATTTCACTCCGGAAATGCGGAAATCGCTTGAGAAATAAACATGCCGGGGTCCCCTTAGCGGTCAATGCGCAGCCCGATCCCGATCATATGCTGATCTGTCTGGGCATTTTTGAAAATCGGGTTCAGGTCGTACTTCATATATAGCAGCACATTGTCAAATCCCAGGTAGGCGCTCAGGCCGTAGATCAGGTCGTTCGTATTGTAGCCCCTCTTCAGCTTGTCTTTCACATGGTCCCCGTTTCGCTCGTATTTGAGCTTCTGCCTTGTACTCATGTTGAACCCGCCATACCCGCCGATCCCAAAGCGGAACTGGTTATTGAGGGAATAGCGCACATGGTCTGAATATTGATGGAATTTTGAAGGACCGAATTCCAGATGAACCGGGAAAACCAGGTTGTCCATCCTGAACTTGGACTTATCCAGGTTGTAGTCGAATGTTTCCAGGAAAGTTTGCCCCCCTTCCGACACAAAATACTGGTTATTGTCCGGTTTGAGGCCATTGAACTGCATGGAAACCCCATAATGGAAACGCATGAAATTGGAATTCCTGAACACTCGCGTACGCCAGGCCCACCCGAGCTCAAAAAACCGGCTCCCCCCTATCTTATATGGCGAGTCGTTGAGGGACTGCCCATCGATGACCGCATTATTAAGCCCAAAGGCAATTACGGGGTCGGAATAGGTCCAGCGGTCATACTTCGGCTTCCTGTTACGTTTATGGAACCGGAACCAGTCCTCATCCCCGAAGGTAATATGCACATCAGCCCCGTCATCGGTTATGGAAAATTCGCTTTCTTCTCCCGGCGGGATCGATTTGTTCCGCTCGAGCAACGCGATCTTATTGTCGATAATAGCTATGCGGTTCTCAATGTTCAGCGCCCGCCTTTTGGCGGCCTCTTCTTTTTGCTGCTTCGCCTCTCCGGGGGTAATCCTGCCCTCCTCTTCCGCTTCGTTTATAGCTTTTACCTCTTCCTTAAGCGCGTCTTTTTCTTCATTGGTTACCCGCTCCTTTTCTTCCTGCAGAGCCCGTATCCTGCGTTGGTAGGGTTCGTCCTGCGCCCTGAGGCCCGTGCTGATTCCAAGCAACAGGCAGATAATCAGGCATTTGATCCAAGTTCTCATAGTGCTGTTGTTATTTTGATTGACGATATAAAATCCCCTGCTCCATCCCGGAGTGAGTTTAATCCTCATGTTATGGCAGGGAATTTCCTTTAATTATTTCTGTCGGCGATTGCCGTACGCACCCGGGTGTACCCGGCTTTCAGTTTTTCGAAGATCTGATCCCTGAACGACCGGTCCAGGTCGGTCTCCACTTCAGAGAGGAGGGCCATGGCGTCGACAGTGGTTTGCTGCCTGGCCGAACGTTCGGCCAGGATTTCCTGCCGGGCGTCCCGCAGCAGCTGCTCCACCTCGGCATCGGCAAGTTGCCCCCCCTCACGTTCTGCCGCATTCACCCGGGCCACGACCTCTTCTACCTTGGCCTGGATCAACAATGCTTCGGCTGGATCTGCAGCAGGTGGTTCCTCCGTCTGCCCTTTTGGTTCCATCCCGGAATCAACCACCGGGCCCCGCCTTGACGGTGCCTGCTGGCCGGCAGCGATCTCCCCTGGTTCCGGGGTAGCTACCTGCCGTTCCACTGGACCGGGTTGGGAGCCTTCTTCGGTACGAAGCGGGGCATCGGCAAGCGGTTGCTGCGGGGTCCTGGCTTCCTGTCCAGGCTGTTGCGGCCCGGCGAAGGATTCCGGGGTTTCCCCCACTCCCGAATCCTGAAAATACAGGAACGACAGGATCAGGATACCGGCTATGGTTGCAGCCACGCCGGAAGTGTAATATACCGCCCTGAACATGCGACGGGGTGCCGGCAATCCGGCCTGTACCCGTTCCCAGGCATCGCTGGTAGGGGCAATGGTCCTCTGCCCCAGGGCTTTTCTGATGGTTTTATCCAATTCTGTGCGTGCCATAGGCTTGATTTTTATAGGATTTCAGTTGTTCCTGCAACACCTGCCGGGCCTTGAAGAGCTGAGAGCGGGACGTCCCCTCGGAAATGCCGAGCATCCCGGCGATCTCCGCATGTTGGTACCCATCCACCACATGCAGGACAAATACCATCTTATAGCCTTCCGGCAGTGCATCGATACAGGACTGGATATATTCGGCCTGCAATTCTGATTCCCCGGCCGGGTCAACACTGGGCTCAAAAGAGGCATGTTCCTCATCGAATACCACGAACTGCTTTTTCCGCAGGCTGCTGATGGCTTCCCGAACCATAATGCGGCGGATCCACCCCTCGAAACTTCCCTCGTGCCTGAAACTGTCCAACTTTATAAACACCTTCACAAACCCTTGTATCATTACGTCTTCCGCAAAATGGGGATCCCTGATATACTGCCGGCAAATGCTCAGCATCCTGGGGGCATACTGCTCGTAGATCTGCCTTTGCGCATCCCGCCGGCCGGCGATGGCCTTTCTGATCAGGGCCTTCTCATCGGAGTAAATTGAAATGATCTTCAAGGGTTTTCAAAGTGTTTCTACAGATATAGACGCTCTTAGTGCATAGATCGTTGCCCGGGCCTTCAATTTTTTTTGGAAACAGTATATTCGCCCGACTTTCCCTACTTCTTGCGGTCTACCACATAATTCACCATAAGTTCCAGGGACATCCTGTATTCCGAAGACGGATATGTGGTCAGCAACTGCAGGGCCTGGTTTTTAAAATCGTGCATTTTCCTTTCAGCATAGGTGAGGCCGTTCTTATCCTTAACAAAGGCAATCACCTCCCGTACCCGCTTCTTTTCCTTGCTGTGGTTTTTTACCGAGTTGATCAGCCATTTCTTCTCCTGCTTGGTACAATGGTTCAGGGCATAAATCAGTGGCAGGGTCATTTTTTGTTCCTTGATATCGATACCCGTGGGCTTACCTATCTTTTCCTCCCCGTAATCAAAAAGGTCGTCTTTGATCTGGAAGGCCATCCCGCAGAGTTCCCCGAATTTCCTGAACCTTTCCACATGCTCTGATCCCGGTTGAACGGAACAGGCACCCAGGCTGCAACACGCGGCGATCAGGGTGGCCGTTTTCTGCCGGATGATTTCATAATAAACCTCCTCGGTGATGTCGAGCAGCCTGGCCTTTTCAATCTGCAGCAATTCCCCTTCACTGATTTCGCGTATGGCCACGGAAATGATCCTGAGCAGGTCATAATCCCCGTGGTCTACAGACAGCAGCATCCCCTTGGAAAGCAGGTAGTCACCCACCAATACGGCGATCTTGTTCTTCCAGAGAGCGTTTATGGAAAAAAAACCACGGCGTTTATTGCTGTCGTCCACGACATCGTCATGAACCAGGGAGGCGGTATGGATCAGTTCAATCACTGAGGCGCCCCTGTAAGTGCGTTCGTTCACCTGCCCCTCATTGACCAGTTTGGCCGTGAGGAAGACAAACATGGGCCGCATCTGCTTGCCCTTCCTGTTAACGATGTAGTAAGTTATCCTGTTGAGCAGCGCTACCTTCGTGGACATGGATTCATGAAACTTCTTTTCAAAAAGTTCCATCTCCCTTTCTATGGGTTCCTTAATTTGGGCAACGATATTCAAAAGGCTTGGTTTTAGCGGCTTTTTAGGCAAGCATAAAATTAGACAAAATTAGGAGGGGAACGAAAGCCCCTCAGGTAAATGTCCTGGGATCTTGCAAATAAACCGCACAGGATTGGAAAGCAGGCGGGTTATGGGTGAAAGGCCGGTCTGTTCTCCCGGGCACCTAGCCAGACTTATTGGCCAGCTGCCCGCAGGCGGCGTCGATGTCTTTCCCCCTGGAGCGTCGGATGGTCGCGGTGATCCCGTTTTGCCGCAGGATTTCCTCATACATGGAGACGGCTTCACCGGAGGCCTGCCGGAACGCCTCACCATCATCTATTGGGTTATATTCGATCAGGTTTACCTTGGAGGGGGCAAACCTGCAGAAAGCCACCAGGGCCTCCGCATCTTCCCGGGAATCGTTAATCCCTTCCCACACCACATATTCATAGGTTATCCTGCTGCCGGTCTGCCGGTACCAGTATTCCAGGGCTTCCCGCAAGGCGACCAGGCCGAAGCTGGAGTTGAAAGGCATAATGGAGCTCCTGGTGGATTCAATAGCCGAATGCAAAGACACGGCCAATTTGAATTTTACACCCTCGTCAGCCATCCTGCGGATCATTTTGGGGACCCCTGATGTGGAAAGTGTTATCCGTTTGGGAGACATCCCCAAGCCTTCGGGGGAGGTGATTTTACCAATAGCCTGCATGACGTTGTTGTAGTTCATCAGGGGTTCCCCCATCCCCATAAATACAATATTGCTTAGCGGCCGCTGATAGTACAACCGGCTCTGACAATCTATGGCTACCACCTGGTCATAGATTTCGTCCGGGTTGAGGTTACGCATGCGTTTCAGGCGTGCCGTTGCACAGAACCTGCAATCCAGGCTGCACCCTACCTGGCTGGAGACACAGGCCGTCGTCCTTTTTTCCGTTGGGATGAGTACCGATTCCACAACCAGGCCGTCATGAAGCCGCACAGCGTTCTTAATAGTCCCGTCGGCGCTTCGCTGCATCTGGTCCACCTCGATATGGTTGATGGTGAAATTTTCCTCGAGCATGCTCCGGGTCTCCAGGGAAATATTGGTCATGGCGTCGAAATGGTGTGCTGCCTTCTGCCACAACCATTCATACACCTGGTTCCCCCGGTAGGCCTCCTGCCCCCTGGAGGTAAAGAAATCCCTGAGTTCCTCCCTGCTTAATGCCCTGATATCCTTTTTTTCGGTGCTTTCCATTTATTCAAGATACTAAAAAATACAGGCAGGCCTCGCCGTTCAGCCAGGGGATACGGATTTGAGGGTATTAAGGCGTCTACAGGATGAGCATGGCATCCCCATAGGAATAAAAGCGATACCCCTCGAGGATGGCTTCCTTGTAGGCCCTCTTCATCAGTTCGTGCCCCATAAATGCCGAAACCATCATAAGGAGGGTCGATTTGGGAAGGTGGAAATTGGTAACCATGGCACTCGCAATGCTGAACTCATAAGGAGGAAAAATAAACTTATTGGTCCATCCGTCAAAGGTATTCAACATTTGTTCAGACGAAACCGCACTTTCCAGGCCGCGCATGGCTGTGGTGCCCACAGCGCAGACTTTGCGCTTGTTCCGTCTGGCAGTGTTCACGATCTCCGTGGCCCGCTCGTCAATGATGAGTTCTTCGGAGTCCATTTTGTGTTTGGACAGATCTTCCACTTCTACCGGGTTAAAGGTGCCCAGGCCAACATGAAGTGTGAGTTCGGCAAAATCCACCCCTTTAATTTCCAAGCGCTTGAGCAAATGCTTGGAAAAGTGAAGCCCGGCAGTAGGCGCGGCCACGGCCCCTTCATACTTGGCGTAGATGGTCTGGTAACGCTGTTCATCCTCGGGTTCCACCTTCCGCTTGATATACTTGGGCAGCGGCGTCTCGCCCAGCTCCCTGAGCTTGCGCCTGAAATCGGTATAAGACCCGTCATACAGGAAACGGAGGGTCCTGCCCCTGGAGGTGGTGTTGTCTATTACCTCGGCCACCAGGCTTTCATCCTCCCCGAAATATAATTTGTTCCCAATACGGATCTTCCTGGCCGGGTCTACCAATACGTCCCACAGCCGTTGTTCCTCATTGAGCTCCCTCAGAAGAAATACCTCGATCCTCGCCCCGGTCTTTTCCTTGTTGCCATAGAGGCGGGCGGGAAATACCTTTGTATTGTTGAGCACCATCACATCCCCTTCATCAAAATAATCAATGAGGTCCTTGAATTTCTTGTGTTCTAACTTCCCGGTACTTCGGTGGACCACCATTAATTTGGATTCGTCCCTGTTTTCGGCCGGGTATTCCGCGATGAGATCCTTGGGTAATTCAAAATTGAAGTGCGATAATTTCATATGTCTGTCTGTAATGCTTTTCAGCTGTCTTAAAACCTTCGGAAAGAAAGGCCCTGGATGCCGTCTTCGGTAAGCGATCGATCTTCCTCATCTGCAGGAGTCACAAACTCCACAAAACTGATCTCCTGTTTCGATTTTGGCGGCTGCAAATATACAACCATCGCCCAGGCTATGTCAAGTAAATACCCGATTAAATGCCTAGTCTGCCTCTTTAACGCCCAGGCCCAGGGAAGCGAGGTCGCGCCAGAAATCCGGATAGGATTTGGAAACTACCCCGGCATCGCGGATCGTTACACCGGCCCTTAGGGCATATGGGGCAAAAGCCATAGCCATCCGGTGGTCGTTATAGGTATCTATGGCCACGCCTTCCTGAAAGCTGCCTCCGGCTTCGAGCTGCAGGGCACGATCCGTGACGCTTATACGCGCACCCAATTTTGTGAGCTCCGTTTCCAGGGCCACCAGCCGGTCTGTCTCTTTAATCTTAAGCGTGTGAAGGCCTGTTAGCCGACACCCCACCCCCAGTGCGTAACAACAAACGGCCAGGGTCTGGGCGATATCCGGGGCATCTGCCAGGTGATAATTCAGTTTAACGGGGATTTTAGCCGATATTTTTTTCAGGGTCATCCGGCCATCATCAAATTGCGTCATAACCCCAAAGTCCCTGTATATATCCTGCAGGATACTGTCACCCTGCAGGCTGTCTTCCTTAAAAGAAGAAATGGTTATTTCAGTACCCCGCTCACTCAGGGCGGCAATGCTGTAGTAATAAGAAGCCGAACTCCAGTCCGATTCCACCACCAGGGTGGTATCTTTCACCTCCCGGGCCGGCCATACGCGGATGGTCTGCCCCGAAAACTCACTGCGTATCCCGATTTGCCCGAGCAAGGCCAGCGTCATTTTTATATAGGGCACAGAGGTGATCTCCCCGATCAATTCGATGGTAAGCCCGTTTTCGAGCCTTCCGGCTACCAGGAGCAGGGCCGAAATATACTGGCTGCTAACATGGGCCGGTAGCTGCACGGCGTCTGCCCGGAGCCTTTTGCCGTGGATAATTAGGGGCGGGTAGCCCGGCTCATTTTGATAGGTTATGTCGGCCCCCAGATATTGCAGGGCTTCCACAAGGATTCGGATGGGGCGCTCCTTCATACGCCCGGAACCGGTCAGGACGACATCCCTGCCTTCCTGTGTGGCAAAGAAAGCGGTAAGGAAGCGCATGGCGGTCCCGGCATGGTGGATGTCTACCGTCCCGGAAACCTGTCCCAGCCCCTTTACCATCACGGCTGCATCGTCCGAGTTGGAAAGGTTCTTGATACTTATATTAGGGTACAGGGCTTTTAGCAAAAGCAGGCGGTTGGATTCGCTCTTGGAACCGGTAATGGCTATCGACGCCCGGATTGGCTGTTCCCTGGGTGCGGAAAGGTGAATGTTCAAGGTATGCTTATGTCTGGTTAACTGACCAAGGCAGGGCCATGGGTGCCCTGCCTGTGCAAAAGTACAAAGATATCACTCTTTGAGTTTATTATTGCCGTGATGGCGGTCGTGATCCCGACGGGATTTAAGGTCCAGTTTCCGGTCGAATGCCTGTTGCAGGTCGATCCCTGTTTGGTTGGCCAGGCAGAGGACCACAAAAAGCACATCGGCCAGTTCTTCCCCCAGGTCCTTCTCCCGGTCACTTGCCTTCTCGCTTTGTTCGCCATACCGACGGGCAATGATACGGGCCACTTCCCCTACCTCCTCCGTCAGCTGGGCCATATTGGTCAGTTCGTTAAAATACCGGACGCCGTGTTTCCGGATCCACTCATCTACTGCCTGCTGGGCGTTCTGTATGTTCATCGGAGGTAATTTTGGATAAAACTACCTTTTCTGACTCTTTTTCCACCACCTTTTTATAAAATTCTTTCAGGGCCGGATAGTTCGCTGCCGGGATTACCGCCTGGTTCACATTGAGCTGCACCAGCACCTGCAAACTCCTATTGGCCATTTGCCTGATCTGGTAGCTGAAACTACCGGCGTTATTTTCGAGGGCTATAGCCAGGTCTGCAGGCATTTCCAGCACCTCGTATCCTTCCGGCAAATTGAGGTTAAGAATCATTTTTTCATCCCAGGGATAAGTGAAATCTACGGGGTAATCGCGCTTCTCCAGGCGGAAGGGGTTCTCGGTCAGGGCACGTCCGAGCATGGGGTTGAATATTAGCTTATCGCCCGCCTTGCCGGCAATACCTTCCTGCTGAAAATCAAAGGTTTCCACAACAGGTTTCTGGTTATTTGCCTTGTTGTCAATCTCGTAATTGTCTATTTCCATCCCGTCAAGCCGGCCTTCCAATTCATCGAGATACGTTTCAGTGCCTATGTCGCTATACTTACTCCTGTAGGCCAGGGCCCGGTAATTGGTACGGGTATTGCGCAATTTACCATGGACATCCCCATTGGTCGTGAGTTGAGCCGTCAGCATGCATACTTCCTTGGAAAGCTGGGAAGGCATCAGGGAAATCTCCGTATAAGTGCCGTCTTCCCTAACGATCTTCCCGCTCCAGTTCAAGGCGCGGGTGGGCAACTGGTTTGGCTTTACAAATTTGTCGCTGGCATCCAGCAGCAGGTTTCCTTGTTCGAGTTCCACCAAAGCGGCGACGTAATTGAACCCGCGAATGGTTGGGAAAAGTGGTACCCCATGGTCCCTGGTACTGATCAGCACCGGGGAGGCTTTAAGGCCGGCGGCACGCAACATGGCGACCAGCCCCAGATTGATATCGGCAATATTACCCGAACGCTCCTCATAGGCCTTTTTCACGCCTTTGTCCGTATAAAATCCATGGAGGCCATTCCAGGCCATCCGATCCTGCATATGCCTGAAGATGGTGGCCGCGGTCTCCAGTTGCCCCGGGCTGTTTGCCGTAATGGTCTCCAGCGGTTCACGGAAGTAACGTTCCTGATCTATTTGCCTGCCAAAATCACTGCTTTCAAATATGGTTTTCACCACTTCTTCCCAGTTTGTGGTATAGTGTTCCACCGTCGATTGCGGAAACTGAACAAACTGCAACTCATACTGGATGGTGCTTCGGTAATTGTCCATGTCGTTCACATATGGTTCCTCTTTTAATGCGGGGACATCCTTCATTTTGAAGTTCGTGGTCAGCACCTGGTAATTGACTGTACGAGTGGTCATGCTTGAAGTGTTTATAAACTGCCTCCTGCCGGTACTGGACCTGCTCATCAGGCTGATCTGATCCTGCTTGCTGCCATAGGTTGGATTTAACAGCAGATATCCCTTTACCTGTGGCTTGAAATGATAATACTCCG
>Ga0102952_1000222_pt1 | contig 25771 bp, 21 predicted proteins | sample SalPon2A_C_D1_MG_FD_78506 | JGI IMG/M metagenome (GOLD analysis project Ga0102952, IMG submission 78506) | Soil microbial communities from South San Francisco under conditions of wetland restoration - Salt Pond MetaG R2A_C_D1_MG | ecosystem: Environmental > Terrestrial > Soil > Wetlands | place... | reverse complement strand
AGTTGAATCCGATGATGAGGCCCCCGCCTGCCATTGCGGAACTCTTTAAAAATGAACGTCTGCCTATTGATGTTTTTACCAGTGCCATTGTAATAATTTTTGTATGGTGATCTTCTTAGGTATTGTTACTGATTATCAAGCTCAGGATGTTGGCGATCCTGCTGCCAGTTTAATGGCCTTTTTGATCCGGGTATAGGTGCCGCATCGGCAAATATTGCCGTTCATGGCAGATGCGATCTCCGCATCGCTGGGCTGTGGGTTACTTTTCAAAAGGGCTGCGGCCGACATGATCTGTCCGGCCTGGCAATAGCCGCATTGAGGGACGTCTACCTCCAGCCAGGCCTTTTGAACGGGATGGTCACCGTTTTCCGACAAGCCTTCGATGGTGGTAATTTCCTGGTTCCCCACCGAGGAGACCGGTAGCTGGCAGGATCGGACAGCCGTGCCGTTCAGGTGAACAGTGCAGGCGCCACACTGTGCAATGCCGCAACCATATTTTGTACCCACTAATCGGAGGTGATCCCTTAAAACCCAGAGCATGGGTGTGGAAGGATCTACATCCACCGCCAGACTTTTTCCGTTGACTTTGAGATTGTATTGTGCCATTTTGATAAAATTTGCTATAAGTTACGTATTCCCAATAAAAATCGTATGACGAAATTCAAATAATAAACCCTTTCGAACCATGATAAATACCTTTGCCGGACATCCTGGCTACGCAGGTCAAAACCTGAAGGCAGGTTGGGTGATAGTGTGCAGATTACCCTTTAAGAATCTGCTTATTTCTTATAAATGGCTGCCGGTATAACCTTTCGTCCGATGCTTTATACAGGGCGTTGGCCAGGGCGCCCATGGCCGGGGGAAAAGCCGGTTCGCCCAGGCCTGTGGGATCTTCTGTATTCTCAGCGAAATGAATGTCGATATTTTGAGGCGCCTCGCTGTAACGAATCATCCGGTAGCCATCAAAATTATTGTGCTGCGGGATCCCCTGCTCGAAGCTCATGTCCCCGAACATCGCACATCCAATCCCGTCGACCACCGCGCCTTCGGCCAGATTCCGCGCCGCGTCCGGGTTTACCACAATCCCACAATCAATGGCGCAACAAACGTTTTTAACTACAGGCTTCCCGGAATCCAGGATCAGGTCTGTTACGTTGGCCACATAGGTATTATGGCAAAAGTAGGCTGCCACCCCCCGGTATACCCCTTCGGTCACGGGGCCCCACCCGGCTTTTTCCTGCACTATTTTCAGGACGCCCGCATAGCGTCCCGGATCATAGTCATTCACCTGGCTAACCGGTGCTGTTTGTGCGCGTTCCAACAGATCGAGCCGGAATTGGATGGGATCTTTCCCGGTGACCTCCGCAACCTCATCCAGGAAAGCCTGTTCTGCCCCTGCCATAAAGTTAGACCTGGGCGCCCTGAAAGACCCGACGGTGATGTTGGAATCGATGCTCCAGTCTTCCGCCAGGTAGTTTTCTACTGCACCGGCGGGAAAACGGTCTGGGAAAAGTGGGCTTTCCGGGATTCCCCCGGCTTTTACATGGAAGGCGGTAAGGGTGTTGTTTTTATCCAGGGCTGCCCGGTAGGTAACGCTGTAGGTTGGACGGTAAATCCCGGATGTCATGTCGTCCTCACGGCTATATACCAGTTTTACCGGCCCGTTCACTTTTTGGGAGATTAGGGCAGCCTCCACCAGGAAATGCGCGTAGGACCGCCTACCGAAACCACCTCCCAGACGGGTCATATGGATATCGATCTTTTCCAGCGGCATCCCGAGTCGGGCCGCTACGGTCTTTTCAGTATACTCCGGTTTTTGCAGGGGCCCGGCGAGATCGGCTTTCTCTGAAGTGACATCCGCAAAGAAATTCATGGGCTCCATACAGTTATGGGCGAGAAAGGGGGCGGTGTAAGTCCGTTCAACGATTCGATCGGCAAGGCGGAATGCTTTTTCGGGATCGCCGTCGCGCCTGCGCACATTCGCCGGTTTGGCCATCATGGCGGCCATGGCTTCAAGGTGGTTCGGGGTACTCTCAAGGCCTGCAGGGACAGGGACTGTACGGATGGTATCACCCCTCTGCTGTTTGTAGCTCGAATCGGTGATCGGTTCCCATTCCAGGCGAAGGGCCTTTTTGGCATTCATAACTTCCCAGGTGGAGGCGCCCACCACGGCCACCACTTCCGTAAAAGTACAGGTATCAAAGTACTGTCTTTCGTAATCGTCCCGAAGAGTTTTTATGGGAAACACATCGCGGATCCCGGGCATGGCTTTCGCGGCCGACAAATCGACGGATTTCAGTTTCATCCCAAAAGCCGGAGGATGTTCAACCATCGCCACCAACATCCCTTCCCGGATAATATCGATGCCGAATAAAGGCTTGCCCGTAACAATCATGAGGGCATCGACATTTTTCTTGGAATGCCCTATGATCTTAAATGCCCCGGGGTCTTTCAGACTCACAGTATCGGGAATCGGCATGTTTGCTGCGAAGGAGGCAAATTCCCCATAGCCTGCCTTTTTCCCGGTGGCTTTATGAAAGAGAGAGCCATCTTCGGTGGTGATTTCCCCTGCCTCCACTTCCCATTCCCGCGCGGCCGCTTCCCGCAGCATCTGCCGGGCAGTGGCACCCGCCATCCGCAGGCTTTGCCAGCCCTGCCGGATCGCCTGGCTGCCCCCTATAAACTGTCGGGTATACTTGGCCGTATCCAGGGGGGCCTGTTCCACGAGGACATTTTTCCAGTCGACATCCAATTCTTCTGCGATGATCATGGGCATGGAGGTTTTAACATTCTGCCCACCTTCCGGATTGGGGGCCATGATCGTCACCTGGCCATTCGGGGCAATCTTCAGGTAGGCGTTGAGTTCGGACCATGCTCCCGGACCTGCCGTATCTTCATGTCCGGGCCTGCAGGCACCGAGCCAATTGAACCCAAGGAGGAAGCCTCCACCGGCCATAGCCGAGGATTTAATAAAAAACCTTCTGTTGATGGCGGAGGTGGTATTTTTTATTTCCATGGCCTATGGAATGGAATTTTCGAATGCTTAGAAATATTTGCAGCAACCCCGGCCATACGCTCCAGAAAGATAAATTGATTTGACAGGGAATCCTGCTGCTTCCTGAATTTACGATTATTTTTTGGAATTCCTGAAACATGGGCAAGGTCCTTATCATTTCGGTACATAACACTTCCGACCCGGTCAAAACCTGCCGGTGGGCGGGATGGCCTTAAAAATGATTGTGTCAAGAATACATTCCTTTGGTTGATATCCCCCGCCGCGTATCGTATATTGCAGTTGGCGAAATCCCGATAGGTTATATGAAAAAGAAATCGAAAATAGTGGTGGTCGGAGCCGGTTTCGGCGGTATCCAGTTGGTAAAGGCCTTAAGAAACCTTCCGGTGGAGGTGCTGCTTATCGACCGGAACAACTACCATAACTTCCAGCCGCTCATGTACCAGGTGGCCACCGGCGGCCTGGAACCCGACAGCATTGCCTATCCCGTCCGGCGTATTTTCAGGAACTACAAGAATGTATCCTGCAGGATGGCGGAAGTGGAAGAGGTTAATCCTGAAGCATGCGTCTTGCAAACCAGCATAGGGGAATTGAAATACGACTTCCTGATCCTGGCCACGGGAAGTAAAACCAACTACCTTAATTTCGAACCGATCAAAAATCAGTTACTGGAGCTGAAAACCATCCCGGATGCCCTGAACATCCGAAGTTACGTTTATCAAAACCTTGAAAAGGCGATAGCCAATTACAGCGGGGAACCCCTGGAGGAAATCATGAATATTGCCATTGTAGGCGGTGGTCCGGCTGGAATTGAGATGGCAGGGGCCCTGGCTGAGATGAAACGACATGTGGTTCCGAAGGATTTCCCGGATCTTGATACCTCCAAAATGAGCATCAACCTGTATCAATCCGGAGATAGGGTTTTAAAGGGCATGTCTGGGGAAGCATCCGCTAAGGCCCTGACCTATCTGGAACATCTGGGCGTCAATGTAAAGTTACATGCGCGGGTTGCCAGGTACGAAGATGACCGGGTAGTACTGGAAGATGGTACTTCGTTTCCCACCGATACCGTTCTGTGGTCTGCGGGCGTTCGCGGCGCGCCAATCCGGGGCTTGCCCGAAGAAAGCCAGGCCGGTGGCAACCGTATCCGGGTGGACCAATATAATCGGGTCGTCGGGGTAAACAATATTTTTGCCATAGGCGATGTAGCCGCCTGCATTACAGATGCAACGCCTGAGGGGCATCCCATGATGGCTCCCGTCGCCCAGCAGCAGGGTCGGCATCTCGCTAAAAATTTCAAGCGACTGCTCCGGGACCAACCGCTTCAAAGCTTTGAATATCGGAACAAGGGCGTTATGGCCACCGTTGGCCGGGACCGGGCTGTGGCCGACCTTCCGCATTGGAAAATACAGGGGGGTTTCGCCTGGTTTATCTGGATGTTGGTGCATATTTGGGCGCTTATCGGTTTCCGAAACAAACTATCAGCCGTATACAGCTGGGCTGCCAACTACCTGAGTTACGACCGCCCGCTCGGGCTGATCATCCGGCCTTACAATCGGGAGATGCAACGGCGGCAGTAGTACTAAGTGCCGGCTTGCAGGGCACGGTCTGGAACCGGCAATCATGCCCTTATCAAAAGACGCTGCCCTGGCTGCCTGGTAAGTGCCGTCGGGGTCTGTGCGCAACGATCTCCATTCCTTAAAAGTTTCTATACTTGACTAATAAGCAGGGATGTTTTCAATGACGTTTCCGGAACATTCCGGATCACATATCAACGGGATGAAGATCACAAGGATGAATGAGATAAGGGCAATGGATTTATTCAGGGCGAACATTGGGGATTCCTCCCAACCCCATTTCAATTTATGTTCTGGATGTGCAAAAATCAAGCAGGAAAGGGATTCAGGGAAGATGGCATTCCGCATCCCGATTATAATGTGAAGGACAAGGACGGTACTTGTTCTCTTGTCTGCAAGGGGGCCTCCACCTCCGCCCCTATCTCAAAGTTATTTTATGACCCTGCATGAATCAAGCGGTATCTTGATATGTTAAGAGCGACATTGGGTCCATAATCCCATGAACCTAAAGGATGGGATGTCGGTTTTCGGGAATGAGGCTGTCGGGGGCTCACCCCCCCCCACCCCATTTCAATTTATACCTGTGACCTGCAAAAATCAAGCTGGGAACGGAATCAGGAACAGGACAGGCTGCACGCCACTTCCCGTTCCTGGTGGGGACCTAAGAAAAGGCGTCGCGGAATACGGTAAAATACCGGGTAATAAATTTTAACTCAATAACCTATATGGGGCCTGCATCCCCTGCCCGATATTAAATTATGGTGTAACCCTGCATACATCAGGCATGAAAGGAATCCGTCAAAAGGTTGGCATTTATAAAAGTCGCAGGCATGGGCACATCCCAGGCCCAACCAGCGCAATTTGGTCAATGGGTGAGGGTCGTGAATTCCGATTACAACTCTCACACGGGGTCCCCCCCTGCTTCAAATTAGCCCTTCGGACTGCAGTAAACAAGTAATAATAGGAATAAGGAGTTGTGAGACAATTCCATGAAAGCAGATTATGTGCCGGAAGAAGGAATCGGAATTGCCCTTTCTTCAGTGATCATTCACGTCCATCCCCTTAAAGAGGATATCCTGAAAAGGTATTTTTACTTCCACTGCATTGGGAATGGTTACCGAAACCGGGGTATCATAGTCGAACTCAAAGGTGCCATCTTCCTGTTGGTATTCATTATTGACATTCGCGTAGATTTTTGACAGCCGTCCATTGGCATCAAATTCTACATACGAGCCCTTGAATTCCGGATCTTCATAAATAAATCTGGGGCAATTGCCCCCATACCGGCAGGTTACCTGCTGTTCGGTATAATCGTCAGACCGGAAATCATCCGGGGTATAGATAAAAACCCATTCTACCATGAGGAAGGTGTTCATATTAAGCCCCTGCTCCTTGAATCGGGTCGATGCATCCAGCATGGGCTCGGGAGGCAGTTTCAGCAGGGAAATGGAAACGGAGGGCATCATGAAGGCCATGGCATCGGTACGCATCAGCCCGGTTTTTTCCCAGCGCTCTTCTTGTTCATTATAGCCGTAATGGTACCCCGCTATCCACAAAGATAGGGTCTTCCGAATTGGAAGACACAGAGCGCATGGCCAGTTCCCCGGCATCAAAGAACGAATCCGTGGTTTCATTTTTGTCGTTTAGCGTATGGATAACCACATCATGGGTGTAGAATGAACGTTTCACATCCGTATTGATATTTTTGGCCGTATTGTAATCCTTACCCCCTGCATTCTGATCAGCATCAGATGTGCCGGGACCCCCGAGGAGGCCGTCCAGGCTTTTGTCAACTGATTTCTCGGTTTCTTCATCAGTCCGGTTGGAAATGGTGCCGTTCGGCTGCCTGCTCGGCTTTTTTTGCCAGATTCTTGAGGAATTGTCCCTTCGCTGTCTCTACCATGGCAAGTGCACATAGGACGAAGAGTAGGGCTTTGGTTTTCATGATCCCAGCTTTTTTTCGCGCCACCCTGCACTTACCAGAACGGCCCGTGCGGCGGGTAGCCAGTTAATACTCTGATGTTACTTTTAGCTAAAAGTTTTACAAGCAGATTACTTTCAATAATTTAAACTCCCTATAAGGTACAAATTAGAATTGAAAATGACCAGTGGATTGTACCATTCACTTCAATGCCGCGATGGTTGATGATTTTAATTGTATAGTTGGCAGGCTTCGAACCAATTATTATCCGGCATGAGGCCAAATTACTTTTGATCCCTTTGCCTTAAACACGCTACAAAAGGCATTAGAACAAAACGGGGATCAGGTACCCTGATCTCTATATTTTTATGACTGCCTGGCACTACAGGTCAGTTTGAATCTGAAAATCTTTAGATATAAACGGCACTTTTTATGCATTGGATTGGCTCTCGATATCCGCGGGAGGTCAAAACAATACCAATAAACAGTGTTGCTCACAGGCCTATTCCCTTTTAAAAGGCGGCTAAATAATCCAGGATCTGCAACAAACTTTCGACCTTCGCATCCACATCCATGGCAATAATGGTCACCCGTTCACCTTTACCCAAAGGCCTCCTTTCAAAATAAGGCATTCACTATCCTTTGACAATTTTGAGCCAGCTCTGACCAGGGTAGCCCATAATACTGCCACCTTCAATAACCTAATGACGGGCATATAATTTAGTCGGCCCCATTTTACTACTGCAATGGTTTGTGCTTCCTGCTAAGCCAGAAACAATTGTTAAGCTCAATTCCAAGTAAAAGGAAGACTTTCAAATGACCGTTATCATCGTAAATTACATGCGCTGTTTATAATTTCGGTATTGGGAGGTTCTATAAACTATAAACAGGGAGTTACCTTCTATCCAGCGTTAGAAAATGACAACTACGGTATTAAGAATAAGTGCCTTATGTCTGTTAGTCTTTTTGGGGTTAACAGGACTGTGGGGCGGCTATGAACTGATTACAGATCCAACGGGTGAATCCTTGAAATTGCCTTTCGAGCTGATTGAAGCGACGCCATTTAAAGATTATTTGATCCCGGGTATTGCGCTATTCTGTGGAATCGGAATCCTTAGCCTGTTAATCACCTGGCTTGTTGTGAAAAGAAGGAAATACTATCCGTCATACATCCTGTTGCAAGGCGTGATTCTTATACTATGGCTAACTTCAGAACTGGCATTGAACGTGGATTTCTTTTTTCCCCAAACGCATATTACCTACTATGTTATTGGTTTCCTCCTTATTTATATTGGATGGAAGCTAAAAATGGAAGCTGGCTGATGTGCAACATAGTCGCAACAGCAACTAAGAAAATAAAGATGCATCATCGATCTCCAGAAATTTAATTGCCATGATTATGGGCATCAATACTATTGGATTCTGGTCTGGAATTACGGCTTTTGCTGCCAATGCCCTTTTTGTGGTGGTTCAAATATTGCAACTATTCAGGGTAATAACCTACCCGTTTGATGAAATCCTCATCTATGGATTTTCACTTTGCATCGTTATACCATTTATAGTCGAAATCCTATCACTTCACTATGCTACTGTGGTTCGAAAAAGATTCTGGAGTCATGCGGCATTGCTGTTCACTCTTATCTATGCTGTATTTGTTTCAGTCAATTATGTTGTTCAACTCACAACCGTGATTCCGATGACCTTAAAGGGCGAAGCTGATAAAGTTGCCTTACTGGTTCAATACCCGCATTCCTTGCTCTGGGATTTCGATGCCATTGGCTACATATCTATGGGCCTGGCATCCGTTTTCGTAATACCCATTTTCAAAAAACAGGGATTCGATAAATGGGTACGACGGGCTTTTATGGCCAATGCCCTGGTAACCCCATTGATAGCCTTTGTCTATTTTTACCCCGATTTTTCGGAGAGGTTATTACTATTAGCACTGCCTTGGGCTATCACGGCGCCTATGATGATGCTGTTTCTTGCTATCTGGTTTAAAAAAAGGCAAACGAACAAGGCTAACAATGAAACTTCCATTCGCAGCTAAGAAATTCCTGACCGTCTTTGAAAATTACAACCCGGCCGTTTTTCCAATCCAATTCTTGGTATACTTGCTGGCGGCCCTGGCGAATAATTATCCGTGAAAAAAAGCAGCTGGAAGGATATGGTAATCTGCTTCAAAACAGGTGGTTACACCACATATAAGGTACGAAAAACTTCGGGAAGTTCTCTGTTTGGTGTATGATTGGTTAGAAATGAGTGGAATTAACGGCCATAATTTGTACAAGCTGTTTACAGGCCGGGGGCGAGAGGCAGAATCCGGCTTCCTGATCACAGGGCTTGATCGCATTGCCCAAAAAGGTTAGCCTGTGATGCAAATCATCGGATTTCCCCCCAATACAGATAGGGTAATTTCTCCTTTCCAGAGACCAAAGGCCTTTCGTCATTCAATCTACTAAAAACAGGCGCACATGCCACAGACATTCTTCCTTTTTTTACGGGCACATCCGGTCAACGCCAAGGCCAATGCAAGAGGGCAACATCTTGGGGTACTCTGCAATTATATAGTTGCTTAATTGATAAATAAAATAAGCCGAGTCCTGCTGTATTGATTTTGGCAAGATAAGGGGAGGAATTATCATGTTCCTTATAGTCCGTTTGTAAAACATATACGCAATATGGCAGTACGGGAAAATCATCACCAACTTGAATTGTTGGAGTTGATTTGTGACGGTAATTATTTGAGAATATCCGATTTCCGATAGGAATTTGGTTTTTTTTGAAAATGTAATAGACTGCCAGAACCAAAAACCCAAATCCAATCAGGTGGCTTATCCTTGAAGGTGTAATTCTTGAAAAGAAAGACAGTAAATGCCGTGAAAATGGTCAGGGAGATCATCTCTTGAATTACCTTTAGCCGTCATAAATAAAAGGTTCCGCCGTAATCCGCGTATCCAATCCTGTTTGCAGAAACCTGAAACGAATATTCAAACAGGGCCACTCCCCAGCTAATAAGAATAACACCGGTAAGAACTAAATTATGGAACCAGTTGAATCGGCTGAACCGCAGGTACCCGTACCAGGCAAATGCCATAAAGGTGTTGGAAGAATTAAGAATACAATGGTTACTATTGCTCGACTTATTTCATAAATTAATACGTCATTCTTTTTTATGGAATTACGTCCCGGGCCCATACATTACCGGCGATATTGGGAATTAAGCAGAGCCGGTTTATCTCTGGTACTATCCTCGTGAAATATTACCATGAGTATATAAAATAACGCCGGCATAGTAAAAATCACTTTTATTTTTACATCCCATTCGGGATCGGGAAGTCAGTCCAAAAAACTACACGGCATTCTTATAAAATCTTTATACATACGAGCCGAAATTTTATATTCTGCAATTCCCATTCGACCTAATTTTGTTTCGTCAATTGCAATTCAAATGAAATTGGATTTTGCCAATGATTCCACAGACTGCCTTTTATATGCCTTTCATTTTTGGATTTATGACGTAAGATTCCTACTCAACTCCCTTTCATTTCTGGCTCATCAGCAACAGCATTCAACTTAATGACCTATTTCAAATGAAAGATTCGATTCGGGTAAAAAAAAGTGATGGTTTTTTGTGTCTGGACCATGAATGGGCCGAACTGATCATCAAAACATGCTTTGAAGTAAATGAACTCAGGCGTTTGTTTCAAATGGAGATAGGGCAAGACCTGATTGTTATGATCCGATGTGATCAGGAAATAAAGGATGAAATGGATACGCTTATTGGTTCATTTAGCATTCATGAACTTAAAAAAAACATTAAGGTTTCGAGTAAGCATATGGAAAACAGGATTCGGCTATATGAAACCGTCCTCGTGGACTTTAAACATAAAACAGAAATTATTTACGCCTTAAAAAATATCGGAGCCTATCTAAAACGGATGGAGGAAAAAATAGTTGACTATTAGGACTGTCTGGCCAATTCCTATAAGATAAAATATGGCAAACAAGAAAAAATTAATACCCCACGGTACATACCTTCATGAAAGATAAGCAGGATAGATCACCAAAACGACTTTTTATATTGAGCCTGACGGCCATCGGAGTAGTTTTTGGAGATATTGGGACCAGTCCGTTATATGCGGTGCGAGAATGCTTCTTTGGAGATTTTGGAGTGGATCCCACTCCTATGAATATTATGGGGGCGCTTTCAATGATCTTTTGGGCCCTGATACTGGTAATCAGTACAAAATACCTGATTCTCATTCTTCGCGCGGACAACGATGGTGAGGGGGGAATTCTGGCGCTAATGGAATTGGTAATCCCCAAACGGAAAAACGGTAAAAGAATGGTGATCCTCACGATGGGCCTGTTCGGAGCTGCCTTACTCTATGGAGATGGCATGATTACACCGGCTATTTCCGTACTTAGTGCGGTTGAAGGGCTAAAGATTGCCACTCCCCTTTTCGAACCCTATGTCATTGTCATAACAATAGGCATTTTATTAGGGCTCTTCCTCATTCAAAAAAAGGGCACAAAAGGGGTGGGCATGGTCTTTGGCCCGCTTATACTTTTATGGTTCCTGTGCATTGCCGTACTGGGAGTGGCATCAATTCTGAAGAATCCAGAAATATTGGAAGCCGTAAATCCTTATTATGCATTCGAATTTTTTACACATTATCACTGGCAGGGTATTTTTATTCTTGGTGCCGTATTTCTGGTGGTAACGGGAGGCGAAGCCCTGTATGCGGATATTGGCCATTTTGGCAAACTCCCGATTCGAATTGCCTGGTTCAGTATCGTATTGCCTTGCCTCCTATTGAATTACTTCGGGCAAGGTGCTTTGTTGCTGAATAACCCGACACTCAAAGAAAATCCGTTCTACCATTTGGCTCCATCCTGGGGGCTCTATCCTCTGGTCTTAATTGCAACTATTGCCACAATTATTGCATCCCAGGCAATCATTACAGGTGCTTACAGCCTAACCCTGCAGGCGCTTCAACTCGGATTTTTACCCAGACTTAAAGTGGTTCACACCTCGGAAAAAGAGGAAGGTCAAATATATATGCCACAGGTAAACTGGATACTTTTCGCGGGAACAACAAGTTTGGTATTATTATTTAAAACGTCTGGAAAATTAGCTGCGGCTTATGGAGTGGCCGTTACTACGACCATGGTTATAACCACCCTGCTGGCATTTATTGCCATGCGGAAATTGTGGCATTGGAAATTACCAACAGCTATTGTAGTAACCCTGGTTTTATTGTCAATCGATCTTTCCTTCTTTATTGCCAATATTGACAAAATACCTGACGGCGGATGGTTTCCTTTGCTTATTGCCGGGATTATTTATTTAATTATGACCACCTGGTACAGAGGCAGGAGGATTCTCAGCGTTGAACTTACCAAAATCATGGAACCTCTGGATCGATTTGTCACAAACCTCGGTGAGAAAGATCCCATCAGGATTCCGGGTACAGCCATATATTTTTCCAAAAGTTTTGACAGGACCCCACCAGCCCTGGTTCACAATCTTAAACACAACAAACTTGTACATGAACAGATAATCGTTTTATCGGTTAACTTTAAATCCACACCTCGTATTCCGATTAACAAAAGGCTTCAATTTACAGCCCTTGGTGCAAACTTTTATGTAGCAAAGATCAATTATGGATTTATGGACAGGACCAATATCCCGCAGGCGCTGGAGCTCATTAAGCAAAGGGGCATCGACATAGATGATTCTACGCTTACCTATTTTCTGGGAAGGGAAACACTTATTGTCAGCGGTAAAATGGGAATGCCGGTATGGCGTGAGACCCTGTTCGCAATCCTTTCGAGAAATGCCCAGCGGGCTACCCGCTATTTTAATTTGCCAGCCAAACAAGTATTCGAGGTCGGCACCAATATCGAGATTTAGAATAAAAAGCATTTGGATTTGAAAATTGGCCCTATAGCATTTAAAAAATAATGAATTAACAAACGGATCTTTTAAATATGCGATTTTCAAGCGCCGAGATGGTGTACTTTTAACCTGGGGCCTATTCTTTAAGTTATTGGGTAAGTGAATTAGGATTTCGCTTTACAACTTGGTTTAAATCATGACTTAATTTCAAAATTAAGATCCTGATAGCAAAATGTTCTAATTAATAAGATTTTGAAACGTTTCAAAAGGTCAGTATATCAGGCAAAATACCAATATCTGATCAGTATACTTTTTATCCTGGTTACGGCAATTGCCTGTTATCTTTTTAGCGAAATACTGGGGTATCAGGTAGTCGCTTTGCTCCTGCTCCTGGTGGTATCAATATCCGCGATTCTTTTTGATATATATCCGGTATTGGTGGCAGCACTGCTAAGTGCCTTGATATTGAATTTTTTCTTTATTCCTCCTACTCTTACGTTTAATATAAGCACCCCCGAAAACCTGTTGATGTTTTCGATGTATTTTGTGGTAGCCATGATAAATGCCGTACTGACATTCAAGATCAGGCAGGTTGAAAAGAAGAATAGGATGCAGGAAGAAAAAGAAAAATCACTGAAGCTTTATAATACCCTGTTAAATTCCCTTTCCCATGAATTGAGAACTCCAATCTCCACAATTATCGGAGCGATCGATACCATTAAAGACGCCGATTCAAAGCTATCCAAAATCAATCTGAACGAACTCTATTCGGAAATCGAAATTGCGGGATTCCGGCTTAACCGACAGGTACAGAACTTATTGAATATGAGCCGCCTCGAAGCGGGTAGTCTGCAGCCAAAATTGGATTGGTGCGATGTCAACGAAATAATTTTTACAATTGTTAATGAAATCAGGGAAGAGGGACCAAACCATACTATAGAATTTATACACGATGAGGAACTGCCGTTATTTAAAACAGACAGGGGCCTATTAGAACAAATTTTACATAGTATTCTACACAATTCGGTGCAACATACCCCTTCCCATACTAAAATTAGGATTCATGTGCTAAACAAATCCGACCATTGCCATATTTCTATTCAAGACAGTGGACCGGGGATACCGGCAACGGAAGCGGAAAATGTATTTCAAAAATTTTATCGCCTCTCCAATTCAAGGACTGGAGGAACCGGATTGGGCCTCTCGATTGCAAAAGGCTTCACAGAAGCATTGGGAGGCACCGTAAAACTTGATGAAAAATTTGAAAAAGGCGTGAATTTTATCATAAATATTCCGGCTCAAACTTCGGTCATTACAGATATGGAACATGAACAAGGCTGAAATACTCATAATAGATGACGAGCCTCAAATCCGTAAACTTTTACAAATTAGTTTGGAAAGTAACGGGTATAGGGTTAGACAGGCAGTTAATGGCCGCGAGGGCCTGATCATGGCTGCGAGTCATCCGCCGGAATTAATCCTGCTGGATATCGGGCTTCCCGACCGCAGTGGCCATGAAATCCTGAAAGAACTGAGGGAATGGTATAATCATCCTGTGATCATGCTATCTGTACAGGATGCAGAAAGTGACATTGTAATGGCCCTTGACAATGGCGCGACGGATTACCTGACCAAACCATTCAGAACAGGCGAATTATTGGCGAGATTACGGGCGGCCATCCGCAGGAGCCAGAACGTGGTGAATGAAAGTGCCATTCAATGTGGTGATCTGGAAATAAATTTGGTGGCCCGTGTGATCAGGAAAAACGAGACCATACTCAAACTGACCCCCACAGAATATAGCTTGCTGGCCCTTTTTGCTAAAAATGAGGGCAAAGTACTAACCCATCGATTCCTCTTAAAGGAAATCTGGGGGATCGGTAATCAAACGGAAACGCAATATCTCCGGGTTTTTGTGGGCACCCTCCGCAAAAAAATCGAAGATAACCCCAACACCCCCCAACACATCATTACAGAGAGCGGGGTGGGCTACCGGTTTCAGTGATCTTTATGAAATCTTTGCGAATTCTTGTCAAAGCTTGATTTTTTGAATATGCTTTTCAGCGGAACTTTGTAATTAAAATGGGGCCAAAGGTGTATCTGGGTATGAAGCTACCCTCTTTAAGTTGATCCGGAATTTATTGGGTAAACCATGTTAGATGGCATTCCTGCATAAAGCGATGGCCATTACTGTGTACTGCCCTAAGAATTATTGGTAGGTTGTGAAATTCCCAATTCTTTCATCTCAAAACCATTCTGGGTATTCGAATGTGAAACAAATTGAAGTACATAATTATATAATAAACTACAAAGAAGAAGGCAAAGGAAGCAGCCTTTTCTTTGTGCATGGCTCGGCGAGCGACGCAAGAACCTGGGACCAACAGTTTGACTACTTCAAATCAAAATATCACACCGTTGTATATAATAGAAGATACCACTACCCAAACATAGGAATGGGCAGATATAGTGAGTATCTGATGTCCCGGCATCTCGATGATTTGGAAGCTCTCATTGAAAGCCTGGGTAAAATACCCGTGAATATTGTAGGACATTCCTATGGGGCCATGCTTGCCCTGTTGTTCGCAATTAAATATCCGACCCGGATTAAGAAATTGGTATTGGCTGAACCGTCCTTTATCAGCTTTTACCTTCATACCAATCCTGGTCCGGCCAAAATGCTAAAATTGCTGGTTATAAGACCAGGCTTGGGTTGCCCGATTTTAAAGTTTGGGCATAAGGGAATGGTACTGGCTATATTAGATCTGCGCAGTAGAAACCTACGAAAGGCATTAACGGTTTATGCCCGGGCAACTCTTGGCCATAAGACCTATAAGAATCTAACTTCAAAAAGGTTGGAGCAGATACTGGATAATTTTATCCCTATGGAATTGTTGGGTTTAGGATTTACTCCTGTATATAAAGTGGAATTACAGAAAATAAAAATCCCGGTTTTATTACTATCGGGAGAAAAAAGCAACATGCTTTTCGGCCGTTTTTTAGATGCCCTCGATGAATCCTTATTTAACTCAACGCGGTGCACTATTGGCAATGGCTCTCATTTGATGCATGAGGATAATGCATCAGAATTCAACTCTAAGGTCCTGCAGTTTCTTCAAGATGTGGCGCAATAATAAGTTGCCCATCCCTTCAATTATTCGCCGAGCTCATGATCCTCATCACGCTCCCCTTTGCAAATAGGACCGAACGGCCAAAAAAGCTCCGGGGAAGCTTTTTTAATAAGGGGCCAGCCGGTGCGTTGGCGTTTGAGTTAAGTGCAGTTCCCTTGTCCTGAAAAAGCCCGGATTTGCTGCCCGGTAGTTCCGGGAGGAGTATTCGCTGCGCTCATGATCCTCAGCACGCTCCCCTTTGCAAATAGGACCGAACGGCCAAAAAAGCTCCGGGGGAGCTTTTTTAGTGAGGGGCCAGCCGGTGCGTTGGCGTTTGAGTTAAGTGCAGTTCCCTTGTCCTGAAAAAGCCCGGATTTGCTGCCCGGGGTTCCCGGAAGGAGTATTCGCTGCGCTCATGATCCTCATTACACTCCCCTTTGCAAATACAAAGGCTGCCCGGTAGTTCGCACTACCGGGCTCCTTTTTGTTTCCTTCCACCTTTCAAAAGCAAGCTTTTGACGGTTTCAGGAAACAAAAAGGCCTGCAACTTTCGTTGCAGGCCTTTGTGCTTGTAGTGACCGCGGGAGGATTCGAACCCCCAACCCTCAGAGCCGAAATCTGATATTCTATCCAGTTGAACTACGCGGCCAATATTTCAATTACTTATTTTTAAGCCTACCGCCCTTCCTATTTCTGACGAAGGCCTGAAAAGGCCGAGTCAGAATCCCGATGGACCTTCCTTTTGTAAGGGTCCGCAAATTACGGAAAAATCCCAGTTAGCTCCCAAATAAAATGCGACATTCGGTCGAATTTTCCGAACAAGCGCAATCAGGGGTTGAGTTTCTGTTTCACGATAACCGAAATGGTCTTCCCATCCGCTTTTCCGGCCAGTTGCTTGCTCGCCATTCCCATGACCCTGCCCATATCCTTCATACCGCTGGCGCCTGTATCCTGTATGATCGTCACCACCACCTTTTCTATCTCTTCTTCCGAAAGTTGTTCCGGAAGAAATCGTTCTATAACTGCGGCCTGAGCCAGTTCCGGTTCCGCCAGATCGGACCGTCCCTGCTCTGTATAGATCGCGGCGCTGTCCCTGCGTTGCTTCACCAGCTTTTGTACCAGTTTTATTTCCTCCTCGTCCGTAAGGCCCGTGCCGGCCTTCTTTTCGGTCTGGGCAAGTAAAATGGCCGATTTGATGGCCCGTAGCGATTCGAGGGCTACGCTATCCCTGGCTTTCATGGCCGATTTCATTTCTTCCATCAGCCGTTGCTGTATCCCCATGTTGATGATGATTTTTTTTACCGGCACGAAGATAAAAAATAAACCCGAAAAGGCATCGCCGTCCGGGTTTATCAATGTTTGAGAACGAAAACCTGTTTATCCCCTCAATCTACATTGTCGTGCAGGAATGAATTATTCGAGCGCAGTTGTATTTCCTCATTGCTGTCCTCGCCGAGAGACGTCCTGGAAACTTTACCGCCTTTGGGATTTTCGGACAGATCGACTCCCTGGCGTTTATAGGCCGGCTCCTTTTCAATTTCATCAATGTTGTTGACCGAATTCTGGAATTTGTAATTGAAATCCTTTAGCTTCCTGCGACGCTCGTCGGCCCGGGCCCTTAGCAATTCTTCAATGGGGCTTTCCATGGGGTCTATGTCGCGCTTACCCGGGTCGCCGCTGCCTTCGCTGCTGGCACTTACCGTTTTCTTTTCAAAGACCAGTTCGTCCTCCATTATTTTAGGTTCATATTCCTCGGCTTTGGACTTAGCACCGGTCAGTTTGTTCTCCAATTCCATATAATCGTCCAGGCTGTAGCGCGTTTCCCCGTCCTTGTTATATTCCAGAACCGGAACCACCTCAATATGGTCTGTTACATCCAGGTCCCTGACATCCGCATCCAGGTCGAAGGTAATCACATGTTCCTTCTCCTCCGGTTCCTCCTCCTCCCGCATGGGCATGTCGAAGCTAAAAGTGAACTGCTCCTTCTCCGATTGATCGGCCGATACCACTTCCGGGTCTACCACTTCAATATCGTTAAGCGTATCCCTGGAATCTATAATGATAAAATCGTCCTCCTCAACTCCAGTGGCTACCACTTCTTCATAAAACACATTGAAGTTACGGATGTAATGGGTGGTGGGGATGAGTTCTTCCTCCTCTGTTTCGTTGCTGAAACGTTTCCTGGCAGGTTTCACAGCCGCTTCTTCCTCTTCCAGCACGTGCACTATGGGCGCCTCTTTGGTGAGATCCTGCTCAGCCTTCTGCTCGTCTTCCAGGGTATGGATGATCTTTTTGGATTCGGTATTGACGATGTCGTCCTGCTGATCCACGTTAAATCCCGTGGCGATGACGGTAACGGCAATGGCCTCCCCCAGGTTCTCATCTTCCCCGACCCCCATGATGATATTGGCGCCGTGGCCGGCTTCGATCTGGATATGGTCATTGATCTCCCCGATCTCGTCTATGGTGATCTCCTGGGATCCAGAAACAATAAGCAGCAGCACATTTTTAGCTCCGGTGATCTTGTTGTCATTGAGCAGGGGGGAGTCCAGGGCTTTCATGATGGCTTCCTGGGCCCTGGAAGACCCTTTGGCCTGGGCTGAGCCCATGATGGCGGTTCCGCTGTTGGAAAGGACGGTTTTCGCATCGCGCAGGTCGATATTCTGGGTGTAGTGGTGGGTGATCACTTCGGCAATCCCCCTTGCAGCGGTAGCCAGGACTTCATCGGCCTTGGAGAAGCCGGCCTTGAACCCGAGGTTCCCATAGACTTCCCTCAGTTTATTGTTGTTGATGACGACCAGGGAGTCTACATTGGCGCGCAACTTTTCGATCCCGGCCTGTGCCTGGCTGCATCGGCTTTTTCCTTCGAACTGGAAAGGGGTGGTGACAATCCCGACGGTTAGTACATCCATTTCCTTGGAGAGTTTTGCGATGATAGGGGCTGCACCGGTACCGGTACCCCCGCCCATGCCAGCCGTGATAAAGATCATCTTGGTGGTGTTGTCGAGCATCGCCTTGATCTCCTCCATACTCTCCAGGGCTGCCTGTTCCCCCACTTCCGGATTGGCTCCGGCCCCAAGGCCTTCCGTCAGGGAAACCCCCAATTGTATCTTGTTGGGAACCGGGCTGTTCTGAAGGGCCTGGGCATCCGTGTTGCAAATCACGAAATCTACCCCGTTGATCCCAGCCTGGAACATGTGGTTGATGGCGTTGCTGCCACCCCCGCCTACTCCGATTACTTTAATTACATTGCTTTGATTTTTGGGAAGATCAAAGGAAATATTGTCAAATTCGGTGCTCATGGTTTACTGTATTTCTGATTACTACCTGCTTTTCGATGTCTGTATGGTTATTCTGCATTATCCAGGAAATCCTTCAGTTTCTCTGACCACTTGTCAAAAACCGATTTGCGGGGCCTCCTTATAGTTGCCTGCTGTGGATCGTCTGTATGGCCTTCCAGGACCATTTCCTTTTCTTTTTCGCTGCTCGGGGGATAGTACCCGTTCTTGCGTACCTTGTTTTTTACCGCATTCATCAGCAATCCTACTGCCGTGGCATAAAGCGGGCTTGCAATTTCCTCTTCCGAATCCCCTGCCAGGTGTTCATTGGGGTACCCGATCCGGGTGTCCATCCCGGTAATGTATTCCACCAGCTGTTTCAGGTGTTTTAGCTGGCTGCCGCCCCCTGTGAGGACGATGCCGGCAATCAGTTTCTTTTTTTGCTCTTCGTGGCCGTAATTCTTGATCTCCACATACACCTGCTCCACGATTTCCACCACCCGGGCATGTATGATCTTGGAAAGGTTCTTCAAGGTGATTTCTTTGGGTTCCCGGCCCCGTAAGCCAGGGATGGACACGATTTCATTGTCCTTGTTCTCCCCGGGCCAGGCTGAACCGAATTTGATCTTTAGCAACTCGGCCTGTTTTTCGATGATGGAACAACCTTCTTTGATATCTTCCGTGATGACATTCCCGCCGAAAGGGATGACAGCCGTATGCCGGATGATGCCGTCCTTAAAGATGGCGAGGTCTGTGGTACCGCCCCCGATGTCTATCAGGGCCACCCCGGCTTCCTTCTCTTCCTGGCTGAGGACCGCATCGGACGACGCCAGGGGTTCCAGGGTAATATTCCCCAGGTCGAGCCCAGCGCTTTTAATACAACGCCCGATATTCTTGATGGATGACACCTGCCCTACCACAACGTGGAAGTTGGCCTCCAGCCTGCCTCCGTACATGCCTATGGGCTGCTTTACTTCAGCCTGCCCGTCTACCTTGTATTCCTGAGGCAGGACATGGATTATTTCCTCCCCGGGCAACATCACCAGTTTATACACCTGGTTACAAAGTTTGTCCAGATCATCCTCATTGATGACCTCCTCCGAATTTGCGCGGGTGATATAATCGCTGTGCTGCAGGCTGCGGATATGCTGGCCGGCTATCCCGACGACTACCGAGCCGATCTTCAGGCCGGAAGTCTCCTGGGCCTGGTCTACTGCCTGCTGTATGGATTGTATGGTCTGGGTGATGTTGTTCACCACTCCACGGTGCACCCCAAGGCTTTTAGACCTGCCAATCCCCAGCACTTCGATTTTGCCATATTCGTTTTCTTTCCCGATGATGGCCACGATCTTCGTGGTTCCAATATCCAGTCCGACAGAATAATTCGCTTGTTCCATATGATTTATATTTTGGTGCACACTACTTGATTGTTGAATTCTAAGCTGACGATTTGATATTCCCCCAGGGATTGGTCCCTGGTGGCCTTGGCGTAAAACGCCTTGAAATTGTTGAATTTCAGCTCCAGGTCATTTATGTCTCCGAGATTCACGACAAAATTGTCTACCCGGAACTTCAATTGGTACTTCCCGTCGTCTTCAATATGGATACCGATCACATTCTTCCTTAAAAATTCATCCTTGTTGATATAATTCAGGATGACATAGGCATCCTCAAGAGATTTCCCGGTAATCTTTCCAGTGATGATAGGGACCCTTGCAGAATGGAGGTTGGATAATGGCATGCGCCTGCCCTCCTGATCCAGGTAAAACTTTGAATTCCCTTCTACTCGTCCTATGGGCTGCCTTTGGGCAATTTTGGAAGTAAGCTCACCATTTATTGTAAGATATACCTGGGCACTTTTCACCATATCATTGGTCTCGATGACCGACTCTATAGTATTCAAAACTACTTTTTCTTTAGGCACATCGTGGAGGGGCCCGAATTTTTGTATTAACAATTTATTAACTGTGTTCCGGGTCAGGTATACATTGTCTTCCCCAACGAAACGGATGGTGATCCCGTTGATCCTCCTCTCCGAACTCCGCCGATCGGAAAAGGCATAAAGCCCTGTAATACAGACGAATAAAGCTATCAGTTTCAGGATGTTTCTTTTAGTATTCACGTTCCAGCGCGTTTTTAATTTTAGGTATTTCAAGCCCGATGTCCCCGGCTCCCATCGCGAGCAGCACTTCAGGGTTCCGGGCCTTTATTTCTTCGATCAGGTGTTCTTTTGACACCAATTTTTTATCCGGGTTTTCGATTTTTTCCAGCAGCCAGGAAGCCGTGATTCCCGGGATGGGTTCTTCCCTGGCCGGATAGATATCCAGCAACAGTACACTGTCAAAACGGGAGAGGCTTTTCGCAAACGCCTCGCCAAAATCCCTTGTACGGGAAAAGAGGTGCGGCTGAAACACCGCCAGGGTCTTCCGGCCCGGATGCATTTCCTTCACAGCCTGGAAAACCGCGTCTATCTCCCCGGGGTGGTGGGCATAGTCATCAATGAAGACAAGTGCCCCGGTTTTGATCCGGTAGGAGAACCGTCGGTCTACTCCTTTGAAAGTGGCCAGGGCTTCCGCAAGGCGATACAGCGGGGGGCCGGCTTGTATCGCCATGGCAAAAGCCACCAATCCGTTCAGCAGGTTATGCCGGCCCGGTTTGTTGAATTTTACCCCTTTTAAGGTCGTTTGCGGAGTTCCCAGGTCAAATATGTAGGTCCCATGTTCTATCTTTAAATTGCGGATACAGTAGTCCGAATCATCCTCTATCCCATATGTATAGCCGCTTAATGGCAATCCCTTGCGTACAAACAATTTCCCGTTCGGCTTCAGCCGCCTGGAGAATTCGGTAAAAGCCTCGATCAGGGTCTCCGAATCTCCATAAATATCGAGGTGATCAGCCTCCATGGAAGTGATACAGGCCACATCCGGGGAGAGGCGTAAAAAGGACCGGTCGTATTCATCGGCTTCCACAACCGAATATTCGTCCCCTTCAAAGACGAAATTGCTGTTGAAATCCTCTGATATTCCCCCGAGAAAGGCGATCAGCGGTGTTCCCGTTTCCTTTAACAGGTGGGCCAGGATGCTTGAAGTCGTGGTTTTACCATGGGTTCCCGCCACCGCAAAACAGAATGTATCCCTGGTAATCCAGCCCAGGACCTCAGAGCGTTTCATCACTTTAAACCCCTGCCCGTTGAAGTAGGCCAGTTCCCGCATGCCCTTGGGTACCGCCGGCGTATATACCACCAGCGTATTTTCCGGGTCCCTGAACTCCCCGGGGATCTGCGCAACCTCATCCCGGTAATGAACCGGCATACCCAGGGCTTCCAGTTCCCTGCAAAGAGGGGTCTGCGTCCGGTCATATCCCCCGACCTTTTTTCCGATGAATTTGAAATAACGGGCCAGGGCCGACATGCCGATCCCCCCGATCCCGATAAAATAAACGCTATGTATGTCCTTTATTTCCATCTTAAATGGGCAATAATTTTTCAACTTCATCCGCAATATGTTCCGTGGCCTCCGGCAACGCCATTTCCCGTATATGTTTCCCGAAGCTCTTTTGCTTTTCAGGGGAGTGGAATACTTCGGTAAATACCATTTCAAACCGGCTTTCCAAATCCCTTTCAGGAATCATGAGGGCTGCTTCACGCGCCACCAGGGCTTCGGCATTTTTAGTCTGATGGTCCTCGGCTACATGGGGTGAAGGGATCAGGATCGCCGGTTTACCGGCCAGGCAGAGCTCGGAAACCGTTCCCGCCCCGGCCCTGGAAATGATAAAGTCGGCAACCGCGTATGCATAATCCATTCGATCGATATAGGGGTAAACCTTTATATCGCCGGTACCCCGGTCCTGGTAGGCCTTCTCATACAGCTTGCCACACTGCCAGAGTAATTGTATCCCAAATCGCTCAAAATAGGGTAGCTCGGAGGCTATCAGCTCATTTATTCGCCTGGCGCCCAGGCTGCCACCAAGGATCAGCAACGTATGCTTTTCAGGATCCAGCCCGAAATAGGCATAAGCTTCCCTACTGCGTACAGGCGGCTTCACAATGTCATCCCGAACCGGATTCCCGGTTTTCACGATTTTTTCTGCAGGGAAAAAGCGGTCCATCCCGTCATAGGCCACGCAGATTTTAGCCGCCTGGCGGGCCAGTAGCTTATTGGTAACCCCGGCATAGGAATTCTGCTCCTGAAGGAGACAGGGGATCCCCCTCCGCGCCGCCATCTTCAGCAAGGGCCCGCTGGCAAACCCCCCGGTCCCAACAACCACATGGGGTTTAAAATCGCGTACTATACGGTCTGCCTGTATCAAACTACTAATCAATTTTATCGGAAACAGGAGGTTTCTCAGGCTTAGCCTGCGCTGAAACCCACTGATCCATAATCCTTTTATTTCATATCCCGCCTGTGGTACTTTTTCCATTTCCATGCGGTCCCTGGCCCCTACGAATAAAATGGCCGCTTCGGGATACCGGCTCCGGAGGGCATTGGCGATGGCGATTGCGGGATAAATATGTCCGCCTGTCCCGCCCCCGGAGAATATGAACCTATAGTTGCCCACTGAGCACTTCTAATGGGTTGGTTTCGTCCTCCCCTATTTCGGTCTCTTCGGCAATGCCTTCTTTTCTGCTCGCACTCAAAATGATCCCTATCGCCAGGCAGGTCATCCAGATGGATGTCCCCCCGCTGCTGATCAGCGGCAGGGTTTGCCCCGTCACTGGAAATAATTCCACCGCCACGGCCATGTTTATCAGGGCCTGAAATACAATGGGAATCCCGACCCCAACCACCAGCAGTTTTCCGAAAATGGTTTGGTTTGCATTGGCCACCACTACGATGCGGAACAGCAACAGGAGGTAGAAAAACAACAGGGCCAATCCGCCCACCAGGCCGTATTCCTCTATGATAATGGCATATATAAAATCCGACGAGCTTTGGGGCAAAAAATTCTTCATCACGCTTTTGCCGGCCCCGTTCCCCATAATACCGCCATTGGCAATGGCGATCTTGGCTTTTTCAATCTGATAGTCGGCCTCGGTATCGGTCGGATCCCAAAAGCTCTCAAGCCGGTTCATCCAGGTATCCACCCGGTGCGGGAATACATCTGGAAACGCCTTGGCCAGGGTAATAAAAAGGGCAAGGGCCGCCAGCCCGGCCAGCATCATCCCAAACAGATACTTAAAGGGGTAGCCTCCCATAAAACACAGGACCATAACCATAAAGAACAGGATCCCTGCCGTTGAAAAGTTGGCCGGGAGAATGAGCATCAACACAAGTGCCACCGGAACCCACAAAGGAAGGATGCTCTCCTTGAACCGGATCTCCCGGTCTTTCATTTTGGTGAGGTAACGAGCCACATAGATCATCAGGACAACCCCCGCAAGATTTGAGGTTTGGAAGGAAATCCCCACGAAAGGCAGGTGGATCCACCGGCTTGCGTTGGCACCTTCGATGGTGGTACCCTGCGCCAGGGTATAGGCCAGCAGAACCAGCACCACGGGCAGGGCAATGATGGATAGGCCTTTAAAGAAATGCGCCGGGATCTTATGCACCCCGTAAATGATCCCGAACCCGAGGAACAACAATAGCCCGTGTTTCATCAAATGCCCGGTGGTGGTACCATTGCCCACCACATAGACCAGATTGCTGCTGGCACTGTAAACAGGCAGGAAAGAAAATACGGCCAGGAGGGCCACAACGGCCCAGATGGCTTTATCTCCCTGTATGTTCCTGATAATGTTCATCTCATTAAAGGTTCTTTATGGCTTCCTTAAATTGGTTCCCGCGATCTTCGTAATTTTCAAACAGGTCAAAACTTGCACAGGCCGGGGACAGTAAAACGGTATCCCCCCGCTCTGCAATCTTGTAAGCTACCTTGACCGCCTCGCTCATGGCATAGGTTTCAACCAACAGGTCTACCACGTTACCAAAGGCTTCCTTGATCCTGCTGTTGTCCATCCCCAGGCAAATAATGGCTTTTACCTTCTCCCGGACCAGGGGCATGAGGATGCGGTAGTCATTACCCTTATCGATCCCCCCCACGATCCACACTACCGGGGTTTTCATGCTGTCCAGGGCGTAATAGGTGGCGTTCACGTTGGTCGCCTTGGAATCGTTGATGTATTGCACATGATGGATCTTTAAAACCTTTTCCAGGCGGTGGGGCGCCCCCTGAAAGTTTTCAATACTTTCGCGGATCACCTCCTTCCGGATGCCTAACAGCCTGGCCACCGTGGCGGCTGCCATGGTGTTTTTCAGGTTGTGTTTGCCCTCAAGGGCCAATGCGTCGTTGCTCATGCTAATCTTTTTTTGATGGGTGCTTATCATAATTTTGTCATCTTCCAGCCAGGCCCCTTCCTTTTGCCTGCTTTCAATAGAGAATGGTACCATTTGGGACCGAACCGGATGTTTTTCCATCCAGGAACCGATCACGGGATCTTCTGCGTCATAGATCAGGAAATCGGTTTCCTGCTGGTTCTCAGCCAGCCGGAACTTGGACGCGATATAACGGTTGAAATCATACCCGTACCGGTCCAGATGATCTTCGGTAATGTTGGTGATCACCCCGATATGAGGCCGGAATTGCCGTATCCCGTCCAGTTGAAAACTGCTGATCTCCAGGACATAATAGCCAAAGTCTGCCTCCGCCACCATTCGGGCGAAGCTGTCGCCTATATTGCCGGCCATTCCCACATGCAGTCCCCCCTTCTTCAAAATATGGTAGGTAAGCATGGTGGTGGTGGTTTTCCCGTTGCTTCCGGTAATTCCGATTAACACGGCATCCGTGTAACGGGCCGCGAATTCTATCTCGGAAATCACCGGCACCGAACGCCCGGTAAGTTCTTTCACCAGGGGTGCGGTATCCGGTATGCCCGGGCTTTTCATTACCAGGTTGGCATTCAGGATTTTGGCTGCTGTATGGCCACCTTCTTCCCAATCGATCCCAATATGTTCCAGAACGTCTTTATATTTTT
>Ga0102952_1000219_pt1 | contig 25848 bp, 22 predicted proteins | sample SalPon2A_C_D1_MG_FD_78506 | JGI IMG/M metagenome (GOLD analysis project Ga0102952, IMG submission 78506) | Soil microbial communities from South San Francisco under conditions of wetland restoration - Salt Pond MetaG R2A_C_D1_MG | ecosystem: Environmental > Terrestrial > Soil > Wetlands | place... | reverse complement strand
CCCCACCCTAAATGCGTACTTCCCCTCTTCTCGGCAAGTTCTATCTGCTTCTGTCTTTCACGGAGGGATGAAATTCTTTCGGGAGTGAGTGAGTCGTGGCAGTTTGGACAGGATACTCCGAGTTCGAACTTTTCGGATTTTCTTTCCTCAGGTGATACGGGATGGCGGCAGTTGCTGCAGAGTTCGTATTCTCCTTTTTCAAGTCCGGTCTTTACCGAAGTTCGCCTATCAAAAACGAAACATTCCCCTTCCCACATGCTCTGTTCTTTGGGAACTTCTTCCAGGTATTTAAGGATTCCGCCCTTCAGGTGATACACTTTTTCAAAACCTTCTTTCAGCATGAACGATGAAGCCTTTTCACATCTTATCCCGCCGGTGCAAAACATCGCCACTTTTTTGTGTTTTTTCGGGTCGAGGTTCTTGTCCACGAATTCGGCGAATTCAGTAAAGGACTTTGTCTTCGGATCTATTGCACCTCTGAATGTTCCAATGCCAACTTCATAATCATTTCGGGTATCTACAACTAATACTTCAGGATCAGCTATAACCTCGTTCCACCTCTCTGGCTCTACATATTCCCCTGCTCTTTGGTTCGGGTCTGCCTTATCCGTGCCAAATGTTATGATCTCCTTTTTCAGCTTCACCTTCATGCGGTAAAAAGGCACTTCGTCTTCATAAGAGTACTTGCACTCAAGCTCACCGAACATCTCGTCAGAACCAAGGTAGTTCAGTATCTTCTTTATGGCAGTGTCAGTTCCGGAGATAGTGCCGTTTATCCCCTCTTCAGCAAGGAGGATGGTACCCCTAAGGTCAAGCTTAAGACACTGGTTTAAGATTTGTTCTCTAAGGTGCTTTAAATCTTTATTTTTTTTGAACTTGTAAAAGGTTACTATGGTGAACATTTTTCTAACTGTCCGCTATGGATTTTAGCCTGTCCCACTCTTCGATATATTCCCAGAGATAACTGCGTTCCTCTGTTTCAGACTCTTTGACTAGGTAATCTCTAAGGAGTTTCTGTTCCGACCCGTATTGCTCGGTTGTGAACATCCCTGCAAAGTGGGCTACTCTCAGCCAGAGCAGGTATGTAGTTATAGCGTCAAACTCGTTGTATGCGATTATCCTTTCAAGTTCCCCGCCCAGCCATAATGGTGCAACCTGCTGACCGTCGACACCCAACTTTCCCGGGATTCCGGATACACGCGCCATCTCGTTAAGTGACGGCGTCGACTTGCCCCATCCGCCGAGTATGCGCATAAGGTCAACGTTCATATCGCTCCTGTCCGAGAAATAGTCAGTGCCTTCCCATGGCTTGTCCGGTCTTGTAGAGAAAGAGCCTGCTTCAATTCCTTTTGCAACGCCTCTCTGTACAAGTATCCTGAGGTCTGCAGACACGGAGTTGAAACCGACTATCTGGGGTTTAAAATCACCCATGGTATCCAGGAATGTTTTAATTATATAGTTCTCGTCCGTCTCTTCCTTTTTTACGGGAATGGAAGGAAGGGAATGCAGTTTCACCTTTACGCCGTCAGGGTCGTTATGCCTTGTGACCATCGAGAGTGAGACTATCCTGCAGAGTGCGGTCTTCAGATAAGGCATGGGTTCAGCCTCAGTCGCCCCGCCCTGCTTCCACATCTCTTTCATAACATCTTCGTCAGGTGTGTCTTCAGGCATGTCGTAAACGAGCTTTCCCGAGACTGGGTCGGGGACCCATTCAATATCAAAAGCCCAGACTTTATCCGCTACGTTTCTTATCATTTTTAAAAACCTTGTTTAAAAGATCAGAGCTCCTGCAGCTCGTCTTCATCAGGGATGATTATCCATCCCACGAGATATGTAATTAAAAAAGGTACTACCGCTGTCACTATCGCTGCCAGGACCATCGCAAGCCTTATGATCGTTGGATCGATCGAAAGGATCTCTGCAATACCCCCGCAGATACCTGCGATCATCCTGTTCTTTTTAGACCTGTATATCCTCTTCATACTCTACCCCTTTTCTTCTTTCATAGTATATGCACGTACAAAAATAATAAGTGCTAACATCGCAGGTATCAACAGCACAAGGTTGCTTGCCGCCATACCGAGCAGCCTGTGGACGAGGAACCCCCTGTCAACAGTGAGTATAAACACCCTGCCGTTCCCTGAACCTGCATCCTTCAGATTAGCTGTTAGTTCATATGTTCCCGGATCACCTATATCTATTTTGTATAGTGCTTCACCTTCCCTTCCTTTATATGAGTATGTCTTTTTATCCTTCACGGGTTCAAGCTCTACGAAAACCCCGTTTTCCTCATTCTTAAGGCTTATGTCGTAGTTGTTCAGATCGAGGTCCTTGTTATCGATAAGCTTGTCATTAATCCAGGTTCTATATTCGTTATAAATAACGTATTCACCTTTATCTAGCATTATCTGCTGAGAGCCCGGGAGCATGACCATCTGCATCTCCTTCCCGAGAGTTCCGTAGGTAAAATATATTGATACTAAAGATGCCAGTATTCCGGCAAGAAGTAACGCCACAGATATAATGTATAGTCTTGTCTTTTTCATGATCAGTCTCTTTTTTCCAGTAATTTGTCAATTGTGGTGAACAGGTGTTCTATATCCTGCTCGTTATTGTAGAAATGGGGTGATACGCGAATCGCGCCTCCCCTGAAGTTTACCATTATCCCTTTTTCTATAAGTTCTTCCCTCAGTTTAACGAGGTCATGGTCGAACCTGAAGCAGACGACTCCGCCTCTTTGTTCATTCTCCCTTGGCGAGGTGACTTCAAAACCCCTCTTATCGCAGTTTTCGATCACCAGGTCTCCGAGTGAATACACCCTTTTATTAATATTCTCGATCCCTATATCCAGGAGCATTCTTATGGACGCCCCGAGTGCAAGGATCCCCATCACGCTGAAGGAGCCTTCCTCGAACCTGTCTGCAGTTTTTTTTAGCGTGAAGTCTATCTGTTCATAACTGCTGTCGTTAACGACGCTCTTCCATCCCAGTAGCGGCGGGTTTATTGATTCCACCAGGTCTTTCCTGCAGTAGAAAAAGCCTGTTCCCTCGGGGGAAAGGAGCCATTTGTGTCCGTCTGCGGCGAGGAAATCAATGTTGTCCCGCTTAACATCCATGGGGACCACGCCCATGCTCTGAATGCCGTCTACAAAGAGGAGTATTCCGTTTTCACTGCAGAACCTCCCGAGCTCGTTCAGATCGATCCTGTAACCGTTGGTGAACTGCACAGAGCTTACCGAGATCACCATTGTATTTGGATCGGCAGTGTTTTTTATATCATTTATATCCAGGAAGCCGTTTCTGCCGGGTTTTACTCTCTTTACTTCAACACCTTTAGATACGAGCCCCAGCCATGGGTATACGTTAGAGGGAAATTCCTTCTCGTAGATGACGACGTTATCACCTTTTTTCCAACTGTAGCCGGAAGCAACAAGGGATACCCCGTGCGAGGTGCTCCGGACAAAAGCTATCTCGCCGGGTGAGCAGCCGACCAGCTCCGAACAGAGCTTCCTTGTGTCTTCCACCTGCTCCATCCATCCGTCGTAGGCAAATACTCCGCTATTCATAGCCTCGTCCAGAAACCCGTCAACTCTGTCCCTAACTTTGGTTGAAACAGGGGCAACGCCGGAGTTATCCAGGTAAGTATAATTTTCCGTTATCGGAAAGTATTTCCTGTAGTTGCTGATATCCATAATCTGTCACCGTAATCAGGATGATAAGCTTAACTATATTACTCCTTAGTACCAATAATTAAAGATTTTTTTTAAGAATCGGCGGTTAAATTACTTATTGACAAAATATTTCAGCTGTGCAATAGTAACCGTAGATAATTACAGGAGGTATTTTGACTTGCTTCAAGGTACTGTGAAGTGGTTTAACAGTTCAAAGGGGTATGGATTTATAAAGTCTGATGAAATACCTGATGATGTATTTGTACATTACAGTGTAATTGAAGGCGAAGGTTACAAGAGCCTTAATGAAGGTGAATCCGTACAGTTTGAAGTTACAGAAGGACCAAAGGGACCGCAGGCAACAAAAGTAGTAAAAGCCCAGGCCTAAGTAATCTTACAGCACTAAACAACATCTCTTAGCTTTAGTTTCTGATCACAGAACAACTTGTCCCCAATGGCTAAGAATTTGAAAGTAAAGGGATTTCTACACCCCGAAATCCGCAAATACACAACATTCTGAATCTTTAAGGCACGGGATTTCATCTTATTTGAAAAGGCTTTCAATATGTATTAATTTATATAGACTTATTAAATTTTTTAATCAAGAGGAAGTGATAATATGGCACTTTCAAACCAGGAAATAAACAGATACAGCAGACATTTGATAATGCCCGAAGTCGGCATGGAAGGTCAGCAGAAACTGGCTGATGCAAAAGTATTATGTATCGGTGCAGGCGGGCTCGGTGCCCCGTTGACACTTTACCTCGCAGCAGCAGGAGTTGGTACGCTGGGAATTCTTGATTTCGACGTTGTCGATTTCAGCAACCTGCAGAGACAGGTTATCCACAGTGAAAAAACACTCGGTGAACTTAAAGTTGATTCGGCAAAGAACAGACTGCTTGAACTGAATTCCGACATAGATGTTAAAACCTACAATACTAGGCTTACATCGGACAATGCGATGGAGATAATCAAGGATTATGACATCGTTGTAGACGGCACGGATAACTTCGCAACTAGATACCTCGTGAACGATGCGTGTGTCCTGCAGGGTAAACCAAACGTTTACGGAAGCATCTTCCGTTTTGAAGGACAGGTAAGTATATTCGACGCACAGAGAGGACCCTGCTACAGATGTCTTTACCCTGAACCACCTCCACCGGGTCTTGTACCTAGTTGTGCAGAGGGCGGGGTTCTGGGAATTCTTCCCGGAATCGTAGGCACGATGCAGGCAGCAGAGGTTATAAAGCTCATACTCGGCAAGGGCAATCCGCTTATAGGGAAACTGCTTTTCATAGACGTTTTAGAGATGACCCCGAAAATAATGACGCTCAGGAAAGACGAGAACTGCCCTATTTGTGGCAAGAACCCCACCATAACCGAGCTTATCGATTACGAGGAGTTCTGCGGAATCGGAAGAGGCCAGGAAGAGGAAGCCGGTAATGTCCAGGAGATCTCGGTGGATACTTTCAAGGAGATTAAGGAAAGCAAAGACAACCTCCTGATACTCGATGTTAGGGAGCCTCACGAATACGACATCTGCCACATTGAAGGGTCGAAACTGATTCCCCTTGGAGAGATCCAGAGCAGGGTAAACGAGGTTGACCCCGATCAGGAAATAGTCGTACACTGCCATCATGGCGGAAGAAGCCTGAAAGCTACAACATACCTGGCTGAAAGAGGTTTCAAGAACGTTAAGAACCTCAAGGGCGGCATAGACCATTGGGCAGAAAAGTACGATCCCGATATGGCAAGATATTAATAATTAAAGAAAACCAATTTTAACTAAAAAAGAGGACTATCAGGTCCTCTTTTTTTTAGTCCCTGCTCGTTTGACCTTGGTAATAATACAGCTGTTAGTTCTTGGCTCTTAGTTGGTAGGGAATACAGACCTTAGACCTTGGACGTTAGACCTTCGTTTTTTTTCATCGGCCTTCAAATGTTCACATTGTTATTGTCAATTCCATAAGCAAACAATATGTCATCTCGAATGAATATGAGAGATCTTTCTTTTACTAGATTTCTCGTCGCTAACGCTCTCTCGAAATTACAATTAAAGAATTGACCGAATGCGGCAATATTTGGCAGCCTTGATATTTGGTTCTTTCTATCAAGTGAAAGAACGTATTAAGACTTATATAATAATATTCTTATCTGTACTTTTCCTGGATGAAAAGTACTAAAAATCACGGCTGTACACAGCTTCTACTAAAAATCCTTACTCCGGTTAAAAAATTTTAATCTCCACCCCGGCCGCACAAATTTTTCTTAGCACCTACGTTCGGATTTTCTTAACGTGAATCTGAGTAATGCCGTTGGGAAAACTAATAGAAACTGGATTCCCAATTACCCCGACGAGTTCATTAGAGGCTTGATCGGGGATAACGATTATCCAAGAGCTACGAACTACCAGCCACTAGCTAAGAGATGTAGTCCTATTCTGGGCGGAGAGGGAGTCGAACCCTCACGGGCAATTGCCCAATGGTTTTTGAGACCATCGCGTCTACCGTTCCGCCACCCGCCCGTATAAGGCAAATATTATCCATGTAAAAAATGAATTATCAAAGAACGGACTTCAGGTTTTTATAAAGTATAATCCGAATGCCGACAAAACAAGAGAATGTGTAATACCACCGTATCTTATAAGCTCTTTCACACCCGCATGATCGTATAGAACGGATTCGATATCCTCGGTACCGTCAAAGGCAGGTTCGGCAACCTTGTATGAATTAACAGCCAGGAATATGTGACATTTGTTATCCATTATCGCAGGGTTCGGGTCAACAACTCCCAGTTTCAGTAATTGTCCTGCTTCATATCCCGTCTCTTCCAACAACTCCCTCTTCGCGGCATCTTCAGGTACTTCACCCTCATCGACCATACCCCCCGGTATCTCCAGCGTTACGGACTTTGTTCCATGCCTGAACTGTCTTATAAGCACTATGTTATCATCTTCCGTAACGGGGATAACATTTATCCAGTCCGGAGATTGTATAACGTAAAAATCATGAACTTTACCGTCTTTCGATGATTCACAGGAATCCTTCCTTGTCGAGAATATCCCGTATGAATTCAGTTGATCCGAATGTCTGACTTTCCATTTTTCTACCATTTTTCTACCTTATAATATCCTTTTTAAATTCCGAATTTGTTGGTTATTATATTTAAAAATTTACTTGGAGAAACTCAAATGCGAAACAAATTAACCATTCTGATTGCTTTTCTATTAACTCTAACCACAGCATCTGTTGCTTTATCCGCGGGTAAAGGTGATGCTGCAAAAGGAAAACAGGTTTTCCAGAACACATGTGTTACATGCCACGGCACGGACGGCAAAGGAGACGGTCCTGCAGCAGCCGCACTTAACCCGAAACCGAGAAACCTCGCTGACGCAAAATACATGTCAGGACTTACTGATGAACATCTACATACGGTGATCACCAAGGGCGGGGCCGCAGTTAACCTCTCGACTACAATGCCTGCATGGGGCGGAGCACTTTCCGACGCAGATGTGTGGAACGTTATCGCTTATATCAGGAATGACCTCTGCAAGTGCCAGCCGAAATAAACGGCTGAACCGATTCCCGGTTGTTTTGTAATTTTTTATTATCAAGTAGAATCTTTTACCTTCAGCGGGTTTATATACCTTTAAAGTAATATCCCCTGATGTTAGAATTTCTTTATATTTTCAGGAGAGGTGACCGAGCGGCCGAAGGTGCACGCCTGGAAAGCGTGTAGGGGGTTAACGCTCCCTCGAGGGTTCGAATCCCTCCCTCTCCGCCATGTGAGAGATAAAATTTCCGGCAAGCCGGGCCCATACGACGGGTGTTTGCAAACTCCGCCAGGCCCGGAAGGGAGCAACGGTAGCAAAATTTCCTGTGCGTTATGGCAACCTGGCTTCCGGATAATTAAAAACTATGTCGTACCTTGTACTTGCAAGAAAATGGAGACCGGGAACTTTCGACGACCTCGTCGGACAGGAAAATATCTCTCTAACACTCCGGAACGCAATAGCCACAGGGAAACTTGCACAGGCGCTCATATTCTCGGGTCCGAGAGGGGTCGGCAAGACCTCCACAGCCAGGATAGTGGCAAAGGCACTCAACTGTCAGAATGAAAAAATGTCCGAAAGACCCTGCAGGGATTCCGAGTGCGTGTTCTGCAGGGAAATATCAGAAGGTAAATCCTTTGATGTCCAGGAAATAGATGCAGCTTCCCACACCGGCGTGAACGATATAAGGGAAATAATAGGAAATGTTAAATACCTTCCTACCACCGGTAAAACAAAGGTCTACATAATCGACGAAGTCCACATGCTCTCGCAGGCAGCTTTCAATGCCCTACTGAAAACACTGGAGGAACCGCCTCCACATGTACTATTCATCCTCGCAACAACCGAGATACACAAGATACCGGCCACGATTCTCTCGAGATGCCAGAGGTATGACTTCAGAAAGATCCCCGTGGTCAATATCGAGAAAACACTTGAGAAGATAAAGGGGTCAGAAAATATAGATATAGACGAAAAGACACTCTATCTAGTAGCCAAGGAATCGGACGGCAGTCTAAGGGATGCGCTCAGCCTGATGGACCAGCTTATCGCCACGTTCGGGAATAAAATAGATCATGATGAAGCCGTAACCGTAATGGGTCTGCTGGAAAGCAGCTACGTGAAGGACATAATATCCTGCTTGATAAACAGGAATGCGTCAGGATGCATAGAAACCGTTCAGAAAGCATTTGAAAAAGGGATAAACCCCAAAAAATTCGCTGAAGAGATCACAAAGACCCTCAGAGCCGCGCTCTTTATAAGGATATGCGGGAAGGATGTAATAAAAGAGTTCTCCGGTGATGAGAAGGAAGAACTGTCAAAACTCGCGGGGGATGAGGACATTCAGAGCCTCGAAGTACTTTTTAAACTTATGCTTGAGGGGTCGGAAAACGTTCAAAGGTCATATTATCCCGAAATGGCTCTTGAATCAGCACTCGTAAGCCTGTGTTTGGTAAACAGGACTATCCCGATTGAAGAGATACTGCAAAAAATAGACAAACTTAACCCCGGCCCGGATACACCTGACGACAACCCCGGTCCGAAAAAAACTGGAACCCCCGGGAGCAACACCACTCCAAGCGAATCAAGACCTGCAGAAAAGCCGGGAAACAAAAAGATACTAAGGGACAATACCGGTGACTACTCTTCAGAACTGGAAAACCCGGATTTCAGCAGGGAAGATTTTATAAACAGGCTTAAAAACAATAACACCATGCTCGGCATACATCTCGACAAAGCTTCCAATATAGAAAAGACCGACACGGCGATAATCATAAAATTTCCCTCTAAATCCATAAACTTTAACTATCTGACCAGACCGGGCGCTATTAAAACACTGAGGGAATTTGCTGGTAAAATATACAATCTGGACTTATCGGTAAAGCTCGACGAAAATGCCGTGGATACCACAACTGAAGAGAGTGAAAAAAAAAGTCAGAAGCAGGATCTCAAAAGTGACCCTGTTGTAAAAGAAGCATTAAAAATATTTGAAGGAAGGATAATAAGTACAAAATACAGAAAAAAGGAGTAGAACCATGAAATTTGGCGGAAACATGAAAAACCTGATGAAACAGGCAACAAAAATGAAGCAGCAGATGGAGAAACTCCAGAACGAAGTAGGTGAAAAGACCGTTGAAGCCACTGCAGGCGGCGGAATGGTAACTGTTGTTGCAAAAGCAAAGGGAGAAATCGCTTCGATAAAGATCGAACCCGATGTTGTTGACCCGGAAGATATAGAAATGCTCCAGGACCTTATAACAGCTGCTGTGAACGAAGCGCTTAGCAAGGGACAGGAGATGATGCAGGAAGAAGTATCCAAACTCACAGGCGGCATGGGATTGCCCCCCGGTCTTATCTGATGAGCAAAAATGCACTGCCGGAGCCTATATCAATACTCATTTCCGAGCTGTCCAAGCTACCCGGCATAGGAGAAAAGAACGCAACAAGACTTGCCTTCCACATTTTCAGGACATCCGATGAATATTCAAGAAGGCTTGCTAAAGCCATAGTAGACACCAGGACCAAAGTCACTACCTGTTCTGTCTGTCACCACTTTGCATCTGCAGACCCGTGTAATATATGTAAAGATCCGAACAGGGACCAGTCGGTAATATGTGTCGTTGAAGAACCTCTGGATCTCATCGCTGTTGATAAAATAAGTGAATACAGGGGGTTATACCATGTTCTACATGGTATAATTTCACCTCTTGAAGGTATTGGACCGGAGGACCTCAGGATAGAGTCACTTATTTCGAGAGTTAGAAAAGGTAATATAAATGAAGTCCTTATAGCCACGAATTCAACAGTTGAGGGTGATACGACCGCCCTTTATATTGCAAGGCTCATCAAACCGCTGGGAATAAGGGTTACAAGGCTGGCCCATGGAATACCCGTAGGTGGTGATCTTGAATATATCGATGAACTGACACTCGGAAAGGCTCTTAAGGACAGAACAGAAATGTAGCCAAGTCTGTCATTTAATTACCGGAGACCTCCCCGGTCTCTTCACTATCGGCTGATATCCCTTCCTTGTAAATAGATACGGACTCCAGTATAAGCCATACAGCAAGCCCCAGCATAATTGCAGAGAGAAAAAGCAAAAGGTAATTATGCGCAAATTCCCGGAAGTTCAGGATCATGGAAAGTATTGTAATAAGCAGAAGGAATACCATCGGTATCAGGGTATAGATGTACGGTCTGCCCGATTTCCAGAGGTATATCGTTGCTATAAGGAGCGTAAGCCCTCCGACAAGCTGGTTCGTTGCTCCGAAAAGCGGCCAGAGGAGGAACCCTCCCGATCCGGGACCCTTTCCCGGTGCCTGCGCAAGTATGGCAAGCAGAAGTGCAGGGACAACTGCAAGCGCGGCTCCTATATACCTGTTTTGAAGTGGTTTTATATTGTATGCATTTCCTAGTTCGCCAAGGATCATTCTCTGTATCCTGGCTGCGGTATCGAGTGATGTGGCGGCAAAGCTTATTACCATCACGCTTATAAAAGTGCTCCCGAGTACCTTCGGTATGTAGAGAGAATTAAGAAATGAAGAAGCACCGTAAACGAAATTGGCGAGTCCGCCGTTCGCTGCCATGTGCCAGTTTGCGTAATGGGTAAGCCACTCACTGTGCTTGATGCCGGCTGCCACCGCGAGAGTTGCGATCATGGCCAGGGTACCTTCCCCCAGCATAGCTCCGTATCCTATAAATCTTGAGTCAGACATCCTGTCAATCTGCTTCGAAGTCGTTCCGCTCGATACAAGACCATGGAAACCGCTTATAGCACCGCAGGCTATAGTAACAAAAAGAAACGGCACTATAGGAAGACCTGAACCCGGGTTCAGGTTAAGTGCAGGAGCCTGCATCTGCGGATGTGATACAAACAGCCCGATGAACATTATCCCGAGACCAACTATAAGCTGATGACTGTTTATATAGTCCCTGGGCTGGAGAAGTATCCAGACTGGAAGCACCGATGCGACGAATGAATATATCATCAGTATGAATATCCAGGTAACCACCTCGGACCCTAATAACGCCGGGATGTGCAGTGGGATAATAGTTCCGGCATACATCGAGAGGTAAAGAAGCACGAGCGCTACAAGTGAAGGCCACAGCAGTGAATATCCCCTCCTGTAGAGAAGGAAACCTATGACCAGGGCTACGATTATCTGAAAATTTATGGGCAGAACACTTGAGGGGAATTCTACGAAAAGTGATGCTATAGCAAATGCGAACACCGCTATAACAAAGAAGATCAGGAAATATACTATAACCAGAAACAGTGTTCTCGCCCTGGGGTTGATCAACCTTCCCGCAAGGTCCCCGACCGACCTTCCCTCTTTTCTTGCAGATATTACAAGTGCACTGAAATCGTGTACGGCTCCCATGAATATTGTCCCCAGGACAACCCATAATATGGCAGGAAGCCATCCCCAGAATACGGCGATCGCCGGACCTATTATCGGTGCTGCCCCTGCTATGGAGGCAAAATGGTGACCAAATAGTACATGCTTGTTCGCAGGCAGGTAATCTACTTCGTCCCTGAGTGCATGGGCAGGTGTGATCTCGTTATCATTAAGCTTAAAGACCCTTGAGGCTATAAACGAGGAATAGAACCTGTAACCCAGGAAAAATGCTATAAGAACTATTATTGCAATTAACGCTGCATTCAATACCGTACTCCTTCGCCGAAATCCGTTTACTCAAAAACGTAATTTTATCAGAATGAACGGAAAAATAATAACCATAATTTAATTTTTTTTATTTATCGACCTGATATGCTGCGCGGCAAAATTCAGAAATCTCATTATCAGAGGTGTTCTATAAAAACTTGTCACCGGTTTAGGTGGATATTATGCATTGAAAATGTAAAGTATTCTGAGTCGTTATAATGAAAACGCATCCTAAACAACTGTGGTAATTAACAAATGAGTAAAAATTCAAAAAAAGGCATCGGATATCTTGAAGCGACCTCAATAGGTATCGGCGGAATGGTCGGAGGGGGTATATTCGCTGTCCTTGGCCTGGCAGTTCAGTTAGCCCGCGGTGGAGCTCCCGTAGCTTTTGCCATAGCGGGTGTGGTGGCCCTGGTAACGGCATATTCATATTCACGCCTTTCTGTAACATACCAGAGTGAAGGCGGAACTGTTGCTTTTATCGACCGTGTGTTCGGGAGTAATTTTTTTACAGGGGCGACGAATATCCTGCTCTGGATAAGCTATATAATAATGCTCTCCCTTTACTCATATGCATTCGGGAGCTACGGGGCAAGTCTTTTCCCGGAGGGGTCTCATCTGTTCTGGAAACACATACTTATAAGTGCAAGTATTATCGGCTTTACCGGGCTCAACCTCATGAGTGCGAAATTTATCGGAGAGGCAGAGAACATAATCGTGGTAATTAAGCTCGGCATTCTGTTGCTGTTCATAGGGATCGGTATCTGGGCAGTGGACCCCGGAAAAGTCGCTCCGTCCAGCTGGGCGCCGTCCTTCCAGCTCATCGCAGGCGGTATGATCATATTCCTTGCATATGAAGGATTTGAATTAATTGCCAATACGGCAGGTGATGTAGAAGATCCTTCATCCACACTGCCGAAAGCCTTTTTCTCGGCTGTCGGTTTTGTTATGGTACTGTACGTCCTTATTGCTCTTGTTACCGCAGGGAACCTGCCTGTCCACAAGATCGTGGAAGCCAAGGACTATGCCCTCGCCGCGGCAGCAAGACCCTTCCTGGGACAGAGCGGTTTTCTCCTGATAACCATTGCAGCTCTTTTATCAACGGCTTCTGCAATAAATGCAACCGTGTACGGTTCGGCAAGGGTGAGCTATATAATTGCAAGGGACGGTGAACTGCCTGAAGAACTTGAACACAAAGCATGGAATCAGCCAATTGAAGGTCTGTTGATAACCTCCGGGACCACACTGCTGGTTGCGAATTTTCTTGATCTTTCAAGTCTATCAACAATGGGCAGTGCCGGTTTTCTTATGATATTCGCTGCTGTAAACTGTGCTAACGCTATTAAAGCAAAGGAAACCGTGAGCAGGCGCTGGATCCCCGTACTCGGGATACTACTTTGTATATCCGCCCTGATCTGCCTTATATGGCAGACAGCTACGAGCAAACCCGTAAACCTGCTTATCCTGGCAGTTATGCTGGCTTTGAGCTTTTCGATCGAAGGATGCTTCAGGATATTTACCGGACGGCAGATCAGATTATAACTGCCCGGATAAAAACCCGTTGTTTTAACAGAAAAAATCATAAAAACTTAAAAAAAACATAATATATGTTTTAAAATAGCTTTAATATATATATCATTTACTAATAATTTATATTTAATTAAAGAGTCGGTAACACTGATGATAACGGCTGTAACCTTTGATTTTTCCAATAAAAAAACACGGAATATAAGCTCTGAAGAAATCCGTGCAGAGTGTGAAAAGGGAATATTCTGCTGGATAAAGGCTAATCCCGAAGACCTCGAAGAGATAGGCGGAATTCTCAGGGACCAGGGGGTCAGTGTCACTGCAATCAACGAGGTCACCAAAGGGGGGAAACAGGAAGGCAGATACAACGTTTACCCGAAGTGTTTGCATTTCTCGTTTACAGAGGCGAGACTGGAAAACGAACTTATCGTAACATCCTACATTGATATTACCGTTACAGAAAAATGTTTCATTACCGTGGACTATTCCTCCGCACGCCTAATTGAGTTAATGGATTCCACGTATGAAGAAGACTTTTTAATGTTCAGCCAGAGCCCCGGCTTCCTGTTATACGAGCTGGGTGACCACCTGCTTGAGGTATATCACCTGGCTCTTAGAACCATTTCCTCGGAAACTGAAAAAATACAGGAAGGTCTGTTCGGAAGGGTCGATGATGCTATTTTCCTTCATGTCTCCTCGATTACCTCTGACCTGCTCCAGTTAAGGAGGATCGTTCTCGCCTCACGGGACGTAATGCATGAGCTCGGCACCAGAAAATCGCCATTCGTAAGCGATAGTACACAGCCTTTTCTGCTGAGAATGGCAGGCAGGCTCGAGAGTCTTGGAGAGGATATTTCCGAAGAGCGAGACGCACTGAACGAGATGCTCCACCTATACATGGGCATGGTAAGCCACAGGACCAACAAGGTCGTAAACAGACTGACAGCTATAAGCACCATCTTCCTGCCTCTGGCATTTCTCTGCGGTGTTTACGGAATGAACTTTGAATTCATGCCGGAGCTCGGGTGGAAATACAGCTACCCCATCTTCTGGTCGGTGGCAATAACTATAGCCGGCTGCATAATCCTGGTCATGAAAAAGAAGAAGTGGATCTAGCGCCGATCTTAGACAAAAGTTCAAACTCCCCCCACATTAATGTTATGTTAAATACCGGACGTGCTTAGAATCCGGATATTTAATTATCCTCCGCGGCTCACATTCAGTTTGAATTAATCGATTTTTCAGTAATTCAATATAAAGAGTTTCCTGATATGAAATACGGTAAAACAACCACATTTCTTGGCAAAAAAGTCAGGTTAATAGACCTGAGCCAGCCACTTGAAGATACACGGTCTGAACCAAACCCGCCGAGGATCAAAAGAATATCACATGAGGAATGCGCTTTGATGTGGAAACAGATGTTCGGGATACCGAAAGATGCACTTCCTACAGGGTCGGGTTTTGCAGGAGAGATAGTGGAATCATCTACACATGCGGGAACACACATAGATGCACCCTGGCACTACACAAAGAACACAGGGGTTGAAAAAAAGGCAGATACCATAGACAAGCTTCCACTTGGATGGTTCATAGGTGAAGCGGTAGTTATTGATGTATCAGACCTGCCAACCGGAGGTCTTGTGACAACTGATCATATAGAGAATAAACTGGGGGATATTGAACACGAAATAAAACCCGGAGAGATAGTACTGTTCCATACCGGAGCTGACAGATACTGGGGAACTGAAAAATATTTCAGCTTCGGATGCGGACTGGGAGAAGATGCTGTGCTTCATCTCGTTGATCAGGGGGTGAATGTTATTGGAACAGATGCATGGAGCCTGGACAGACCCTACCCCGTTATCGGGAATGAGTGGAAAGAACACAGGGACCCTTCCAGACTCTGGCCCGCACATTACGCAGGAAGAAAAAGAAGTTACAGCCAGATAGAGAAGCTGACCAATCTGGACAAGCTGCCTCCTGTTGGAAGCTCAGTGATCTGCTTCCCTGTGAAGGTGAACAGGGGAAGTGCCGGGTGGTCCAGGGTCGCGGGAATTATACCGGTTGAATAGAAAACCAGTTATTTATAATTAAATGTGAGTGTTCGGATCTGCGGTATATATTCACAGCCGGGAATTGCATTCCTGAACATTTAATACGTATGTACTGAAAAAAACATTTTATTCCTTTTTAAGCAGTTAATATTAATGTATAAATGTAACATTAATCCGGTACTTATTAACTTAATCAGCAATTGCCTATCACAGGTCAGGGAAGCGGTTCAGCTATCCGGATTCTATATTAAAACAGGCAGTATCAAAGGTATTTCATAATGGATGAGAACAACGGCAAATCGAACGGTAATAATTCAAACAAATGGTACTCCATGCAGGGTAATTCCATCTGGAGATATATAATTATATTCATTCTCCTGTGGCTCGCGTTCGCCTATGTTTTCAATTATCTCGGAAGCAAAAAGTCCATAGACCTTTCCTACACCGAATTCAAGGATCAGGTACAGGCTGATAACGTCAAGGAGGTAACAGTAAAAGGACAGGATATAGACGGAATATTTAAAAATAAATACGCCTACAAACCGGGGTCTGCCAAGGATACGACCTACTACACTGCATTTTCGACTGTAATACCTTCATACAATGACCCGGAGCTTTCCAAAGTTCTGGACTCGAAGGACGTGGTGGTAAACGCAAAAAAAGAAGATAATTCATCATTGTTATATCTTCTCGTGATGATACTTCCGTGGCTGCTTATCATGGGATACTTTATATATGCACGAAACAAGATGCAGGACCAGATGGGCGGCGGTTCCATGGGAGGCTTGTTCGGGATAGGCAAGTCAGGAGCCAAGAAATTCAAAAGCGAAAAAACAAAGATAACCTTTAACGATATCGCAGGACTGGAGAACCCAAAAAAAGATCTTAAAGAAATAATTGAATTTTTAAGGGAACCCGGGAAGTTCACCTCACTTGGTGCACAGATACCAAAGGGGATACTCCTGGTAGGTCCGCCGGGCACGGGGAAAACTCTACTTGCACGTGCAACAGCGGGAGAAGCCGGTGTTACTTTTTACAGCATCAGCGGTTCTGAATTTATAGAAATGTTCGTGGGTGTTGGCGCATCCAGGGTAAGGGACCTGTTTAAAACTGCCAAGAAGGAAGCACCTTCTGTAATCTTTATAGATGAAATTGATTCGGTAGGAAGAGCTCGCGGTGCCGGAGTCGGGGGAGGACATGATGAAAGAGAGCAGACTTTAAACCAGATACTCTCAGAGATCGACGGGTTCGAGCCCAATGAATCCGTTGTTGTCATGGCAGCAACGAACAGACCCGACGTACTCGACCCCGCCCTTACCAGACCCGGTCGTTTTGACAGGCAGGTAACTCTTGAGCTTCCGCAAAAGGAAGCGCGCAGGAAAATTCTGGAGATACACACAAGGAAAGTACCTCTTTCAGATGATGTCGATCTCGTAAAACTCGCGGCAATGACAGTGAGCTTCTCCGGAGCTGACCTAAAAAATCTTGTGAATGAAGCAGCTTTGCTTGCGGGAAGGAAGAAGAAGATCAAAGTCGGATTTGAGGATTTCGGGGAAGCAAGGGACAAGATCCTGCTCGGCGACGAACGTGAAGAAAAGATAAGCGATGAAGAAAAAAAGGTCATTGCCTATCATGAAGCCGGTCATGCCCTCATAGCGAAGTTACTCCCAGGTACTGACCCTCTTCAGAAAGTTACAATAATCCCGAGGGGGAAATCTCTGGGTTCAACCGAGCAGATCCCCGAATCAGACAGATACAACCTTTCGCGCAGATATTTAATGGACAGGATATGTGTAACCCTCGGGGGCAGGGCATCGGAAACCCTGGTTTTCGGTGACATTACCAATGGAGCTGCAAGTGACCTTAAGCAGGTAACAAGACTGGCCCGCCATATGGTATGCCAGTGGGGCATGAGTGAGAAGATCGGTCCTGTAATGTTCAAACACGGTGAAGAGCATGTTTTTCTCGGCAGGGAGATCGCACAGCAGAAAGATTTCAGCGAGCACACAGCCCGGATAATAGACGAGGAAATCCAGGACATAGTAAAGGAAATGGAGCAAAAAGCTCTCGGTCTTTTAAAACAGAACAGGGGCAAACTGGACACACTGGCGGAGGCGCTGCTTGAACATGAGACCCTGGACAGCCAGCAGGTGGACAAACTCCTTGAAGACCTCCCAAAATCGGCCCAGAATTAATATATTGAACTATTAGCTCAGAGGATCTATAATAGGACTGCATTCAGAATCTGCTGTTCTTTAAGTATCACTACAAGGGAGAATTAAACTGTATAAGATAAGAACCGGTTTATTGCTGTTCTGCTTTACAAATATTCTGCTCCTCACTTTAGCGGCAGCGGAAGAACTCGGGGATAATCCGTCCGTGATAGACCCCGGACCCTTTAGTAAATATCACTCAGAAATAAAGGATTACGACCTCGCAGAAACAGCGGCAATAGGATATGACAGGATAGTATATTCACCTTCGAAGACAAAGAAGCTTTATATCAAATCTACAGACCCCGCAGTTGTTCCCTACGACAAGTCGGGCACAACTATCTCCGTATTCTCGACAAAAGGTCCTCTGAGTATTATCAGGTTCAATGGATACAAGTCATATAATATAGACTGGATAAACGAGGAACTTCTTCATATCAGTATCTGGCCGGGCAACTGCATCGAGCTTGACGAGATAATAAACATAAGTGAAAGAAAAAAGATATATTCCTCAGGATTCGATCACTGCGGTACCGGGAAGGAGCCGTAGAACTAATTCATTTTGTATCATGTCGGGTGTTAATCAGAATTGTACTCCGCAATTTCATCCCACCTCTTGTACATAACATCAAGTCTTTTGTTCAGTCCATCGAACTCCCTGGTTTTCCGGCCTGACTTTTCAACATCGTCAAAGAAATCGGGTTCATTGAAGATCTTCTGGTATTCTTCCTTTTCAGTTTCGAGTTCCATAATTTTCCGCTCAAGTTCTTCAACGGCCCTGGAGAGCTGGTTATCGGTAAGCTCCCTCCAGTTGTCCATGTTCTCAAGTCCCTTTTCCTGTAATTCCCTTGAAAGCCTTTTTCTCTCTTCTGCCTCTATGGTCTTCTGTTTCTCGCGGTCGTTCTTGCCTGTACCGGAACCGGTGCTGTTCTTGCCGTTATTATCCAACGGGTGAAGTTCATTATACTTTTCAATGAACCTGGAATAAGTTCCAAGGTAGGTTTCGACTCCCCCGTCCTCCACATACCAGACCTTGTTGACCAGCTGGTCTATAAAATACCTGTCATGGCTTATCACCACCATGGCTCCCGTGTAGTTCCCGAGAGCTTCCAGCAGTATCTCCCTCGAACGGATGTCGAGATGGTTGGTCGGCTCATCCATAACGAGGAAGTTGGACGGCGATACCAGCATTTTGGACAATGCAACCCTGCTCTTCTCTCCACCAGAAAGGACCGATATCTTCTTTTCCACATCATGATCGTCGAACAGGAAAGACCCCAGAATCGATCTTATCTGCGTGTATGAAAGGATTGGTGCAGCTTCCAGAACCTCTTCAAAAACCGTATTTCTGTAATTAAGAGAATCAGTCTGGTCCTGTGCGAAATAGGATAGTTCCACGTTGTATCCGAGCTTTGCCCGACCTGACGACTCTTCTGCACCCACTATAATTTTGGCAAGTGTGGTCTTACCCTGTCCGTTCCGCCCGGCGAGTGCTATTTTGTCGCCCCTTTCAATAACCAGCGGACCTGCATGGTCGAATACAGTCTTTATGTCTCCGTTTGCATTACTGTACTGTTTGGAGAATTCCGAAAGTTCATAAACTATCTTCCCTGACCTCCGTGATTCGGGAAAGTTCAGTTTTATTGACCTGTTTTCACTTTCAGGTGCATCCGCGGTGTTCATCTTTTCAAGCATTTTGATACGGCTCTGCACCTGCTTTGCCTTGGTATTCTTATATCTGAACCTTTCTATGAACCTTTCAGTCTGTTTTATCTTTTTCTGCTGATTCTTCCATGTTGCTTCCTGAATCTCTCTGAGTCTCTCTTTTTCCTGAACGTATTTGGAATAATTTCCATTATATTCTGAAATTATGCCGTTATCGAGCTCTGCAATGGTATCGACCATCCTGTCAAGAAGGTATTTATCGTGGGAGACAAGCACGACTGTGCCGCCAAAAGATCCCAGATAGTTCTCGACCCATTCGATGCTACGGATATCGAGATGGTTGGTAGGTTCGTCGAGGAGCAGAACATCTGGTTCCTTTAGTAATATTTTAGCGAGCTCAACCCTCATCTTCCAGCCCCCGGAAAGGGTCGAAACCCTGTTATTGAGCTGATTTACCGAAAATCCGAGCCCCATCAGAATTTTTTCAGCCCTGTAACTCAGGTTCTCGATATTAACATCATCCGGCAGGCCGCGTTCTTTTAAACCCTTCAGCGCCTCTTCCACGATCGTATTTTCACCTGCGAGTTTCCCGGTCTCCTGGGGAAGGTATCCGGTTATTATATCTTTCGGTAAATTAATCTGGCCTTTTTCGGTCTGCAGCAGGCCGTATATCGCCTCGAGTAAAGTTGTCTTGCCGGTACCGTTTGGACCGACCAGTCCGTATTTGATATTATCCTTGATATTCCAGTTCAGGTCTTTGAATATCTGCTTACCGGCAAATGAGTGCGAAATTCCCGTCAATGTGATCATACTTATGCAAATCCCTATAAAATGAATGTTATAAAATTACTTTATTTTCAAAAGAGAAGTTAAAATTATAAATAATGATATCAACCGATAACAGTGCAGATCTGTAATCATCGAAAATAAAATAAGTTAAATATAAATCTGTATTTGAAATATGGACTTGAATCGTGACTATGTTGTCAATTATGATTATATATATTCAATAAAAATAAATGTCTGACAGCAGGTTGATAAACATTTGAAATAAAATTTAGATGAAAAGTGAAGAGTAAGTTCTGTACAATAATACACGAATCGATAAAGGAGATAGACAGGGAAGGATTCAACACGATACAGGATCCTCACAATCCTTTTCTTGAATACGAGTATATTGATGCACTCGAATCATCAGGCTGCATCGGACCATCCACCAACTGGATCCCCAGATACATTGTTCTCTACGACAGACAGAAGATAATAGGTTCCATTGTTTTTTTCATCAAGCTCGATTCCTATGGTGAATACATATTCGACTGGGAATGGGCAAGAGCATACCAAAGAGCCGGTTTGAGATACTACCCGAAAGCGGTCGTCGCCATACCGTTCACTCCGACTACAGGCAAGCGGATACTGGTCCATCCGGATTACGACTTTGAAAACTGCGCATCAATAATGATAGACAGTCTTATGGAATTTTGTTCTGTGGAGAACATGTCTTCAATTCACTGTCTTTTCCTGGATGAGCAGGAAATGGACCTTCTCACTTCAAAGGGTTTTATGCCGAGGATCACACACCAGTATCACTGGCATAACAGGGAATACAGTGACTTCGTGGATTTCCTCTCCGACCTGAAATCCAGCAAGAGGAAACAGATAAGAAAGGAGAGAAGATCGATCGAGGAATCAGACCTGGAAATAAAACTACTTAAAGGTTCGGAGATAGAGAAAGAGCACATAGAAGCTATGTGGAACTTCTATTGCGAGACGAATTCCAGGAAATGGGGTAACGCGTACCTCAACAGGCGGTTCTTCGAGCTTATCGAGGAGCATTTCCTGCACAGGACTGTGATGATACTCGCAAAAAAGGGAGATAAATACGTAGGAGGTTCTATAAACTTTGCCAAGAACAGCAGATTGTTCGGCAGGTACTGGGGAACGACGGATCATGAACAGTTCCTACATTTTGAGTGCTGCTATTACAAGCTCATAGAATATGCTATTAATAATAATGTTAAAATATTCGAGGCGGGAGCTCAGGGAGAGCATAAATTCCTTAGAGGGTTCGCAGCTGTGCCTATTTACAGCTCACATTTTATTTATGAACCTTCGGCAAAGAATGCGATAAAGAACTACCTTGAAAAAGAACGCAATTATATGAAAAATTTAATTATTAGTTATAACTCGCAATCGCCGTTAAAATATCTAAATAAAATTAGCAGTTATAATAAATATCCGGGTATTAAATATGTCTGAGGAGAGGATAAATTCTGGTTCAAGAGAAACAGAACATGTCACTGAAGAAGATATCAAGGTCAAAAGACCTGACATGTACAGAATCGTGCTCCTTAACGACGATTATACCCCGAGAGAATTTGTAGTATGGATATTGATAAAGGTATTTTATAAAAACGCAGATGAAAGTAAGAGAATAATGCTTGAAGCACATATAAAAGGAAGAAGCATCATCGGAGTTTACACCTATGACGTAGCAAAAACCAAACTGGGTCAGGTTGAAACTCTTTCAAAAAAGTACGAACATCCTCTAAAATGTATATTGGAAGTTGAAACCGGGGAGGAACAAGATTGATATTATCTGAAGAACTGGAAAAAACCCTTTACAGGGCTTACGAACAGGCAAAAAAGAGAAAACATGAATTCATAACCCCGGAACATATACTTCTGGAGCTCACCAACGACAAAGTCGCATCTAAAGCACTGATCGACTGCGGTGTAGACCTCAATCTGATAAAAGATTCCCTGGAAGATTTTTTTATAGAGCATATGCCTCCTATAGAATCTGACTTCCTTCCTGAACCCGAATATTCATCCGGAAGCAAGTACATACTCAGAATTGCAGCCATGCACGCGGAGTCTGCGGATAAAGAGGAAATAAACGGTTCCAATCTGCTTGTGGCCATGTTCAGGATACCTGAATCCCATGCATTATATCTGCTTACACAGCAGGGACTTACCCGATACAACCTTATCAAGCAGGTATCTCACGGAGGGGCGGAAACAGAGAGCCAGGAGATAAATCTCAACAAGCTGAAAAAATCAGATGCTTCTGAAAGTCCAGGCGACGACAAAGATCCACTCAGAATCTACTGTACGAACCTGGTCGAAAAAGCGCGCAAGGGGTCCATCGACCCACTTATAGGAAGGAACGACGAGATAGACAGAACTATTCATATACTTTCTCGCAGAAGAAAGAATAACCCCATAATGGTAGGCGATGCCGGGGTGGGTAAAACAGCCATAGCCGAAGGGCTGGCACTCAGACTTGTTGAGGGTGATGTGCCGAGCTCACTCAAAAAGATAAACATATATGCTCTTCAGATGGGCACACTCACTGCGGGTACAAGATACCGTGGTGATTTTGAAGAAAGACTAAAGAGTATCATAGACCGTGTAAAGGGAGACAAGAACAAGGTTCTTTTCATTGACGAGATACACACGGTTATAGGTGCCGGCGCAGTTTCAGGGGGAAGCCTTGATGCATCAAATATGCTTAAGCCCGCTCTTGCAAGCGGAGAAATAAGATGCATAGGTACGACCACTCTCAAAGAATACAGGACCATCTTCGAAAAAGACCATGCACTTGCCCGCAGGTTTCAGAGGATTGATATTCATGAGCCTTCCGAAGAAGAGACCATCAAGATACTCAACGGTATAAAGAAATATTATGAGGAATATCATAACGTATCGTATTCATCCAATGCTGTTAAGGCAGCCGTTGAACTTTCAGCAAGGTTCATGAACGACAGAAGACTTCCTGACAAGGCAATTGATATTCTAGACGAGGCAGGCGCTGCAGTGAAACTCAGAAATTTATCTGATTCTGTCTCACAGGTAAGTGTTAAAGATATTGAAAAACTTGTTTCCAAGATCACGAAGATACCACCAAGGACCGTAAAGGTGGAAGACAGAAATCTCCTTTATAATATGGAAGGAGAGCTCAAGAAAAAGATCTATGGTCAGGACGATGCAGTCGAAAAGGTCGTTACATCGATCCAGATGTCACGCGCCGGACTGGGAGCACCTAACAAGCCTATTGGGAGTTTTATGTTCTCGGGACCCACAGGCGTAGGGAAAACTGAGCTTGCAAAACAGCTTGCAGAAATAATGGGTGTTGAATTCGTAAGGTTCGACATGAGTGAATACATGGAGAAGCACACAGTCTCAAGACTCATCGGCTCACCTCCGGGTTATGTAGGATTTGACCAGGGTGGGCAGCTTACCGAGGAAATACACAAGAATCCACATTGCGTGCTGCTTCTCGACGAGATAGAGAAAGCCCACGAGGACATCTATAACATTCTTCTCCAGGTCATGGACCACGCAACACTGACCGACTCTAACGGAAGGAAGGTGGATTTCAGACAGATAGTCCTTATACTCACAACAAATACAGGTTCAAGGGAAAGTCAGAAACGAAATGTCGGCTTTGCTCAGCATGCATATGAGGATAAAAGCTCCGAAGCTATCGACAGGTATTTCAGTCCCGAATTCAGGAACAGGCTGAACGCTATTATCAGGTTCAACGCGCTTGATATGAAAGTCGTTGAAAAAATCGTTGACAAGATGGTCAATGAACTTGAAGAAAGGCTTGAGCCAAAGAAAGTAAGCATTCAGCTTACCCCGGCAGCCAGAACATATCTGGCAGAAAAGGGATATGACCCTCAGCTCGGTGCCAGACCAATTCAGAGGATGATCGACAAGGAGATCGCCGAGCGGCTGTCGAAAGAGATACTTTTTGGAAAGCTGAACCAGGGTGGCACCGCGAAGATCTCTGTCAAAGAAAAGGAACTTTCATTCGAATATTCAAATGAATAAAAAATAAATTACAAAGGCTTTATTTCTGCTTTATTACTTAGATGAACATAAAACCAAAGCAATGGATCCAGAATCCACTCTCTGATCTTTTGTTTTATTCCCTGGGATGGATAGTCGTTCTCATCGCCTTGATATTATTCCCAATACACTGGGCAGCCATAATACTGATCGTACTCCTTTTTAATTATGTTCACAGACATTACACCTTTGCCCTTGTATACGGTGAGCAATACGAATTTAACAAACACCGAAGGACATATGTAATGCTCCCCATCGCAGCTACGGTTATAACTGCAGTTTCTGTTTTAACAAATCTTTTCTATCTCCTGCTAACGGCTTCCGTGGTATGGACCATGTACCACGTGATCGCTCAGAAATACGGTATAACACGCATTTATTCGAGAAAAGCCGGTTATGGCAGCGGTGGTATCGACAAAGGAATGATCTACTCGTGGTTCGCTTTTATTTTCCTGTATTCCGCCTACACGGGTAAAAAATCACTTGTAAATTACGATGCCGGGAAGGTCCTTTTATCTTATCTTGCCCCCTACATGTATATAATTAACTATCTCATTGGTTTCGCACTTATCGTAGCAGTTTATTTCACATTAAGATATCTCTATATCGAATACCTTAACAGAGATAAAATAAGTATCCCGAAAAATATTTATGTTATCTCCATTATAGCGCTATTCCTTACATTTCTTTATTCACTTGAGGTCGGTTATATAGTATTCGGGTTTTCACATGCGCTCGAATATATAGCTTTCGTCAATTTCTTTGTAGCAGCAAAATACAGCAAGCCTGATATTCCAAAAAATTCTCTTTTGTCAAAAGCAAGTAAAAAACTCTGGCTTTATAGCGGGATCTTCACCATTGCGATCGTTGTATTCAGCCTTATAGGCAGGGGGCTGAACGAAGATGCATTCCTTATATACATAATAGGTAGTTCTTTCCTTCATTTTATATATGACGGTATGATATGGAAGGTCAGAAGACCAGAGGTAGGCAAGCCACTCGAGATCAAGTACACGTAGTTTTTTTCAATATTACTGTAATAAAAACCTTAGTCGTTAGACCTTGGTTATGCTTCGGCTCGTAGCTGGTAGTTGGTAGCTCGTAGTTTATATTCACTGGCATTTAAATCTTGTCATTCTTATTGTCAATTCCGGGGCGTTAAAAAAAGTTTACGTGGTGGCGAGTAGATATTGAAAAGTTTTTAGCCGCAAGAATTGACCGGATGCGGCAAGAGTTGACAGCCGTGATCTTTGGTACTTTCTATCAAGAGAAAGTACATAAAATAAAGAAGTCGGAAAGGCTTCCACCTTCCCGACTTACTGAGTTCTCAATTAAAGGAGGATAATCCTTAACGAGAAATTTTATTTAATCCCTGAACTAACGTCCAACGTCCAGGGTCTAACGTCTTCTTTTTCTAATTCCGTATGCTCCGAACAGCGGGAGTAACGGAAGTAACATGTTTGCTGCTGCGGTTGCAGTTGTTACAGATGTTGCTACACTGCAACCGCCTCCACCACCGCCTCCGGTGGTTCCGCCTCCACAAGCTTCTGCTGCTGCACAGTCTGTATCGTTACAGTCCGTCTGTCCGTCTGCATCATTATCTATTCCGTCATCACAACTTACTTCTGTTCCGAATTCACAT
>Ga0102952_1000218_pt1 | contig 26013 bp, 22 predicted proteins | sample SalPon2A_C_D1_MG_FD_78506 | JGI IMG/M metagenome (GOLD analysis project Ga0102952, IMG submission 78506) | Soil microbial communities from South San Francisco under conditions of wetland restoration - Salt Pond MetaG R2A_C_D1_MG | ecosystem: Environmental > Terrestrial > Soil > Wetlands | place... | reverse complement strand
CCGCCCGGACTACGTGGCCGCGTTCCTCGACCACCTGCTCAACTGGGACTTCGCCGAGAAGAACCTGGGCTGAGCGCGTTCGAGCTCCCAACGGCGGGGCGGGTCGACGGTGACGTCGGCTCGCCCCGTTTTCGTCCGGAGCCCGCCTTCGACAGGACAGGACCGGTGCGCGCGTCTCTTGCAGTGACCGAGGGTATCCGCGCCGGTAGAGCGCGGTGTGACCTCGCAGCTTTGGGTCGTCTCGATTGCGGGAGCGCTCGGTCTCGGGGCGGGATTCTGGCTAGGTCGGTGGTCGCCTCCGATCCCGGCGGAGGAGTCGGCCATCCTAGCGGCGGCTCCAAAGCAAGCTCCGGTCCCCACGCAACCCGAGCCGACGTTGCTGCGGTCGGCAGGACCTGTCCCCGGTTCCACCGCTTCCCCACGCCGTCCACTTCGGGCCGAGCGTGCAAGTCGCTCCACCCCCAATACCGAGCTCACGGGCCTGCTCGTCGAGTTCGTCGCTGCCTATCGCAGCGGGTTAATCGAGGACGATTCGACTCTGATGGTCCCCCTCGTCACCGCTCTGCTCGAAGCGGGTGACCCACTCGGTGCGCTGGAGCTGCTCGATCGCTACGAATCCGGTTCGGGAGCGCTGTACTCCCGGGTTGCGAGCGGACTTGGCTCCGCGGGACTGGACGCAATGGCGGCGCGGACCTGGGAACACGTGCTCGAGTTGGCACCGGGGGACGCGACGGCCCTGGCACGCGTCGTCGCCTCGAATCCGCTCAGGGCGGTCGAGATCCTCCGAGCGGGCCTGCAGGAGGGCGCCGGGCGTCCGGATCTCGTCCGTTCCCTGGCGGAAGTGCTCTTGAAGGTGGGGGAACTGGGAGAAGCGCGCGAGATCGCGTTGGAGATCCTAAGGACTTCGCCCACCGACCTGCGAGCGTTGGCCGTGCTCACCACCGCGGATCCGCTCGTCGCGGAGACACGCCTCCGGGAGCGTCTCGAGGACGAGCGCCTGCCCGCCACGGATGCCCGCTCGATGAGTGGTTTGCTGGCGCGAATGCTGGCAGCTCAGCAGCGCGAGGACGAAGCGGCCGACCTGCTCGTCGCCCGCATCGATGCCGGAGAAGAATACTCCGGTCTTCGTTGGACCTTGATCGAGCTCCAGCCCGTCCGGGCCTTCGAGTATCTCAGCCGGACCTTGCCGGTGGATGGAACCGGCACGATCGTCTGCGATCTCTGGGACTCGAACGGTGACGCCTTGTCGGAGGCGGGCTACGAGGAGCTCGCCACCGAGGCGTGGGTACGTGCCCTGGAGACCGGGCTCCCGTACGTGGAAGACGTCCTCGACAAGCTCTACGTGCTTGCTCCCGACCGCGTCATGCCTGCGCTGGCTCGCCGGCTGCGCGAAGCTCCGACGAGCGAATTGTGGGGAGCCCTGGGCGATGCCCGCTGGAGTGCCGGTCGAGCCTCGGAAGCCATCGATGCCTGGACCGAGGCCGGCTCCCTGAACCCCGAGCAGGAGTGGTGGCTCGAACAGGTGGCCGCCGCCCGAGCGGGGCGGGACCCGCTCGAGTAACTGGGCGAGCCGGACGTCGCTGCCGGCCGGGACCCAGGGACCTCCCGCCCCGGAGCGGAGGCCCTGCCGTTCCCGTCCTGCCAATACCCCCTACGACCAGGTACGTCCTACCGTCCCGCGACCTGCACGTACTCGCCCCAGGCGCGCTCCAGTTCGTCGCGCGGGACGTCCATGGCGCGCTCGAACTGGGAGCCCGAGGCCCGGCCGTCGTAGGCGCTCTTGATGAAGCGGAAGAAGCCGCCGCGGTAGCGCTCCTTCTCCGCGTGCAGGCAGAAGTGCACGAAGGTGTAGCACTGCGCGTACTTCAGCTCGAGGTTCGTGCTGCCGTGGAAGTCGCTGGTGTCCATGGTCAGGATCCGCGACAGCGGGTAGGGGTCGCCCGACGCGCGGTGGATCGCGAAGTAGGCGTCGTCCCGCGCGCCGCCGTCGACGCTCATGCGCCCGGGGAGGCCGACGGCTCCCGCGGCTAGCGTCTCGGCCAGGCCCTCGTCGAGCCAGCCGGGTACGCGGCCGCGGCCCTGGCGCTCGCGCACGGCGGTCATGTACAGCAACTGGTGGGTGGCCTCGTGGAAGATCGTCCGCATCTCCAGGCCGCCCTGGGCGTTGACGATCAGCGTGAAGTCGCCCGGCCGGAAGTAGGCCCGCCGGCCGCCGAGCACCTCCGGGAAGGAGACGCTGTCGGCGTGGACCTCGGCGGGCATGCGCTCGGTGACCTCGAACAGCTGCATGTGGCTGCCGAGCAGCGCGTAGAACGAGCGGTAGAAGTGCTCGAGGTCGCAGACCAGGTCGACCGCCTGGGGTAGGTCTAGGTTCGTGCGCAGGCGGTAGTGCGGCGTCTCCAGGATCCAGGCGTCGCCCCAATCGCTGCGCACGAGGGCGAGCTTGTCGTAGCGGATCGAGCGCGCCCCATCGCGGACGCGCCAGCCCTCGCCGCTGGGCAGGTGGCCCAGGAACTCGTGCGCGCCGGCGTTCTGCGGGTCGTTCGCCAGCGCCCGCAGCGCGAACACGCGCCCGAGCCCGAGCATCCCCTTCGCGCGACAGAACCGCGCCAGCGTCATCACCTCGTCGGTGCGGTCCCAGTCGGTGCGCCGTTGCTGATCGAGCACCATCGCCAGGTTGCGCGAGAGCGAGTCCACGCGCTCCACCTGCTCCGCCGGCAGGACGCGCTCCTGCGAGCGCACGCGCACCACGACCGATTCCGGCCCCTCGAAGAGCACGATGCCCGCGACCTGCTCGCCGCCGACCAGCTCCACCACGTCCAGGGGACGCTCGTCGGACCCCGCCGCCAGGGCCGCCGCCGCGAGCCAACACCAACCGATCATCCGCGCCTCTCCACCGCAGCCTCGATCCTAGCCGCCCAGTCGTCGACGGTTGCCCAATTGTCGCCGACGCGCGGTAAGGGCGGCGTTTCCGCGGCTCCGAGCGCAACCGCCTCCGACTCGCGCGATCCTCCCTCCGGCGGGCGCACCCCGGTGCCCGTGGAGTTCCGGTGGAGGAGACCATGCGCTTCGATTTCAGCCAGGTGGAGGACGTCGAGTCCTTCGTTTCGATTCCCGAGGGCAGCTACCCGTGCCGGGTGGCCGAGGTTCGCGAGGGGCTCGCCCGGGACGGGAGCGTGCGCTGGGCCCTGCGGCTCGAGGTGCTCGACGGCGAGTACGCGGGACGCACGGCCGGCTGGGACGGCCTGACCTGGAGCGACCGCGGAGTGCTGCGCGTCCGCCGCGTGCTCGAGGTGCTGGGCTTCGAGGTCTCCGGGGAGGTCGACCTCCAGCCCGCGGACCTCGTCGGCCGCTGCGTGCGGGCGGAGTTCGTCGCCGAGGAGCGCGAGGACCCGCTGACCGGTCGGCGGACGGCGCGGCTGCGCGTGCCCTACGCGGGGTACGCGACCCTGAACGGCGAGCTGCCGGCCGCTTCCTCGGCGTCGTCGGAGGAGGACCTGCTCCGCGAGCGTCCGGGCCGGGCGGCGACCCGCGGCGGGCGCGCGGACGAAGGGGGCTGACGCGCGGTTGACGCGCTGGGGGCCCGCCGCGAATCATGTGTCGATGTCCAGCGCCGCGCGCCCCCTCGAGCCCTCCGAGCTCGACGACCTGTTGCGGGTGGCCCACGCGGTCGCCGCCCTCGCCTACGCGCCGTACTCGGGTGTGCGCGTGGGGGCCGCGCTCCTGTGCGCCGACGGCGAGGTGTTCACCGGCTGCAACGTCGAGAACGTCAGCTTCGGCCTGACCCAGTGCGCCGAGCGGGTCGCCGTCGCCAAGGCGGTCTCGATGGGGGAGCGGTCCTTCCGCGCGCTGGTGATCGCCACCGACCACGACGATCCGCTGATGCCCTGCGGTGCCTGCCGCCAGGTCGTGCACGAGTTCGCCGATGACCTGGAGGTGATCTGCCAGGGAGCTCGGGGCCCGCGCGTGCGCACGCGTCTGGCCGAGCTGCTGCCCCAGCCCCTCGGACCCGCGACGCTGGGCGGCGGACCGTCCGCCGAGGGCGGTTCGGACCGGGGCGAGGCCGGCGCATGACGCCCTCGCGGAAGCCGACTCCCGCCGCCCGCGCGGCCGCCCTGCGCGCCGAGCTGCTCGAGCACGACCACCTCTACTACGTGGAGGCCGCGCCCCGCATCTCGGACGCCGCGTACGACGCGCTGTTCCGCGAGCTGCGGGACCTGGAGACGCAGCACCCCGAGCTGGTCGTGCCCGACAGCCCCACCCAGCGCGTCGGCGCGCCGCTGCCCGAGGGGCAGGGCCTGGAGAGGGTGCGCCACGAGGTGCCGATGCTCTCCATCGAGAGCCTGTTCGACGAGGCCGAGGTCCGCGAGTTCGAGGAGAAGATCCGCCGCTTCCTCAAGCTCGAGCCGGGCGATCTGATCTGGGTCGTCGAGCCCAAGTTCGACGGCGCGAGCACCTCCCTGCTGTTCGAGGACGGCGTCTTCGTCCGCGGGCTGACGCGCGGCGACGGCGCGGTGGGCGAGGACATCACCGCCAACCTGCGCACGGTCAAGTCGATCCCGCTGCGGCTCTCCGACGCGCGCCGGCCGCACCCCGCGCGGCTAGAGGTCCGCGGCGAGGTGCTGATCGAGCTCGACGCCTTCACGCGCTTCAACGCCGAGCGCGTGGCCGCGGGCCGGCCGGCCCTGGCCAACCCGCGCAATGCCGCGGCGGGCGCGCTGCGCCGCAACGACCCCGCCGAGGTCGCGCGCTATCCGCTGCAGTTCCACCCCTACGCCATCGCGCGGCTCGACGGCGCGGGCGAAGCGCCGTTCGGGACGCACTGGGAGTCGCTCGAGGCGCTGTGCGACTGGGGGCTGCCGCGCTCGCGCTACGCGCGTCGGGTGGTGGGTCTCGACGCCTGCCTGGCCTACCGCGAGGAGATGATGGCCGGCCGCGACGCGTTCCCCTTCGAGATGGACGGCGTGGTGGCCAAGCTCGACGACCTGTCCCTGCGCGAGCGGCTGGGCACGACCTCCCGCGCCACGCGCTGGCAGTTCGCGTACAAGTTCCCGGCCAACGAGGCGATCAGCCGGCTGCTCGCGATCGAGGTCCAGGTCGGCGCCTTCGGTCGGCTCACGCCGCGGGCGCACGTCGAGCCGGTCGAGATCGGCGGCGTCACCGTGCGCCACAGCACCCTGCACAACGCCGACTACGTGCGCGAGCTCGGCGTGCGCGTCGGCGACCGCGTGCGCCTGCATCGCGCCGGCGACGTGATCCCGCAGGTGACCGGCGTCGTCGAGCCGGCCAAGGGCCGCGCACCCGCCGGCTGGGCGGCGACCCTGCCCGAGGACCTGCGCGACGGAGCGGGCGGCACGCGGCCGGGCGTCGTCCACGCCTGGCGCGGGGAGTTCGAGATGCCCTCCCGCTGCCCGTCCTGCGGCACGGCCGTGGTGCAGGAGGGCAAGTACCGGCGCTGCCCGAACGTCTACGGCTGCCGTCCGCAGATCGTGGGGCGCACGCTGCAGCTGGCGAGCCGCTCCGGCTTCGAGATCGACGGCCTCGGCGAGAAGATGGTCGAGCAGCTCTGCGCGGCCGGCCACCTCGCCTCGCCCGCGGACCTGTTCCACCTCGACGATCTGCGCGACGAGCTGGTGGAGCTCGAGCGCTGGGGAGCGAAGAGCGTGGACAACCTGCTCGCGCAGGTGGACCGCGCCCGCAAGGTGCCCTTCGACCGCTTCCTCGCGGCGCTGTCGATCCCCGAGGTGGGCTCGGCCACGGCGCGCCTGCTCGCCGGCCCCTTCCGCGACCTCGCCGAGCTCGAGGCCGCCGACGGGGAGGCGCTACAGCACGTCGAGGGCATCGGTCCCGAGATGGCCGAGAGCATCCGCACCTGGTTCGCCCAGCCCGAGAACCAGGCCCTGCTGCGCCGGCTGTTCGAGGGCGGCGTGGAGGTGCTGCCGATGGAGTCCGCCGCGGCCGCGGGCGGCGCCTTCGCCGGCAAGACGGTCGTGTTCACGGGCACGCTCGAGGACCTGGCCCGCTCCGAGGCCAAGCGCCTCGTCGAGCGCCTCGGCGGCCGGGTGGTCTCCTCGATCAGCTCCAAGACGGACTTCCTGATCCAGGGCGTCGGCGGCGGGAGCAAGGCCAAGAAGGCGGCGGAGCTCGGGGTGCAGGTGCTGAGCGAGGCCGCGTTCCGCTCCCTGGTCGAGGCCGGGAAGTAGGCCCGACCGCCGGGTCCGCGCCCTCGCCACGCTCCCGTCCGTGCTGGGTCTGGCCAGCGCGCCGCGCACTGGACTACCCTGGGCGGCCGGGCGCGCCCGAGCTCGGCCCACGGACTCCCGCATGACGCCTTCGAACGACAGCGAGCCCCCGAGCCGGTCGACCGGTTCCGCGCAGCCGCCCGACCGCCGCCGCACGCCGCGCGACGACGCGGCCTTCGAGCTCCCCGAGGGGTTCGAGAACTCCGAGACGGCCGACCTCGTGCACCGCGCGCAGGAGGGCGACGTCGAGGCGCTCAACGATCTCTTCGCCCGCTACCACAGCGTGATGGTCGAGGTGGCGCGCCGGCGCCTCGGTCCGCGCCTGCGCTTGAAGGAGGATCCCGACGACCTGGCGCAGACGACGTTCCGCGAGGCGACGCGCGACTTCGCGCGCTACGAGTACCGCGGCGAGGGCTCGCTGCTGCGCTGGCTGGTGCAGATCCTGCAGAACAAGATCCGCGACAAGGCGCAGTTCTACGCCGCGGGCAAGCGCGACGCCTCGCTGGAGGCCAAGCTGCACGGCCCCCGGGAGGCCGAGCGCGACGCCGTCCGACCGGATCCTCCGAGCGACGACCTGTCGGTGACCCACCAGGTGCTGCGCGAGGAGTCCTTCGAGCTGCTGCGCAAGGGCCTGGACAGCCTCTCCCCCGAGTACCGCCAGGCGATCACCCTGGTCTTCTTCCAGGGCCTCACCCTGCGCGAGGCCGGCGTCCGCATGGGCGGCCGCACCGAGGACGCCCTGCGCATGATGCTGCGCCGTGCGGAGACCAAGCTGGCCGAGATCCTCCGCGGCACGGTCGACGACGACGTCTGACCTCCCGGCACCCCCGGCCCGTGGCCGCGCTCCGCCGCCCCTTGCCACCGCGCCGCGCCCCCGCTAGATTCCGGGGCTCGCCGGGCCACTAACTCAATTGGCAGAGTGCCATGTTCACAGCGTGGAAGTTACTGGTTCAAGTCCAGTGTGGCCCACCAAGCCGGCCGCCGAACGAGCGCGATCGGAGGTTCCGGCGTTCCCGGGGGCGCTCGCGAATCGGCGCCTGAGCGCCGTTCAGGCGGGATCGACCGCGTCGCCCCACCGCTCGACGTACCCGTCCACCCGCAGCTTCCGGCGCGTGTTCGCGCTCGACATGTAGCGGACCTTCCCGAAGACTTCGCGTTCCGGCCCCCAGGCGCGGTCGAAGCGGCCCAGGGTCCAGAAGATGCCGGAGTAGGAGTTCGGGTCGCGGCCGTCGACTGCGTAGCGGTTGTTCAGCTCGATCAGGATCTCCAGCGCGCGGCGGGGGCTGGCGCTCCAGTGGAGGACCTTCTTGCCCCAGAGCATGCGCAGGTAGTTGTGGATGCGGCCCTCGGCGCGGAGCTGGTTCTGGGCCGCGTTCCACAGCGAGTCGTGGGTCTCGGCGCGGTCGAACTGCTCCAGCGTGTAGCGGTGGGGCCGCGGGTCGCGGGCGTGCTCGCGCAGCGTCCGGCGCGCCCACTCCGGCAGCGACGCGTAGCGGTCGTAGTCCGGCCGGTGGACGCAGCAGTTGAAGCCGAGCTCGCGCCAGGTGACGAGCTGGTCGAGGAAGGACTCCGCCGGGGGGCGCAGGCCCCACCAGCCGCTGCGCTTGCCGCTCGCCCGGCGCGAGACGTCGGCGGGCGTCCAGCCCTCGCGGGCACAGACAGCGTGCAGGACCTCGTGGGCGGAGACGTGGCCGTAGTGCAGGTAGGGCGAGAGCCCGCTGGTCGTCTCGGATTCGGGCTGGTTGCGCGTCTCGCCGTAGCCGTCGAGGCGCTGCTCGAGGAAGCGACCCATCGCGCGGCGGCCGGTACGGGTCCCGCCGCGGTAGGCGACCGGGGGCACGCCGTGGTCGATGGGCAGGCGCGCCAGCGCGCCGGCGTCGCCGTCGAGCAGCCGCGAGTCCGCCGCGGGCCAGCGGCGGATGACGTCCGCGGGCCAGCGGCGCAGCGGGCGGACGGCCGAGCGCAGCGGCGCGCGCCGGGGCGCGCGGTCGAGGTGGGCGGGCAGCTCGCGCTGCAGGAAGCGCCGGAAGTCGAAGGCGCGCGCGAACTCCTTCGGCGCGGCGCGCATCGGCAGCACGCCGTTGCCGTCGACGGTCTCCAGCCGCACCGGCAGGCGTGCGGCGACCGCGCTCGTCATGCGCGGCAGGAAGAAGGCCGGGAAGTCATCGGTGACCGCCGCGCACGCGTCGCGGGCCAGGGCCTCGACCAAGCCCTTGCCGGCGCCCGGGCGCGGCTCGACGTAGGGGTGATAGAGGACGTCGCTCTTCGCGAAGGCGCGCGCGTTGTCGGCCATGCCGTCGATCGCGAAGCGGTGCAGGCGGTCGCTGGCCCAGGGATAGCCGGCGCGTAGTGCCTCGAGGACGACGAGCGGGCGGTCGAGTTCCCCGGCGAGCTCGAGCGCCCGGTCGAGCGCGAAGTTCCAGTGCGGCCGCCGCGCGGCGATCATCCAGTACAGCACGTACTTCCCGTCCGGGCGCACGGGTGCGCCGTTCAGGTCGCGGATGCGGAGCTCGGGGACGCGGTGCACGGCAGCGGATCCGCCTCAGGCGTGGTTGCGGAGCATCAGCTCCTTGGGGTGCGGATCGAAGTAGAGCTGTCCGGCCAGGTAGTCGACGCCGAAGCGCTCGATCTCGTAGCGCAGCAGGGTCAGCGGGACGATCAACGGCAGCAGCCCGGCGCGGTAGTCCTCGACGGCCGTGAGGATGCGGCGCTTCTCCGCGGAGTCGAGCCCGCGCTTCAGGTAGCCCAGCGCGTGCTGCAGCACGTTGACGTGCTTCTTGCGGGTCGCTCGCGTGCGCAGCGCGAGCTGGAACTCGAGCTCGTAGGCGTCGAAGAGCTCGCGATCGGAGACGGTCCCCGCGCTGGCGACGATCTGACCCAGGCGCCGATAGGCGGCCTCGTTGTGCGCGCGGACGAGCAGCTTGTGCGCGGTGTGGAACTCCACCAGGCGACGCCGACTCGCGCCGCGCGCCACCAGCACCCGCCAGCGGTTGCGGCAGAACGCGCGCTCGATGAAGTTCTCGCGCAGGCCGGGATCGTTCAGGCGGCCCTCCTCCTCGACCGGCAGTGTGGGCCACCGCTCCAAGAGCCGCGCCGCGAACAGGCCGGTCTCGTTGCGGCGTGAGGGCATGCCCTGGTGGTAGGCGCGGATGCGCTCCATCCCGCAGGAGGGCGAGTTCTTCTTCAGCACGTAGCCGTCGAGGGCGAGCTCCTGGAGTCGGCCCACGCGCTCGTCGGCGAAGGCGTGCATGCGCTCGGTGAAGTCCTCCCCGGTCGACGGCGCCACGAGGCGCACCCCCGCACCCTCGTCGACGAGCCGCAGCGTCGGCCGCGGCGTGCTCATGCCCACCTCGACCTCGGGGCAGACCGGCGCGAACTCGAACCAGCGGCCGAGCGTGTCGGCCACGAACCGATCGCGCGCGTGGCCCCCGTCGTAGCGCACCGCCTCGCCGAGCAGGCACGCCGAGACGCCCAGCCGCGGGGGCTGGTCCTCGGAGTGCCAGGCGCTCCAGCTGCCCGGCTGCATCGCTTTCGTTTCACTCATCGGCGGTCGTCCTGCTCGTCCCCGCCGCCTCGGCCGCCGCGGCTCGAGCGATGTTGTCCAGCATGCGCGCGAACACCAGGCGGTGGAGCGGATAGATCAGGTACCAGTACGCCAGACCGAGCAGACCGACGGGATCGTACAGCGCCGTCTGGCGGATCGTCGCGCCGGAGGCCCCGTCGGGTTGCACCTCGAACTCGAGCCAGGCGCGACCGGGGAGCTTCATCTCGGCGTGCAGGCGCAGGAGTCGGTCCGGTTCGTAGCGCTCGACCCGCCAGAAATCGACGGCGTCGCCGACGTGCAGCTCCTCGGCGGACGGTCGACCGCGGCGGATGCCGACGCCGCCGACGAGCAGGTCGAGGAAGCCGCGCAGCTTCCACAGCCAGTCGTATGCGTACCAGCCGGTGGCGCCCCCGATGCGGCGAATCGGTGCGAAGGCCTCGGCCGGACTCGCGGCGACCGCACGCTCGCGCGCGTCCACCAGCCGGTTGCGGAAGTGCACCCCCGCCCAGCCGCGCGCCTCGCCGCCGGAGGAGAACGCGTCGTACCAGCGGCTCTCGACGATCTCCCGCTCCTCTTCCTCGATCGCCGTCCGGATCGCCGCGGGCATGCCGCGGGGTTCGATGTCGAACAGCTCCCGGGCCGCGTCGTCGCGCACCACGCTGGAGTGTTTGATCGACGCGATCAGCTTGCGGCCGACGCGGGCGTAGATCGGCGTCACCAGTCCGAGCCACAGACTGGAGAGGTGCGGGGTGAGCACGGGAACCCGGATCATCCACCTGCGCAGTCCCCGCTGCCGCGCGTACTCGCGCATCAGGTCGCCGTAGGAGACGCGGTCCGCACCGCCGATCTCGATCACCCGACTCGACTCCAGCGGAACGTCGAGCGACGCGACGAGGTAGTCGAGCAGGTCCTCGATGGCGATCGGCTGCGCCAGCTCCTCGACCCAGCGCGGCGTGATCATGACCGGCAGGCGCTCGACCAGCGCGCGGATCATCTCGAACGAGAGGCTGCCCGAGCCGAGCACGATGGAGGCGCGGAACTCGAGCACCGGGACCCCCGACTCACGCAGCAGCTCGCCGACCTCGTGACGGCTGCGCAGGTGGGGCGAGAGCCCCTCGCCGTGCGCGAGGCCGCCGAGGTAGACGATGCGCCGGACACCGGCCGCGCGCGCCGCCGCCGCGAAGTTTCGCGCGCCCTCGCGGTCCCGCTCCTCGAAATCGAGCCCCGAGCCCATCGAGTGCACCAGGTAGAACGCGGTGTGCACCCCCTGCAGCGCGGGCCCCAGGGTCTGCGGCTCGAGCACGTCCCCGGCGACCACCTGCGTCGAGCTCGCCGACCGACCCGCCAGTCGCTCGGGCCGCCGGGCAAGGCAGCGCAGCGCCGGCCCGCGCCGCTCGAGGAGCGGCCGCAGCCGGCCACCGACGTATCCGGTCGGCCCGGTCAGGAGGATGAGACCGTTCATGGTGGGTGGCGAACCGCCGGGGGAGATTCCTGGACCGGGTGCGGTCTTCCCGTCGCGCCTTCCGCCCGCGGATCGCTCGGAACCCGAGGACCCTTCGCCTGGGCCGGTCGCGCGGATGCGCCGCAGTTCGGAAAAGTGCCGCGGCCGGCCGCCGCCTCACTCATCCACGTAGCCCAGGGCCTTCAGCTTCTGCATCACGTCCCGCTGGAGCTCGTCGCCGGCCGCGGTCTCGACTGCGGTCGGGCCCTCGGGTGGGGCGTAGCTGCCGTAGGAGGGGACCGTGACGAGGGGGTGGGGCTCGAGCACCGCGGGCTGGAACGCTTCGACGATCGGCGCGCCGTCGAGGTCCCCGGCCAGGGGCACGCCCAGCAGCGCGTAGACCGTCGGCGCGACGTCCGCGATCGAGGGTTTCGGTCCCAGCGTCGCCCCGGCGCGGAAGCTCGGACCGCACAGGACCATCACTCCGTCGGGGCCGTGCTCGTGGGCGAAGTGCGCGGGGTCCTGGTACTCGAACCCGTGGTCGGAGACGACGATCACGTCGGCGTCGGGCCCCGCGGCCTCGACGACTTCGGCCAGCAGCCCGTCCGCGTACTCGTAGTAGCGCTCGACCACGCCCGGCTGCCGGAAGCGGTGACTGACGTTGTCGACGCCCGAGACGTACACCGCGGTGAAGTCCGGCGCGCGCGTGCGCAAGAGGTGCGCGGCGGAGGCGGCGGCGAAGGCGTCGCTGGCGTGGATCAGCTCGAACACGTGCAGCAGGTCGGCCTCGTCGTGGAGTTTGGTGCGCTGCTCGGCGGTCAGCTCGGCGAACATCGGCAGCGCGAGGATCGCGTCGACGTCGCCGTGCAGGTCGGGCGCGCCCAGGTCGGCCAGCTCGGCGAGCAGCTCCTCCGGATAGGTCACGCCCCGCGTCGCCGGCCGGTCCGCTCCCTGGCGCGCGACCAGGAACGCGGCCCGCGCGGGGTTGCGGTCGGAGACCATGCAGCCGTTCAGCGCCTCGCTCGGCCAGGTCGCGAACCAGTTGACCACCGCCGCCGTCCCGCCGAGGTCGGAGACCACGTTCCACACCGCCTTGCACCGCCGGTGGCTGGAGCCGATGGGCCGCTCCTGCAAGAGGCCCCGCTCGAAGGCGTGGCGCAGCACGGAGCGCAGCCCGCTGTAGCTCGGTACCAGCGGGACCTTGCGCAGCCTTTGCAGGCTGTGGTGCAGACCGGGGACCGGCGTCTCCGCGAAGTCGAGCACGCCGTGTCGTTCGGCGAGCGTGCCGGTGGCGATGGTCGTCCACAGGATCGGCGACCAGGTGGGCAGCGTGGTCGACAGCGGAGCGTGCACGCCGTCGCCGATCAGTCGCGCGAGCGCGGGCAGCCGGCCCGCGGCGACCAGCGGCTCGATCCTTCGCCAGTCGGCGCCGTCGATGCCGACGAGCACGACGCGATGGGCGGGTCCCAGCTCGGCGCCGCGGAAGGGTTCGTAGGTGGGCGCCGGGGCGGCGGCGACTCCGTAGAGGGTGACGCCGGACCAGAGCACCGCGCCGACGGCGACGACGAGCGCGGCCAGCGGCCGGCGGCCGACCTCGCTCGCCCGCGCGCGGACCAGGGCCGCGACGACGACCGCCGCCAGCGCGCAGCCGACCTGCATCGCCGTGGAGAGCGAGAGGGCCAGGCCCGCCAAGGCGAGCGCGAAGCAGCTCACCGAGGCGAGCACCTCCCGCGCGAACCCGTCGTCCGGGGACTGCTCGCGCCGCGCGCCGAAGGCTTTCGATGCGAGGGCGACCACCGCGCCCGCGAGCGCCCCGCCCGCCGCGCCGACCGCGGCCAGGGCGAGCGCGATCCGCACCGCGTCCCCGCCGCGCACGGAGGCGTTGACCAGCGGCCACCGCGCCCCCGTCACCAGTCCGATCGCCAGGCCCGGCGCGGCCCAGGCGGTCAGGAACTGTGAGACCCTCTTCATCGGCGGCCGATTCTGGGGCGGGCGGAGCCGCCTGGCCACCCCTCGGCCGCCGCCGGGGTCTCGCTGGAGCGCATTGGGGGCCCGGGCGCCCCCGCGGGCTCACTGCCCGTTGCGCGCCGCCTTGACCGCCTCGGTCAGGGCGGGGACGACTTCCATCGCGTCGCCGACGATGCCGTAGTCGGCGACCTTGAAGATCGGCGCGGCCTCGTCCTTGTTGATGGCGACGATGACCTTCGAGGTGCGCATGCCGGCGAGGTGCTGGATGGCGCCGGAGATGCCGACGGCGATGTAGAGCGTGGGGGCCACGACCTTGCCGGTCTGGCCGACCTGCTCGGCGTGCGGCCGCCAGCCCGCGTCGACGACCGCGCGGCTAGCGCCGACCGCGGCGTCGCCGAAGGCCGCGGCGAGGGCTTCGATCAGGGCGAAGTTCTCGGGCTCCTTCAGGCCGCGGCCGCCGGAGACGACGATCGGCGCCTCCTTGACGTCGAGCTTCCCGCCCTCCTTGGCGGCGACCGAGACCACGGTGACCTTGCGGTCCGAGCCGGCGGCCTGCTCGACGACCTCGGCGGTGCCTCCGCCCTCGGCCGCCTTGAAGGCGTTGGGGCGCAGGGTGGCGCAGAAGACGGGGCTCGAGGACTCGACCGTCGCGAAGGCCTTGCCGGCGAGCACCGGACGCACGGCGGTCGCCTTGTCGCCCGCCATCTCGAAGCCGGTGCAGTCGGTGAGCGGCGTGGAGTCGAGCAGCGCGGCGACCCGCGGCATCAGGTCCTTGCCGGCCGAGGTCGCCGAGGCCAGGCAGACGGTCGCACCCGCGGACTGCACGACGCTCGCCACGTCCGCGGCGGTGCCGTCGGGGCTGTAGGCGGTGGGCCCGGTGAGGTGCACGACCTTGTTCGCTCCGAACGCGCCGAGGCTCGCTGCGACCGCGCCGGCGTCGGGATCGGAGACGACCGCGCAGACGGCGTTGCCGGTGGCGGCCGCCGCGCCCAGGACTTCCAGGCTCGCGCGGCGCGCGGAGCCGTTGGCGTGTTCGACGAAGACGACGATGGTTGCCATGGTGCTGCCTTCCCGCCTCAGAGGACCTGGGCTTCGTTCCTGAGGGCTTCGATGAGCGGGCCGACGGCGTCCACGCCCTGGCCGACGATGCGGCCTTCCTTGCGGGGTGCCGGCAGCTCCATCTTGACGGCCGCGGCCTGGTTGGCCGGCGCCTCGAAGGCCACCTCTTCGATGGGCTTCTTCTTGGCGGCCATGATGCCCTTGAGCCCGGCGTAGCGCGGTTCGTTGAGTCCCTTGTTGCAGGTGATCACCGCCGGGAGCGGGAACTCGAGCGTCTCGATGCCGGACTCGGTCTCGCGTTTGGCGGTGCCCTTGCCCTCGCCGAGCTCGAGGCCGGAGACCTCGGTCACGCAGGCCCAGCCGAGCAGCGTCGCCACCATCTGGCCCACCGCGGAGTTGTCGCGGTCGGTGGCCGTGCGGCCGCAGAAGACCAGCTCCGCGCCCATCGACTTCAACTGCGCGGCGAGGATCTTCGCCGTCGCCAGGGCGTCGCGCTCGCCCCACGTGGGATCGGCGAGCACCATCGCCTTGTCCGCGCCCTTGGCCAGGCACTCGCGCAGCTCCTTCGAGGACTCCGCCGGGCCGAGGGTCAGCACGGTGACCTCGCCGCCGAGCCGCTCCTTGGTCTTGACCGCCTCCTCGACGGCGATCTCGTCGTAGAAGGAGAGCATGTACTGGTAACCGCTGGGATCGAGCGACGTGCCGCTCGCGGCGACCACTGCTTGCGCCTCGGTGACCGGGACGCGCTTGACGCAGGCAACAATGTTCATCTGGGGGTCCCCGTGAGGCCTCGAGGCCCGCATCTGGGGGCCCTCTGCCGGAATATCGGCCAAGGAGCGTACGGGGGCCTCGTTTCCCGGTCAACCCCGGCGGGACCGTCGGCGCGCTACGCAATCGGCCGTAGCGGCGCGTTCAGGGCTGGATCAAGTCCTGTTCTTCCTGCGTGCTCACGCCGAGTGTCGGGACCTCGAAGCTGTGTCCGAGATAGACCTCGCGCACGCGCGGGTCGGCGACGAGCTCCCGCGGCAGACCGCCGCGCAGGATGCGTCCCTGGTGGATGATGTACGCGCGGTCGGTGCTCTGCAGCGTCTCGCGGACGTTGTGGTCGGTGATCAGGATGCCGATGTTCTTGCGGCGCAGGCGGTGCACGAGGGACTGGATCTCCTGGACGGCGATCGGGTCCACGCCGGCGAAGGGTTCGTCGAGCAGCAGAATGGAGGGACGCGTGGCCAGCGCGCGGCACAGCTCCAGGCGCCGCCGCTCGCCGCCGGAGAGCGTGTCCGCCATGCTCGCCTCCAGGTGCGAGATCTCCAGCTCGTGCATCAGCCGGTCCGCCTCCTCGTTGCGCGCCCGCCGGTCGAGGGGCATCGCCTCGAGCACGGCGAGCAGGTTGTCGCGCACGGAGAGGCGCTGGAAGACGCTGCTCTCCTGGGGCAGGTAGCCCATGCCCAGCCGCGCCCGGCGGTACATCGGCAGGCGCGAGCACTCCTTGCCGCGCAGCGTGATCCGGCCGGCGTCGGGGCGGGTCAGGCCGATCGTCAGCCGGAAGCTGGTCGTCTTGCCCGCGCCGTTGGGACCGAGCAGTCCCACGATCTCGCCCGCGTGCACCTGGAACGAGACGCCGTCCACGACGCGCCGCCGGCTGAAGGACTTGACCAGACCTTCGACGTCGAGGAGCAGCTCGCCGGGTTCCGCGTCCACGTGCTTCACGGGTGCCGAGTCTAGCCCGCCTCGCTCACCAGGTCTTCGATCCGCGGGTCGGACTCGGTGTCCGGGGGCGCTCGGCGGCCTGCGACCGCCGCCGGCGGGGGGCCCGGTGGGGGAGCGAGCTAGCGCTGCGGCCGGGGGACGTGCTGGTCCACCAGGATCGGGTTGCCGTCGGGATCCGCGAGCATGAAGCTCGCCGGACCGTCGGTTTCCTCGTCCGCCTCGGTCAGCAGTTGGACGCCCCGCTCCTTGAGCGTGCGCTGCAGCTCGCGCACGTCCTGGAAGTCCGGCAGCGTCTCCTTCATCGGCGTCCAGCCGGGATTGAAGGTCAGCATGTTCCGCTCGAACATTCCCTGGAACAGCCCGACCGTGGTGGTGCCGTTCTGGAGCACGAGCCAGTTCTGATCGAGGTCGCCGTTGACCTGCCGGAAGCCGAGCTGCTCGTAGAAGGCCTGCGATGCGCGGATGTCCTTGACGTTCAGACTGACGGAGAAGTTTCCGAGTTGCACGGGTTGGTCCTTCTTGGTTGGCTCGCCCTGGGGGACGCGGCGATCGTTGCGTGGCGCGTGACCGCGGCGGGCATTCTCACGGCGCGCGGCCCGCTGGAACGCGGGTTCCTCGCCACGGCAAGTCCCGCCCGGCGCTTTTCTCCGCATGTGGATAACTTGTGCACAGACGGGCGCGGCGTGCGAGGTGGGATTTCGTGGGTAAACCCCCGAGTTCGGGCTTCTTTCGCCAATCCTTGCATTGGGCACGATCGGCACGCTCGTAAGCCGCTGTCGTTCAGAGGATTGGAGCCGGAATGGCGAGGCCGTCATCGGAGCGCGCCGCCGCTTGGCAAACCTGAAAAGGGCTTCACCGGCGCGTCGCGGCAACTCTCACGCGACGTGGAGAACGCGCGCGGGCCCGCCCGAAGTCCCGAATTTGGAAGCACTTGGGCGACCGCGAGCGCGGCGGCTCAGTGGATCCAGTGCAGCCGCCAGACGTCCAGCCCGGGGACCAGCGGCCAGAAGACGAGCACCGCGCGGCCGAGGATCAAGTCGCGCGGCACCAGCGGTGCCGAGATGCCGGCCAGTCCCTCGGGCACTTCCAGCTCCGAGCTCTGGGGGAAGACGTGCATCTCGCCCCACTCGTCGCGGAACCAAGTCATCGTCTCGCCGAAGGTCGAGTAGCGCGCCGGGTTGGTGTCCGGCGCGTTGCGGAATCCCTGGGCGGGACGGCGCCAGTTGCCGCGCACCACCTTGCCCTCGGAACCCGGCCCGTCCCAGGCCATGTTCCAGAAGGACCAGAAGCGGCTGTCGCTCGAGTCCTGGGTGTTGTCGCCCATCATGAAGTAGTGCCCCTCGGGGATCTCCCACTCCGGGCCGTGCAGGCCCTCGAGGTAGTAGATGTCCCGGAAAGCGTGCAGCCGATCGAGGTCCGCGCCCTCGCCCTCGACGCGCACCTGGATCGCCGAGCGCTGATCGGCGACGGCGGGGACCTCCAGCTCGCAGACGACCTCGCCGCCGACGCGCAGCGTCAGCATGTCGTCCATGTTCTGGGCCTCGAAGGACACCCACTCGCCGGCCGGCAGGCGCCAGGCCGTGCCGGCGGACTCGTCGCGGACGTCCACCGTTCCGTGCGCGCTGTTGGAGGTCGAGACCCGCGGGGCGCTGCCCGCGGCGGCGGCCGGGCCGGGGAGCTCGAAGGCGTGCTCCAGTCGGAAGGAGCCCTGGCCCTCGCTGATCTGCACGACGACGCGCTCGCATCCGGGGAGCGCGCGCACCCGGCCGGTCAGCCGCAGGTCGCCCACGCCGTGCTCGTTGCTGCTGCCGGGCGTCGGCAGCCGGTCGCGGCCGGCCTGGGGCGCGAACTTGTCCTGGATGCGCGGCGGGTAGCCGTGCTGGTAGCTGTCGAGCACCGAGCCCCGGCCGTGGCCCTCGTAGCGCACCCGCCCGGAACCGCGGGCGGTGATCTCCTGCGGTCCCAGGCTCCAGCCGCTCGTCTCGTCGTCGGCGCGCCAGTTGGGCGTGCCCGCCGGGCGGGTGGGGTCCTCGATGTCCTTCCAGACCTCGAGCTGCACGTTGCGCGGGCGGCGCAGGATCTGCCACTCCTGATCGTCATCGTCCCGTCGCCACAGGTCGCCGTCGGCGATGCGGAACTGCTCGCCGGGCATGCCCACCAAGCGCTTGACGAAGTTCTTCGAGCGGTCGAGCGGGTACTTGAAGATCACCACCTCGAAGCGCTCGGGGTCGCGGAAGTGGTAGGAGAGCTTGTCGACCAGGATGCGGTCGAAGATGCCTCCGGCCTTGGTGCCCCCCCCGGTGGTCCACTTCTGGCCCATCAGCGTCGGCTGCATCGAGCCCGTCGGGATCTTGTAGGCCTCGACGATGAAGTACTTCAGCACCACCGCCATGATGATGGCGACGCACATCGCCTCGATGTTGTCGCGCCAGGGTGTGCGCGGGTGGTCCCCGGGTTTCGCCGCCACCGCTACTTCCCGTCCTTGTCACCCAGCACGGCCAGGAAGGCCTTCTGGGGAATCTCCACGTTGCCGATGTTGCGCATCCGCCGCTTGCCCGCCTTCTGCTTCTCCAGCAGCTTGCGCTTGCGGGAGATGTCGCCGCCGTAGCACTTGGCGGTGACGTCCTTGCGCAGCGGGGCGATGTTCTCACGGGCGATCACCTTGGCGCCGATCGCCGCCTGCAGCGCGACCTCGAACAGGTGCCGCGGGATCTCCTTGCGCATGCGCTTCAGCGCCGCCCGGCCGCGGGTGTCGGCCTGGTCGCGGTGGACGATGCTGGTCAGGGCGTCGACCTCCTGCTTGTTCACCAGGATGCTCAGCTTGACCAGATCGCCCGGCTTGAAGCCGGTGATCTCGTAGTTGAGGGTGCCGTAGCCGCGGGTCCCGGACTTCAGCTTGTCGTAGAAGTCGTAGATCAACTCGGCGAGAGGGATGTCGTAGACCAGCTGGACGCGGCTGCTGGAGAAGTAGTCCTGGCGTACGAACACGCCGCGGTGATCGTTGGCGATCTGCATCATCACGCCGATGAACTCAGCCGGCACGAGGATGCTGATGCGGGCGTAGGGCTCGAGCACCTGCTCGAACTTGTCCGCGCTGGGCAGGTCGCCGGGGGAGTGGATCTCCTGCTCGGTGCCGTCGGCCTTGCGGATGCGGTAGCTCACCGTCGGCGCGGTCTGGATCATGTCCAGATCGTGCTCGCGCTCCAGGCGCTCCTGGACGATCTCCATGTGCAACAGGCCGAGGAACCCGCAGCGGAACCCGAAGCCCAAGGCCTCCGAGGTCACCGGCTCGAAGGAGAACGAGGAGTCGGACAGCGAGAGCGTCTGCAGCCCCTCGCGCAGGCTCTCGAAGTCGCCCGAGCTCGTCGGATAGAAGTCGGCGAAGACCATGTGCCGCGGCGGCTGGTAGCCGGGCAACATCTTCACCGGCGGCCCCTTGTGCACCGTCATCGTGTCGCCGATGCGCACGTCGCCCAGCTCCTTGATGTTCGAGATCAGGTACCCGACCTCGCCGGGTCCGAGCTCGCCCGCGCGCTCCATCTGCGGCGAGAAACGCCCGATCTCGATGGCCTCGTACACCTTGTCCGTGCCCAGCATGTGGATCATCTGTTTCTCGCGGAGGGTGCCCTCGACCACCCGCAAGTACACGATGATCCCGCGGAACTCGTCGTAGACCGCGTCGAAGATCAGCGCCTGCAGCGGCGCGTCGGCGCGCCCCTCGGGCGCGGGGATCCGCTCGACGATCAGGTCGAGCACGGCGCCCACGCCCTCGCCGGTCTTGGCCGAGACGGCGATCGCGTCGGTGGCGTCGATGCCGATCGAGTTCTCGATCTCCTCGCGGATCTCGTCGGGACGGGCGTGCGGCAGGTCGACCTTGTTCAGCACCGGCACCACGGTCAAATCGGACTCCACCGCCAGGTAGGCGTTGGCCACCGTCTGCGCCTCGACGCCCTGGGAGGCGTCGACCAGCAGGATCGCGCCCTCGCAGGCCTGCAGCGCCTTCTGCACCTCGTAGTTGAAGTCGACGTGTCCCGGCGTGTCGATCAGGTTGAGCTGGTAGCGCTCCCCGTTCAGCTGGTGGTAGATGGTCACCGCCGAGGCCTTGATGGTGATCCCGCGCTCGCGCTCGAGGTCCATCGCGTCCAGGAGCTGCGCGCGCATGGCCCGCTTCTGGACCGCGCCGGTGAGCTCGAGCATGCGATCGGCGAGCGTCGACTTCCCGTGGTCGATGTGCGCGATGATCGCGAAGTTGCGGATGTGGGCGGTGTTCACGACTGAGCCACTCCGGGCACGATCGCGGGCAGCCGCCGAGCGAGCTCGCGCAGCGCGCGCCCGCGGTGCGAGACCGCGGACTTCTCCGCGGGGGACAGCTCGGCGAAGCCGCGCCCGGTCTGGGGAAAGCCCGGCTCGGAGAACAGGAACAGCGGATCGTAGCCGAAGTCGCCGTCGCCGCGGGGCGCCTCCAGGATCCGGCCCCTCGCGGTGCCCTCGCACTCCAGGACCACCTCGCCGTCCGGCGCGCACAGCGCCAGGGCGCAGACGAAGCGCGCGCCGCGCTCCGCGGCGGGCACGCCCTCCAGCTCGCGCAGCAGCCGCGCGTTGTTGGCCGCGTCGTCGCCGTGGGCTCCGGCGAAGCGGGCCGACTGCACGCCCGGAGCCCCGCCCAGACGATCGACCTCCAGGCCGGAATCGTCGGCCAGCGACCAGCGCCCGGTGGTCCGTGCCGCGGAGCGGGCCTTCTTCGCGGCGTTGCCGCGGAAGTCGGGTCGGTCCTCCTCGACCTCCGGGAGCCCGCCCATGTCCGCGGGCGTGCGCACCGCGACGCCCAGCGGCGCGAGCAGTCCCTCCAACTCGGCGCGCTTCTTGGCGTTGTTGGATGCGAGGAGCAGCTCCACGGTCCCGCCTATTCGATGCCCAGCGCCGCTCGCTGCGCGGCGAAGATCCGCCGGATGCCCGCCTCGCCGATCTCGAGCATCGCGTTCAGCTCGTCGCCGGAGAAGGGCGCGCCCTCGGCCGAGCCCTGGACCTCGATGAACTTGCCCTCGCCGGTCATCACCAGGTTCATGTCCGTCTCCGCCCGGCTGTCCTCCTCGTAGCAGAGGTCGCACATCGGCGTCCCGTCGACGATGCCCACCGAGACGGCGCCGAGCTGCGCGGCCAGCGGCCAGTCCCGCAGCTGGCGCTTCTCGTCCATTTGGGTGAACAGGTCGTGCAGCGCGACCCAGGCCCCGCTGATCGCGGCGGTGCGCGTGCCCCCGTCCGCCTGGAGCACGTCGCAGTCGACCCAGACGGTGCGCTCGGTCATCTTCTTGAAGTCCACCACCCCGCGTACGGCGCGGCCGACCAGGCGCTGGATCTCGACCGAGCGGCCGTCGATCTTGCCCGACCGGTCACGCGGTTTGCGGCCCAGGGTGGAGGAGGGGAGCATCGAGTACTCCGCCGTCAGCCAGCCGCGACCCTGTCCCTTCAGCCAGGGCGGGACGCCGTCGTTCGCGACCGCCGTGCAGAGCACGCGGGTCCCGCCGAACGTCACCAGCACCGAGCCGGGGGCGTGGTCGGTGAAGCCTCGCTGGAAACCGATTTCCCGGAGCTCGCCGGGTTCCCTGCCGTCCTTGCGCGTCATGCTCTCCCTGGGCCGTGGAAAAGGCGCAGCAGTATACGGGCGCGGCGGGCCTGTTTCCCCCCGCCCGGCCGGCGCCGGCTACTCGCCCGGCTGCAGCCCGCGCACGTGACCCAGCGGCAGCTCGAGGATGCGGCCGTCGGGGCGTTCGAGCCGCAGGCCCCGCTGCAGGTCCAGCTCGACGAGGCGCCCGCGGTGGACCTCGGGCCCCTCGACGACGACGTCGCGATCGGCCAGTCTCGCGGCGGCGAGGTAGTCGCGGACCAGTCCCGCGGGGTCGTCCTCGAGCTGGGCCAGCCGCCGGGGCAGCGCCGCGGACACCGCCCGCAGCGCGCCGTCGACGCTCGTGTCCACGCCGATCGCCGCGAGGCTGGTCACCTCCCGTTCGGCCGCCAGCTCCGCGGGCGGCTCCAGCGCGCCGACGTTCAAGCCGATGCCGACGACGAAGCAGGGCGCGGCCGGATCGAGGCCGCGGGACTCGATCAGGATCCCGCACAGCTTCGCCTCGCCGGCGAGCAGGTCGTTCGGCCAGTCGAGCCGCAGACCTCGCGCGCCGAGCGATCCCAGCGCGTCGAGCACCCCGAGCCCCGCCGCCATCGACAGGCCGGTGGTCTCGCAGCGGCGCGGATCGGGACGCCACACCAGCGAGAGGTACAGGCCGCGGCCCGCGGGGCTGAACCACGCGCGTCCCCGCCGGCCGCGGCCCCGCGTCTGGCCGGCGGCGACGTGGACGTCCCCGTGCCGGGCCGTCCCCGCGGCCACCGCCTCCAGCGCCAGCGCGTTGGTCGACTCGACGACTCCGTGACGGATCACCCGCAGCTCCATCGCGGTCGTTCTAGCTCCCGCGCACCACCGGCGCGCGAACCAAATCGTCGATTCACCGCGCTTGTCGGCGGGCTTCGCGGGAGTTCGGCCCGCGCGGTGGGGGACCGCCGATAGCTTCCCTGCTCCGAAAGACCCGCGCCTCCGCCGTGGAGGTCGCTCCCCCGAGGACCCTCGCCATGAAGCTCTCCGGATCACTCGCCCCCTTCCTGCTCGTCGTGTTCGCTGCCTCCTGCCAGGTCATGGAGTCGCGCCGCGAGGCGAGCGCCATGACCTACCTCTACCGCGAGCCCGCGGCGGCTGCGGGCGAGCAGGGCGCCGCGGGCGCGTCGCGCCGCACGCCCCCGCCGAGCCCCGGCCCGGCCGCCGCGCTCCCCGCGCCCCGCCGCCTGGGCCTGGCCTTCGCGCCGGTGGACGACGTGGAGACCCGCTCCGGGTTCGGCTACCGCTCGTGGACCTTCGGCGAGCCCGACAAGCGGCGGGTGCTCGACCGCGTCCGCCGGCAGCTCGGCAAGCACCCCGGCCTGCCCGAGGTGGTCGTCGTGCCGACCTACCACATGCAGCCGCGCGGCGGCTTCGACGACCTGGAGCGGGTGGCCGCGCAGCAGCAACTCGACGGGATGATCCTGCTCTCCTACGAGCAGAACCAGGTCAACGAGGCGAACTTCCTCTCGATCACCTACCTGGCCCTGTTGCCGGTCTACTTCGTGCCCGGCAACGCCACCGAGACCCTCACCGTGGTCGACGCGGACGTGTTCGACGTCGCCACCCGGACGCACTTGTTCAGTGCCTCGGGCTCGGCCGACGGAGGCGGCACCTGCACCGGGATCGAAGCCGGCCGTTCGTTGCGCAAGCAGAGCCGGAGCGGCTTCCGCACGGCCGCCGACGAGCTGGCCGCGGGATTGTCCGAGGGGCTCGCCGGCCTGCAGGGATCCTGATCCCGGCGTCCGCGGACGAGGCGAGCTAGCCGAGCGCCCGGTCGAGGTCCAGGAGCAGCTCGCCCTCGTCCTCGATGCCGACCGAGAAGCGGATCAGGTTGGCGGGGGCGGTCTCCGACGACCAGCGGGCGCGCCGTTCCCAGCTCGACTCCACGCCGCCGAAGCTCGTCCCCGGGCGGATGCGGCGCGCGGCGCGGACCACGCGCTCGGCGTCGGCCGCCGCGCCGCGGACCTCGAAGGAGAGCAGCGGCCCGAAGCCGTGGGGCATCTGGCGGCGGGCGAGCTCCAGGGTGGCCTCGCTCGTGCCCGGGTAGTGCACCCGCTCCACGGCGGGGTGGGCGAGCAGGTGCCGCGCGAGCGCCAGCGCGGTCTGCGCCTGCCGCCGGACGCGCAGCTCGAGCGTCTGCAGCCCGCGCAGCGCGACCCAGGCCTCGAACGGGCCGGGGATCCCGCCGCCGGCCTGGCGCCAGGCGCGCAGCGTCTCGGCCAGCTCCGGATCGCGGGTCGAGACCTCGCCCAGGATCACGTCCGAGTGGCCGGACGAGGCCTTGGTCAGCGAGGTGACCGTCGCCAGCGCGCCGCCGTCGAGCGGGCGCTGGAGCGCGATGGTGGCCGTCGTGTTGTCGACGACCAGCGGCGCCTCGGCGGCCCGCGCCAGCTCGGCCAGCGCGCCGAGGTCGAAGACGCGCAGGAACGGATTGGTCGGTGTCTCCGTCCACAGGATCGCGCCGCCGGGCGCGAGGGCCCGCTCGACCGCGTCGAGGTTCGCGTGGTCGACGGGGACCGTCTCGATGCCTCGCGGGGCCAGCCGCTGGGCCAGCACGCGCATCCCGTAGTAGCCGTCCGTCGGCGGACACAGGCGGGGGCGCCGCTCCGCCAGCGCCAGCAGCAGCGCCAGCGAGGCCGCCTGCCCCGAGGCGAAGACCACCGACTCGGCGTCCGCGAGCCGGCCGAGCCGGCGTTCCAGCGCCGCCCAGGTGGGGTTGCCCTCGCGGCCGTAGGCGAAGTCCACCTCCGCGGGGTCGCCGGCGGTCGTGGTGAACGAGCCGGGGAAGATCGGCGTCGAGCTGGGCTCGCCGACCCGGAAGGGCCGGGGCGCGCGGGGGTCGGGCGTCATGCCCGGATCATCCTGCCCCGGGCGGACCGCGGTCAAGGGCCGCGCGCGGCGGCGCTCAGGCCAGCAGGCCGTCGACCTTCGGACCGAGCAGGCCCTTCAGGCGGCTCATCACGTTGGAGTGGATCTGGCAGACCCGGCTCTCGGTGAGCGAGAGCATCTCGCCGATCTCCCGCATCGTGTGGCCGACCTGGTAGTACTGCTCGATGATGAAGCGCTCCTTGTGCGTCAGCGAGCGCGTGATGTAGCGCATCAGGTCGCGCCGGTTGAGCTCGCCGATGGGGTCGATGGCCGAGCGGTCCTCGACGATCTCCATCTTCTCCATCGGGCTCTCGTCGTCGCGGTCGTCCCAGCGTTCCGACAGGGAGAACATCGTCTTGGCGCGGGCGCTGGTGATCTCCTTGGCGAGCTCGCCGTGGTCCATCTCCAGCTCCTGCGCGAGCTCGGCGTGGGTCGGCTCGCGACCGTACTCGCCCTGCAGGCGGTGCAGCGCCTTCTCGATCCGCGTCGCCTTCAGGCGCACCAGCCGCGGCACCCAGTCCTGCGAGCGGAGCTGGTCGAGGATCGAGCCGCGGATCCGCGTGGTGCAGTAGGTCTTGAACTTGATGCCGCGCTTGGGATCGAACCCGCGGATCGCGTCCATCAGCCCGAACAGGCCGGCGGAGACGAGGTCGTCGATCTCGATCGACTTGGGCAGCGTCTGCAGCAGGCGCTCGGCGATGTGGCGCACCAGCGGGTAGTGCAGCTCCATCAGCACGTTGCGCAGCTGCTCGATCCACTCCTCGTCCCGCTTGCGCGCGCGCGCGGCGCGACCGTAGAGCGTCCAGATGTCCTCGGTCGGCAGGTCCCACAGCTCGTCGGCCGTCGGGCGCCGGTTGCCCAGGCGCTTGGCGGGCTGGCCCTTCGCCGCGGCGCGGGCGGCGACCTTCTTCTGGGCCGCGGCCTTGCCCACCTTGGCGGCGCGCTTGGGAGCGGTCTTCGCGCGGCTCTTGCCGGCGGTCTTCTTGGTCTTCTTCTTGGCGGCCTTCTTCGAGGTCCGCGCGGTCGGGCTCTTCTTCGCGACGCGTTTCGCCTTCTTGGCGGTCTTCTTGCGCGCGGCGCCGGACCTGGGGGACTTGCGGGAGGCCATCGGGAGGGTGGTCTAGTACTGGACGAGCGAGTGGCAGGGCACGTCGCCCAAGCGATCGCGGCCGTTGAGGAAGGAGAGCTCGATCACGAACAGGCAGGCGACCGGTACGCCGCCGATGCGACGCACGAGCTTGCAGGAAGCCTCCATCGTCCCCCCGGTCGCCAGCAGGTCGTCGACCATCAAGACGCGGTTGCCCTTCTCGGTGGCGTCCACGTGGATCTCGATCGTGTCGGTGCCGTACTCGAGCTCATAGGATTCCGAAGCGGTCTTCCAGGGCAGCTTGCCCGGTTTGCGGATCGGAATGAAGCCCTTGTTCAGCTTCGTCGCCAGCGGGGTGCCGAAGATGAAGCCGCGGGACTCGATCCCGCAGACGATGTCGAAGCTCGCCGGATCGACCAGCGCGGCCATGCGGTCGATGGCGTCCTG
>Ga0102952_1000217_pt1 | contig 26062 bp, 20 predicted proteins | sample SalPon2A_C_D1_MG_FD_78506 | JGI IMG/M metagenome (GOLD analysis project Ga0102952, IMG submission 78506) | Soil microbial communities from South San Francisco under conditions of wetland restoration - Salt Pond MetaG R2A_C_D1_MG | ecosystem: Environmental > Terrestrial > Soil > Wetlands | place... | reverse complement strand
GGCTGATGGACTTCGGCGCCTTCGTCGAGCTCGAGCCGGGCATCGAGGGGTTGCTGCACGTCTCCCAGCTCGGAAGCGGCCGCACCGCGCGCGTGCGCGACGCCGTGCAGACCGGCCAGGAGCTCGCCGTGCGTATCCTCACCATCGACCCGGCGCGCCAGCGGATCTCGCTCTCCCGGCTCGACGACCGCGGCGCGGTGATCGGCTCCGAGGACGCGGTCGACGGCGAGGTGATCGACGAGGTGATCCAGCAGGGGGCCCAGACCCAGCGGGGCACCAACCTGGGCAGCCTGTTCAAGAAGGCGCTCGGCGACGAACGCGAGTGAGCGCCGGGCGCCGGGCTCAGTAGCTCTCGTCGGCGGAGGGGAACTCGCCGGAGCGCACGTCCCGCACGTAGTGCTCGAAGGCCGCCCGCATGTCGTCCGCGAGCTCCGCGTAGCGTCGCACGAAGCGCGGCTGGAACGCGGTGTAGATCCCGAGCATGTCGTGGCTGACGAGGATCTGACCGTCGCAGCCGGGCCCCGCGCCGATGCCGATGATTGGCACCTTCACCGAGCCGGTGATCTCGGTCGCCAGCTCCGCCGGGACCTTCTCGACCACGATCGCGAAGGCGCCGGCATCCTGCAGGGCCAGCGCGTCGCGGCGCAACTGGTCGGCCTCCTCGGGATCGCGGGCCCGCACCTGGTAGGTGCCGAACTTGTGGATCGACTGCGGCGTCAACCCCAGGTGCCCCATCACCGGAATGCCGACGTCGACGATCCGCCGGATGGTCCCACAGATCTTCTCGCCGCCCTCGAGCTTGACCGCCTCGACCGCGGACTCCTTGACCATCCGCCCCGCGTTGCGCAGCGCCTCGTCGGGGTTCACCTGATAGGTCATGAAGGGCATGTCCCCCACGACCAGCGCGCGCTTGACCCCGCGCGCGACGACCATCGAGTGGTAGAGCATCTGCTCCAGGGTCACGCTCACCGTGGTCTCGGTGCCCTGCACCACCATGCCGGCCGAGTCGCCGACCAGGATCACGTCGATGCCCGCCTCGTCGAGCAGCTGGGCCATCAGGAAGTCGTAGGCCGTGAGCGCCGTGATGCGGGCGCCCCGTTCCTTCATCTTCAGCAGGCTGCGCGTGGTGATCTTGCGCTGCTGGGCCTTCGGTTGGCTGGACATGGAGCCCCACAATCTAGCACGAGGGCACCTCGCCCGTGGTCAGCAGGGCCAGGGCGGCGTGGGCCCCGTCCAGGGCGGCGCTCATGATCCCCCCGGCCCAGCCCGCCCCCTCGCCCACGGGCAGCAGGTTGGCGAAACCGACGGCCCGGTGGGTGACGCGGTCGCGGGGCATGCGCAGCGGGCCGGAGCTGCGGGACTCGAGGCCGACGAACTGCCCCTCGGGTCCGGCGTAGCCCGGGATGCTGCGGTCGAAGGCGATCAGGGCCCGGGCGATCGCGTCGCGGGCGCGGGCCGGGAGCAGGCGGTCGAGCCGGCCGGGGACGGTGCCGAAGGGGTAGGTCGAGCGGCGCAGGTCCGCGCTGTCGCGTCCGGCGAGGAAGTCGGCCGCGCTCTGGGCCGGCGCCGTGAAGTCGCCGCCGCCGGCCTCGAAGAAGCTCCGCTCGAGCGCGCGCTGGAAATCGACGCCGGCGAAGGCGCCGGGGCCGAAGTCCGCGGGGCCGAACGTCGTGACCAGACCCGCGCTGGCCCACTGCGAGGAGTGCTTGGAGTTGCTCATCCCGTTGGTGCACAGGTGCCCCGGCTCGTTCACCGCGGCGACGATGCGGCCGCCCGGACACATGCAGAACGAGTGCGCGGCGGCGACACCGTCGCCGGCGCGGCAGACGAGGTTGTAGCTCGCCGCCCCCAGCAACCGGCTCTCCGACGCGTCCGGGTCCCCGTAGCGCCCGCGGTCGATCAGCTGCTGGGGATGCTCGATGCGCAGGCCGAGCTGGAAGGGCTTGGCCTCGAATCGCACGCCCGCCTCCGCGAGCATCGACCACGTGTCGCGCGCGCTGTGCCCGACGGCGAGCAACAGCGCGTCGCAGGCGATCTCGCCCGCGCTGGTGGCGACCGCCCGCACGACCTCGGGCCGGCCGGGATCGACGACCAGTCCTTCGAAGCGCGTGTCGAAGCAGAGCCGCACGCCCAGCCCCTCCAGCCGCGCGCGGAACGCGGGCAGAATGCGGTGCAGCCGGTCGGTGCCGATGTGCGCCAGGCTGTCGTACAGGATCTCCGGGGGCGCGCCGCAGGCCACCAGCTCCTCCAGCAGCGGCACCTCCAGGGGATCGTCGACGCGCGTGTAGATCTTGCCGTCGGAGTAGGTACCGGCCCCGCCCTCGCCGAACAGCAGGTTGCCCTCGGGATCGACCGTGCCCGAGCGGTGGAACCCGGCCACCCGGCGCCCGCGGCGGTCGACCCGGGGTCCGCGCTCGACCAGCGTCACGGCGACGCCGTTGACCGCCAGCGCCAGCGCGCCGAACAACCCCGCCGGACCGCTGCCGACGACGACCGCGCGCCGGCCCCGCGCGAGTTCGGGTGCGCTCCGCTCCAGGAGCAGGCTGCCCCGCGCCGGGGCGAGCCGGGCCTTGCCGGAGCGCTCCAGGCGGCGCAGCGCGGTGGGCGCGGGCCCCGCGTCGACCACCAGGTCGACGTGGCAGACGTGGCGCAGCCGGCGCTCGCCGCCGCGCCGCCGCGCGTCCAGGCCGCGGTGGGCGACTCGCGCTCCGCGGACCTGCTCGGGGGCGAAGCCGGCGCGGCGCACGGCGCGCTCGAGGAGCGCGGCCTCGGGCTCGCCGATCGCCGCCTCGAGACCCAGCAGGCGCCAGGTGACGCTCGGTTTCGTGTGCATGGCTCGCGCGGACCGCCCGACGCTTCTCCGGCCCGGACGCGGATGCTATCACCGCGCCCGATGGAACCGAGCGGGAACGGTTCGGGAGTGTCGCGCATCGAGTGCGTCCGCGGCGACCTGGTGGAGCAACGCGTCGATGCGATCGTCGACGCGGCGGCCAACGCCCTGCGGGGCGGCGGCGGCGTGGACGGCGCGATCCACCGCGCGGCGGGACCGGGCCTGAGGCAGGAGTGCATCGCCCGCTGGCCCGACGGCTGTCCCACCGGCGAGGTGCGGCTCACCGGCGGCCACGGGCTGCCGGCGCGATGCGTGATCCACGCCGTGGGACCGATCTGGCGCGGCGGCGGGGCCGGGGAGGCGCGGCTCCTCGCGGCCTGCTACCGCGGGGCGGTCGAGCTGGCCGCACGCGAGGGCCTCGGAACCCTGGCCTTCCCGGCGATCTCCTGCGGGGTCTTCGGCTACCCGCCCGAGCGGGCGGCCGAAGTCGCGATCTCCAGCCTCGCCGCGTCTCTGGAGGATCACCCCGAGGTGGAACTCGCACGTCTGGTGTTGTTCTCCGACGAGCTTTGGGCGATCTTTGACGCCGCCCGCGCGCGGTACGAGCGCGAAACATCCCGATAGCCCGAAGTCTTGGTCAAGCCGAAGCGACTGCAAGCGGAGGAGTTCGCTCCCGCCCTCGAGGATCTCGGGATCGAGCTCGGGTCGGTGCAGGTGGTGGACCCGGTGCCGCCGCCGCCGAGCTCGGGGTTGCCGCCCGAATCACTGGAGCCCGGCCATCCGCTGCTGATCGGACAGATCGGCGCCGGCGTCGACGTCGCGGGCTTCTGCGCGCGGCTGCGCGCGCGCACGCAGGCGGTGCTGCCGGTGGACGCTCCGGCGATGTTCTTCCTCAAGGACCTGCGCCCCGACCGCGAGCTGGCCGCCTGGCGCAACGCGCTGTGGCCTTGGCTACACGTGGTGTGCGTCTACCGCGTCGACGGCGGGGTCGCCGAGCGCGAGACCCTGCAGGGGCGCCGGCGCATCGCCGGAACGTGCGCGGCCGACGGCGTACTGCTGGTGGGACGGCGCCGGGACCACGTGCTCTCGCCGCAGGCCACCGTCGAGAAGTTCGATCAGAACGCGCCGGCCTGGAACGGGGAGCCCGGCGGCCGCGGCTACGCGCACTTCCGCTGGATGCGGCGCTACGTCGGCCTGTTCGGCGAGCCGCGCGCGGATCAGCGCCTGCTCGACTTCGGCTGCGGCGCCGGGTGGGTCGGCATCGAGGCGGCCCTCGCCGCCGGCGGCGCCCCGCTGCGCGCCTTCGACCCCAGCCCGGAGATGGTGCGCATCGCGACGGAGAACGCCCGAGCCGCGGGCCTCCAGGACTTCGAGGCGCGCGCCGGCTTCGGCGAGGCGCCGCCCTGGCCCGCGGCCGACGAGCCCCCGTTCGACCACGTGATCAGCTCGGGCGTGGTCAGCTTCTCCCCGGACGTCGAGGCCTGGATCGCCGGCCTCGCCGGGACCGTGGCCCTCGGCGGCCGTCTGGTGGTCGGCGACATCAACCCCGAGTCCCGCGGGATGCGCAAGCGCCGGGCGAGCAAGGTCCTGCTGCCCGCGCGCGAGATGAACGGCCGCACGGCGCGGGAGATCCGCGAGCGCCTGGAGCGCCTGGGCTTCCGCCACCGGCGCACGGCGGGTTATCAGCTGACCTCGCCGGTGCCCGAGGCGATGCACTTCTCGGACACCCGCCTCGGCGGCCTGCTGACGCCGCTGCTCCTGGCGGCCAACCGCGCGCGCGCCGGCTCCGGCGCGCTGGCGGGTTTCGACAGCTGGGTGATGAGCTTCGACGCGCCCGCGTAGGCGCGCCGGCTCACCGCTCCTGCTGCTCGGCCTTCAGCTCGGCCAGCAACTGCTCGACCGCCGCGTCCAGCTTCTCGCCGTCGGTCTCCTTGAAGCGGATCCGGCCATGGGCGTCGAGCACGTAGACCGTCGGCCAGCTGTGGACGTTCCAGCGCTGGGCGATCGGCCCGTTGGTCCCCTCGGGGCCGTCCCAGAAGCTGCGCCAGGTGATGCTCTCCTGCTCCAGCGCCGGCCGCAGGTCTTCGAGGCTCTTGTCACTGTTCACGCCGATCAAGGCGAAGGGCTCGTCCTTGAGACGTTTCACGAGCGACCGCTCGTGCGGGTACATGGCCCGGCAGGGGGGTCACCAGTTGCCCCAGAAGTCGAGCACCACGACCTTGCCGCGGTAGTCCGACAGCTTGAACTCGACCCCGTCGATGTCCGGCGCGACGATGTCCGGCGCGACCATGCCGATGCGCAGGTTCTGCATCTGGAAGCAGGCGCTCGCGGCGACCTCGCGGAAGGGCTTGCCCCTGCGGTCCAGCAGCTCGGCGTAGACCGAGTTCAACTGCTCGCAGGCGGCCATGCCGCGGATCACGTCGTCCTCGGAGATCTTCACGTAGCCGGCGTCCTTCGTCGCCGCCCGCAGATCGGCCAGGAGCAGGGTCGCCCTAACGCGGTCGTTGGTGGTGCGGTTCCACAGCGCGTCGTACTGCTCGACGTCGAGGTCCACGCGGTCGACCAGCTCGCCCATCTTGTCGAGGTCGTCGGCGTACCCGGCGATCATCATCGCCGGCACGCGCTCGCGGGCGGCCTTGGTCTCGGGGAACCGATCGCCGAGCTCCAGGATCAGGTCCAGCGCCTCGAAGCCCTGGTCCGTCCCCACGCCCTCCTCGGCCAGTCCGAAGAGGTCGACGATCCAGGCCGCGGCCTGGTCGGAGGTCAGCGAGCGCTCGCGCTTGGCCTCCTTGTAGGCGTCGCGGATCTCGGCCACCGGGTCCCCGGTGGCGGCGCTCGCCAGCGGTGGAATCGCGACCAGCAGGGACAGTCCCAGGAACAAGGCGGGCCCGGTGCGGAGTTTCATGGCGCGGTCCTCTCTCACGGAAGTTCGGCCGACGGCGAGCGTTCGCTCGGGGGCCCCATCCTAGGCTCGAACGGCACGACCCCGCGAGGACCTGAAGGCCATTCCCGGCCGCGGCCCTGCAAGACCTGCGTCAGGCGCCCGCGGCGGGCCCGGCGGCCCCGTTGCTGGCCGCTTCCACGCGGGGGCCGTGCCCGTAGTCGATCAGCCGCGCGAGCGTCGTCCGCAGGTCGGAGCGGCGCACGATCATGTCGAGCTGCCCCTTGTCGAGCAGGAACTCGGCGCGCTGGAAGCCCGACGGCAGCTCCTGCTTGATCGTCGAGGCGATCACCCGCGGCCCCGCGAAGCCGATCAGCACCCCGGGCTCGGCGAGCGTGAGATCGCAGACCGAGGCGAACGAGGCGGTGACCCCGCCGGTCGTGGGATGGGTCATCACGCAGATCGAGAGCCCGCCCGCGTCGTTGAACTCCGCCAGCGCGGCCGAGGTCTTGGCCATCTGCATCAGCGAGAGCACGCCCTCGTGCATGCGCGCGCCCCCCGAGGAGGTGACGATCACCAGCGGCACCCGACGCTCGCGGGCCAGTTCGCAGCCCAGGGCGATCTTCTCCCCCACGACCTCGCCCATCGACCCGCCCATGAAGGAGAAGTCGAGCACGCACAGCACCACCCCGCGACCTTCGATGGTCCCGCTGCAGCAGATCAGCGCCTCGTTCTGTCCGGTCTTCTGGCGCGCCTTCTCGACCTTCTCCAGGTACGGCACCTTGTCGATGAACTGCAGCCGGTCGAGGCTCGTCAGCTCGGCGAAGTGCTCCACCTTGGAGCCCTCGTCGAGCAGCATCTCGACCCGCTCGCGACCGGGCAACGTGAAGTGGAAGTCGCAGGAGGGGCAGACGCGGTTCTTCTCCTCCAGCTCCTTGCGGTAGATCATCTGGCCGCAGCTCTCGCACTTGAGCCACAGCCCGCCGGGCATGTCCTTCTTCTTGCGCAGACGCGAGAAGCGCGTCTCGCCCAGTCGCTTGGACTCGCCCGTTTCCTCTTCCGGCTTGCGTTTCTTCTCGGCCAAACGGGTGCTCCTCGGTCGTTCGCTCCGCGCTAGCCGCGGGCGGCGTGGACTCCTTCGGCGGCGGCGCGGAAGGCGGCGATGGTGCCGGGCACGTCCGCCGCGCCGAAGATCGCCGATCCGGCGACGAACACGTTGGTCCCCGCGGCGGCGCACAGCGGCAGGGTCTCGCCGTTGAGCCCGCCGTCCATCTCCACATGCTTGTCGAAACCCCGCTCGCGCAGCCAGCGCACCTTGGGCAGGACCTCGCCCATGAAGCGCTGCCCGCCGAACCCGGGGAACACGCTCATCACCAGCACCAGATCGACCTCGTCGAGCAGGTCGCCCACCGACTCGACCGGGGTGTCCGGGTTGAGCGCCACGCCGACCTGGCTCACGCCCTCGTCGCGGAAGGCGGCGATCACCTCCCGCGCGGCGGAGATCGAGTCGACCACCTCGCGGTGGAAGGTCAGCACGTGGGCGCCGGCGCGCGCGAACTGGGGCGCGTAGCGGCGCGGCTCGGAGATCATCAGGTGCACGTCGAGCGGCCGCGTGGCCACCGCGTCGAGCGCCGCCACCACGGGCGGGCCGATGGTCAGGTTGGGCACGAAGTGACCGTCCATCACGTCGACGTGCAGCCAGTCCGCGCCGGCCGCCTCGATGCGCCGGGTCTCCTCCGCGAGGCGGGCGAAGTCGCAGGAGAGCAGCGAGGGCGCGATCAGGTTCGGGGGTCGAGCCATGGTCGAGCAGCATAGCCCCGCCGCGGGGGACGGGCTAGCGCCCCGGGCCTCTAGCGGCCGTGGACGGAGAGCGCCGCGATGCCCGGCAGCACCTTGCCCTCCAGGAGCTCCAGCGAAGCGCCGCCGCCGGTGGAGATGTGGTCGATGCGCTCGCTCAAGCCGAGCAGCCCCAGAGCGGCGACCGAATCGCCGCCGCCAACGACCGTGTAGCCGGGACACGCGGCAACGGCGCGGCCGACCGCTTCGGTGCCGGCCCGGAAGCGCTCCATCTCGAACACGCCCATCGGCCCGTTCCAGACGACGGTGCGCGCTCCGGCGATGCGCTCGGCGTAGCGCGCCCTCGTCCGCGGTCCGATGTCCAGGCCCATCCAGCCGGCGGGGATGTCGACCTCGCAGTCGCGCGCGTTCGCGTCGGCGGCGAACGCGTCGGCGATCACGTGGTCGGTGGGCAGCAGCAGGTCGACGCCGCGCTCGCGCGCCTTGGCGTCCGCCGCGCGCACGGTGTCCAGCAGTTCCCGCTCGACCAGCGAGTCGCCGATGCCGTGCCCCTGCGCGGCCAGGAACGTGTAGGCCATGCCGCCGCCGATCAGCAGCGCGTCGACCTTGTCGAGCAGGTTCTCGACCACGGTCAGCTTGTCGGAGACCTTGGCCCCGCCGAGGATCGCCACCAGCGGGCGCTCCGGATCGGTGAGCACGCGGCGGAACGCCTCGACCTCTTTCTGCAGCAGGCGTCCGGCGACCGACGGCAGCAGCCGGGCCACGCCGGCGACCGAGCACTGGTCGCGGTGCGAGGTCCCGAAGGCGTCGTTGACGAAGACGTCGCCGAGGCGCGCGTAGGCGGCGGCCAGCTCGGGGTCGCCCTTGGTCTCGCCGGGATTGAAGCGCACGTTCTCCAGCAACACCACCGTGCCCGGCTGCGCGGCGGCGACCGCGGCCTCGACCTCCGGTCCGCAGCTGGCGTCGAGCTTCTGCACCGGCACGCCGGCCAGCTCGCGCAGCCGCGCGGCGACCGGGTCCAGGCGGAACTCCGGCCGCACCTCGCCCTTCGGCCGCCCGAGGTGCGTGGCCAGCACCAGCACCGCGCCCTTGCCGAGGATCTCGGCGATCGTCGGCAGCGCCGCGCGGATGCGCGTGTCGTCGGTGATGCGGCCCGCGGCGTCGAGCGGGACGTTGAAGTCGACCCTCATCAGGACGCGCTTGCCCGCGAGGTCCACGGCGTCCAGGCCGGGAGTCTCCACCGCCATGGTCAACCCAGGCCGTGGGCGAGCTTCATCAGCTCGACGACGCGGTTCGAGTAGCCCCACTCGTTGTCGTACCAGGAGACGACCTTCACCATGCGCGTGCCCATGACCATCGTCGCCTGCGCGTCGAAGATCGAGCTCGCCTTCTGACCGACGATGTCCGAGGACACGATCGGGTCCTCGGTGTAGTCGAGGATGCCCTTCATCGCCCCGGCGGCCGCGTCGGCGAACACCTGGTTGACCTGCTCCTTGGTGACGTCCTTGCCGAGCATCGCCACCAGGTCGACGACCGACCCGTCCGGCACCGGCACGCGCATCGAGCAGCCGTCCAGCTTGCCCGCGAGCTCGGGCAGGATCTTGCCCACCGCGCGCGCGGCCCCGGTGGAGGTGGGGATGATGTTCGCCGCGGCGGTGCGCGCCCGGCGCAGGTCCTTGTGCGGCAGGTCCAGCGTGCGCTGGTCGTTGGTGTAGGCGTGCACCGTGGTCATCAGGCCCTGCTCGATGCCGAAGGCGTTGTGCAGCACCTTGGCCAGCGGCGCCAGGCAGTTGGTCGTGCAGGAGGCGTTGGAGATAATCCGGTCGGAGGCCTTCAGCGACTCCTGGTTGACCCCGAGCACGACCATGGCGTCGATCTCGTCCTTCGGCGGCACGGTGAGCAGCACCCTTTTGGCGCCCGCATCGAGGTGCTTCTGGCACGCCTCCCGGGTGGCGAAGATGCCGGTGGCCTCGACGACGAAGTCGATCTCGTTCTCGCCGTGGGGCAGCTTCGCGGGGTCCCGCTCGGCGGTGATCTTGACCAGCTTGCCGTTGACCTTCAGGCCGCCCTCGGTCACGGCGACGGTGCCCGGGAAGCGTCCGTGGACGGTGTCGTACTTGAGCAGGTGGGCCAGCGTCTCGGGCGAGGTGATGTCGTTGACCGCGACCACCTCGACGTCCGCGTGGGAGGCCTGGATGATGCGGAAGACGTTGCGGCCGATGCGGCCGAACCCGTTGATGGCGATGCGCATGCCCATGGTTTTCGAAGTCTCCTGAACCCGGCCCGCAAACGGGCCGGTATGCGATTTCCTAGGTAGGTCGGGGCGCCGACCGGACTTGCCGGAGGTCCCCTCGATTTCCGGCGAAAACGGGCGAAGAGGGTAGCCGGGACGGCCGATTCGATCAACGGACCAGCGTCCCCTTCCGCCCCTCTCGAGACCGTCGCAACGCGTCGCGCCCCGGGGGGGCTTGCCCTTCTCCCACGAGCCCGCCGCGCCGATGAGCACCCGACCCGAGAGCCATCCGGAGTCCTGGGCCGGACGCTGGAAGCCGCTGGCGCGCGCGGTCGGCCTCGACCCCCGGGCGCCGCTGGTGGTGGCCCTCTCCGGGGGCGCGGACTCCGTCTTCCTGATGCACCTGCTGGCCGCCGCCCGCGGGGCCGGCCACGGACCCCAGGCGCTCAGCGCGGTCCACGTCGACCACGGGCTGCGCGGCCTGGAGAGCGACCTGGACGCGATCTTCTGCGCGCGCCTGTGCCGGCGCCTGGGCGTGCCCTTCGTCTCTCGGCGGGTGGAGCTCGACCCCGAGGGTCCCTCCCTGGAGAACCGCGCCCGGGAGCTGCGCTACCGCGTGCTGGTCGAGGAGGCCCGCCGCAACCGCTGCTCGACCGTCGTCACCGGCCACCACGCCGACGACGGGCTGGAGACCCTGATGATGCGCTGGATCCGCGGCAGCCACCTGCCCGGGCTGGCCGGCCCGCGGGCGCAGCTGGAGCTGCGCTCCGGCGAGCGCCTCGTGCGCGTCTTCCGCCCGCTGTTGAGCATGCGCCGCTCCGAGGTCCGCCGGCTGCTCGCCGACCACGGCCTGGACTGGCGGGAGGACTCCTCCAACGCCAGCCCCCGCCACCTGCGCAACCGGGTGCGCAACGTGCTGCTGCCGGAGGTCTCCAAGCTCGCCGGCACCACCGGCATCGACAACCTGTTCCGCTTCGGGCGCGCGGTCGAGGAGCTGGAGGCCTCGCTCGCCGGGGCCACCGCCTACCTCGCCTGGTCGACGCCCCCCTGGGCCTGCGCCACCCGCGGCGCCGGGGCGGCCCAGCTCGGCGGCGTGCTGCAGCGGTCGCGACTGATGACGCTCGCCGCCGCCCTGCGCCGCCGGGCGCTCTGGCGGCTGCTGTTCGAGGGCACCGGCCTGGCGCCGCGGCACCGGCTGCTCGCGCGGATCCTCGACGACCTGTGCGCCGGCCGCTGCACGCGCCACACGCTCGCCGGCGGCTGGAGCCTGCAGCTGCGCTCCGCGGTCTTGGAGCTGCACCCTCCGCGCCGCATGGTGGCCGAGCCCCCCGAGCACGGCGACCCCCAGGCGCGGCTGCCCTTCCCCGACCCCGCGCCCGCGGGCGGCGGGACGCGCCGCCGCTTCCTCGCCTTCGACGCGCCCGCCGGCGCGCCGCTGACGCTGCCCGGGTCGGTCGTGCTCCAGGACGGCCGGCGCCTGCTGGCCGAGCTCGTCTCCGACGCGCTGCCCCGCGCGGTGCCGCGGGGGCGCTGCGAGGTGGAGCTCGACGCCGCGGGCCTGCCCGGCGCGTTGCTCGTGCGCTGGCCGCGGCCCGGCGACCGCTTCCACCCGCTCGGCGGTCCGGGCCGCCGCCCGCTCGCACGCTTCCTCGCCGACGCCGGCGTGCCCCGCGAGGAGCGCGACCGCGTGCCGCTGGTCTTCGCCGGCGACGAGCTCGTCTGGGCCGCCGGCTTGCGGCCCGCGGAGAGCCGCCGCGTGCTGCGCGGCACCCGCTCGCGCCTGCGGCTGTCGGTCGCCGGCGCCGCCGCCGAGGCGCCCGCCCCCCCGCATGAATCGGGGAGCCCCCTGGTCGCCGGAGCGGCGCCCGGCACCTCGGCTTTCCCGACCGCGTTCTGGGGCTCGTAGGCAGCGCCGCCGGGGCGCTCCGGGTGACTTCGCGGCGGGACGGCGGTAACCTCGTCGCCCCTCCGGAGCCGGCGTCCTGCGGCCGCGCGGGCGGCGCCCCGGCAGCCCGCGAACCCCAGCTCTTGTCCGCCCTGGCCACTCACCTGCAAGCCCTGCGCGCCCGCATCGAACGGGCCTGCGCGGCCTCGGGACGCGAGGCCGGGGACGTGCGCCTCGTCGGCGTCACCAAGACCGTCGCCCCGCCGGTGGCCGCCGAGCTGTTCGCCCTGGGCGTCGGCGACCTGGGCGAGTCGCGGGTGCAGGTGCTCGAGCGCAAGGTCGCCCACTTCGCCGCGCGCGACCTGCGGCCGACCTGGCACCTGATCGGACACCTGCAGCGCAACAAGGCGCGCCGCGCGGTGTTGCTGGCCGACCAGATCCACTCGGTGGACTCGCCGGCGTTGCTGGAGACCCTGGAGCGCGTGGCCGGTGAAGAGGGCCGCCGCCCGGGGATCTGGCTGGAGCTCAAGCTCGTCGACCGCGCGACCCGCGGCGGCCTCGAGCCCGAGCAGTTGCCCGCGGTCTTCTCCCGCGCCGCGTCCTGCGAGCACCTCGAGCTGCGCGGCCTGATGACCATGGCCGCGCCGCCGGAACCCGACGCGGCGGACGACGCCGACCCGCTGGTGCGGCAGGCGGCGGCTCTGGAGGTCTTCCGCGAGCTGCGTCGGCTCGCCGAGTCCCTGCCCGCCGCCGAGGCCGCCCGCTGCGCCGACGGCCGCGTCCGCCTGTCGATGGGCATGACCCAGGACCTCGAGGCGGCGATCCACGCCGGCAGCCACCTGGTGCGCGTCGGGTCCGCCCTGGTCGGGGGTGCCGCCGCCGAGGTCCCGCGGTGACCGCGGCGCCGACCCTGCGCATCGAGATCGTCGGGCGGGGCCGCGAGGGGGCGGACCTGCCGGCCGCGGGCGTGCTCCGCGTGGGCAGCGACCCGGAACGCTGCGACCTCGCGGTCCGCGGTCCGGGCGTCGCCGCCGTGCACTGCGTGATCGGACGCCTGAAGGGCGGGGGCTGGGGGATCAAGGACCTCGGCTCGCGGGGCGGGACGCGGCTCAACGGCGAGCGCTGCCAGGCGGCGCGGCTGGCGGCGGGCGACGAGCTGCTGCTGGGCACGACGCGCCTGCGCATCGTCGACCCCGCGGCTCCCCTCGCCCCGCCGCGGTCGGTCCTGCCGCGGGTGGCGGGCTACCGCATCGAGCGGCGCATCGGCCGCGGCGGCATGGGCGACGTCTACGCCGCGGTGCAGCAGAGCCTGCAGCGCCCCGTCGCGCTGAAGGTGGTGGCCGCCGACCTCGAGGCCGACCCGGAGTTCGTCCGGCGCTTCGTCGCCGAGGCGCGGGCCGCCGCCGCGCTCAGCCATCCCAACGTGGTCACCGTGTACGACGTCGGCGAGGATCGCGGCCAGCACTACCTGTCGATGGAGTACATGGCCGGCGGCAACCTGGAGATGCACTTCCTGCTCGAGGGGCCGCTGACCGTCGAGGAGGCGTTCGCGGTGCTGACCGACGCGGCCAAGGGGCTCGTCTTCGCCGAGTTGCGCGGCATCGTGCACCGCGACATCAAGCCCGCGAACCTGATGCGCGACGGGCTGGGCACGACGAAGATCGCCGACCTCGGCCTGGCCACCAAGATCGAGGCCCAGAGCGAGGAGGACGACGACCGCCGCATCTTCGGCACCCCGCACTTCATCTCCCCCGAGCAGGCGCGGGGCGAGCGCGTGGACTGTCGCTCGGACCTCTACTCCCTGGGCGCGACGGTCTACCGCCTGCTCTCCGGGCGCACGCCGTTCGAGGGCCGCACCACGCGCGACATCCTCCGCGGGCACTTCCTCGAGCGGCCGCGTCCGTTGGGCGAGTTGGTGCCCCACGTCCCGCCGGCGCTCGTCGCGATGGTGCACCGGCTGCTGGAGAAGGACCCCGCCGACCGCTACCCGTCGGCCAGCGCCCTGCTGCTGGACGTCGAGCGCCTGCGCGCCTCCCGGGGTCAGGCCCCCGCCGCGCCCGGTCCCGGCGCGCGGCCGCACGCCTCGTGGTGGCTTGCGGGGATCGCGGTGGCCGCGCTCGCGGCGGTGGTCCTGGTGATCGTCTCGGACGGCGACAGCCCGGTTCCGGATCGCGGCGGCGCGCCGGCGAACGCGACGCCCGGCGCTCGGGAGCCGAACGCCGCCGTCGACGGCGGCGGGCCCGGCCCCGCGGCGGTCGGCGGCGAACGACCGGACAGCGGCGCCGCCGCGGAGCACGCCGCCCCGCCGGAGGACGACGACAGCGCGCTCAAGGCGCTGGAAGCGCGCGCCACAGCGGCGCGTGCCGCGATCGCCGAGACGCTGACCCCGCTCGAGCGACGCGACGCGTTGATCGAACTGTCCCGCGAGTACGCCGGGACCACCGCCGCCGGGCGCTGGGCCGCGGAGCTCGAACGGTTGGCGGCCGAGGCCGCGCCCGACGACACCCGCCCGGACTCCCAGCGCGCCGCGCTCGACGCCCTGCGCGCCGCCGGCGCGCCCGGCGGAACGCCGCTGGCGCTCGACCGCGCTTTGTCGGCGATGCTCGCCGTCCCCACGCCGCCCGAGCTGGCCGCCGAGCCCTCGTTCCGCGCCCGCCGCGGCGCGATCTTCGCGGCGGTGCTCGACGCCGCCCTGGCCAACGGGCGCGAGCGCGCGGCGGCCGTCGACGCCGACGCGGAGGCCGGCCGCTTCGAGGCGGTCGCCGCCGAGCTCGAGGCGACCCTCGCCTCGCTGGCCGGTCCCGATCCCGTCCCCGTCGAGCTCGCCGGTCTGCCGCAGATCGAGCAGCTCGACGCCCTGCGCGCCGAACTCGCGGGACGCCTGACCCATCTCGACCGGGAGCGCGAGCGCTTCGCGCTGCGCCAGCGGCACCGGGACGCGCTCGCCGTGGCGGCCGGCCTCGGCGGACCCCAGGGGCTGGGGACGGAGCTGGAGGAACTCGACTTCGACGCCGCGCTGCAACGGCTCGACGCGCTCGCGACCGGCCTGGAGACCGAGTCGGCGCGGGAGATGGTCGCCCGCTGGCGCGCCGCGGCGGCCGCCGGACGCCGGGCCCGCGACACCGTGGTGCGGGAGTTCCAGGCCGGCGGCTGGCGGCGGCGGCAGCTCCCCGACCCGCGCTCGCCCGCGCGCACCTCCCACCGCGCCGTGGCCGTCGACGCGCGGGGCGTCGTGCTGGACGTGGCCGGCACCGAGGAGCGCGTCCCCTGGGCGAGCTTCGGCGCCAGTCCGGCCGCCCTGAACCACCTGTTCCACGAGCGCCTGGAGCGCGACTACACCGCGGCCGAGACGGCGGACGTCGCCGACCTGCTGCGGCTCGCCGCCGTGGTCCGCGCCGCGCGCGCGGCGGCGGGGTGCCTGGCGTCGCCGACCCTGGACGAGTCGGGGGTGGACGCGCTGCTCGAGGGCTTCGACGACGCCGTCGCCTGGGGCGAGCTCGCCGGCGCTCCCGAGCCGGCGCGGCGCGAGCGAGCCGCCGCCCAGGCCTTCGCCGACGCCCTCCGCGGCGCCGAGGCCGGCACCTGGTCGCGCGCGGTCGCCCACCTCGAACGACTGTTCGAGGAGTTCGGCGACACGCTGTTCGTGCGGCTGCTCGCCGACGGCAGCGCCTGGAAGCCCGCCCCCGCGGGCGAGTGATCGCCGGCGCGCGCCGCTTGCCCGCGCGTGCGCCTTGGGGTATCCCCTCTGCCATGGAGGCCTCCCCCTTCGACGCGCCGATCTTCGAGGCGGCCGCCCAACTCGCGGACCGCGGCGTGCTGCAACCGACCGCGCTGTTCCTGCTGGGCACGGGCCTGGGCGTGCTGCCCGGTCGGCTCGAGCAGAGCGGCCGCCTGCCGCTGGGCGCTGTGGAGGGCGTGCCCGAGGCCTGGCGGGAGACCGTGCTGCACCACGGGACGTTCAACGGCCTGGCCGTCTGGATGCTCGAGGACGCGCCCGGCGATCGCGCTCCCGGGCAGCCGCCTTGGTTGGGCGGGTTCCCGATCTGGCTCGCCGCCGCCGCGGGCGCCTCGACGTTGATCCACACCTCCGCGGGCAACGCGCTGCCCCGCAGCGCCGGGAGCCTGCCGGTCGGCACGCTGGCGCTGGTCCGCGACCACGTCAACCTCAGCGGCGAGTCGCCGCTGGCCGGCGTCGGCGAGAGCCGCCTCGGTCCGCTGTTCCCCGACCAGACGCGGCTGCACGACCGCGCGCTGCGCGCCCGCGCGCTGGTCACCTCGGAACGGCTCGGCCTCGCGGCCGTGGAGGCCGTCGTCGCCTGCGTCCAGGGACCGTCGCTGGAGACGCCCGCCGAGCGGCGCTGGTTCGCGGCGGCGGGGGCCGACGTGTCCGTGCAACGCCTGGCCACGCCGTTGATCGGCGCCGCGCACGCCGGCCTGGGGACCCTGGCCGTGGTGCTGGTCTCCAACGATTCCGACGGGCCGATCGACATCGCCGAGGTGGTCGCGGTCGCCGGCCGGATGGCGCCCTCGCTCGACGATCTGCTGTGGGAGCTCGCCGCCGACGTGCAGCGCCAGAGCCAGGACGACCTCGAAACGGGCGGGGCGTGAGCGCACCGGCGATCGCGGTGCTGGCCTCCGGCGGCGGCCGGTCGATGCAGAACCTCGCCGAGCAGATCGCCGCGGGGAACCTCGACGCGCGCATCGCGGTGGTGCTCTCGAACGATCCGCGCGCCGGGGTGCTCGATCGCGCGCGCGCGCTCGGGCTGGAGACCGTCGTCGTGCCCCACCGCGATTTCGCCGACGCGGGGTCCTTCTCGCGCACCGTGTTCGCCGAGCTCGATCGCCGCGGTTGCGAGCTGGCGGTGCTCGCCGGTTTCCTGCGCCTGCTCGTACTGCCCGACGCGTGGGTCGGGCGGGTGCTGAACATCCACCCCGCGCTGCTGCCGGCCTTCGGCGGCAAGGGCTACTACGGCGACCGCGTGCACCGCGCGGTGCTCGAGGCCGGCGTGCCCGAGAGCGGCTGCACGGTGCACTACGTGACCAACGAGTACGACGCCGGCCCGATCGTGCTGCAGCGGCGCGTGGCGGTGCAGCACGACGACACGGCGGAGGCGCTCGCGGCGCGCGTCTTCGCCGAGGAACGGCGGGCGCTGCCCGAAGCCTGCCGGCTGCACCTGAGCGGTGCGGTGCGGCTGGAGGGTGACCGTGTCGTGCGCCGCGCGGTGAATCCCGGCTAGCCGGCGCCGAGGCGCGCCGCGGTCCGCCGCCGGCGGCGGTCGATCGCCGCGACGAGGCGCGGGTCGAACACGCGCGCCAGGTCGAGGGCGCGATCCAGGAGCGGCAGCGCGACGTCGTCGGAGTCGGCGAGCTTGGCGGCGGCGAACAGCGCGACCGGCGCGTGGCCGTCGCGCTCGGCGCCCAGCTTCGCGAAGGCCGCGAAGGCCTCCTCGGCTCGACCGAGCCGGCGCAGGCACTCCGCCTCCAGCAGCGCCGCCTCGCGCCGCCGACCGCCGGCCGCGATCCGCTCGAGGGCCCGGCGCGACCAGGCCAGGCCCTCGGCGAAGCGGCGGCGCTTGACGAACAGCTGCGCCAGGGCGGCCGCGCGCTCCGCGCGCAGGTCGGCGGCGGCCTCGAGCGGCGCGCCGTCGGCCCGGCGCTCGGCGAGCGTGCGACCGAGGTGCGCGTAGAGCGCGACCAGGCTGAGCACGTCGTCGAGGTTGTGGCGGAACACGTCCTCCAAGAGGTGCGGACGGCCGCACAGGAAGTCGAACCACGCCGCGGGCGCGAACGAGCCCGGCAGGTCGTCCGCGCGCCCGACGCCGCACAGCGAGCGCTCCATCGTCTGCAGCCGGCCGTCGGCGAGCGCGCCGGCGTAGAGCCGGCGCAACGGATGATAGAGGTCGAGGTGCGGGCGGTCGGTGAAGGGAGGGGGCACGCGGTGCATGCGCATCTTGTCCTCCAACCGATGGCGGTCGAACGACTTGCCGAAGAAGGAGACCACGCCCGACGCCGCGGCTACGCGCCGGGCGCACTCCGCGAGCAGGGCCGGCTCCTCGTCCGGCTCGCGCAGGAAGCCCTGCCACAGCTCGAACTGCGCGCCGTCGAAGCGACCGAGACCGATCATGAACGGCGTCGTGCCCGCGCCTCCGGAGAGGCCGGTCGTCTCGATGTCCAGGTACACCGCGGTGCGCGGATCGAGCGCGTCGAGCGCCGCGTCGCCGGTGAGCAGGCGGAAGACGTCGCGCTCGGCGTGATCGACCTCCGCCAGCCGGAAGCACCCGTGGTCGGACGCCGGTCCGAAGCAGGTCACCCGCGCGGCGAAGGCGCCCCGCGGGCCCTGGTGCTCGGCGAGGTCCCGCGGCTCGCCGGAGCTGCGCTCCGGGCCGGCGGGAACCGCAGCAGCGGCGCGGCGCGAGCCGAGGCGCGCGCGCAGCCAGGCGGGCAGGGCCGGGGGTGTCGATTCGCCGGCCGATTCGCCGGCCGCGGTATCGGACGCGGCGGCGGGGGCGCGGCGCAGCCGCCGCAGGCGACCGCGGAAGTCCTCGGAGCCCGGACCGGGAGCGCCGCCGGCCGCCATCAGGGACCCGCTACGGGAGGCTCGGCGACCAGCAGCGCCGGATCGCCCGGCAGCGGAGCCGCGCCCGCGGCCAGGTGGCGCAGCAAGCGCTCGGCGGTCGGCTTGCCGCGCGGGCCGGACTCGTGCGCCGGACCGACGCATGCCGGGCAGCCGCCCGCGCACTCGCAGCCGGCGACCACCTCCAGCGCGGCCTGCAGCACCTCGCGGTGCGCGTCGAACAACAGCTCGCCCAGGCCCACGCCGCCCTGCACGCGGTCGTACAGGAAGATCGCCGGGCGCAGGAAGTGGGGTGCGCGCACCTCGGTCGACAACCCCAGGTCCGAGGGCTGGCAGCGCAGGAACAGCGGCGCCACGCGGCGCACGAGGCGGCCGACACCGCGCCAGGCGGAACCGCGGTCGCTGCCGGTGAGCTCGAGCGCCGCGGCCGCGGCCTCGGACAGGGTGAGCACGAAGGCCTGCGTGTCCAGCTCCTCGGGGGGCAGGTGGACGTCCTCGGCGCCGACGTTCTCGCGCGTGTAGAAGCGGATCTTCTTGTACTGCGTGGCGACGGTGGTGACGTGCACCTCGCCCGACCAGACCGAGTAGTCCTCCTGGTGCGCCTGCTCCGCGTCGTCCCGCTCGCGAGTCGCGCGACGCTCGAGCCGCAGCACGCGCAGGTCGACGTCGGTCTCGGCCTCGGTGAAGTAGTCGCTGTCGACCCGGCGCACGTAGGCCCGGCGGTTCTCGTAGTCGAAGCGCTCGACGATCCAGGTCTCGCCCTCGACCTGGTAGATCGCGCCCTCGTGCACGGTGGTGATCGAGGCCTCGCGGTCGATCTCGCCGATCGCGCGCTTGGTCTCCGCGTCGAGCACCAGCACGTTGTCGGGATCGTTGCCGCCCAGGGAGACGTCCTGCGCGGGGTAGGCATCGGCCATCCAGTGCCAGGTGTCGCCCCGCGCGAGCAGCAGGCCGGATTCCTCGGCGAGGTAGTCGAGGACTTCCGGCACGCAGGGCGCGGCGGCGAAGCTGCCCGGGTGGTCGCCCGGGTCGCCGCCGGGACGGCCGTCGGGCGCGGGGACCTCCAGCTCGCCGCGCCGGAAGGGCAGCTCGAAGGCGGCGCACTTCACCTGCTCGGAGAGGATCACCAGGTTGTCGGGATCCAGGCCGAGCCGCTCCCGCGCGGCGCCGAACAGGTACTCGGGGTGTTGGGCCAGGTATTGGTCGACGGGCTCCGAGCGCGCGATCAGCACGACCAGGCTGGAGCCGCCGCGGCGGCCGACGCGCCCGGCGCGCTGCCAGAAGGACGCCTGCGAGCCCGGGTAGCCGACCAGCACCGCCACGTCGAGCCGCCCGATGTCGATGCCCAGCTCCAGCGCGTTGGTGGTCACCACGACCTTCACCTCCCCGCTGCGCAGCCCGCTCTCGATCTCCCGGCGCAACAGCGGCAGGTAGCCGCCGCGGTAGCCGCGCACCTCCTCCGGCCGCAGGCCCAGGTCGCGGGCCTCCTCCTTCAGGTAGCGGGTCAGCACCTCGACGCCGGTGCGCCGGTTGCAGAAGAAGATCGTCTGGTGGTCGGGACCGCAGACGCGGTGCGCGAGGCGTCGAGCCTCCTCCAGCGCGTTGGCCCGCAGGCCGGCCACGGTGTCGAGCATCGGCGGGTTGTAGACGCCGAAGATGCGCTCGCCCGCGGGGGAGCCGTCCTCCCCCACCACCGCCACCTCGCGGCCGATCAGCCGCGCGCCGTGCGCCGCGGGATCGCGCACCGTCGCCGAGCTCAGCAGGAATTGCGGGCGGCTGCCGTAGTGGGCGGCGATGCGCAGCAGGCGGCGCAGCACGTTGGCGACGCTGCTGCCGAAGACGCCGGACAGCGTGTGCACCTCGTCGATGACGATCGTCTCCAGCGAGGCGAACAGCTCGGACCACTTGGCGTGGTTGGGCAGGATGCCCGCGTGCAGCATCCACGGGTTCGTCAACAGCACGTGACCGCGATCGCGCAGCGTGCGGCGCACCGAGCTCGGCGTGTCGCCGTCGTAGGTGAAGCTGTGCCAGGGTTCACCGAGCTCCTCGATCAACGCGTTCAGGCCGGCCGACTGGTCCTGGCTGAGCGCCTTGGTCGGGAACAGGAAGATCGAGCGCGACTCACCGCCGGTCTCCAGCAGTCGCTGGAGCACCGGCGCGGTGTAGCACAGCGTCTTGCCCGACGCGGTGGGCGTGGCCACCAGCACGTCGCGGCCCGCGAGCGCGTGTTCGAGCGCCCGGGCCTGGTGGGTGTAGAGCGCGGTGTGCCCGCGCGCCTCGAGCAAGGCGCGCAGCCGCGGGTCCAACCGCTGGGGCAGGGGCTCGCTCTGCGCCGCGCGGGCGGGCACGCGGTGCCAGTGCAGGAAGCGCGGCCCCAGCTCGGGATCGCAGCGCAGCGCCTCGGCGATGGCCTCGACGCTGCGCCCCCGCCGGGCGCGCCGCCGACCCCGCACGCTCGCGCCGCCCGCCCCGTCCGTCGCTTCGGAGATCGTTTCCATGGCCCGCCGTTCGCCTCCTGTTAGGGTCGCCCCACGGTAGCGTCGGGCCCCCGCCGCGCAAGCTCTCCCCCCGGCGACCGGCTCCGCTCACTGCGCCTGGAGCAGCGCCGACAGGTCCTGCCACAGCTGGGGATCCACTTCTGCGGCCGTCCCCGCGGAGCGGAACACCCCGCGGCCGTCCGCGGCGACGTCGAGCGTGTAGGCCAGCTCCGCGCCGCTGCGGCGCAGGACCCGCACCTCGATCGGGGCGTTCGCGTCGGGCAGCTCCTCGGGTTGGAGGTAGCGCTCGGCGCGCTGGGCGAGCAGCCGGTCGACCAGCGGCACGAAGGACAGCGCCTCGACGTCGGTGCCCTGCCGCGACCAGCGACCCTTGCCGTTGCGCACGTAGGTTCGCGATCCGGCGGCGGCCGACAGCTCGATGCGCGCGACGTCCAGCTCGTCCACGTCGGCGACGGACATGCTGCGCAGGGTGTCGGGGTCGGTCTGCACCAACTCCGCCAGGTGCTCGCTGACCAGCGTCGTCAGGCCGTCGCCCGCGCGCCGGAAGAGCGCCCCCACCCCGCCGTCGGACGTCGTGTACGCCGGCCCCACCGAGCCGCCGACGGGCGGGCCGTCGGCCTCCACCCAGACGCCCTGGCGCGGCCCCTCGGGGAACTCGACGTCCGGCAGCAGGGCCAGCACGCGCTCGCGCTCCAGCTCGCCGAGGAAGTCCTCCACCCGGTCGACGTCGGCGGGCACCTGGTGCAGGACGGCGCCCGCCGCGGTCTCTCCGGACACCGCCCATCCGTGGGCCGTGCGCTCGAGCAAGACCTCGCGGCCTGCCGCCGCGAAACGCACGGTCGCCACGCGATCGCGCACCACGCGCACGACGTCCCTGGCGACGAGTGCGTCGAGCGGCGTGATCAGCAGCAGCCCCGCCTCCGGGGAGATGCGGTAGATGTGCGCATCGCCGTCGACCACGCAGTACCAGTCGTTGCCGCTCGTGGTGGGAGCCAGGTGCATGCCCGGCGTGCGGCCGTCGGCGGTGGCGAACCACAGGTTCAGCGGCGCCGGGTCGAGGCCGTAGTCCGCCAGGTCCCCCGGGGTGTCGTCGGCGAAGCTGGTCGTGCGCAGGAACACCGCGCTGGAGATCAGCATGCCGATCGCGCCGGGGTCGAGCCGTGCGTTCCACGGCGCGGTAGCGCGCCAGCCGCCGTCGTCGACGACGTCGAGGGTCAGGTCCTGGGGCTCTTCGCGCTCGAGGGCCACTCGTCCGCGGCGGTGGAACTCGGTCACGGCGTAGGGCGAGATCCCGGTGAACAGCGAGCGGCTGCGCCAGTCGGCCAGGTCGCGCTCCAGCGTGGAGTCCAGGCTGCGCAAGGTGCGCACCACGACGCCGTTCACGCGCACGAAACCGTGCTGGCCGTCGAGGTCGGTCGCGCCGAACTCCAGGCGATCGCGGGTGCGGCCGTCGGCGGTCTGCTGCTCCAGTTCGAGCACCGCGCGCGGCGGCGACAGGGAGAGCGCCTGCAGGTCCGGGTCCGCCACCGGATAGGCGGACTGGGTGGAGACCAGGTCGAGGAGCTGGGTGACGATCGCCTGATCGGCGGGATAGGCGATCGGATCCACGATCTGCCAGGTGCCGTCCTCGTCGCGCTCCATCGCGAGCTGCACGCTGCGCTCGAGGTTGTCGACGCGCAGGCGCACCACCCGGCTCTTCTCCACTCCGGGGACGAGCGCCCGCTCGCCGGTGATCGTCGCCGCTTGTTCGCGTCCGATCTGCCACCAGATGCCGGCGGCCAGGCCGCCGACCACGAGCAGCAGGAGCAGTGCGGTCCGGGTGTGCATCTACTTCCTCCTCCGCCACCAAACGACGAACCCCAGGAGCGCGCACAGCCCCGGAAGTCCGAATCCGGCGACGTCGTGCGCCCGCTCCAGCGCGTTGGTGTTGTCCACTTCGAGCCGCCGGCGGATGTGCGGGCGGGGCCGGATCACCAAGCGGCTGTCCCGCGAGGCGAGCCAGTTGAACGCGTTGAGCACGAAGTCCCGGTCGACCTCGAACTGACCGTTGCCCAGGGCGTCGGGACAGCCGAGCGCCACCATGCGCGTGGAGCGACCCTCGCCGGAATCGTCGCCCTGCGGCTCGGGTGCGGGGAACGCCAGGCTGAGCGCGAGCAGGAAGCTGCCCTGTTCCTCGAGCCGTTGGTTCCAGGTCCAGTCCTGGCGCCCCTGTCCGTCGGGCAGGTCCCGCCAGGCCGAGGGCCCCGACCGCAGCAGGTCGAGGGGCACGCCGTTCTCCGGCGTCTCGCCGCGAGTGAAGCAGCGCGACTGCGGCAGCAGCAGCCGGGTGCCCGCGCGACGCAGCGCGTCGGTCAGCGGATGCCGCGCCCCCATGCCCTCGGGCCCGATGCGCAGGATCGCGCACTCCAGGCTGCCGTCGACGAGCTGCCCGAAGCTGTTGCGGATCGGCGCGGCGATGAAACCGGCCTGTCCGAGGATCCCGTACTCGGCCAGGAACGCGCGCATGCTGCCCTCGCCGTCGAAGACGCGCTTGGTCAGGCTGGTGGTGATCAGCAGCCGGCCGCCGCGCGCGGCGTAGCGGTGCATGGCCTCCAGCTCGGCGGCTTCGAAGGCCTGGCCGGCGTCGACCACGGCGAGCACGTCGCAGTCGTCCGGCACGGCGGGGGCGTCGGTCGAGTCCCACTCGCCGACGTCGAAGCCGTCGGCGATCAGCGCGGAGTAGAGCGTGCCCAGCTGGCGCGGTTCGGTGTCGTAGAGCTTGCGCTCGCCGTGACCGGTGCTGAACAGGATCTTCGGCGCCTCCCGCTGGGAGATCGACAGCAGCGCCTCGCCCAGCGCCTGATCGCCCTTGAATGCCTCCATCGAGGGCGGGATCCGCAGCTGCACGTTGCCGGAGTCGATCTGCGCGATGTCTCGGAACAGGCGCAGCACGCGGCGGCGCTCCCCGGCGTGCACGACGACGACGTTGACCTCCCGCAGACCGAGCTCCTGCATCGCCGCGCTGGCCTTGGCCAGGTCGCGCAGGTCGTGGTCGATCACCTTCAGCTTGCTCGGCTTCGCGTTGCGCGCCACCGTCAGGAGCTCGCGCATCCGCTGCTGGGCCTCGAATCCCGCCTGGGTGAGCGGCTCCTCCAGCGGCTGGAAGAACACCTCGATCGTCGCCTTCTCCGGCAGGCTGTCGATCAATCCCGCGAGCACCGGGTCCAGGGTGTTCTGCCCGGCCTCGGTGAAGTCGAAGCGACGCCAAAGGCCGGGGCGCCCGGAGAGCCAGGTCAGCATGCCCGCGGCCAGCGCGGCGAGCAGCACCACGAACGCGACCTGCAGGAAGATCGCGAAGCGCGTCCAGGGCCCCGTGTGCTGATGCTCCCGCGCCTTCAACCCCGCCACCTCCGCGCCTCGAGCAGGCGGATCGCGATGAACACGAAGAAGGCGATCCAGACGACGAAGAACACGATCGACCGGGTGTCGATCACGCCGAGCATGAACGAGGCCTGGTAGCGCGAGATCACGTCCACCTTGACGATCGCCTGTCGCAGCCAGTGGTCGGGGCCGAACCCGGTGGCCACCCCGGCGAAGGGCAGCAGCACCACGGCGATGTTCGCGATCAGCGCGATGAACGCCGCCAGCAGGGGCGTGCCCGTACCGGCGCTGGCCACCAGGCCGATCGCGCAGAACAGACCGGAGACCAGCACCGATCCGATCACCCCCGTCCACACCGACCCCCAGTCCGCGCCGCCGGCGGGCACCGTGCCGAGCCAATCGACGGTCCCGGCGTACACCAGGGTCGAGGACCACAGCAGCGCCATCAGCGTGGTCGCCGCGCCGAGCTTGCCGAGGATCACCGCCGTGTCGCTGACCGGGGCGGTGAGCAGGAACTCGAGCACGCCGCTGCGCGCCTCCTCGCTGATCATGCGCATCGTCAACAGCGGCGGCAGCACGACCATGAAGGCCCAGTACATGCGCCCCCCGCCGAGCGAGAACAGCAGCGACTCGTTCACGTCGCCCTGCGTCAGTCCCAGGTAGAGCACGCTGAAGTGGAAGCCGTTGACGTACAGCGCGAGGCACAGCACCACCCAGGCCAGCGGACCGAGGAACAGACCGGCGAGCTCGCGGCGGTAGATCGTCCAGGCGCCTCTCACCGGGCCCCGTCCCCGCCCGCCTCGGGCTCGTCCCCGGAGGATTTCGGCCGGGGGTTCTCGCCGGCGCCGGCCGGCGGCGTCGGCGGCGGGCCGTCGACGGCCTTGGGCGCCCCGAGGTCGCGGGTCGCGCCCTGGTCGAACGGGTTGAGGTTGTAGACGACCTTGCCCGCCGGCGGCGGGGTGCCCGCGGGCGGCGTCGACAGCTCTCCCAGGACCTGCAGCGGCACGCTGGCGGACGGCGCCGCCGGGGTCGCCGGGGCCGCCGCAACAGAGGGACCGCCCGCGCCCGCAACGCCGCGGTCGGCGGGATCCTCGATACCGAGACCGAGGGCCACCCGCGCGAACATCTCCTCCAGCGTCGGACGCTGCCAGGAGAGCTCGCGCAACGCCCAGCCCTTCTGCGCGGCGAGCGCGCCGACGTCCTCGCGCAGGTCCTCGTCGCAGCGCAGCGAGAACTGGTGGTGGATGCCCAGCCGGCCGTGGTCCTCGACGCCGGCGACGCCGGGGATCGCGCCGAGCATGCGCACCGCCTCGGCGGCGTCGCCGACCATCGCCTCCAGGCGTACGAAGCTGGCCCGACCGAACTGGCGCAGCAGCTCCTCGCGCGTCCCGTCGGCCGCCATGCGCCCTTCGTTCAGGATGATCACGCGCGGGCACACGGCGTCGATCTCCGGGAGAATGTGCGACGAGATCAGCACGGTGTGGCGCCGGCCGAGCTCGGCGAGCAGGCCGCGCATCTCGATGCGCTGCAGCGGGTCGAGGCCGCTGGTCGGCTCGTCGAGGATCAGCACCTCGGGCTCCGGCAACAGCGCCACGGCGATGCCGACGCGCTGGCGCTGGCCGCGCGACAGACGCCCTACCAGCGCCCGCGAGCGATCGCGGATGCCGACGCGTTCGAGCACCTCGGGGATGCGCCGGCGCCGCAGCGCGCGGGGCATGCCGCGCAGGCGCGCCTGGAACTCGAGCATCTCCGACACGCGGTGCTCGCGGTACAGCGGCACGGCCTCGGCGAGGTAGCCGATCTTCTCGCGCACCTTCATCGAGTCGCGCAACACGTCGAGACCGGCGATGCGCACGCTGCCGGAGCTGACCGGCAGGAAGCCGGCGAGGATCCGCATGGTCGTCGTCTTGCCGGCCCCGTTGGGTCCGAGGAAACCGACGACTTCCCCCTCGTCGAGGTGGAAGGTCAGGTCGGAGACCGCCACGACGGGCCCGAAGCGGCGGG
>Ga0102952_1000216_pt1 | contig 26112 bp, 23 predicted proteins | sample SalPon2A_C_D1_MG_FD_78506 | JGI IMG/M metagenome (GOLD analysis project Ga0102952, IMG submission 78506) | Soil microbial communities from South San Francisco under conditions of wetland restoration - Salt Pond MetaG R2A_C_D1_MG | ecosystem: Environmental > Terrestrial > Soil > Wetlands | place... | reverse complement strand
GGACCACAGGGACCGAAAGGCGATACAGGAGACACCGGGCTGCAGGGACCAAAAGGTGACAAAGGAGATACAGGTGACACTGGGCCACAGGGACCGCAAGGACCACAGGGGCCACAAGGACCAAAAGGTGACAAAGGAGATACCGGAGATACCGGGCCGCAAGGACCTTCCGGGGCCGATGGCGCTGATGGAGCGATTGGACCACAGGGACCCGCAGGACCGGCAGGACCAGCGGGAGCAGATGGCGCGGCAGGCCCGAAAGGAGACAAAGGGGATCCTGGTGATCCGGCTACCAACATCACTACCAATCTTGTGCAAGATACCGGCACAGGTGTTATTTCGTATACGAATGAAATAAGCGCTGTACAAACTGCAAATACGGTTGCCGCTGAAACGACCAATGAAATTACGGCAGGTGCCAATGGAGGTGCGTATTATGCCAGCCCGATAAAGGCATTTGGCAAAATCAGCAGCACGGGCACCGTCCTTAAAGGAACCACAGGGGTAACGATTACGCGCCTGAGTGTAGGCAGATATCGCGTAAACCTCCCGTCCGGAATGGTATCGGATGCCAATTACATCATACAGCTTTCCCAGCCGGGACGCGGTGGGGCTGGTAATGACGACCCCGGGATTTCTTATGAAAACCAAACCATCAATGATTTTGAAGTAATTATCGGCGATAATGACAATGGGGCCACCAACCGGGCACGTTATGATTCAGAATTTATGTTCACAATCTTAGATCTATAATAGGAATGATACGATTCAAATTAATATACATTGCCTTACTTGCCTGCCTGGGGCTAAGTGCCCAGATCGATCCCAATCTTATTTTAGGGTTAACCCAGGCAACAACTTCCGAAATGAATAGTATCGTCGGCGCCTATGAAGGTTCGTTACTTTATAATACCGATGATAAGAATATGTATGTCTACAATGGCACTGCCTGGGTAAAGTCCAGTAATGACAATTGGCTGCTGACGGGGAATTCGGCTACGACCGGAACCAATTTTCTTGGCACGACGAATGATGTTGCCATGGACATCCGGTCTAACAATATCAGTACCCTTCAGTTCGGAAGAAGGCAAACCCTCGGCCTGGTTCAGGGATACCCGGACTATACGGATGGCGATCAATATATTACCTACCTGAAGGGCAATAATGGGGTTTCTACCCTGCAATTTCAGGCAGACGCCGCAAGTTTTTACAAACCGATGTTCTTCACCAATTCAGATGGTAATTTCAGACTTAAGGGAAGTGCCGCGGGAACTGATTTATTTGAAATAGGATCAACCGGTACGGCAAACAATGGCGTGGTTGAATTTATTATCGGGGATGATGGTGCAGAACCCTTTATTTTCAAAAGATATGATTATCGGGATCAATTGTTAAAGGAACTTATGCGAATACAGGGCAGTTCTGATGCACAGAATGCTAAACCGCGGGTGGGGATTGCGACGAATGCCCTGGCTAATTCTACCTTGCAAGTAAATGGATCTTTGTCGGCCGCGACGATCACACCAAATAGCAATATTACGCTGGATGAGAGCCACTATTCCGTTATAATCAATTCGAATATAAGCGTCACCCTTCCGGCTGCCAATACGGCATCAGGCAGGATATATGTCATTAAAAACACTACCAATACGGCCAGGACGATAAGTACCTATGTCGATAATACAGGCAGCAATTCAAACCAAATCAGCGCACAGAATACGCTTTGGCTGCAAAGCGATGGCAGTAGCTGGAATTCAATTTCATCTTCGGCTTCACAAACTGCCACCGTAGTGTCTGCCGATGCCAATAACAGTATAACGGCCGGGACCGATGGCGGCGCCTATTTAAAAATAAATTACGGCGGCAGATGGACCAATACGAATACCAGCACAGACCTGAACAACGATAACACTACGGCTCCCATTTTTGGCAATGAGGATTACAAGGATGATGGGAATAACCTCTACGAGGTGAGCGGAAGTACCAGCCTGACCGTAAAGGAAAGTGGCCGGTACGACATCCGGGCCAACCTCTCTTTGGAAGGACATTCAGACACCGGCAATTCGGAGCAGCGTACCAACGTAAACGCCAGAATTGTTGTCAATGGTACACCCGTTGGTGCAATCGGTTCCTCTGCTTACATCCGTTTTGCAAGCGGGCATGAGCAGGCCAGCCTTCATTTGAGTGAGATCCTGGAAATCAATGCAAATGACGTAATAACCATTGTAACCTACCGGGAAGCGAACAGCGGCCGGGTAACCTTCAGCAATTCGGGTGAATCGAGTTTCATTATCAACAAATTACGATAGGTATGAAATGGCTTTTGTCATCACTGTTTATATTCTTGATGCCTGCCGTACATGCTCAGGAGGCAGTTCACCTCTTTGGTGGGGTGCAGCTGCACGACTATGCCTCCGTGGGCTTCCATACCAACCTGATCAATGACGGACCTTTCGACCAAAACCTGGGGATGGTCGGCTTCTATAGTGATACGGGCCAGATCACGGTCTCAGGGGCATATCCCTCCTCTTTTTACGATATCGAGGTGGCCGTAGAAAACGGACTGGTCCTGGATACCTCCATCGAGGTGAACAATAATGCCAACCTGATCACGGGAGACATCCTGACCCCCAGGAACGGCACGGGCATTTATTCCAATTTCCTCGACTATTCCTTTTATACGGGCGAAAGCAGCGTTTCAAAAATAAACGGTTACGCGGCCCTGACGAATAAGGAGACCTTTATGTTCCCGGTGGGTGACGCCGAGAGGCTGCGGCCCCTGACCATTACCTCCATGGCAATCAATCCCATTGCCAAATGTGCCTACTTCTTCGAAGATCCGAACAACTCTAAAAGCCTGGATGCCTCCTTCAATACTTCTAAAAAGGCGACCCAGTACCTGTCTATTAGCGATAAGGAATTTTGGCGCCTGGAAGGCGATGTCCCCTCCAAAGTAACCCTAACCTGGGACGAACTGAGCAATATTGCCGGGGTGGCCGAATACATCAGCGACCTGAATGTCATGGGCTGGAGCAAATCACAAAACCAATGGGTAAACCTGAGCAATACAGGGGTAACAGGCGGACGGGCCTATGGCTCTATCACTTCTGATACCTTCGTTCCCAACGATTATGAGATCCTTACCATAGGAGGGAATGATGACGCCCTGCAAAATTTTGAGACCCTCGACCTGGACAATTATTACCTTACCCCTAATGGCGACGGGCAGAACGACGTACTGAAGCTGACGGGGATCGAGAAATCACCCCATAACTCCCTGCAGATCTTTAACCGCTACGGGGTCCTGGTATATAAAAAAGACAACTATCAGAATGACTTTGACGGGCGATCCAATATGAACCTCGTCGTTGAGCGCAATGCAGGCCTGGAGAATGGGGTCTATTTCTATATCATTACCCTGTACGACATGAATCAAAAGCATCAGGGTTACATGTATATTTCCAATTAAGCCTCATTCTGCAGAGCTGACAAAATCATTTGGGCTCTCCTGCTTTGCCGTAAAACCAAAAAAAGGATATCTTCGTGACGTCCCCCAATAAATTAAGGGGCAGACCATAAAAGGCCCGAGTTTCCCCATGGAAAGAAGATCCTTTATTCAAAAAGCCGGTATTTCGACCCTGATGCTGGGATTCCTGCCCGGTTTCCAGGATATTCAGGATCCTGAATTCACGGTAGATGAGTTGATGGGGAAAGCCGATATCCCCCTGTATGGAGAAAATATCAATCTGCGAAAGGATGCGCAAGACGCCTTTGTGTCGATGAAAAAAGCCGCTTACCAGGATGGGATCGACCTAAAAATTGTTTCCAGCTACCGGAGCTTTGAAAGACAGCGGGGGATTTTTGAACGGAAATACCTCGCCTACACGGAAGATGAGGGCATGGAGCCCCTGGCAGCCATAGACAAGATTATTGAGTATTCTACTATTCCGGGTACCAGCAGGCATCATTGGGGGACCGATATGGATATTACCGACGGCTATGTGCAAACCAGCGGCGACGTGTTGGTGGCCGAAAAATTTCAGAGTGGCGGGCCGTTCGAACGGCTGAAGCAGTGGATGGATGAACATGCCCGGACATTCGATTTTCACCTGGTTTATACAGACAACCCCAAAAGACGCGGTTTCAAATACGAGCCCTGGCACTACAGTTATGCCCCGCTTTCTATCCCCATGCTCACCAGTTTCCGAAAAAAGAACATCCTCCTCCTGCTTGAGAAAGAGGACTTCCTGGGAAGTGATCAGTTCACGACCGGCTTCATCAAAAATTATATCCAGAACAATATCCTCGACATTAACCCGGAGCTGCTGTAGCAATTCCACGCCTGCGGCGTTCTGCTGACACGAAGGTTTTTTGAACCTGGCAGGGGGATCAAATCTTTACTGCCTCCTTTCCGCTATTCCTGAAACTGCATGGTCAGGAAATCGGTAACAGCCCGGGGCGCCTGGCGTCACATTCAAATAACCCATTAGAAATTAGGTAATTCCCTTTCTTTTCGTATCTTTACACCTCTTCCAAATCTTTTTTTTACCCCTGATTTAACCCTTATAGCTTTCATTTATAACTTTTAAATAGAACTATATGGGAACACTTCTACACTTCAAGAATATCTACATGCAGGCATTTGAGAATTGCAAACCCGAATTTTTGGTTTTGCTATTAAAAATTTATTCTTTTTTCTGTGCCATTCTCCTATCCATGGTTATCTACGCCTTCTTTTACCGGGCGTTTACCGGGTTCGAGTTTTAGTTAGATAAGGAAAGCGGCTCCTCTACGAGAACATAGTATATACTTTTTGGAGCAACAAAAAACCCTTCGGCAGGCCGAGGGGTTTCTTGATTGATGAATAAACAATTTTCTAGCTTTCCATTGCCGAGTTAATGACGGCAAGTGCCTCAGTGGCATTGGACATTTCCGCATATTTTTTCGCCGTGAACCCGTTGTCGCTTCGAATTTTCAAATTAGCCCCGTGGGCGATCAGCAATTCGAGAATCTCGGCCTTGTTGTAACGCGCTGCTACGATAGCCGGGGTCATCCCCAATGATTTCTGGTTTACGTCTTCACCCAGGGCAATAAGTTTTTCGACGGTCTCCAGGTCGCCTTTTACAATCGCTTTGCAGAAAGAATTAAGACCGTCACTCTTAATCAAAGTAGTATACAAGGGGAGGTTGTCCAGATTCTTGTTGTTTGCGGCGTAAATGCCGGTAACTGCCAGCAAAAGCACGGCAGCCATGGTCGGAAGTGTTTTTCTCATGATGAATTTTGTTTAATTGATGAATAAAGTTTTGTTATATATAAATATAGACGCCACCTATCCAAAAATGTTTCAGGATTAACAAGATGATAACTCAACTTTAACAGGTATGGCCCTAAGAAGTTAAATTTTTTAACATTCTCCGTGTCTTCCGTTTTCACTCCAAAAAAGCGCATGGGATACTAGCAATCCTTGTGAATTCATGCTATTTTTGCAGCTAGAATCCTGAAACCCAATGAACAAAAAAGTAATCCTGATGATCCTGGACGGATGGGGGAAATCTCCCGATCCCAAAGTGTCTGCCATAGATAATGCAAAGACCCCATTTATCGATTCCCTTTATAAATCCTACCCCAACGGAATTCTACTGACCGATGGCATGAACGTTGGGCTTCCGGAAGGACAGATGGGAAACAGCGAAGTGGGCCATATGAACCTGGGCGCCGGTCGGATCGTGTACCAGGACCTGGCAAAGATCAACAAGGCCGTAAAGGAAAATACCCTGAAAGACGAACCGGTACTGAAGGAAGCCTTTCAGTACGCGAAATCGAATGACAAGAACGTACACTTCCTTGGCCTGGTGAGCAACGGAGGCGTTCACAGTCATATCAACCATCTTAAAGGCCTCATAGAAGCAAGCGAAACCTATGGCGTTCCCAGGGGGTTTATCCATGCCTTCACCGATGGGCGGGATGTGGACCCGAAGAGCGGGAAAGGCTTCCTGCAAGATCTCCTCGGTTTTTGCCAGGGCCGCAATACCCGCCTGGCATCGGTTATTGGCCGGTACTACGCCATGGACCGTGATAAACGCTGGGAACGGGTGAAACTGGCCTACGACCTCCTCGTTCACGGGGAGGGCCATAAAACCACAAACGTCCTGAAAAGTATGGAGGATAGTTACCAGGATGGGGTAACCGACGAATTCCTGAAACCCCTTGTGGTCACCGACGGCTCGGGCAACCCGCTGACCACCATCCAAAATGGCGATGTGGTGATATTTTTCAACTTCCGGACAGACCGCGGCAGGGAATTAACACAGGTATTGAGCCAGGAAGATATGCACGAACAGAACATGCACAAACTGGATCTATACTACGTTACCATGACCAACTATGACGATACGTTTAAAAGGATCAAAGTAGTGTACGACAAGGAACACCTGCATCAAACCCTTGGGGAAGTGCTGGCGAACGCCGGCAAAAAACAGATCCGGATAGCGGAAACGGAGAAATACCCGCATGTAACCTTCTTTTTTAACGGGGGGAGGGAAACCCCATTTGAAGGGGAAGAACGCATCCTCCGCCCCTCACCCAAAGTAGCCACTTACGACCTCAAGCCCGAAATGAGTGCCTATGAAATTACAGACGCCATCTGTCCCGAATTGGAAAAGGAGAAGGTCCATTTCGTGTGCCTCAATTTTGCCAACCCCGATATGGTAGGGCATACCGGCGACATGAAGGCAGCCATCAAAGCCTGTGAAACGGTGGATACCTGTGCCCGGAAGGTGATCAACACCGGCCTGGAACACGGGTACAGTACCCTGGTGATCGCCGATCACGGTAATTGCGATACCATGGTTAATCCGGATGGAAGCCCCAACACGGCCCATACCACCAATCCCGTACCCATAATCGTGGTGGACAAGGACATTAAAAAAGTGCGGGATGGGGTCCTGGGTGATGTCGCGCCCACCATCCTTAAAATGATGGGCATACCCCAGCCCGAACTGATGACCCAAAAGGCACTGATTTGAATCCGGGCAAACGGCTATCTGCTTATGCCGGCCCCTGCACTTGTTGCCATCTCCTGCCCAAATCGGTTTTTAATAGATTGTAGTACCTTTGTACGCCATGGTAAAGATTAAGAACGCGGAAGAAATCGAATTGATGCGTGAAAGCGCCCTCCTGGTCTCACAGACCCTGGGGATGCTGGCTTCCGAAATTAAGGCGGGGGTTACCGGGCTATACCTGGACCAGCTCGCTGAAACATTTATACGGGATAACGGGGCGGAACCCGGTTTTCTCGGGATGTACGATTTCCCCAACACCCTAAACTTAAGCCCCAATGCACAGGTTGTTCACGGCATCCCGAACTCCAGTCCCCTGGAAGAAGGCGATATCCTTTCGGTTGATTGTGGTGTCCTCAAAAACGGATATTATGGGGACCATGCCTATACCTTCGAAATCGGGGAAGTGGCCCCGGAAACCAAGAAATTGCTGCAGGTGACCCGGGAATCCCTCTACCTTGGCATCCGGGAGTTCCGGAGCGGGAACCGGGTGGGAGACGTGTCTTTTGCCATACAGCAATATTGCGAAAGCCACGGCTATGGTGTAGTACGTGAACTGGTCGGGCACGGTCTGGGAAAGAAATTACACGAGGCCCCGGAGATACCCAATTACGGGAAACGGGGTCGGGGTAAGAAATTTCAGGAAGGGATGGTGGTCGCGATCGAACCCATGATCAATATGGGAACACGCCGTATCCGGCAGCTTGCTGATGGGTGGACGATCCTGACTGCCGACGGGAAGCCCAGCGCCCATTTTGAGCACAATGTGGCACTTGTAAAAGGAAAACCCGAATTGCTTTCAACCTTTCAATATATTTATGAGGCCCTGGGGATCGAAAGCGACGAGGAGACCGAATTTCGTTCCAGAGCCCTGATCTTATAATGGGTATCCCGGCAGCCCTGTCGAGAGATTCAACGATAGATCCCTAGTAGTTTACGATGATAAAAAAACTTTCCCGGATCGTTCTCAGGCTTTTTCCACGGCCCGTACTCATCCGCCTGAGTTATTTCGCCAGGCCTGTAATGGCCCTGCTGCTCAAAGGCGAGAAGTACCAGGATCCCATCGACGGGAAAACGTTTCGCAGCCTGTTGCCATACGGCTATGAAAACCCCCGGGAGAACGTCCTGTCTCCCTCTACCTTCTCGCTCGAACGCCACCGGTTGTTATGGCTGTATCTCGAAAATGAGACCGCCTTCTTTGCCAAACGCCTTCGGGTCCTCCATTTCGCACCGGAACAGGCCTTTCATAAACGCTTTAAAAAACTAGAAAACCTGGAATACGTTACCACCGACCTGAATTCCCCCCTGGCCGATGTGAAAGCAGACATCTGCCAGCTTCCATTTGAGGATCAGAGTTTCGATGTCATCCTCTGTAACCATGTCCTGGAACACATCCCCGACGATGCCAGGGCCATGAGCGAAATGTACCGGGTGATGAAACCCGGCGGTTGGGGCATATTCCAGGTGCCCCAGGACCTGGGCCGCGATACCACTTTTGAAGATCCGAATATCACAGACCCCCGGGAACGGGCCCGGGTATTCGGGCAATACGACCACGTGAGGGTGTATGGCAAAGACTACTTTGAAAAGTTGCGAAAGGTAGGTTTTAAGGTAGATGAAGTAGATTATACCCGGGGCATGAGCCCGGAGGAAATCGAAAAATACCGCCTGGCAAAAGGGGAGATCATCCCGGTTGTTTCCCGTTGATCAGTCGGCAATAAGGTCTTTGAAGCCTGTGGTCATGAATTCCTGTGTCTTCCCGTTTTCGTCCAGGTAGACGATGTATGCTTCCAACTCTTTATGTTCGGCCAGAAGCTTGATGGAAACGTCCAGGTCCATCGCCATAAATGCGGTCGCATAGGCATCTGCCACCGCACAGGTATTCGCCAGGACACTGGCAGCCAGCACATTTGAGTTTTTGGTAAAGCCGGTGATCGGGTCAACCGTATGGACATACTTCCTTCCGGTCAGGGAATCGATCCTGAATTTCCGGTAATTCCCCGAGGAGGCAATCGCCCGGTCTTTAAGATAAATTTTTTCCTTCAGGGCCCGACCGTGTTTCGCCTGGGGGTCGTCTATCCCCACGACCCATCGCTGGTGCTTGATTTGATTCTCCCCTTTTGCCACCAGTTCGCCCCCCACTTCCACCAGGTAATCCTCAACGCCTTTCCGGTTGAGGACCTCGGCCAGGCGGTCGATCGTGTACCCCTTGGCGATGGCATTGAAATCCAAAACCATCCCGGGAACGTCCTTGTGGATCCTGAAATCCGGCGTGATGTGGATCTTATCGAACCCAACATATTGAAGCAGGCTGTCTACCCTGGCCGAATCCATGGCCATGGAAGGCCCCGGCCCGAAGCCCCAGGCATTGACCAGGATGCCCACGGTAGGGTCGAAATGACCGGAGGTCCTATTATATACCTCCCTGGAAAGGGACATGACCTCCCGGAACATGGAATCTATGACAACGGTACTGTCTCCTCTGTTGATCCGGGATATATCCGATTCCGGGTAGTAGGCAGACATGGAAAGGTTCACCACCCTGAAAACCGAATCAAATTCCTCGTGCAGGTCCAATGACTCCCGGGTAAGGTAGGTGATGCTGTAGGTGGTCCCAAGGGCTTCCCCGGTCAGCATGTTCTTTTCCAGGCGCCCTGTGCAGGATGCCATACTAACGAGTATGACAAGCAATGCTACCCAACCTGCCTTCCTCCCACTATACTTTGATAAGTCCTCCATATTCCACAAGGTAAGCTTCATTTAAATAAACCGGCAAACTCCGGTCGCCGGCGTTAGACAGGCCAACCCCGGCATACCAGGTTTCCGCATCGAAGGTATCGGCGTGCTCCTTTACCTTTTGCATCAATTCCCCGTCATATTCCCGTGGATCCTCAGGAAAGGGGACGTTACGCACGACAATAAAATGCAACTGCCGGTCTTTGAGGCAGACAAACTGGGGATTCCGTTTCAATTTGCTGTTTACCCCCATAAATTCATAACCCTCCTCCTCCAGGCTCCTGCCCACGATATTCATAGCCAGATTGTGTAATTCTTGCTCGGTTAAGGGCTGCATCGCAAAGGATCTTATCAAAAAACCGATATTGGCTCAATATCGGTTTTCAGGGAATTCGGTTTGTTATATTGGTGCCTGTCAGCCTTATACCGGGGATTTTTAGCCTCCGAAATCGTCGAATCGGATATGCTCATCGGGAATCCCGAAATCCTCTCCCATTTTCTGGACCGCCTTGTTCATCAGTGGGGGGCCGCAGAAATACAATTCGATATCCTCAGGCGCTTCGTGATCGTTCAGATAATTGTCTATCACACAATTATGGATAAACCCAACAAATCCGTCCCCTGGGGCATCCAGGCTTTCTTTCACCTTCCAGTTATCTTCTGGCAGGGGTTCTGAAAGTGCCATATAAAATTTAAAATTGGGGAATTCCTTTTCCAGTTCTTTAAAATGTTGAATATAAAAGAGTTCCCTCTTGGACCTTCCCCCATACCAGTAGGATACTTTGCGTTTTGTTTTCAGCGTCTTGAAGAGGTGGTACAAATGCGACCGCATCGGGGCCATCCCTGCACCTCCGCCTACATAAAGCATTTCCGATTCGGATTCATTGATGAAGAACTCCCCGTAAGGCCCGGAGATGGTTACTTTGTCACCTGGTTTTTGTGCGAAGATAAAAGAGGAGGCGATGCCCGGATTCACATCCATCCAGCCATTTTTGGAACGGTCCCATGGGGGGGTGGCAATCCTTACATTCAGCATGATCTCCCTTCCTTCCGCAGGATAGGAAGCCATGGAGTAAGCGCGTTCCACCACTTCTGTATTCTTCATGGTCAACGGCCAGAGATTGAACTTATCCCATTCGGCCTGGAATTTGTCGGGTTTCTCGTGTTCTTCCGGGTGGGCGGTGATATCAATATCCTCATACTTGATCTCACAGGGTGGGATTTCGATCTGGATATATCCCCCCGCCTTATAATTCATTTCCTGAGGGATTTCAACAACAAACTCCTTGATGAAGGATGCCACGTTGTAGTTCCTGACGACCGTGGCTTCCCATTTCTTAATCCCGAATACTTCTTCCGGGATGGTGATCTCCATATCCTGTTTTACCTTAACCTGGCAAGCCAGTCGTGCCCCCTCATTCAACTCCCTTTTGGAGAAATGGGGCGTTTCGGTGGGCAGGGCTTCCCCCCCACCCGAAAGCACATGGCATTCGCATTGGATGCAGGTACCGCCACCGCCACAGGCAGAAGGTAGAAAAATTTTCTGCTCGCCCAGGGTGGATAAAAGCGAACTGCCCGAAGCCACCTGCAATTTTTTTTCCCCATTAATGGTAATGGTTACCGGGCCGGATGGGGACAGCTTTTCTTTGGTGACCAGCAAGAGGGTTACCAGAAGTAAAAGGAGGATCAGAAAGGCCACCACGGTAATCGTGATGGTCCCGAAAGTGCTCGGTGCTAAGAATATGTTCATTTTTGTACAGCTTGGTGGAAGGAAATGGCATTTTCATCGACCTCCTCCTTCTTTTTGTCTTTTTTCTCCTTTTTACCGGCAACCTTTTGTTCGGGGGTAGCCTGTGGCTCTTCCCCTCCGGTCAGCATCCCTCCGAAACTCATAAACCCTATGGCCATAAGTCCGGTAATGATAAAGGTAATGCCCAGGCCACGCAGGGGTGGTGGGACATTGGAATAGCGTATTTTTTCGCGGATGGCGGCAATAGCCAGAATGGCCAGGAACCAGCCTATCCCGGAACTCAGTCCGTAATTGAATGCGAGCCCCAGGGTGGGGATCTCGCGCGACTGCATGAACAGGGAACCTCCAAGGATCGCGCAATTCACTGCGATCAGGGGGAGGAAGATCCCAAGGGAGTTATACAGGGCCGGTGAAAACTTCTCCACCACGATTTCCACCAGCTGAACCATTGTGGCAATGGTAGCTATGAACATGATGAATGAAAGGAAACTCAGGTTGTATTCGGCGAATTCGGGTCCAAGCCATTTCAGGGCCCCATCCTGCAGGATATACTGGTCTAGCAGCCAGTTCAGGGGTACCGTCACAGCCAAAACGAAGATAACGGCCGCACCCAGTCCCACAGCGGTGGTCACCTTTTTGGACACAGCCAGGAAGGAACACATTCCCAGGAAGGTCGCAAATACCATATTGTCTATGAATATGGACTTAAAAAACAATTCAATATGCTCTAACATAGCAGTCTTTTTAACTTCTTCATTTAATTTTCTTCAATCAGCTGCCGGTTTCGGGAGCGCTGTACCCAGATAATGATACCCACCACGATCAGTGCCATGGGTGACAATAACATAAAGCCGTTATTCTCGTATCCTATAGAGTAAAGCCCGGTTTTTTCGATAGGGTCGCCCAGGACATGGAATCCCAGGAGGGATCCGGACCCGAGCAATTCCCTGAAAAAACCGACTATGACCAGGATAATCCCGTAACCAGCGGCATTCCCGATTCCATCCAGGAAGGACCGCCATGGCCCATTGGCCAGGGCAAAGGCTTCAAACCGGCCCATGATGATACAGTTGGTGATGATCAGCCCCACAAATACTGCCAGGGTTTTACTCAGTTCATAAGCGAACGCTTTCAGTACCTGGTCCACAATGATCACCAGGGTGGCTACCACAACCAGCTGAACAATAATCCGGATCTTCGGGGGGATGATGTTCCGCATCAGGGAGATCACCACATTCCCCATGGCGACCACAAACATGACTGACAGGGCCATGACGATGGCCGCATTGAGTTCTGCTGTAATTGCCAGGGCGGAACAAATCCCCAATACCTGAATGGTAATCGGGTTATTGTCGGCCAGTGGGTCGAGGATCAGTTTGCTGTCTTTTTTTGAAAGTAAGGCCATTTTATCCTTTTTTTCGTAATGTTTCGAAATAGTCTTTATAGAGGTCAACGGTCTTTTTGATCATGGCACTCACCCCGTTTCCGGTGAGCGTTGCCCCTGCCAGGGCGTCTACCTGATTGTCCTCCTTATCTTCGTTAAGCGGGTCGTTATTACCCTTGGTTACCGTAATACCTGCGTAGCGAGTCCCCTGCATGATAGTTTCTCCGGTAAAATCATCCATAAAATAACGGGCTTTAATGTTCGCTCCTAGCCCGGGTGTTTCCCCCTTATGGTCGAAATAAACCCCCTGTACCACCATATTTTCGTCCAGGGAAATAAATCCCCAAATCGCATCCCACAGGCCTTTGCCGTACATGGGTACAATATAATAGCGCTTGTCATCCTTTTCACCGATAAACACCGGGAGTTTGGGCGTTCCTCCTTCTTTGACCACCTCCAGCTGTTTTTTCATATCGATCTGGTAGGCATTATCATCCTTAGTGATTTTGTCGCCTTCTATAACCAGTTGTTCCTTGATATATTTTGAAAACGCTGCTTCAACCTGGTTGGTCGGGATAAAATTCACAGACCCGGGACCTTCATTCTGGTTGACCCCCATGGCGTAAAGGATGTTTTGCTGCTTTTCAAATCGTTCGTTCTCATGGATCCGCGAACTGAAGGCCGAGGCCATATAAGCCAGAATGGTCCCGACTACCACCACCATCAGGACGGCGAAAATAACGGTATAGGAATTCTTGTCTTTGTTAATAGCCATCGCTATATAGTTTCAACTTTTAATTTTTCGGCCTGTTCATCCTTTGCCTTGGGCAGGATGGTGGCTGTTTTCAATCGCCTCATTCGTTTTCTGATATTGGCCCGTACGACGTAATGGTCGATTGTAGGGGCAAAGACATTCATCAGCAGGATGGCCAGAAAGACCCCTTCCGGATAGGCCGGGTTGAATACGCGGATCATCACGGACATCAGCCCGATAAAAAATCCGTAGAACCATTTTCCCCGGTTGGTTTGTGCCCCGGTTACCGGGTCGGTAGCCATATAGACGATCCCGAATGCCAGTCCTCCTACAATGAGGTGCTTCCAGAAGGTAAAGCTCATCAGGCCATAGAATTTGCTGCCTTCGGCTATCCATCCCGCATCGGCAATGCCATTGAATATCAGTCCCATGGTAAGGGCCCCTATAACCGCGCTGAGCATAATCCGCCAGCTGGCAATCTTGCTGAATATCAAATACAGCCCGCCTAACAGGATCAGGAAGGTGGAGGTTTCCCCAACTGAGCCCGGGATAAAGCCAAAAAACATGTCTGAAACGCTGTAAGTGAACTCATGGGCCTGGTTTTGCGCCAGGTATCCCAGGATGGTCTCGCCTGATATAGCATCGGGCGTGCCTGCCCTTTGGACGGCTTCGTGCACCCACACCTTATCCCCACTCATCCAGGTCGGATAGGCGAAAAACAGGAAAGCCCTTATAGTCAGGGCCGGGTTTAGGATATTCATCCCGGTACCGCCAAAAACTTCTTTTCCGATGATCACGCCGAAGGCAACAGCCACGGCCAGCATCCAAAGGGGTGTATCGATCGGAATGATCAGCGGGACGAGCATCCCGGTAACCAGGTAACCTTCTTCCACTTCGTGACCTTTGATGACGGCGAAGATAAATTCGATCAGCAATCCAACCCCATAAGAGACGATGACCAGGGGAAGGACCTCTTTAATGCCTATCCAGAAGTTCTGCCAGGTAAGGAAGTTGCCCCACACGGAAAGTTCCCTGGGGGTTCCATGGGCGGCATCGATAGCCGCGTAATACTGGTAGCCGGCATTAAACATGGCGAACAGCAATACGGGCACCAGGGCCATGATCACCGTATTCATGGTCCGCTTCAGATCGTCAGCCGCCCGCACATGCGCCCCTGAATGGGTCGTTTCGTTGGGGGTGTACAGGAAGGTATGGAAGGCACTGAAGGCAGGCCCCCACTTATTGCCGCGGTAATGGTGCTTCAGGATGTGTAAGCGTTTCTTGAATGTCAGTCTTTTATCTCTCATCTTATCCTATTTCTTTATGAAGTAAATCGAGTCCTTCCCTAATGATCTTCTGGTGAGGTTGTTTGGAGATGCAAATGAATTCGGTCAATGAAAAATCCTCCGGAATCACTTCGTAGAGCCCAAGTTGTTCCATCTCGTCAATATCCTGAACCATGCAGGCCTTGAGTAGTTGCATGGGATAGATGTCGAATGGGAATACCTTTTCATACTGGCCCGTAACCACGAAAGCCCGGTGTTCGCCGTTGGTGTTGGTATTGAGGTCGTATTTTTTGTTGGGCTGTAGCCAGGAAAAGGTCAGGGCCCGGGTCGTGGAGATCTTATTGAAAACCGGGCGTGTCCACCCGAAAAGCTCATAATCATCTCCCTCAGGGATGACGCTCACCGTGGTGTTGTAGAAGCCCAGGTGCCCGTCTGGTTTGGTGCGGCTGCCGGTCAGTACATTGCCGTTGATTACCCTGAAATTATCAAGGTTCACCCCGCTTGCATAGAGGAAGGTTGCGATTTCCGCCCCGATACGGGTCACGTAATATTGGGGTGTTTTCACACAGGAACCCACCAGCGCTATGGTCCGCTCGGGGTTAAAAACCCCTTTAATCAGGGCCTCACCCAGGATAACCAGGTCTTGTGGCTGGATGGTCCATACCAGTTCCCCTTTGTTTATAGGGTCTATCTTGTTGATCTGTGTCCCCACAAGGCCGGCCGGATGCGGACCGGATACACGGTGCAGGGTTATGCCCGACAGGCCGGTGAGCGGGGAATTGCTTTTCTTTCCAACGGATACGTGAACGGCTCCGGGGGTTAATTTGCCAAGTGCCGTAACAGCTGCCTGCAACTCGGCCTCCTTCCCTGCGAGTACATAATCAGGGTCTGCTGCCAAAGGGGCGGTGGCATAACCTGAAATGAAAATGGCCTTGGGTGTGGTTAGCGGATTGGCGATCAGGTCGTATGGCCTTTGTTTGATAAAAGGCCAGCATCCTGTTTTCAGCAAGTAAGCCCTGATATCATCTCCGGATGCCTTCTCGGGATCCAAAGGTTTGTGCTCCAGGCGCAACTGGGTTTTATCGGCCAGGATCTTCACGGTGAGTATCTTTCTCCGGGCCCCGCGGACTATCTCTACCAGCTCCCCACTGACTGGGGAAACGAAGAGCATTTCCTTATGATTCTTATTATAAAATAGGGGTTCCCCTGCCTTAAGTTCCGCGCCGACCTTTACCATCATCTTGGGCGCCATCTCATGGAAATCAAGGAGATTTATGGCGTAAACATTACTTAAAACGGCTTTGGAAGTGGAGGGTTGAGCGGCACCAACAAGGTTTATATTAAGACCTTTTTTGATTCGAATGTCTTTAGACATAAAGTGGAAACCTTAGGTTATCTTTTCAAGCCCCAAAAATAGCACTTAAAAGAAAGTTTTCATAATTATTAACTATAAAATTGGGCTTTAATCGGGGGTTGCCGGACACGGTATGCTTTTTGTTTACCTTTACCCAAAATTGAGCAGCCGAATGGTGCGAATCCTTAAACAAGTAACCTGCCTGATCTGTTTGTTACCCCTTTTTGGGCAGGCTCAGGTACAGACAGAAGTCCAGCCCCCCCCTAATATCCGAACGATTATATTCAAGGGGCCTACGGAGGATCAATTCCCTGTGGTGCAACTCGGGGAGCCCATCCACCTGGAGTTCGACGACCTTTTGGCCAACGAACAGGATTACTATTACAAAATCACATACTGTAACTACGACTGGACCCCCTCAACCCTCCTCAAATCCCAGTACCTGAACGGGGTGGATAACCAGCGGATCACGGATTACGAGAACAGCTACAATACCCTGCAGCCCTATTCCAACTACCGGCTGACGATACCCAATGAGAACCTCAGCCTGAAAGTGAGCGGCAATTTCCTTCTGGAAGTCTATAACGACAGAAATGAGATCCAATTTTCCAGGCGTTTCATTGTTTATCAGGACCAGGTTAAGGTGGGGGCAGTGGTAAAGCGCTCCAGGGACTTCAACTTCCTCAATGAGCGGCAGGTCGTGCAATTTACCATCAACACCAATGGGGTCAGGCTGGTGAACCCCAAACAGGAGGTGAAGGTTGCCATCCTCCAGAATTACTACTGGCCCACAGCCCTGTATAACATCGCCCCCCAGTTCACCCTGGGCAATGAACTGGTTTACCGCTACGACCAGGAGACCAGTTTCCCGGGCGGCAACGAATACCTCAACTTTGACACAAAGGACCTCAGAACCCCCACTTCCGCCATTTCAAGTATAGAGATGGGCGATGTCTACCAGCATTACCTGTTTACAGATACCTATCGGTTTGATGAACCTTATACCTATTATCCCGATATTGACGGGGATTTTGTGATAAGGACCCTGCAGGGGGAAAACATGTCGCGGGAAGCCGAATATACGGACATTCATTTCAGCCTGCCCTATACGGCCCGGCTCGAACTGGACCAGGTCTATGTCTTTGGCAAGTTCAACAACTATGCGCTGGAAGAAGCCAACCAAATGACCTACAACGAGGAAACCGGCAATATGGAAGCGGTGATCCGTTTGAAGCAGGGCTTCTACAATTATAAATACGTGCAGGTGGATGAAGCGGGTCAACTGGACATGAACACAGTTTGCGGCAACTTCCATTTTACGGAAAATCAGTACCTTATCCTGGTCTATTACCGCAGGTTCGGGGACCTCAACGACAGCATCATCGGGATTGGCTCGGCCAATTCGAGGAATATCAGCAATTAGCGTATCTTAGCGTAAGCCCTGCTGCCTCTGTCAAAAACCATGCGCAATCAGTAAACCATGTCCAATAAACCCAGCATTTTTACCCGGGGAAGGTTCCAACTCAAATACAGGGGCACGGAATGCCTGAATTGCGGCCATCCGCTGGATATCAGCGACCGCTATTGTCCGCATTGCGCCCAGGCCAATAGTACTAAAAAAGTATCGCTCAAGGACTATCTGGACGAGTTCTTTTCAAATGTTATAGAATACGATTCCCGGCTATTGAGAACGCTTCAGGTGATGGTAACCCGCCCGGGGGTGATCACAAAGGAATATATCAGCGGCAAGCGGATGCGTTACGCCAACCCGTTCCGCTTTATGCTGAGCCTGGCTATCATTTATTTCCTGATGCTGGGAATCAGCGGTAATTTCAGGGAACTGGACCGCTATGGGATGCGCAATGACTCCCTTTCATTCCAACCCGGGCAACTCTTCAATCTTACCTTTAACGATACATCCCCGGAACGGGAGCAGGCGAAACAGATCGTCGACTCGATTGACACCAATGTCGGAGATGTAATTGTGGATTACCAGCATCGCAGGGATTCCATGATCACAAATGACCCGAAAGGCTATTTTGAGAAAATTACCGATAGCAGCCTATTGGCGCGACTCGGACTCAAACATGAGTACTTCTCCATCCTTCTGGGCAAAGATTCCATATTTGGTTTTCAGGAAGGCATAGACAAATACGGGATCCCCAACAATATGGAGAACAAAATTGCCTTCAGCATGGCCAGGAGTACCATAAGGGTTGCCAGGCAGCCGGGGACCTTCGCGAACGACCTGATCTCACAACTTCCCATCGCCACTTTTTTCTTCCTCCCGGTCTTTGCAATTTTCATTGTAATGATTTATATCAGGAAAAAATATACCTACACCGATAATCTTATTTTTAGTTTCCATAATCAGTCGCTATTATTTATCTTGCTCATAATTAGCTTTTTGATTGATAAAATTTTTGACATTTCCACAGGCTGGCTTGCCCTGACGGTCTTTTCGGTATACCTGTACAAGGCCATGCGCAATTTTTACCAGCAGGGAAGGTTCAAAACGATTATAAAGTACCTGCTTCTGAACTTGGTGTTTTTAATATTGGCGAGTATCGGCAGTATCATTTTTGTGCTCGCCAGTGCCTTTACTTATTAGGATAGTATATGATTACACAAGTTACCAAAGGGATCAAGATTTCGGTGACGACCAGTTTTGAAGGCACGTTCTTCAAGAACTATAAAATGCATTTTGCTTTCGGATATACCATCACCATAGAAAACCAAAGCAAGGATTCCGTGCAGCTGACGTCCCGTCACTGGGAGATCTTCGATTCCCTGAACGATTTTGAAGTTTTGGATGGTGAAGGCGTAATCGGCAAAAAGCCCGTAATCAAACCGGGCGAATCCCATACCTACAGTTCGGGTTGTTTGCTGGCCTCCCCTATTGGCGCGATGCGCGGCCATTACAACATGGTTAACTTCGCCACCACAGAAAAATTCAGGGTGTTCATACCTACCTTCAAATTCAGTGCCCCCTTCGCCCTTAACTAAAGGTGCATTGCCGGTTTTAATTTTTCGTTTCCCTACTTCTTTTAGTACCTTTGAGGCGATTTTTAATCTTTAAAAAACGATCATGGGGAAAGGCTTTTTTCACGTCCCGATTGCAGTGAATGAACCGGTCAAAGGGTATGCCCCGGGCAGCCCGGAACGGGATGAGGTGTTGGAACAGTACCGCAACTATTACAACGGGAAGGCAGACATTCCGATGTATATCGGCGGACAGGAAGTACGCACGGGGGATACGGTATCCATAGCACCGCCCCACGACCACCAACATGTGGTGGGCCAGTACCACAAAGCCTCGGAAAAACAAGTGAACCAGGCTATCGAGAATGCCCTGGGCGCCAGGAGTGCCTGGGCATCCATGCACTGGGAGCAGCGCGCTTCCATTTTCCTCAAGGCCGCGGCCCTGATTGCCGGACCTTACCGCTCCAGGATGAATGCCGCCACCATGATCGCACAGTCCAAGAATATCCACCAGGCCGAAATCGATGCGGCCTGTGAACTGATCGATTTCCTCCGGTTCAATGTGGAGTACATGGCCGGGATCTACGATGACCAGCCGGAGTCCGATGAAGGGATCTGGAACCGGGTGGAATACCGCCCGCTGGAGGGCTTTGTATATGCCATTACCCCTTTCAATTTTACGGCTATCGCCGGAAACCTGCCGACCAGTGCTGCCATGATGGGTAACGTGGTCTTATGGAAACCCAGCGACCATCAGGTATTTTCTGCCCATGTTATCATGCAGGTCCTGCAGGAAGCCGGGTTGCCGGCCGGGGTGATCAACCTGGTTTACGGAGATCCTGCCATGATTACAAAAGTAGCCCTCTCCAGTCCGGAATTTTCAGGAATCCACTACACGGGTTCCACTAAGGTCTTCCGGTCGCTCTGGCAGCAAATTGGAAATAATATCGCCCAATACAAGTCGTATCCTCGCATTGTGGGTGAAACAGGGGGCAAAGACTTTATTCTGGCACACCCAACAGCCGCCCCGGGGCCGGTGGCAACAGCCATCACCCGGGGTGCATTTGAATTCCAGGGGCAAAAATGCTCCGCTGCATCAAGGGTTTACCTTCCCAAATCTACGGCGAATGCCATCCTGGAACTGGTAAAAAAAGACCTTGCCTCCTTTAACCCGCCAGGATCGCCTGAGGATATGGGGAACTTTATTACCGCCGTGATCCACGAGGGCGCTTTTGACAAGCTGGCTTCCTGTATTGAACAGGCCAAAAAGGACCCGGCTGCGCAAATCTTTGCCGGTGGCGGGTACGACAAGTCCAAGGGGTATTTTATCGAACCCACCGTCATCCTGACCACTGATCCCCACTATACTACCATGGAGACCGAGCTTTTCGGGCCCGTGGTGACCGTTTATATCTATGAAGACAAGGATTGGCACAAGATCCTGGATTTGGTAGATACCACTTCTGAATATGCCCTTACCGGGGCGGTTATGGCGACCGACCGCCACGCTATAGAGGAGGCCACAGAGGCCCTGGTGAATTGTGCAGGGAATTTCTACATCAATGATAAGCCCACAGGGGCGGTGGTGGGCCAGCAACCGTTCGGCGGCGCAAGGGCTTCGGGGACCAACGACAAGGCCGGATCGGCCCAAAACCTGCTGCGTTGGGTATCCCCGAGGCTGATCAAGGAAACATTCGTAAGCCCGGAAGACTATAGATACCCATTCCTGGGCTGATCCGGGCCAAAGCCGTCTTTTGTATATACCAATTTAACAAATCTTACGTTTGTAATAAGCAGGCCGTTCCCATTAATCCCGGCAAAGCTCAATTCCCGTATTTAAAGGGACTAAAAAAATAAGCCCCTCTGGTTTCATACTTTTAATGTAACTTTAACGTTAATTAATTGTAAATAAATTGTAAATTAGTGGAGCAAGAAATTTCAAAAGCTAAAATGATGAAAGGCAATATCGCACACACAAGGCGTTTAAAGGGGTTGACAGCTTATTATAACCAGGTATGGTCCTATTTGAAAGGCTATGCCAGACGGTACAGAAACGCGTTTTACGGCATATACACCATCTGATCAGGATCTACGGACGATATTTCTGAGGAAGGTATACCACCTTCTTGGTTTCAAAGAATGCTTCTTCAAAATAGTGGCTCAGTTCAAAGACTTCCGCGGTTTGATATCCTTTTAATTCTTCCGAGAGATCGCCCCCTTTTAAGTACAGGATCCCATTTTTAAGGGGATGTAACGATTTTTTCCTGATTTTTCCCTTCACCCAGTGAACAAAGGTGGGCATAGCCGCCACAGCACGGCTGACAATAAAATCGTAGGTGCCGTCCAGCGCTTCCACCCGGGCGTGACGGGTCTTCACATTGGCTAACTTCAGCCCTTCCACCACCTCTTCTACCACGCAGATCTTTTTGCCAATGGCATCCACCAGGGTAAATTCCGTTTCGGGAAAAGCAATAGCCAGCGGGATCCCGGGAAACCCGCCCCCGGTGCCCACATCCAGGACAGCGGCCCCGGGCAGGAAGTCTATGACCCGCGCAATCCCCAGGGAATGAAGGACATGGCGGAGGTACAACTCATCGATATCCCTCCTGGAAACCAGGTTGATCTTTTGGTTCCAGTCGCGATAAAGTTCTTCCAGGTCGCGATACATTTGCTGCTGCTCTTTGGAAAAGTTGTGAAAATATTTAAATACTATGTCCGCTGGCATCCCTACCTTTGTATTTTGGCAAAAGTACTACTTTAGATTCCTTATATTAAAAGCATTATAATTTCGTTATATTTTTAAGGTAGCTTCTGCCTTTTCATTCACTATGTTATGAACAGATCGCCCATTCGATTCCCGCGTCAGGACCCGGCCCAGTTTTTCAGGACTTTGAACAAACGCGTGAACACCTACTTTCAAGAAAACAAAATAAAGAAAACAGGCAACTGGAGGTTGCATCTAAAGACCGCCGTAATGTTCGCCCTGTTCCTCGCCCCGTATTTTCTAATCCTTACTTTGAACCTGCCCAATTGGTGCAACCTTTTGCTTACCGTAGTAATGGGGGTTGGTATGGCAGGCGTGGGCATGAACGTAATGCACGACGGGAACCACGGCTCCTACTCCACTAAAAAATGGGTGAATAAGTTAATGGGAAGCAGTATTTACATCCTGGCCGGGAATGTTTATAACTGGCAGGTACAGCACAACGTCCTGCACCATACCTATACCAATATCCACAACCATGACGAAGACCTGGAAGCCGGGCGAATCCTCAGGTTTTCGGAGCATGCGAAATGGTACCGTTTTCACCGGTTCCAGCATTATTACTCCATTTTCCTGTACGGACTACTCACCTTCAACTGGGCCGTCACCACCGATTTTATGCAGATGTACCGCTACTCCAAGCGAAAACTGTCTTACGGCCGCTTTCCGAACCCTATCCTGAACTGGAGTGTGCTGGTGGTAACCAAGCTCATCTACCTCACCATTTGGATCGTACTCCCCATGGTTGTCCTCAGCATTGCCTGGTGGAAGATCCTGTTGGGCTTCTTTATTATGCATTATGTGGCCGGCGTCATCCTGAGCGTGGTGTTCCAACTGGCCCATGTGGTGGACGAGGCCGAGACACCGCTGCCGCAAACCGACGGCTCCATGAAAAACACCTGGGCCATACACCAGCTGCTGACAACGGTAAATTTCGGAACCCGGAACAAGATCGTAAATTGGTTCACTGGCGGTTTGAACCACCAGGTGGAGCACCATATTTTTCCCAATATCAGCCATATCCATTACACAAAAATTTCCAAAATTGTGAAACAGACGGCCAGGGAGTTCAATTTGCCTTACAATGAATACAAAACTACCAGAAAAGCTATAATTTCGCATTTCAAACATTTAAGGGAACTGGGGAAAAACCCCGCCCTGCAATATCAGTAATACCATGGTGGAAATAGAGAACATGCTATCCGAAAGAATTACCAACATGGCCACTTCGGCTACCCTGGCTATGGCTGCCAAAACCAGGGAATTACGCGGGCAGGGCAAGGATATTATAGGCCTCAGCCTGGGAGAACCTGATTTTGATATCCCCGACTTCATCAAGGAAGCAGCCAAAAAGGCCATCGATGAAAATTACAGCAGTTATTCGCCGGTAGACGGATATGTCGATCTGAAACAGGCTATTTCCAATAAATTTAAAAGGGATAACCAACTCGATTACGCTATCAACCAGATTGTCGTTTCCACCGGGGCAAAACAATCCCTGGCGAATATCGCTATGGTAATGCTCAATAAGGGAGATGAAGTGATCCTCCCGGCTCCCTATTGGGTAAGTTACCGCGATATTGTGAAACTTGCGGAAGGTGTACCTGTTGAGGTACTGACCGGGATTGAGACCGATTTTAAAATGACGCCCGGGCAACTGGAGGCGTCCATTGGGCCTAAAACCAAAATGCTTTGGTATAGTTCCCCCTGTAACCCAAGCGGCTCTGTATACAGCAGGAAAGAGCTGGAAGGGCTGGCCGAAGTATTGCAGGCACATCCACAGATCTTCGTCGTGTCCGACGAAATATATGAACACATTAATTTCAGGGGAGGGCATGTGAGCATGGCCGGCATCCCGGGCATGTATGAGCGTACCCTGACCGTAAACGGCGTCTCCAAAGCCTTTGCCATGACCGGATGGAGGATTGGCTACCTTGGCGGTCCGGATTGGATCGCAAAGGCATGTACCAAATTCCAGGGGCAGATCACCAGCGGCGCCAACAGCATCGCACAGCGGGCCACCATTGCAGCCCTGGAAGCCCCGCTTGAAAAGATCCAATACATGATCGATGAATTCCGTAACAGGAGAGACCTGGTCCTTTCCCTTCTGGGGGAAGTGGAAGGCTTCAACTTAAATGTTCCTGAAGGCGCATTTTACGTATTCCCCGATATTTCCGGTTTCTTTGGCCGTGAACTGAACGGAACGCGCATCAACAATGCCTCGGATTTTTCGCTCTACCTGCTGGAACAAGCCAATGTGGCTACGGTGACGGGAGAAGCCTTCGGCAATCCGAACTGTATCCGGATCTCCTATGCGGCCTCTGAAAAAGAATTGCGGGAAGCCATAGCCCGGATCAGAGCCGTCGTTTAAGGGGCTACTGCCCTATGAGCAGCAATTATCCATTAAAAATCAGTACCGTTTCCAGAAATAGGGTGTAAGCAGGATAAGCACTGTGAACAGCTCCAGGCGCCCGGCCAGCATCAGGAAGCCACACCACCATTTCCCCGCCCCGGGGAGGCTGCTGAAATTACTCACCGGATTCAACGTACCAAAGGCAGGGCCGATATTCCCCAGAGATGAGGCCGCCCCGCCCACGGCCGACTCGAAATCCAGGCCCAGCAAGCCCAGAACCACGGATCCCACAATAAACAGCAGCATATACAGGACAAAGAAGCCGATAATGTTATAAACAATGTGCTCGGTAACCGTTTTGTTGTTGTAGCGTACCGGGATCACCGCATTGGGGTGCAGGGTTCGTTTAAACTCCAGCAGGCCATTTTTGATAATCAGGATATGCCGCATGTGTTTGATCCCCCCGGCTGTGGAGCCCGCAGAACCGCCGGAAAACATCAGGCCGAAGAAAACGATCGTCAGAAACGGAGTCCAGGCCGTAAAATCGGCACTTACAAAACCGGTCGTGGTCACCACGGAAACCACCTGGAACAACGTGTGCCTGAAGGCGCTTTCCACCTCCCCCAGGAATCCCGGCCATACAAAGGGTCCCGTCGCTTTGCCAACCGAATAGACCACAAAGGCCGCAATCGCGGTAATACAAAGCATGAAAATTCCGTAAAAGCGGAACTCCTCATCCCCGAACACCTTCCTGAATTTCCCTTTGAAAGCGTAATAGCTGAGCACGAAGTTGCTTCCGGCCAGGAACATAAATACAATGACGATATACTGGATAAGGGGTTGGTCATTCCAATGTGCCAGGCTGGCATTTTTGGTGGAGAAGCCCCCGGTAGACAAGGTTGCCAGAGAATGGTTTACCGCGTCAAATACCGACATGCCGGCCACTTTCAGCAGGATGGTTTCGGCCACCGTATACCCCAGGTAAATAATCCAAAGCCTTTTGGCCGTATCGGTGATCCTGGGGTGCAGCTTGTCCGTACTGGGGCCGGGGGCTTCTGCCGCGAAAAGCTGCATCCCTCCTATCCCCAACAATGGGAGGATCGCGATAGCCAAAACAATGATCCCCATCCCGCCTATCCAGTGGGTCAGGCTCCTCCAGATCAGGATCCCTTCGGGCAGGGATTCTATATCATTTACGATCGAAGCCCCTGTGGTCGTATAGCCCGAAATGGTTTCGAACATGGCATCGGTAACCCCCGGGATCGCGCCGGAAAACAGGTAGGGCAGGGCACCGAAAGCGGACATGATCAGCCAGCCCATAGTAACGATTATATATCCCTCTTTGCGGTTCACCTGCCGCCGGTGGCCGCGGGTAAAGAACATCCCCAGGGCCCCCATAAGGAGGGTCACAAGGGCCGCTAGGGTGATCCCGGGGGTGGCGCCATCCCCATAGCCTGCGCTGACCAGCGCGGCCAGCAGCATAAAGCCCCCGTTGCAGAGAGACAACAGCCCCATCAGGTGAATGATTATTTTAAAGTTCAGGCCCATTAAAGGAACATCTTTTCTATTTTGGAAATAGATTGCGGCAAACAACATACCACTACCCGGTCTCCTGCCCTTATCTCAAAATCTCCCAGCGCAATGATCCCTTCCCCACCGCGCACTACCCCCCCGATAATGGCTGTTCTGGG
>Ga0102952_1000215_pt1 | contig 26114 bp, 19 predicted proteins | sample SalPon2A_C_D1_MG_FD_78506 | JGI IMG/M metagenome (GOLD analysis project Ga0102952, IMG submission 78506) | Soil microbial communities from South San Francisco under conditions of wetland restoration - Salt Pond MetaG R2A_C_D1_MG | ecosystem: Environmental > Terrestrial > Soil > Wetlands | place... | reverse complement strand
GCCCGGGGCCAGGCAAGCTGACCCCCTACTTTGCTTGGCTCTGCGGTGGAAGGTGTTTCCACGAGGCGCCATCCGCTGACCGCCCTGGGGAGGGCGGGGGAAGCCCCCGCAGGGGGCGCTGTTTAGGAGCCCGGGGATTGATCCCCGGGCGCCCCGGGCGGAGGCGGGGCTGCCGGAGGCTCCTACCGCACAAACTTGACGTTCTAGCAACCGATCGCCCTTCTTACCTGGTAGGGATGACGATCTAGCAACCGAACGTCGCTCTTACGCCGTAAGGATGATGATCTAGCAACCGATCGCCCTTCTTACCTGGTAGGGATGACGATCTAGCAACTGAACGGTGTTCTTACGCGGTAGGAAGGGCCTTCCAGCGACCGAACGCAGATCTTCAGCCGTTCTTACGCCGGGTTTACGGGATCCATGCGGGACTACCCCTTACGGGTAATACCCGCTGATCGTATTCGCCTTGGCCTTCGGGTGCTCGCGGACCTGCAGCTCGACACTGCGGAAGTCCCCGGATTCCGAGGTGTTGGAGGACTGGTAGGCGATCAGGTACTGCGAGCGCAGCTCCTCCTGGAGCAGCTCGTAGATCGCCGGCAGCTCCTCCGCCGAGTGGATGAAGAAGCTGCGGCCGCCGGTCTCCGCGGACAACCGGCTGAGCTTCGAGCGGGCGTCGCCGCTGCCCAGGCTCAGCCCGATGCTGTAGATCGTCACTCCCGCGCGGCGGGCGTACTCGAGGGTCTCCTCGAAGCTGAACTGGCTCGACTCGTCCTGGCCGTCGGAGAGCAGCAGGATCGCCCGCTGGCCGCGAATGCCGGTGAAGTAGTACAGGCTGAAGATCAGGCTGTCGTAGAGCGCGGTCTCCCCCTCCGGCGCCAACCCGGCCAGCCCGCCCCCCAGCTTGGTGAGGTCGTTGGTCAGCTTGACCGACAGCCGCGGGAACTTGCTGAAGGTGATCACCGCCGCCCGGTCCTTGGGTGTGATGGCCTGCTCGAGAAAGCGCAACGCCGCCTGGCGTACGAAGCTCAGGCTCTGGCGCATCGAGCCCGAGGTGTCGATCAGGATGCCGGCGTGGATCGGCAGCCCCTCGACCCGCTCGAAACGCTTGATCTCCTGCTCGACGCCGTCCTCCACGACCTTGAAGTCCTTCTCCGAGAGACTCTGGATCGGCCGCCCGTCCTGGTCCAGAACCGTCGTGTACAGCTCGACGAGCTGGATGTCGATCTCGTCCAGGTACTCCGGCGCGTTGACGAAGGCCACGTCCTCGGTGGACCGGCCGTCCGGGAGATAGGCCACCGCACGCACGTAGGAGATCTCCTCGCTGCTCGGCGGCAGCGCGATCGGCTGGACATAAGGCGGCTGGTAGAGGGTCGCTACCAGGGTGTCATCGAGATACATCTCGACCCGTTCGAGCTCCTGGCCGTCGGGCACGTCCACCTCGGCGCGGGCGCGCAGGCTGCGGTCGTAGCGTTGGCCCCGGCGGGGCTCGAGCAGCCGGATGTCGAAGCGGTTGCGTCCGGAGTTGAGCTCGATCTCGTGAAAGGCGACCTGCTCCCCTTCCTCGCCGAACGCCTCCGCCCGCAGCATGTGGCGCCGCGGGAACTGGCCGAAGTCGATCTCGACGTTGAACGGGGGACGGTTGCGGGTCATCAGCTCGCGGCCGTCGAGGAGGAAGCGCACCTTGTCGACGTCGCCGCTGGCCAGCGTGTCGATGCGCACGAAACCCGTTTGCAGCTCCCCGCGCGGCGGCACGATGCGGATCGTCGTCTCGCCCGCTTCGATGGCCGCGGTGGCCTCTTCGAACAGGCGGGCGGTCTCGCTGTCGACTTCGTCCGGGAGCTCGTAGACATCCTCCATGACGGGGACGGTCAGCTTGCGCTCGGAGCGGTAGAACTCCTGCGCGTTGAGGTCTTCGAGCCGCAGCACGAGGGTGTACTCCCCCGGACGGAGATAGCGCTGGAAGGCCAACGGCAACCGGGCCTGCCGGAAGGAGCCGGCGGGAAATCCGAACTGGTAGCGGAAGTTTTCAAACAGGTCGCCGTTGTTGACGATCTCGCCGTTGAGCAGAAAGTCGTAGGACTCGTGACCGGCGAAGCTGGCCACCCGGACCTCCTCCGGCTCGATCATCACGACGCCCTGGACGACGGTACGGTTGTCGTGGCGGCCGAGATACCCGACCTCCAGCGAGGCGTCGAAGGTTTCGGCTCCCGGCGGCAGCTCGGTGGAGTAGGCGGCGAAGTTGTCGACCCACTCGGTGCTCCTGGGCTTGGGCTTGGCGAGGGCCTGGAGGAGCTTCTGCTCGTAGCTGCTGTTGGGGTCCTCGGCAAAGGCCAGGACCTGGGCCAGCCGCTCGCCGTTGAGACAGTCGCGGGCATTGCCCAGAGCGTTGCGATGGCTGGAATTCATCAGACCCGGCCGGTAGACACGGGCCTCGCCCTCGCCCCGGGGCCGCACGAAGAGCACCAGAAACGGAAAGCTGACGTGCTCGCTCTCGGTGTAGATCCACACCTCCGCCGGCGTGCGCGTGGTGGTGCAGCGGACGAGGAAGGCGTTCTGCGGCGGCCCGTGGAGCAGAAACACCCGCGCCCGGTCGTCGCGCAGGCTGCCGAACCGCACGCGGGCGAGATCCAACCGCGCCTCCCAGCGGTCCTTCAGCTCGTTGCGCGCGGTCTGCGGGTAGGGGTCGCGGCTGCGCCAGAAGTAGCGGATGAAGGCGTGGCGCTGATAGTCCTTCTCCAGCTTGAGGAACTCGATGCGTTCCTTGGTGGTGATCAGCGGATCGACCTCGTTCAGCCAGTCGCTGAATTCCTGGGAGAGGACCCGTACCCGACGGCTGGCGGAGTCGTCCGCCGGTTCCCCGTCCTCCGGTCCCTGGTCCGTCGCGAGAGCCTCGTCGTCGCTCTCGTCCACCTGGTCCTCACCGGGCTCCGGTCCGGGTTGCGCCTGTCCGGTCTCGGGCTCTCCGGGCGGCGAGCCCGGATCCTGCGAATCCTGGGCGAGGATCGGCGACGGGGTGCCGAGGGGAGCGAGGAGCAGGGCAGCGAGGAGGAGAGGGATCGCGCGGGGAACGACGGTCGGGCTAAATGCGGAGGCCCCGTGGGAGCCGGGGCTCGACTCGCAGTGGGATGTCGCAGCGGTCGCTTCAGTCGTCGGAGCCATCACCGTAGGTGAAGTATAACTGTCAGCCATGGGCGGAGATTCCGGCCGCTACGATCTCCAGCGCCTCTCGGACGTACGCGAGCTGGAGACGCATCTGGTCGCCCACCGGCATGGCCCGGAGACCTGCGCGGGCCGCTTCGCGGCGCACCGCGTCGAGGTCTCCTCCGTCGCCGAGCCGCCGGAGCTTCTCCAGCCACTCCCGGAAGCGCAGTCTGCCCTGGGCGTCGTCGGGCAACGGAGGCCGGCCCTCGGAGCCACCCTCAGGGCTCTCCTCCGCGTCCCCGGTCACCAGGAAGAGCGGCATCTCCGACACCAGGGTCAGCGGGTCGCCACCCAGCGAGCGGACGTATTCCATCGAGCTGGGTAGAAAGAGCCGGGCGGTGGCCTCGTCCCCGGCGTCGCGGAAGTGCTTGGCCATGGCGCGCGAGTCGGGACGGGTGGAAAAGCCCTCGCTCAACCGGCGGAAGCCCTTCTCGCCTCCGCGGTCTACATCATGGAGCCGGTAGCCGAGCTCCTTCACCAGCGACCGGAGACGCTCCTGCATCTGCGCCGTGCGCTCGGCCCAGGACGCCTCCAGCAGAAACCACGGACCGGCGGCGAAGGCCATGCCGTGGAGGGTGGCGTGGAGATGGAAAGGCTCGCCGTCGCGCTCCACCGCGTCGCGGAAAAAACCCGCCACCGCCCGGGCTTCGGGGCGGGGCTCGATGGAGGGCTCGGGCGTCTCGGCCGATGCGCTGCCCTTCGGGGGAAACCCGAACTCGAGGTCGTCGCCGGGAAGCTCGCGGACGACGTGGTCGAGATACCGGGGCAGGTCGTAGCCCTGGGCGAGCGCGGGGGGCGGCTCCTGCCAGGCGGCGTTGGCGGCGCGGCCGTCGGGGTTGACGTGGGGCACCAGCCACCAGCTCGCCCGGGTCAGCTCCGGAGCCTCGGGCCGGTGGCGGGTTCGCTCCGCCAGATAGTCGGCGAGCCGGGCGAGGAGCGCCGGCCCCACCGGCTCGTCGGCGTGGCAGCCGGCGATCAGAGAGACGCGGAGCGCGCCATGGCCGAAGCGATAGCCGTGGATCTCCCGACCCTCGCGGGAGCGGCCGAGCGCCTGACGCTCGGGAAGCTTGGGATCCGCCTCACCCGGTTGGGCGAGGATCTCGTCGGTGGACAGCATCGTGGGGTACTCCGGCGGCTCCGACCGGGGCTCACGCGGCCTCGTCTGCCGGCAGCGCCAACAGCTCTCCACTCCAGGTCCGCTGGGGAGTCCCCCGGGCGAGCGAGCAGGTGGCGAGGACGACGAAGACGATCCACACCAGATCGGCCAGCAGGAGGTGCACGAGCTGCAGCCACACCGGAGCCTTGAAGGTGACGTTGAGCAGCCCGCAGACCATCTGGAGCAGAAACAGCCCAGCCAGCACGGTGGCGCCCCGCTGAACCTTGTCCGAGGGGCGGAGCCGGGCCACCAATGCGGCGACCAGCAGCAGGAAGGCGCCCACCACGACCGCGATCAGCGGATGGAAGATGCGCAGCCGGACCAGGAAGTGGAGGGTGGTCGAAAGGTCGCCCGGTGCGCCGGTCTCGCCGGATCGCCCCAGGGCGTCCTGGAGCGCCGAGCCCTGCAACGGGTAGAGCGTGTCGCCGAGCGCGGTCACCGCACCGCTGGCACCCAGCAGCAGGAGAGCCATCAGCGCCAGCCCCAGCAGCCCCAGCACGTCGGACTGCTTCCGCAAGCGGGGGGCGCGCTCTCCGCCGGCCCACAGCGCGGTGAGGGTCAGGGCGGCGAGCAGAAGGAAGGTGTTGACCAGGTGGAAGGCCATGACCACGGCGCGCTCGACCGAGTCGTTGTCGGCCACCAGCTCGAAGCGCACCAGCCCCGCTCCCACCAGCACCTCTCCCAGCAGAAAGACCAGGGAGGCGACCGCCGCCCAGCGCACCCGGTGGCCCTTGGGAAAGACGCGAAAAGCGAAGACCACCAGCGCCAGGACCACGAAGCCGTCGAGGCCGCTGGTCAGCCGATGGCTCAGCTCGATCAGCGTCTCCATGGTGGGCTGGCGAGGGACGACCTCGCCGTTGCACAGCGGCCAGTGGCTGCCGCAGCCGGCGCCCGAGCCGGTGGCGCGCACGAACGCTCCCCACATCACCACCAGCAGGTTGTAGCCGACGGTGAGCCAGGCGAAGCGGGTGAAACGCGTCACCTTTTCGTTGGAGGTCAAGCTCGGCACGACTCTCCATCCGCGGCCGGCAGATAGCTGGACTTGACGTAGTCCATCACCATGCGGTCGGCGTTGAAGCGCCACGCGAGCGTGCGCATGGCGCGTTTGACCCGACGGATCCACTCCCGGGGGACGTCCTCGGCGTCGCGGTCGTAGTACAGCGGGGCCACCTCGTCCTCCAGCACCCGGAAGGCGTCGAGGGCGTCCCGACGGTCCTGTTCCTTGGGATCCGAATGGACCTCGCCGCTGCCGATGGCGAAGCCGTTGGCGCCGTCGTACGCCTCGGCCCACCAGCCGTCGAGGATCGACACGTTGAGGGCGCCGTTGGGGATGCATTTCTGGCCGCTGGTGCCACACGCCTCCATCGGCCGGCGTGGCAGGTTGAGCCAGGCGTCCACTCCCTGGACGAGTTGGCGGGCGACGTACATCGAGTAGTTCTCGACAAAGACGATGCGGCCAGCGAAGCGGGGGTCGTTCTCCAGGGTGGCGATGGAGCGCGCCAGCTCCTTGCCGCCCTGGTCCTTGGGATGGGCCTTGCCGGCGAAGATGAGCTGCACCGGGCGCTCCGGATCGCCCACCAGCCGGGCCAGGCGCTCGGGATCGGAGAGCAGGAGGTCGGCGCGTTTGTAGGTGGCGAAGCGGCGGGCGAAGCCGATCGTCAGCGTGCGCGGGTCGAGCGGCGGACTCTCCGGCTCCGGCAGCCCCAGACGCAGGCGGCGCTCCGCCAGCGCGTGACGCACGAACGACAGCAGCCGCGACTTGAGGACCTGGTGCACCTCCCACAGCTCGGCGTCGGGGATCCGCTCCACCCGCCGCCACAGATCCGGCCGCGAGATCTGGTCCAACCAATCCGTGTCGAGGTAGCGGCTGAACAGGGTGTCCATGTCGCCGGCCAGAAAGGTGCGCACGTGGATGCCGTTGGTGATGTGGCCGATGGGAACCTCGTGCTCGGCCCGGTCGGGATGGAGCACCTGCCACATCCGTCGGGAGACCCGGCCGTGGAGCGCCGAGACGCCGTTGGCGTGCTCGGTGAGCCGCAGCGCCAGCACCGTCGGGCAGAACGAGCTGCCGGCATCGCTCGGGTGGGTCCGGCCCAGCCCCAGCACCTCGCCGAGGGGCAGGTCGAGACCGTCGGCGAGGTGCTCGAGGTGCTCGGCGGCGAGCTCCTGCGGGAAGTAGTCGTGCCCCGCCGCCACCGGCGTGTGGGTGGTGAAAACGCTGGCCGCGGCGACGTTGCGGAGCGCCTGGTCGGGGGCCTGCCCCTGGTGATCCACCAGGTGCCGGGCGCGCTCGAGCAGGGCGAAGGCGCAGTGGCCCTCGTTGAGGTGGAGCACCGACGGCCGCACCCCGGCGGCGATCAGCGCCCGGTGTCCGCCGACTCCCAGGAGCAGCTCCTGCTGGATGCGGGTCCGCTGGTCGCCGCCGTAGAGGCGGGCGGTGAGCTGCAGGTCCTCGGGGCGGTTGTCCGGATGGCGGGCGTCGAGGAGAAACAGACGGCTGCGGCCGACGGCGATCTCCCATACCCGCAGATGGACCGAGCGGCCGGGCAGCTCCACGCTCACCGGAGAGGCGCCGGAGACGGTCGCCACCGGCCGGATGGCGAGCAGGTCGTCGGCGATGGGCTCGAAGCGGTCCTGCTGCCAGCCGTCGGCGTCGATCTCCTGGTGGACGTAGCCCTGGTGATAGAGCAGGCCGATCCCCACCGCCGGCACCCCCAGATCGCTCATGCCCTTGAGATGGTCGCCGGCGAGCACCCCCAGACCGCCGGAGTAGATCGGGACCGAGTGATGGAGGCCGAACTCGGCGGAGAAGTACGCTACCGGGTGAGCGAGCAGACGCCCGGCGTGGACCGGGCCCCAGCCGTCGTCCGCGGCCAGGTACTCCTGCAGCCGCCGATGGCAGGCGTGGACGCGGGCCTGCATCTCCAGGTTGGCGACCCGGTGCTCGACCTCTTCCGGCTCCAGCCGGTGGAGCAGGGCCCGTGGGTTCTGGTAGACCTCGCGCCAGAGGTCCGGATCGAGCTCGCGGAACAGCGCCCGGATCTGCGGCTGCCAGGACCACCAGAGATTCTCCGCCAGAGCTTCGAGCTGCGCGACGACGCCGAGCTCCCCGTCCCGTTCCGTGGCGGGTCGCTCAGTCTGCATCCATTTCGTTTGCACTCGGTATCTCCCCCGGGGCGGGCCGTCGATTCCCTTCCGACCCACTCTGACGAGGGAGTCTAACAGCGGGGAACGAGCCGTGCCGGGCGCCCTCAGCTCTTGAGCACCATCGCCCCGGTGGGCTGGGGTACGCCGCCCGCGGGCTCGAGGGTGACCGCCCACAGATCGAGCGCCTCCGGCGGCTCGCCGGTGATCTCCAGGCTGGCGCTGCCGGATTCGTCGACGTCGAAGATTCCCGCCGACACCGGCTTGTCCTCCGCGATCCACCAGAGCTGATAGGTCTTGCCCGGCGGCGTCGGGGGCAGACCGTAGGCGTGGAAGACCGCTCGGTGGGTGCGGGGGTCGACGAAGGCCGTGCCGCCGGCGTCCGGTGCGGCCTCCAGACCGGCCAGCGCGTAGGAGCGCCCGCCCGCGCCCAGGCTCTGCACCGACACCGCCAGACGCTCGACGTGGGTGCGCAAACCGGAGACCTCCGCGCGGGCGCGGCTCAGGTCGTCTTGCACCCGTGCCAGCTCGCGTTCGACCCGGTCGCGCTGGGCGACGGTGGTCTCCAGATCCTCGGAAAGGCGGAATTGGGACCATAGCGCTCCGAGAGAGAAGGCCACCGCCGCCAGCGAGGCGGCGAGCGCCCACGCTGCCAGGCTCGAACGGGAGGTACGAGCGGAGCGGGCGAACGAGGCTGGGCGGGTGGTGGGTTTAGACATCGTCGACGAGGTCGCGACGCGGGATGCCGCAGCTCGCGCTGCCCCGCCCTGGGCCGGGCTCTCGATCTGCCGCAGCAGACGCGAGCGGGTCAGGGGTGAAGGCTGGAGCGGTGGAGCCTGCGCCGCCAGGGCCTCCAGATCCCCTTCCCAGCCGCGGAGCAGCCCGGCGCAGCGCTCGCAGCCGGAGCCCAGGTGGGCCTCCAGCTCGCGCAGCTCGTCGCTGTCGAGCGCACCGAGGGCGTACGCGGGCAGCCACTCCTCGTAGCGATCCTGGTGGCCGTCGGGCGTTTGTCGGCGTTCGGTCATCGGCTCGTCCCCGCTCCTGCGGTCAGCCCGCGGGCTTGCAACGCCCGGCGGAGCTTATTCATGCCCAGGAGCACCCGCGACTTGACGGTCCCCAGCGGTGCCTTCAGGTGGCGAGCGATCTGCGAGTGGCTCAGGCCTTCGAAGAAAGCCAGCTCGACGGCCCGACGCTGTTCCTCGGGCAGCTCGCCAAGTGCGCCGAACACCTCGCGGGAGCGCTCCTCCTCTTCCAATCTGCGGGTACCGACCGGCCCCTCGGCGGCGCCGTGGAGCCGTGTCTCCCGCTCGTGGACCTCCCGCTCGCGCCGCAGACGGGCGTGCCGGCTGCGGATGCGGTCGAGGGCGCGGCAGCGGGAGAGCAGCAGGATCCAGCCACGTACGCTGGCGCGTCCCGGATCGTAGCTCTCGGCCCGGTGCCACACCTCGAGAAACACCTCCTGCAGCACCTCCTCGGCCTCACCGCGGGACCCCAGCATCTTGACCAGGAGCCCGAGGGCGCACGGCGAATGCACGTCGAACAGGCGGGTGAACGCCTCCGTGTCGCCGGTCGCGATGCGGCGCATCCATCCCCGATCCTCGTCGGTGGCACCGCCGGTGTCGGCGCTGGTGCCCCCGCCGGTACCCCGGGGGTCGGGGATCCGGTCCTCCTGGTCCACGCTCATCCTCCGTGCTATAGGGCTTTGAACCTCCGGGACTTCGCGAGCCCGAGAGTACGTCAGTTGGCACCCAGAGAAAAGGTCAAGGCCGTCCAGACACTCTCCCAATCCTCCTCCTCGTTCGGCGGTGCCGGAACCATGTGCACGGCGGTGAGCAACCAGGGGCCGTCCTCGGGCAGCTTGAAGACGACCCTTCCCCGCGCGTCCGTGCGGGCGGTCAGGGGCCGGGGCCGACCGACGTGTCGGCCTGAACGAGCCTCGGGGTCGGCAGACCGGAGCCGGTGCGCCGCGACCAGCGCTCCGGCGAGCGGCCGGCCCTCGAAGCGCAGCTCCACCGGCAGCTGGTCCCCGGCCCGCAGCCGTTGCGGATCCCTGCGTGCGATCAGCTCCAGGCGGAGCCCCAGCGAGCGATCGGCCCCAGCGCTCCTGCGATGCGAGGCGGCGCGGGGACCGGCGACGGTCAGCAGCGCCTTGAGCGAGCGCGAGTAGCGTTCCTTTCCGGGAAGGTTGCTCTCGCCTCGCCTCGCCCGTTCGTCGCGGATCGCCTCCAGACCCTCGTCGAGCAGATAGCTCTCGAATTTCTCCGGCGGTAACACGCTCACTGCCGGGTGACTGCGCAAGACGATGGTGTAGCGGCCGGGGACCGACGGGCGAATCCAGCCCGCCGGCTCCCGGCCGTCGAGTCCCGGGATCGGGGTCTCGCCTTCCGGCCCCAGGAGGGAGAAGCGCTCCAGGTGCCTCGGGTCGCGCCGCACCGGCTCGGCGCCGGTGACGGGATCTCCGATGCGCAGCCCGACCCACACGAGCTCGCCGGTGGCGGGATGGAAGGTCGAGGGCTCGATCCATAGATCATGACCCAGGGCCGGTGTGCCGGCCAGAGCCACACCGAGACACAGCATCAGCGCAAAGCACCACGTCAGCGGCATCGCGATCGGGCTCCGGGATTCGCGGGTCGAAGGGCCATCGAGACTCGTCTTCGGGGCAGACGCCATCGGAGATGTCATGGGTAGCTCCTCGCGGCTCAGCGGGGGGAGCCCGGAATCGGCGTCCGCAGGTACGGGAACGCCGGCTCGAAGAAGCTGGCGTCGACCAGCGCGCCGTCGGTGAAGGGCAGGTCGCCCGCGGGGGCGTCCGCAGGGTCGCAGAAAACACCCGGGAAGCCGTGGCAGATGGCCCCCATGACCGTGCGCAAGGCGATGTCCACCACGTCGTCGCCGGGCCGGCGGCCGTTGGGGTAGCCGGCGTTGTCACCGGCCAGCACGCCGAGGCTGTTTTGCTGCGCCGGCGGCTTCGGCGGGATCGCCGTGTTGAGCCGCAGCATCTCGCCGAACCCCAGCTCGTTGAGCCCCGGGATGCCGGTGACGAAGGTGGCTACCAGGTCGGTGCGGGGGAAGTGGTTGGGCGCCTCGGCACCGAGCAGAATCTCGATCAGCTCGGGTAGCGTCGGGTTCGTCACGTAGGTGGCGAACTGGGCGTCGCCGTCCGGTCGGCTGGCGTTGAAGCGGTTCTTGTCCGGCAGACCGATCACCACCTCGTTGACCAGCGGGTTGCCCAGACGCGAGACCTGCACCCGGCCTCCGGTCCCCCGGGTCGGCCGTAGGAAGCCGGGGTCCCGGTCGAGCGTCTGCACCCGCGGCAGGACTGCGGTGGTCCAGCCGGCGATGACGTCGCCCTTGCCCTCGGTCAGGCAGTCGATGGGGACCTCGAGAACGAACGACGTGACGTTCTTGTCCGCCAGGTCGTCGCTCTCCCCGTCCCGCGGTCCCACCGGGTTGGCGAGGTTGATCAGGTCGAAGATCTCGCCCAGGTTGACCACGAAGGGGTCTTTGCGCTGACCGACGAACGCCCGGCCGTCGCCGCAGCCGGGGATCTGCACGTCGCTCAAGAACTGCCGGGCGTAGCTCTCGTAGTCGGGGAAGCTCTTGGTACCCACGTTGTCCATGGGCTTGCCGAAGAGGGTGGAATTCCGCGCGATGTCGGTCAACGGTTGGCGCCCCTGACCGCCCGGGCGGATCTCGCCGCGGACCAGAAACGCCTGGTAGATCTCGAACGTGTTCTCGCCCTGGAAGGGTCCGGAGCCGATCTTCACCAGGGGTACCGAGACGTTCTCGCCGCCGACCGGGATCTTGAAGTCCCGCAGGACGTTCGCGGTGCGGAAGATGAACGAGAGGTTTTCCACCCCGTCGCCGTCGTTGTCGATGTGGATGCGGTACTCGGCGTCGGGATCGAGCGTGAAGTAGTTGGGTCCGCCGTAGGGATCCTGGAGCGGTACGTAGTTGGCGATCAGGGTGACGAAACCGTCGCGGCCCGGCTCATAGCTGCGGAACATGTAGAAATCCGTGCCGTCGACCTTCGGGTGCTCGGTGATGAACGGAGCCTCACGGTGGCTCGACGCCTCCGCCGGCCCGGCGGGCACGAGCAGGAGGGCGAGGAGGAGGGCTCCGAGAAACGCTGCGAAACGTGCGGTGTGCATACAGATGTCTCCTTCCGAATCGGGATGGAAGATCCGGACCGGTGCTCGAAAGCTGAGCTGTCGTGGATCGGGCACCGGACCGGATCCGGGTTTCGGAAGGACTACGGAGCCGTCGGGGCGGTGGATGAAAACGTCTCGAGGGAGGAGGCGGTCGAGACCCCTCTGACTCAGCGGCCCCGACCCAGCGGAGTGGGTGAAACCGAAGCGTGCGACGACTGAGGGTAGGTTGAGCCCACCCGCGAGATTTCTTGAAACCTACCCTTACGCTTGGCGATGTTCTAAGTATTCCCTGTTAAAACTTTTAAGAGTAAGACTACTTTCCATCTCGGTATGCCGGGCGGTGTGGTGACACCGAGGCGTGGCGGAGATGGACCGCAACCGGTTCCCGCCTGGCGCGGGAACACTGGTCAAAAGGAGAAGACATCATGAGCAAAGGCGACAAGGAAAAACTCCGCGAAGCCCTCGAAGGCGCCGATCTGGAGCTTGACGAGGAACAGTTGGACGACGTGGCAGGGGGTCGTATCAAGATTTCCTGCAACGAATCCTGTTACGAGCAATGCTCGGCGTGCTGTTACAACGGCTCCGCCAACCGGCTCGTTGAGGCCCCGGCCTTTGGCGCTCAGTGAGACTTAGGATTCCAGATCTGCGGACCCTTGACGGTGCAGGCATCGCTCGGTCTACGCTGGCTCCCTCGCCCCCGGGAGCCGGCCGCATCCCTAGGAGAACGGAGGTGCTGAGATGCAATTTCCCCTCGAGACCCGACTCGCCATCGACCCCCAGCTTCGATTGAAACATGACGTAGACCGAGCGGTGCTCATCACCCGACCCCAGCCCCTGGCCAGTCGGGACTACATCTGCCGCCGCGTCCATCCGGCGGAGGCGGTCGTCCTCGCCCTCCTGGACGGCCACCGCACTTTGGAGGAGGTGGGCCGGCTGTGGGCCGAGCTCAAGGGGAAGAGCCCGGAGGACGGCATCTCCGCTGTCGGCAAGGTCGTGGACGTCTACACCTCCGGGGAGCGGGATCGGGAGAAGCTCCTGATCGAGGTCGGCGACGGCGACACCGGCCGCCTACTCGAGTACGATCCGCTGGAATTCGTCGTCCCGGCGGACCGGATCAACCTGAAGGATCGCCGTCTGCGCATCCCCTACAAGGTGTACTTCCTCCCCACCCTCTTCTGCCCGCAGAAGTGCATCTACTGCTACGCCAGAACCCGCCAGCAGCCCGAGGAGAATCTGATCGGCGTCGAGCGTCTGCGGGAAATCTTCGCCGAGCTCGCCGGTCTGGGGGTGGAGGCGATCATGTTCTCGGGCGGCGATCCTTTCGCCCGCAAGGAAATCTTCGAGATCTTGGAGGCGGTCTACGAGGTCGGCATGGTGGCGGACATTCCCACCAAGCTGGGGCTGAGCTACGAGCGGGCGTGCCGGCTGAAGGCCCTGGGGGTGGAGACCGTCCAGCTCAGCCTCGACTCCACCGACCCGGCGATCCTCGACCGCATGGTCGGCCTCCCCGGCTACCACCGCAGGGCCTTCCGGGTCCTCGCCAATCTGCAGCGGGCGGAGCTGAAGGTTCGAGTCAACACGGTGTTGACCCCCTTCAACGTCGGCACCGCCGGCGGCCTCATCGACTATCTCGGAGAGCTCGGCAACGTCGTGCGCCTCTCGTTCTCCCCCTACGGCCGTTCGCTGTTCTGCCATCAGGACGAGCTCTTCGTCTCCGAGCAGGATCTCGATCGGGTGAACCGGCAGATCGCCGAACGATTCGCCCGATACCCCCACATGCCCATCAGCTTAGGTGGTGCCGGTCCCGCTCCCGAAATCGAGGACGAGGAGGAGCGGCGGCTGAACTGGGAGCGGCGGGCCTTCTGCACCGCCAACCGGGACGGTTTCGTGATCCTGCCGGAGGGTCAGGTGACGGTCTGCGAGGAGCTCTACGACCACCCGGAGTTCCTCATCGGCGATCTCAAGACCCAGTCGGTCATGGAGATGTGGAATTCTCCGGCGGCCCGCGCCCTGCTCTACCCGGATCAGGCTGCGGTTCCGGACGGGCCGTGCCGCACCTGTGACGACTTCGAGACCTGCAACGCGGTGCGCGGCCGCTGCTGGCGGGACGTCCTCAAGAGCTACGGTTGGGACAAGCCCCACTACCCCGATCCCCGCTGCCCCGTGGCGCCTCCGGGGGCGCGGTTGGGGTAGGGCAGAGGCGCAGGTCGTCGTCTGATTACGATGCCGGTGATTCCAAGGGGGCAGTCAGGTGATCGAGAGCCAGGCCGAGCAGCCGGTCATCGAAGATCCGTAGCTTGCGCTCACCGGCCTCTCTTCCACCCGGCCAGGCGGCCAGACCTTTTTTGATATCCACCAGCTCGGGCCTTCGCCGTTCCCGGGTCAGCAGCCAGTCGACGGTGGCCAGGAGCTCGAGACCTAGGGGGGATTCGAAGCCGTCGACTCGCGCGCTCGTGCGTTCCAGGGCACCGAGGTAATGCTTGGCTTCGGTTCGCAAATAGGCCGCTACGTGCTCCTTCTTCGAGTCGTTGAAGACGATCACATCGGTCGGCTTCGCATCCGGGATTCGGACTTCGGAGTGGAGATAGCTCCCATCCAGGCTGTTGAGCAGGTGGCGGAGGCGGTCCGCATAGGGACCGTATCGATCGGCCACGAACTGGAGGTCAAGGGGATTTTCGAGGCCGCTGTCGAGGATCTCTCTTTCGAGAAACCAAGCGAGCTTCTGAATCTCCAGCATCGAGCACTCGATACCCATGATCCAGTAACGGCGGATCAGCTCGGCGATCAGGGCTCGGGCAGGGGTCAGCTTCTGAACACCTTGTCGCTTGGCCACGTTCTGGTAGCGGCGGGTCGGCTCGTAGAGCAACACGTCCACCTCGGGCAAGTCCCCCAGGACGCACTCGATGAGCGGTCGTACCGTGGACCAGCTCAAACCGCCGTGGCCACAACCTAGAGGCGGCACAGCGATCGACCCGATTTCCTTCTCGACGATCACTCGCTGGAGATCCTGGAGACCGGCTTCGATCCACTCGATCCGGGTTCGGTTTCTCCAATGCTTCTTGGTGGGGAAGTTGATGATCCAGCGTGGTCCTTCGAGACTGTCGCGCTGGGTGACGAACATCCGGCCGACCTGCACGTCTCCGCAGCGGCAGGCGGCTGCGTACTGGCGGAAGTTCTCGGGAAACGCTTCCTTGAACATCAGAGCGATGCCCTTGCCCATAATGCCCACGGTGTTGACCGTGTTCACCAGAGCCTCGACCTCGGCTTCGAGGAGGTTGCCCGTCGTGCGGTGGATCATGGTCGGAAGTACCAGTGTGGCCGGACTGCTATCGGGAGCTTCAGGTGCAGATCCGAGCAAATCGCCTGGATCCCTGGAGAGCTTGCGCAGTGGAGGCCATTGAGCAGCAGCCACGGGAGGGTTGTCCCGGTGAGTGATCCGGAAGATCAGCCCATTTTTTGGGGAGAGAACTGGTCTAGGAACAGTCCTACCCTCTTGACGGAATGGGTTATGTGCTTTCACCTGAGAAGGTGGTTTGGTGTCATTTCACCGTGCCATCAGCCGTAATGAATGGACTCAGGCATGGGTTCGGCTGCAGCTCCGCCACGGTAGTCTACTACTGAGTATCCTACGGGTCAGCAGTCAGAGCCGCCCGCAGCTCCAGAATCAAGAGCAGGCTTCGCTGTGAGGTCCAGCAGGGTCCTAATGGCAGGCCATCGCTCTCTAACAGGAGGCCAACCAATGCCTGCCCAATGGGCCGGTATAATCCACCAGTGAAGGTCAGGGAAGTGCTCAACCTGCTGAAGAAAGATGGCTGGAAGCAGGTCCGGCGTCTTGAAGCAAGCGGGTCTGAAGTAAGGGAAATTCCCATGAAATACGCCGTCGTCATCGAGAAGGGTCCCAATAGCTACGGAGCCTACGTTCCGGATCTTCCCGGATGCGTTGCCGCAGGGAACAGCCGAGCAGAAGTGGTGCAGCTCATCCAGGAAGCCATCGAGCTCCACATCGAAGGGCTCCGAGAGAGCGGGGAGCCCGTTCCTCCTCCCTCCTCCTCCATCGAGCTCGTGGAAGTCGCAGCGTAAGCAGCTTCGTGGGCCGCACACCCAAGACCCCCAGCTACAAGGGCCTCGAGCCCGCCTCCGAGCGCGCCAGCGCCGCGGCCCGGGGCTCCAGCCGCAAGACCGAGACGCGCTGCGAGGTCGTGCTGCGCAAGGTCCTCTGGCGCGCCGGGGCTCGCTACCGGAAGAACGTCCGGGACCTGCCTGGCAAGCCCGACGTCGTCTTCCGCGGCGTCCGGCTGGCGGTGTTCTGCGACGGCGATTTCTGGCACGGACGCAACTGGGACGAGCGGCGACGCAAGCTCGCCCAGGGCAGCAACGCCGGCTACTGGGTCGCCAAGATCGAACGCAACCGCCAGCGGGACCGCGAGCACGACCGCGCCTTGCAAGCCGAAGGCTGGACCGTCCTCCGCTACTGGGAAACCGACATCCTGGCCGACCCGCAAGCCATCGCCGAAGAGATCCTCGCCACCCTCGAAGGGCTCGACGGCCCGCGCGGCGGAGCGTAGGGTAGGCACCGATGTCCGCTCGCAACGCCAGAAAAGCCATCAGCCTCTTCACCGGAGCCGGAGGTCTGGACCTCGGTTTCGAGGCCGCCGGCTTCGAGACCGCCGTCGCCGTCGAGATGGACGCCGAGGCGGTCGCAACGCTCGAGGCAAATCGCGAATGGCCGGTGCTCGGCGCGGATCTTCACCGTGTGACCTCGGAAGAGCTGCTCGACCGCGCGGGGTTGGCGGAAGGCGAGGCAGACGCGCTGATCGGTGGCCCCCCCTGCCAGCCGTTCTCCAAGGCCGGGTACTGGGCCTCCGGAGACACTTTGCGACTGGACGATCCGCGGGCGGGAACCCTCGCCGCCTATCTTCGGGTGCTGCGCGACACCCTGCCCCGGACCTTTCTGCTGGAAAACGTCCCCGGTCTCGCTTACAAGGGCAAGAGCGAGGGGCTGGAGCTGATCGAGCGCACCCTCGAGCGCATCAATCGCGAGCGTGGCACCGAGTACTCGATCTCGGTGGCCGAGCTCAACGCCGCGGACTACGGTGTGCCGCAGCTCCGGCGGCGGGTGTTCGTCGTTGGCGCCCGAGACGGCAAGGGGCTGAGCTTTCCGGCGCCCACCCACCAGCCGAATTCCGAGGAGGGTCAGACCTCGCTCCCCGACCTTGCGTCCGCTCTCCCTACCCACACGACCGCCTGGGACGCTCTGGGCGACCTGGAGGAGGACGGGGAGGCTCCCGAGCTCCGGATGACCGGCAAGTGGGCCGAGCTCCTGCCCTCGATTCCCGAAGGCGAGAACTACCTATGGCACACGGAGCGGGGTGGGGGCTTGCAGTTGTTCGGTTGGCGGCGCCGGTATTGGAGCTTCCTGCTCAAGCTCGCCAAGGCCAAACCCTCGTGGACGGTCCAGGCCCAGCCCGGCCCTGCGGTGGGGCCGTTCCACTGGCAGAGCCGCAGGCTCTCCGCCCGCGAGCTGTGCCGGCTCCAGACCTTTCCCGAGGGTTATCGGATCGTGGGGGATCTGCGCTCCGCTCAGAGACAGCTCGGAAACGCGGTGCCCTCGGCGCTGGCCGAGGTGCTCGCCCGCGCGATCCGGAAGCAGCTCCTGGACGACGACATCGAGCTCGAGGCAACGCTGGTTCCAAAGCCTCGGCGGCCGACTCCGGAGCCGGAGCCGCCAGGGCCGGTGCCCTCGAAGTACCTCCACCTGGTGGGCGACCACGAGGCCCACCCGGGCAACGGCCTGGGCTACCGGGCCGAGAAGCGCGACCGGGTGAGAGAGCGGCGGGAGACCACGGCACCGGCCGAGCCCGAGCTCAGCGGGCTCGAGGCAGGTTGGCGCTCAAGTAGCTCTTGAGCGCTTCGAGCTGCTCCGTGGTGAGAAAGCGCTTGGGGAGGATCAGATAGAACCCATCGTTGAGGTAGACGAGCAGGTGACTTCCACCTTCTTTCCACTTGTGCAGCTCGGTCCAGAGGATCTTGCTTGCACCGCGGTTGCTCCGCAGACCCAGGCTCTGTGGATCAATCTCGAAGACCACCGGCTCTCCAGCCCCCACCGTCTGCCGGAAGAGTCGACGGACCCGGCGCGGCTGGATGACGAGGAACCAGACAGCGAGATAGAACCCGCAAAAGGCGAGGATGCCGGTTGCCAGGGGCTCTGCGCCGTGGACCACGAGGCGGTAGACAGAGGACGCCAACACCAGCAAAAACATCGCGATCAAGACGAGTCCCACGACGGCGAGCCATTTGCGGGGGCGCTGGTGGGTTCGCACGGCGGCGATCTGGTCGCGTTCGTCGACCACGCACCGGACTTGGAATTCTGGGGGCATAACGCTCGGTTCTTTGCGGCTCGGCTCTTCTCTACAATTATTTCATCGGCTGTCTCTCGCCGGGGTTACGTCCGCATGGCATGTCTCGTGAGACTCCAGGGCTCCCTGAGACCCGCTCAACCTCATAAAACCTACGAAAAAGCCCATCCAGCCTATGAGGCCCGGGAGCCGTGCGCAGGCCCGAAGGCCTGATTTCCTGGGCTTTCCAGAGGTTTGCGGGGATGGCGCGGGCGTTGCAATCCTTCCAACGAGATCTGCCTCATGTCTCTCGATTTCGGCCCAGAAGGAGATTTCCTGGAATGCAACGCCTCCGGTCGCAACGACGTTTTCGTCGGTCGCTTCTCCTGTGGACCTCCGCTGTCTTCATCCTCGGCTTGCTGACGGTGCCCAGCCACGCCTGGGCCCAGGGCTGAGTGGCCTCACGCATTGACGCGCCCGTGCTTGGCGCGTTTGACGAGCTGACGGCAACGGATCAGAAGTGGCGCTTTTCCCTCTCCTATCGCTACCAGAGGTCCGATCGGCACTTCCGGGGCGTCCACGAAGAGGCGAACCGCCAGGCCGAGCATAGCGAGGTGATCAATACCCTCAACCTGGTGGAAGTCGGCATCAGCTACCAGTTCAACCCACGGGACAGCCTGTCGGTGTCGGTTCCCTTCCTGATGGCGACGCGCTCCCATCCGATCCGGGACGCGAACCGCGACACGGTGGGCCGCTCGGTGCTCAACTCACGCGGTCTGAGCGACGTGACCATCGTCGCCCGGCGCCTGATGTGGGACCCGGCGAACCGGCCGAAGGGGAATCTCTCGCTCGGTCTGGGCATCAAGCTGCCAACGGGCGCCGACAACGTGCTGGACACCCGCGAACGCCTGGGCGACGACGGCGAGCCGGTCTTCAGCATCGAGACGGTGGATCAGTCCGTCCAGCCCGGAGACGGGGGCTTCGGGTTTATCGTCGACATGAGCGGCTACCGCCAGTTCGGTTCCAGCGGAACCTGGGCGGGGTACGCCTCCGGCGCCTACCTCTTCAACCCGGAAAGCACCAACGGAGTGCACACGTTCCGCAGCCGACCCGGGGAGCAGATCATGTCGATCGCCGACCAGTACGTTTTCCGCACCGGAATTCTGGCGTCGCCTGCGAGCTGGAAGGGCGTCGCTGTCGGTCTGGGAGCCCGCTGGGAAGGCGTCGCGGTGCACGACGCGTTCGGCTCCAGTGAAGGTTTCCGGCGGCCGGGCTACGCGATCTCGGCGGAGCCTTCGGTGACCTGGTCCCATGGCCCTCACTCGCTCTCGCTGGCGGTGCCCATCGCGGTCCAGCGCAACCGGCAACGAAGCGTGCCCGACCTGGCGAATGGGACTCACGGCGACGCCGCTTTCGCCGACTATGTAGTCCTGGCCGGGTACTGGAGGCGCTTCTGATCCCGGACAGGCCTCGCTCATGCCTCTCCCACCGCCTCCGGGCGGTGGGTTTGTAACTTCGGCAGCACCGCTCTCGTTCTCCTGGATTCCCTTGGGCGAGAGCGGGCTGCCGAACCCTTCTCCAGACTGTTCGCCGACCTGCCAGCAAGCCACGTCCTTTCGCTATAAGGGCTCGTCTTCGGCTCCCTCGGACTTCGCACGCGGTGATCGCGCCGTTTTCACGGGGAATCGGACTTCTCATGGGTGAGAGAGCCGACTCTCTGGGATTTCCGGGTTGTCAGAGGGTGCGAGGAGGGAGGCTAACGAATCTTCTGCAGGGCCCTTCGCATCACCTCCTTCTGTTGCTCGCTCGCCAATGCCTGGCAGTCGTTGAGGTCCTCGTTCTCTTGCTCCCGGTAGAGCTTGATCTCGAAGGTGGCTGCGGCACCGCTACCCCAGGTTCTCCCCTTGGTCTCGGAGTTGCGGACCTCGAACCAGGAGTAGTCGAGGAGGAGGCATAGGCTTGCCGCCTTTTCGTACGCGAGGCGGACCGCTTTGCCTTGACCGCCGAAACCGGTTTGCTTCTGGTGGGTGAGGAGGTATCGGTCTTCCGAGAGCTTGTGCAGCCGCGTGGTGGCGTCTGCGGGTGTGGCGAGAAGGGGAAGGAGAAGGAGGATCGGGATTGCAACGAGAAGGTTTCTCATCTGGGTGGTCCCCTCAAGTAGAGATCCTTGTGTGCAAGCACCCCTGCGCTCCGGGATTGCTCGCTGGTCGATAAGGCTTTCACCCAGACAGAGTCCGAGGTGAGGACCAGTGTTTAGTGGGAGCGGGACGATGCGCGGAAGCCCCAGACCGAGATGCCGAGGGTCAGGAGCAACGGCACCAGCGCGCCCTCGAACGACCAGCTCGTGGGGTCGAGAGTCAACGGGTGGCTGCTCAGGACCCAACCGAAGACGATGGCGGTCGTGCCGGCGAGAAAGCCGAAGCGGAACAGGGCCGTGAAAGCGAGGGCCGCGGTCCCGACCGAGGCGGCCAGGTCCAACGCCGGATCTCCGGCGCCCGGGAAGATCACGATCACGTACAAGAGAAAGCCCATGGACCGTGAGATCCAGGCCGCCTTGGGGATTCGGGTGCTTTCCACCAGCCGCCGCAGGAGCACCAGGATGCTGATCACCAGCAGCGCCAGGAGAACGCCGTGGGCCGCCGCGTAGCACACCATGGCGAGAGTCCCGGGGAGGCCGGTCAGGGCTTCGGTCTGGAGCACGACCGCGTCCTGCCCGATCACCTGGGTCAGGGTGCCCAGGCGGTCGAGCTGCGGCGCGGGGAAGCCCAGCCCGGTCGAAACGAGCACATAGAGCCGCGCCCAGACCAGGATGGCGAGCCCGAAGAGGCCGCCCACCATCAGGTCCCGCCCCACCAGCGGGTCGCGCAGCCGGCCGTAGATCAGCCGCACCCAGGACGCCGCGCGGCGGGGGGAGTAGTAGCGGACCCACGGTTCCACCGCGATGTAGATCACCCAGGCGAGGGCGGCCAGGAGCAGTCCGCGGGCAAAGACCTGGAGCGCCAGGTCGAGCTCGAGCGGGCTCAGGCGATGCGGGGTGCCGAACAGCCCGACCAGCACGCGGGTGCCAAAGACGAATACCGCGAGGCGGAAGGCCGCCGGGCGGTCGGCGATCCGCTCGCGCAACCTGCGCCGGGCCAGCCACGCCACCCCGATCAAGACGACGCCGAGTCCCAGACAATGGACGAGGGTGCCGAGAGGCGACGCGCCCCGTCGAAAGTCCTCCGCGCTGGCCCGGATGCGAGGAGCGTTGGCCTTCGGGCAGAGAACCCGGAAGGCCACGGGGTGACCGCGCAGCGCGGCCGCTTCGATTCGCAGCTCGCCGCCGGTCAACCCGGGCGCTTCGCGGACCCAGGCCACCCGCCGGTCGGCGTACACGGGGGGAGTCCAGCCCGGAGTCACCGGCTGGAGCTCCAGCTTCTCGAGACCCGCGGCCTCGAGAAGCCCGTCCCAGTCGGGAGAGCCGCCCGGAGTCTCAGCGCCGGTGCCATCCGGAACCGCGTCCAGCCGCAGAAGCCGGCCCTGGGGGTCCAGATGGACTCCCACCTCGCCGGGAGTGGTGAACGGTGGATCCTCGTAACGGTGGAAAGCGCTGCCCTTGCGCCAGCGGGCGAGGCGCCCCGGGCTTTGGCGGTACCAGAATTGGACCGGGCGGTCCGGGTCGGAGGTGTAGGTGTAGCCCGACAGCCGGTCCTTGTGGGTGCCGTCGAAGCCCAGGCGGGCGAGGATCTCGCGGGCGCGGATCTCGAGCTCCGCGGGCGGCTCACCGCGCATCGCCGGCTCGGTCGGCTGGGTCCAGGGGGAGAGAAACGCGACCAGCCACAGACCCATCAGGGTCGCGGCGAGAGCGGCCCAGGCGGCCCGCGGACGCCAGCGGGTCCGGGGCTCTTTCAGCAGGCGCTCGACCTGGGCGGGGATGGGGGGACCCGGAGGAAGAGCCCGGTCGATCACCTCGGTCGAGCCCGGCCGGCTCTCGGGGTCCTCCTCGAGACATTGCCGGATCTCCTTGGCGAGCGGGGGCTCGATCTCGAGCTTGCGGGTCTCGCCCGGGATGGCCAGACCCTTTTGGATCGCCCGATCGAGCCTCGTCCGAACGATCTCCCTCTGTTCGAGAATCTCCTCCAAGGTCTCGGGATCTCCCTCGCCCACACTCGGCAGCTCGCCCAGAAAGATCTCGTAGAGGATCAGGCCCAGGCTGTAGAGGTCCGTTTGCCGGGTGATCTTGCCGCCGTCGATCTGCTCGGGGGCCTTGTAGAGGAAGGTCCCTTCCGTCGGCTCGACCAACTCCTCGGTCCAGGCAGCCAGCCCGAAGTCCAGGATTTTCGCCTGGCCCCTCGAGTCGACCATGATGTTGGCGGGCTTGAGATCGCGATGGATGAGGTTTTCTTCGTGGATCGCTCGCAGACCCGCGGACAGCTCGTGGGCCAGACGGAGCTTCTGGTCCCGGGACAGATAGCCGCCCGGATACGCCAGGATCTCCTCCAGGGTCTTCCCGTCGAGCAGCTCCATCGACAGCAGGGGCAGGTCGAGGTCGCGGTCCACGGCGATCTCGTAGACCCGGCAGACGTTGGGATGCGAGACGGTTTGAGCCCTCTTCACCTCCTCGAAGAGCTTGTCCTTGAGGAGGGCGAAGTCGGGGTGGGAGCGGCGCGGTACCTTGAGGGCGACCTGCCTGCCGAGGCTCGTGTCGTGCGCCCGGTAGACGTCGCCCATCGCTCCGCCGCCCAGGTATTTCTGGACGACATAGCAGCAGGCCAACATCTCGCCCGGCGAGAAACGGCTGGTGTCGGAAGCCATGGGTTCCTCCCTCCCCGACCAGCGGTCTAGAGGTAGCGAAGGATCCGTACGGTGGGCCCGGAGCCTTCGAGGCCGTAGGTGTACCAGATCTGGGGGCGCTGCAGGCCGGTGTGAACCTGCTTGTCCTGAAGCTTCAAAGTCTTCCTCTGGCCGTTGTCGTCCACGGCCACCTCCACGGGCGGGTCGCCGTGGGGTACCGAGAGGAAGACCTTGCGGGTGTCCGTCGAGGACTGACCGTAGGTGTACTGGGTTCGCGGCTCCGCGTCGGTCAAAACCTCTTTCTCCATCCGCAACAGCGGCTCGGAATCCTCGGTGCCACTCCATGCGACGGAAAGGGCGCTGACCAGAACGCTGTCGTCCGGGTGGAGGGTGGTCTCTTTGACGGTCGTGGTGCTCTCGTCGGCCATGTCGGGATCTCCTTTTATTGACGAGTCTCGTGGACGAGCCTCGTGGACTACTCTGGGTTTCGGGGGTGTAGATGTCCCCCCGGGCGGCAAGGTTTAGCGATCGAGCGCCCGCCACTCGCCCTGGAGCACCCAGCCCGCCCAGTAGTAGGGTGCCTGCCAGTCGGTCTCCCGGCGCAGCGAGAGCTGGGCCTGCCGCAAGGCCGAGGCCGGGTCCTCCCCGGCGAGCAGCCGGCGGTAGAAGCGCTCCATCAGCCGGGCGGTGGCGCGGTCGTCGACCCGCCACAGGCTCACCAGCACGCCGGCGGCGCCGGCGGAGAGAAAGCCCTGGGTGAGACCGACCAGACCCTCGCCGCGGACTTCCTCTCCGAGGGCGGTCTCGCAGGCGCTGAGCACCACCAGGTCCGCGGGCAGGTCGAGGTCGTAGATTTCGTGGGCCAGCAGCGAGCCGTTGCGGGGCTGGCCCTGCGGATCGAAACGGGAGAAGACGAGCTGCGACAGCTCGGGGCGTTCGGTGTCGATCCGGCCATGGGTCGAGACATGCAGGATCCGGTAGCCGGCGAGCGCGGGGTCGGTGGCCGCCTCGCGCGTGGCCTCGAAGCCCAGGGCACGGAAGGTGGGCTCGGTGCCGGCGAGCCGGAGGATCGCCTCGGCCTCGACTGCGGAGAACCGCAGCCTCCCCAGATGGCCGGCCTCCCAGGAAGCCTTCTCGGAAGCGTCGCCCGGCGGTCGATGCGCGCCCCCGTTCAGCCGGGGGTCGTCGGCGTCGAAGACCGGATCGGCGATCACCGCCAGCAGGCCGCTCTCACCAGTCCTCCCGGGCTCCGACCCCTGCCTCTGGACGCGGAGCTCGCGCAGGGTCAGGAGCGCCGAGGCGGAGGGCACGTGCACCACGTCGTGGGCGGCGATCAGCGGTCGGTCCGCTGTCGTGGATCCGGGGAGCGGCAGCGCGGCGAAGGGCACGAAGTGCAGAGCCCCGTCGGCAGCGATCGCGAGACGCTGTCCGGTCCACTTGTCGGCCAGCGCATCGGCAACCGGGTCGAGCACCAGGTGGCCGAGCCGTTCGAGCGCCGCTCGCGTGGCCGCCTGGAGCCGCCGGTGATGGCTCTTTGCAAGCAGCTCGTGGGCCTCGCGGGCCGCGGCGTCGATCTTGGCGCGGGGCGGCAGCAGAAAGCTCGTCACCGAGTCCGGAGTGACGGCCCACAGAAAGCTGCGCTCGGGGCCGAGGTGGTATTCGAGCAGCAGCGTCTGCGCGTCGAGCGCCCGGCGCTGGATCTCCTCGACGCCAAAACGCCGGGGCCGGGTCAAGGAGGCGTAGCGGGGGCTTTCAGCGAAGATCCGGCCGCGCAGCGCGCGCAGGTCGCGCAGAGTCTCGTCCAGCCGGGATTCCAGGGTGGCGGCCTCGGCCGGCGTGTCGGGGGCGTGGTCCGGGTCCAGCCGTTGCCGTTCGAGAAACGTCAGTCGCGCTTCGAGAGCACGCTCGCGGGCCAGCAGCTCGGGATCGGCTCCGGCCCGCAGCCCCTCCGGGCTCCGGGTCAGCAGCTCGACCAGCGACTGCGCCCGCGAGCGCTCGGCGGCTTCCAGGGCTCGGCGGTCGTAGCCGGCGCCCGGCTCGCGGCGGTGGAGCTCCATGAGGAGATCGACATGGAAGTCGTAGGGATCCCGATGGGCGGCTGCGAAGGCTCGCCGGAGGTCCTGGGTCGCCGCCCGGCTGCGCAGCGCCTCCAGGTCGTCGAGAGCCTCTTCGCTCCACTGCAAAGCGGCGAGGGGGTCGTCCCGGGCGCGCTCCGCCCGGGCCAGGGTGAAGGCGGCTTCGATCTCACCGGCGGGGTCTCGCAGCTCGCGGGCCAGGGCCAGCGCCTCCTGGAGCGAGGCCAGTGCATCGTCGGTCCGTCCCGCCGCCGTGTCGAGCCGGCCGAGCGCGGTCAGCGCCCGGGCCACCTCGGGACGGGCCTCCTTCTGGCGGGCGATCGCCAGCGCTTCGCGGTTCAGCTCGGCCGCTTCTTCCAATCGGCCCAGTCCCTCGGACACCCGGGCCAGGCCGAGCAGGGTCACCGCTCGGCCGCGCTCCTGCTCCGTCTCTTCGCGCAGCGCCAGCGCCTCTTCCAGCGCTTCCAGGGCGCCCTCGAGATCCCCCTGTCGCTCTCGGATCTGTCCGATGCGGGTGAGGATCCGCGAGAGCGAGCGGGTTTCCTTCAGCTCGCGGGCGATTGCCAGCGAGCGGTCGAGATCGGCGAGCGCCTGCCGGTACTGCCCGACCGCCTGGTACAGGCGCGCGCGGTTGTGGTGGGCCTCGGCCAGGTCTTTCGGCCGGTCGAGGCTCTCCAGGACCTCGATCACCCCGTCGTAGAGGGTGAGCGCCTGCTGCACCTCGCCCAGTCGGCGGGCGGCGATGGCCTGGTTGTTGAGGATGCTGACTTCGAGGTACCGGTCGCCAATCTCCCGGGCGAGGGGCAGCGCCCGGCCGTACAGCTCCAGCGCCCGATCGATCTCGCCGAGCTGAGAGTGGAGCCAGGCGATGTTGATGAGCACGGTGCACTGGTCCGAGCTCTGCCCGAGCTCCTCGTAGAGCGAGGCGGCGCGCTGGTAATGGCGGATCGCCTCACGCGGCTGTTCCAGAAACTTCCGATAGATGCGGCCGAGCCGTTGGGACGCCTGAGCTTCGAGCAGCGGCTCGTCCAGCTCCCGGGCGAGCTCCACCGCCTGCAGACAGAGATCTTTCGCCTGGCGAACCGAGGTGCGGTCTTCCCGCTCGACGAGCTTGTCCACCTCCGCGAGCGACGCCTCGAGAGCTTGTCGATCGCGGGGTGCGGCGCTACCGGCGTCCCGGGAGCAGGCGCCGGTGAGAAGCGGCGCGATGACCAGCGAGGAGAACAGGGCTCCCAAAACGACAAACCGGCAGCTTCCGGGTCGGTAGCCCGAAGACGGG
>Ga0102952_1000214_pt1 | contig 26133 bp, 22 predicted proteins | sample SalPon2A_C_D1_MG_FD_78506 | JGI IMG/M metagenome (GOLD analysis project Ga0102952, IMG submission 78506) | Soil microbial communities from South San Francisco under conditions of wetland restoration - Salt Pond MetaG R2A_C_D1_MG | ecosystem: Environmental > Terrestrial > Soil > Wetlands | place... | reverse complement strand
GAGTGCTGAGTGCTGAGTGCTGAGTGCTGAGTCATCAACACCAGGGGCTATACACCTGTATAAAATACCTGGTTTGAAGTCAGTAATATTTGTTGTTATCTGCATAATAATTGTTTACTGGTATTTATAGATACTTCTAACTTTCAGGTGATTCCGGATTTAGACCGAAAGCTGTCTTTACTCAGCACTCAGCACTCAGCACTATTTTATCCGATCCCTCGCCGCCTTGGCGCGCGTAAACACGGCCATCATCCTGTCGCCGTCGGCGCTGCGAATCGCCTGACCGAGTTCGTCGATGTGCTGGCTGAATTGATCCAGCAGTGTCAGGATCGCATCGCGATTGGCGAGGCAGATATCCCGCCACATCAGCGGATCACTGGAAGCGATTCGACTGAAATCACGGAAACCACCGGCGGCATAGCTGAATATTTCCTCGCTGTCATCCACTCGCAGCAGCGTGTCCACCAGTGCGTAGGCCAGTAGATGCGGCAAGTGACTGGTGGCCGCCAGCACCTCATCGTGATGCGCGGCATTCATGTCTACCACCTCGGCACCGCACAGAGACCACATTTTTCGCACCCGTTCGACATCTTCGATGGAGTTTTCAGGCAACGGTGTCACGATCACCCGGCTATCCTCGAACAGCCCGGCAAAAGAAGCAGCCACCCCGCTCTGCTCGGTACCGGCAATCGGGTGGCCGGGAACGAAAGACTGCAAATGCGGACCCAGGCCCGCGCGGGCGGCGTCGATCACGGCGACCTTGGCGCTGCCGACATCGGTGACGATGGCATCCGCGGCAAGGTGCGGACGTATCGCGGCGAAGACCTCTTGCATGGCCGAAAGCGGTACCGCCACCACCACCAGATCGGCGCCGGTTACGGCTGCGGCAACATCCAGTTCAAAGCGATCGATGACACCGAGATCCACGGCCTGCTGCAGATGCTCCCGGTCACGGCCATAGCCGACGATCTTTTCACAGGCATTGACCTGACGCAGGGCCCGCGCCAGCGAACCGCCGATCAAGCCAACACCGATTATGGTCAATTGTCGGAACATCGTCCTGTTCTTAAATTAGCGAAATTAAAAATTTATCGTTATAGGTTTCAGGGAAGCTCTGAAACATGTGCTTTTGTAATTTAGATCAAAGGTGACCTCGCTTTGCTCGAAATGACAATAATTCAGTGTTTCCTTAACTTGTAGGAGCGGCTCCGCCGCGATATCTCTGGTGGTTATATACCACCATCGCGGCAGAGCCGCTCCTACATCTTCTTGCTGTATGCTACCTGGTGTCATCTCGAACCGAAAGCCTTGCGGAACAAGGCTGAAGCGCGAGAAACCTACTGGAAAATGCTTTTACTTTTACATTTTCCGGCATAAATACTGGAAAATGACATGATTACATTTTCCGGCATAAATACCGACAAGCAGCGCCGAGATGACAACAAGGAGGGTATCATCACCAATTACTCATCACCCATAACTCAGCACTCAGCACTTAGTCCTAAGTCCTAAGTCCTAAGCCTACAGCGTCCGCCCCAGTACCCGGGCGATCCCCCCCAGTTCAACCATCAGTTCTTTCAGCTGCGACGGGCTCAGGGCCTGATCGGCATCACACCAGGCCTCGGCCGGCCGCGGGTGCATCTCCACCAGCAGGCCGTCGGCACCGGCGGCAATCGCGGCCCGCGACAACGCCGGCACCAGCCAGCTCTTGCCGCCGGCATGACTCGGGTCGACGATCACCGGCAGGTGTGTTTCACGTTTCAGCACCGGGATGGCGGTGACATCGAGCATATTACGATAGGCGGTCTCAAAACTGCGCACGCCGCGTTCGCAGAAAATAATATTGTGATTACCGCCGGCGGCGATGTATTCAGCGGCCATCAGCCATTCGGATATCGTTGCCGACAGCCCGCGTTTCAGGATTACCGGTGTATGGATACGTCCAACCTCTTTCAGCAAATCAAAATTCTGCATATTGCGCGTGCCGATCTGGATGATGTCGACACCATGTTCGAGAAAGGTATCGAGCATACGTACATCCATCAATTCGGTAACTATCGGCAGGTCATGCGGCCGTGCCGCATCCTCAAACATCTTCAGGCCATCCACACCGGCGCCCTGAAAGGCATAGGGGCTGGTTCGCGGCTTGAAGGCACCGCCGCGCATCAGCCGGCAACCGGCGGCGGCGACCGATGAGGCCGCACTGGCCATCTGTTCCGGTGTTTCGACGGAGCAGGGACCGGCGATGATCTGTATCGTATTTCCACCCAGCGGCACACCGCTGATATCGACGACGCTATCCTCCTGGTGGGATTCGCGCGACACGATCTTGTACGGCTTCATCACCCGCACAACGCGTTCTACACCCGCAATGGCCTCCAGCGTCTCATCATCGATGTCACGCTCGTCGCCAATGGCGCCGATGACGGTACGTTGGATACCGCGAGAGATATTATACTGCTTGCCCAGCGCCGTTAATTTGTCCACCACCAGCGACACATCATCGTCACCGGCGCCTGCTTTCATTATGATTATCATTAATGCAATCCGAAATAATTAAACTGTTATTCGATTGGTGAGAAGTCAGGAGTGAGGGGTGAGGAGAAACGACATTAAATCCACAATGGAATGCTAATCCTGTCTCATCACTCATTACACATCACTCATCACCCTTTGTTTCTCACTCCTCACCCAATTCTTACGTCACCAATATAACCCGTGGATAGTGCGGACCAATTTGTAGGAGCGGCTCTGCCGCGATACTTTGCGTTTCATCGTTGCTATCGCGGCGAAGCCGCTCCTACAGTTTAATACCTATTCGTATATGGAGGTGATATTTATACCTGACATTCATACCCCTGGTTTTATGCCTCTACCGTAGACCGTGGATAGGAACCGAGAATCTTGAGCATTGCCGCCGACTGTTCCAGTTCCTGTAATGCCGATGCAACCGCCGGCTCCTGCACATGGCCCTCGATGTCGATAAAAAAAACATAATCCCAGGCTCCGCGCCGCGAGGGACGTGATTCGATACGCGTCATCGATATGCCCTTTTCAGCCAACGGCGCCAGCAGGCGCTGCAGGGCCCCGGGACGATTCGGTGTCGACAGCAGCAACGAGGTCTTGTCATGACCGCTGGCCGCCGGCATCTTGCGGCCGATCACCAGGAAGCGGGTGGTATTGTCCGGATCATCCTCGATATTGCTGGCCAGCGTATTCAATTGATAGATCTCCGCCGCCGCCTCGCCGGCGATTGCGACGATGCCTTCGTGATCGGAGGCATATCGCGCCGCCTCGGCATTACTGCTTACAGGCAGGCGCGGAACACCCGGCAGGTTGGCATCCAGCCATTCCCGACACTGGGCCAGCGCCTGTTGATGGGCATGGACCCCGGTAATCGCAGTGAAGTCGCCCCCGCTGTCCATACGCCCCAGCAGGCAGTGATGGATGCGCATATCCACCTCGCTGCAAATCTGCAACGGTGAATTCAGGAACATATCCAGCGTATGACTGATCATACCTTCGGATGAATTTTCAACCGGCACCACGCCGTAGTGCGCAGCGCCGGCCTCGACCTCACGGAAGATTTCATCGATGGCCGCCAATGGCCGGCACTGGACCGAATGACCGAACTGTTTGTAGACCGCCGCCTGGGTATAGGTCCCCTCCGGTCCCAGGAAGGCCACCGTCATCGGATGCTGCAGCGCCAGACAGGCCGACATGATCTCACGAAACAGGCGTGCCATTTCCTCGTTCGACAACGGGCCCTGGTTACGTGCAACCACCGTGCGCAGGACATCGGCCTCGCGCTCGGGGCGGTAATACTCCGAATCATCACCGGCGATGTCTTTCTGCCGCGCGACTTCCTCGGCACAACTGGCACGCTCGGTAATCAGCGCCTGGATCTGTTCATCCAACTGATCGATACGCGCCCTGATGGCCTGGAGTTTGTCGCTGTCTGTCATGGTTCATCAATACTAGTATGTTAAATGAGCCCGCTGCAAGCAGCTCTCAGGGTTCAGATGTCAGATATCAGAGCTTCCCTCGTTCCAACGCTCCTGCCATAGAACCTCCTTCGGAGGTTCATGATGGGTTTTCTAGACTCGCTTCGCGAGTTCTGGTTAAGCCTTCGGGTTCAGGTCGCGTGGGAAACAAACCACCTTGTCATTCCGAACCAAGGCCTTGTAGAGCAAGACCGACGTGTGAGGAATCTTATGCCAGGTCATGAAACAAGTGAGATCTCTCACACTACGGCCCATGAAGACGGGCCTCCGGTTCGAGATGACACTAAATGAGAAGACTCATCATCCCTCGCCCCTCAGACCTTAGCCCCAAGTCCATCGCGGCGCAGCCGCTCCTACACCCATCACTTATCACTCAGCACTCAGCACTCAGCACTCAGCACTCAGGCTACGGGAAACTAAAAGACCCTGACCTTCAATACCCCGTCGATGGCCTCGATGCCCTTTATGACATCCGCCGGGATTTCGCTCTCGACATCGGCCAGGGTGTAGGCAAACGAGCCCCTGGATTTGTTCAGCAGATCGATCAGGTTCAGGCCGGCGGCCGCCATCACCGTTGAAATCTGACCAACCATATTCGGTACATTCGAATTGACGACGCCGATGCGGTAGCCTTCGGTACGCGGCATCATCACCTCGGGAAAATTAACCGAATTGCGTATATTACCATTCTCGAGAAAATCGCTGACCTCGTCGGCGACCATAATCGCGCAGTTATCCTCGGCCTCAACCGTCGAAGCCCCCAGGTGCGGCAGGGTAATCACCCGCTCATGGTTCTTTAACAGGCCATTGGTGAAGTCACAGACATAGGCATAGACCTTGCCATCCCGGATCGCCGCACTGACGGCCTGATCATCGACGATGCCATCGCGGGCGAAGTTCAGGATCACGACGTTGTCGCGCATCATCTGCAGTCGTTCGGCGTTGATCATATGACGTGTCGCCTCGACCAGCGGCACATGGAAGGTGACGAAATCGGAATGTGCCAGCAGATCATCGACGCTGCGCGCCTTTTCCACCGCCGAGGATAGCTGCCAGGCACCTTCAACGGTGATGCCCGGATCATAACCGATGACCTTCATACCCATACTCAGACCTGCATTCGCCACCAGCGCGCCAATGGCACCGAGGCCGACGACCCCGAGGGTCTTGCCCGGTAACTCGAAGCCGGCAAAATTTTTCTTGCCGGCCTCGGCCTGTTTATGGATGGCCGCGTCATCCCCTTCGAGGTGACGGGCAAAATCCCAGCCCTGGCAGATGTTACGACAGGCCAGCAACATGCCGGCGATCACCAGTTCCTTGACGGCATTGGCATTGGCACCCGGGGCGTTAAACACCGGGATGCCGCGTGTACTCATCTCCTCAACCGGAATATTGTTCACCCCGGCCCCGGCACGACCGACCGCCTTCAGTGAAGCCGGGATCTCCATGCCATGCATATTGAACGAGCGTAGCAGGATTGCGTCCGGGTTTTGTAGTTCCGAGGCGATCTCGTATTTATCCCGGGGCAGACGTTCCAGCCCGGCAACGGAAATATTGTTCAGCGTTTGAATCTTGAATACAGCCATTATCGATCAGCTCCTGTTTAGTCCTTGAGTCCCGGTCTATCAGCCATTGCTGCGTTCGAATTCGGCCATATACTCGACCAGTGTATCGACGCCCGCCTCCGGCATGGCGTTATAGATACTGGCACGCATGCCGCCGACGGAACGATGGCCCTTCAGTGACACCATGCCCGCCGCCTTGGCACCTTCAAGGAATTTGCCATCCAGCTCGGCATCGGCAAGTGTGAACGGCACATTCATCCACGAACGGTAGCGTGGTTCAACCGGATTGGTATAAAAAGCCGAGGCATCGATCGCCGCATACAGCTTGTCAGACTTGCGCTTGTTGATCCCGGCCATCGCCTGCAGGCCGCCTTTACCCTTGAGCCAGTCGAACACCAGCCCGGCGATATACCAGCTATAGGTCGGCGGCGTGTTATACATCGAGTCATTATCGGCGTGGATCTGATAGTCGAACATGGCCGGCATGCCTTCCAGCGGCTGACCGATCAGGTCATCACGGACAATCACCAGTGTCAGACCGGCCGGACCGATATTCTTCTGCGCCCCGGCGTAGATGACGCCGAATTTCGATACATCCAGCGGCCGCGACAACACCGTCGACGACAAATCCGCCACCAGCGGCACATCACCGACGTCTGGAATACCGTCGAACTCGACACCACCGATGGTTTCATTCGGCGTGTAATGGACATAGGCGGCATCGGCACTGAGCTGCCAGTCAGCGACATCAGGCACCGTGGTAAAACCGCTGGCCTCCGAACTGGCGACCAGGTTAACGGAACAGAATCGCTTGCCTTCGGCGATGGCCTTTTTCGACCACATGCCGGTATTGAAATAATCCGCGCCCGTTTTACCCCGCAGCAGATTGACCGGCACCATGGCAAATTGCGAACTGGCCCCGCCCTGCAGGAATAACACCTTGTAATTGGCCGGTATCGCCAGCAGTTCGCGCACATCGGCCTCGGCCTGCGCGGCAATCGACATAAACTCCTTGCCGCGATGACTCATCTCCATCACCGACATGCCACTGCCGTTCCAGTCTAGCATCTCCTCGGTAGCGCGGCGTATCACATCCTCCGGCAGAATCGCCGGCCCAGCACTGAAATTATAAACACGTGACATTGTCGTTCACCTTATCATTGTTTGTTAATAATCAAATTCTGTCGTCAATCGTCCAGTCCAGACTCTAAATTAGAAGTGCTGAGTCTTGAGTGCTGAGTGCTGAGTTAAAATCCTCAAGCCAAAACACTCAGTCCTCGGCACTCGGCACTCGGCACTTTGTCCTATTCTTCTTCCAGACTCTCAAACCGGTCCAGGCCCACTACCTTTTCACCATTATCCAGACGGATCAAGGTCACGCCCTGGGTGTTACGTCCCTGCACCGACACCTCGCTGACGTGCGTGCGCACCAGGGTACCGCCATCGGAAATCAGCATGATTTCGTCATCATCCCTGACCAGTCGGGCGCCGACGACGGCGCCGTTACGTTCCGAGGTCTGTATGGCGATGACACCCTGGCCACCGCGGCCATGTACCGGGTAGTCCTCGATCGGTGTGCGCTTACCATAACCCTTTTCAGTCGCCGTCAACACATAGCCGCCGCTCCTGACGATAATCAGCGAGATCAGGTCATGGGCGCTGTCGAGCCGGATGCCGCGCACCCCGCGTGCAACCCGTCCCATCGGGCGCACCGTCGTTTCATTGAAGCGTACCGCCTTGCCGCTGCTGCTGGTCAACAGGACATCCTGATGGCCGTCGGTGATAGCCACGCCGATCAGGCTGTCATCTGCGGTCAGATCGATGGCGATGATACCGCTGGAACGCGGGCGGGAAAAATCGATCAGCGGTGTCTTCTTGACGATGCCCCGCCGTGTGGCCATGAAGACAAACTCTTCAGGGGCATAGTCACGCACCGGCAATACCGCGGTGATGCGTTCATCATCATCCAGCGGCAACAGGTTGACGATCGGCTTGCCGCGGGAATTACGGCTGGCCTGCGGCAGCTCATAGACCTTTTTCCAGTAAACCTTACCCCGGCTGGAAAAACACAGGATCGTATCATGGGTGTTGGCAATGAACAGTTGATCGATGAAATCCTCATCCTTCATCGTCGTCGCCGATTTGCCGCGGCCACCGCGGCGCTGGGCCTGGTAGGTACTCAGTGACTGGGCCTTGGCATAACCGCCATGCGACAGGGTCACGACTACATCTTCCTCGTTAATCAGGTCCTCCAGCGTCAGGTCCTGTTGTGTAGACAGGATCTCGGTGCGCCGCTCATCAGCGAATTCATCACGGCTGGCGATCAATTCGGCGTGGATCACTTCCATCAGCCGTTCATGGCTGGACAATATATAGAGTAATTCCTCAATGTCCTTTAATATATTTTTGTATTCATTGATAATTTTTTCCTGTTCCAGGCCTGTCAAGCGGTGCAGGCGCAAGTCCAGGATAGCCTGGGCCTGGGCCTCGGAGAGGCGATAACCGTCATCGCTCAGACCCATCCCCTCGGCCAGCCACTCCGGCCGGGTGGCATCCAGATCAACGCCCTCGAGCATACTGGTAACAGAACCGGGCACCCACACCTTCGCCATCAGCGTGGCCTTGGCCTCAAGCGGACTGGTGGCCGCCTTGATCAGGGCTATGATGGCGTCGATGTTGACCAGCGCCACCGCCAACCCCTCGAGGATATGGGCCCGGTCACGGGCCTTGAACAGATCATACAGGGTACGCCGGGTGACGACCTCGCGCCGGTGCAGCAGGAAGGCCTCAAGGATCTGTTTCAGATTCAGCAGCTTAGGCTGACCATCGATCAGCGCCACCATATTGATACCGAAGACATTCTGCAGCTGGGTGTGCTGGTAAAGATTATTCAGCACCACCTCGGCGACCTCGCCGCGACGCAGACCGATGACGACCCGCAGACCTTCCTTGTCCGATTCATCGCGCAGCTCATTGATGCCCTCGATACGCTTGTCCTTTACCAGGGCGGCGATCTTTTCGATCAGGTGTGCCTTGTTTACCTGGTACGGGATCTCGGTGACGATGATCTGCTGGCGTCCGTTTTTTTCATCGGTCTCGATCTCGGTGCGGGCTCGGATATAGACGCGACCGCGGCCGGTTCGATAGGCCTCGTGGATACCGCTGACACCGTTGATGATCGCCGCGGTCGGAAAATCCGGTCCCGGAATATGTTCCATCAGGCCGGCCACGTCGATATCCGGGTTTTCAATCAGCGCCAGGCAGCCGTTGATGACCTCGACGATATTATGCGGCGGTATATTGGTCGCCAGGCCGACGGCGATACCGGCCGAACCGTTGATCAGCAGATTCGGTATCCGCGCCGGGAAGACCACCGGCTCTTCTTCGCTTTCATCATAATTGACAGCGAAATCGACCGTCTCCTTTTCCAGGTCGGCCAGCAATTCATGGGCGATACGGGACATCCGCACTTCGGTATAGCGCATCGCCGCAGCGGAATCGCCGTCGACCGAACCAAAATTACCCTGGCCATCGACCAGCATGTAGCGCAGCGAGAACGGCTGGGCCATACGCACGATGGTATCGTAGACGGCGGTGTCACCATGGGGGTGGTATTTACCAATGACATCACCGACGACGCGGGCCGATTTTTTATAGGGCTTGTTCCAGTCATTATTCAGCCCGTGCATCGCATAGAGCACCCGGCGATGCACCGGTTTCAGTCCGTCGCGGACATCCGGCAGCGCACGTCCTACGATAACGCTCATGGCGTATTCCATGTAGGACTGCTTCATCTCCTCTTCGATATTCGTGGAAATGATTTCTTTTGCGATCTCGTTCATCTATTAGGTCAACCTTAACCAACCAGACTGCATCATCAGTCGAATACTACCCGCTACCGGCGTGATCCGGTTTCATGCTGTCACGTGTGGCACGGTAGCATATGCTTAAAAAAACAGGGTCAACGGCGTAAAACGCGGCCTTCGTTTTGTCTGGGAAACAGACCGTACTCAAACCCGGCGCGGCACAGTCACAAACCCTACAAGGCATGCACCCGGGCCCGCGATCACAGCCGAACACAAGCGCAGAATCTTAACACATCCGCGCCCTTATCGCACCTGATACCGACACCCGATAGCTGGATTATCCTGATGAAAAGCTTGAATTTTTAGACTTGACTATGAGCCGTTCATCAAGGCCGACATTTTTTTGCTGTCCGGCCGTTCAACCACGCCCTTTTCGGTGACAATGGCATCGACCAGGGCCGCCGGGGTGACGTCGAAAACCGGGTTCCAGGCGCTGGCGCCGGTCGCCGCAACGGTCTTGCCGGCACAACCCAGCAGTTCATGCCCGTCCCGTGATTCGATCGGTATATCTTCACCCCTGGCCGTGGCCATATCTATCGTCGAGGTCGGCGCCACGACCATGACGCGGGCGCCATAATGACGGGCTACTATGGCAGCGGTACAGGTACCAATCTTGTTGGCGACATCACCATTGGCGGCAATACGGTCGGAGCCGACGATCAACCATTTCACTTCACCCTGCTTCAGCAGATGGGCGCCCGCACCTTCAGCGACCAGGGTTACCGGGATGCTATCCTGTAGTAATTCCCACGCCGTCAGCCTGGACCCCTGCAGCCAGGGCCGCGTTTCATCGGCATAGACACGTGACAGCTTGCCGGCGGACCAGGCTGCGCGGATGACACCCAGGGCCGTACCATAACCACCGGTCGCCAGGGCGCCGGCATTGCAATGGGTCAGGACCGCACAGCGATCCTCATCGATCAGCGCCGACCCAAGCTCGCCCATGCGCCGGTTGGCGGCGATATCATCGTCATGGATCGCCTGGGCCGCCTGCAGCAATGTCGGTACCGGATCCCCATCGCCTTTGAGACTGTCAATCAGCGTACGCATCCGTTCCACGGCCCAGAACAGGTTGATGGCCGTCGGCCGGGATTGCGCCAGCAGCTCCAGATCCGCCTTGATCGTCCAGCGCCAGTCCGGGCCGCTGCGGTGGAAACGATCCCTGGCCGCCAGTACCACGCCATAGGCCGCGGTGATACCTATTGCAGGCGCCCCGCGCACCACCATATCGGTGATCGCCTGGGCCACACCCTTTACATCATGATAATTATTGTATTTGATCTGTTGCGGCAACTGGCGCTGGTCCAGCAGATGAAGCGTGCCATTCAACCAGTTGACCGCACGTACCGTATCAAATTGTTCCGTCATTAACCTGCCCCTTTACACATGAATCCACAGCCGACGATTATCGACGCACTCTAAAGCCCGTTTGCACCCGTGCCGATAGTCCATTTACTATGAACATTCTCGCCCCATTGACACTGCTGGCCGCCCTGATCTCGACGATCCTGTTTTTTTCACCGGCCACTGCGCACGCCGTCAGCACTGACACATCCGCAACAGACATATTGCCGCTGCTGACCACTAACGTACAGCAGGCCGATCAGTTGCCGGTCGTGGAGACCCCGCTGCAGCGGCCCGAAGGCCAGGTCGTCAATGATAATCCGGCCTTTCCTATGCAAACGAAACGGAGTTGACCCGGATGAGCCGGTCAGTTGCTGCCGGTGAACTCGAATTTATAACGCTGGCGCACATCTGCTTTAGTCAAACGGCAGCACATTCAACACCCAGGCAACCGAAATCCTCACCGTTGCAGCCTAATTTGTTTCTGCTAATGATACCACGGTCAAGCGCATCATTATCCATGGACATACCGATGACATCGCCGATCAGAACTATAACTACCGCCTGTCCGATCGCCACGCCTATGCGGTCTGGGACTACCTGGCGGGAAAAGGCATACCCACGGAATTGATGGTCGTCACCGGCATGGGCGAGAGACGGCCCATCGATGAAAACTGGACCCGCGAAGGCCGTCAGCGCAATCGCCACATCGAGATCGAGATTATCCTGATAAAATAGTGCTGAGTGATGAGTGCCGAGTGCTGAGTGATGAGGGTAGGAGCGGCTCCGCCGCGATGGGTTCGTCGCAACCCTGAGCAATCGCGGCGGAGCCGCTCCTACATTTTTACCCGGTTCCCACGCGACCAGAAACCCGAAGGGTTCAGAAAGCCCATCATGATCCTCCGCAGGAGGTTCTATGTCTCCGGCGCGGGAACCCATACGGTAACTTAACGGGAGGCATAAAATATTCACATAGCCTTGATCTCTCAGTCGCAGCATTCTGAATACACTGGTCGCACTGGTCGGGGATGGTATGCGTTCCCACGCAGAACGTGGGAACGAGAAAAAAACAGGACTGAGTGCTGAGGACTTAGGACTGAGTAAAACCCTTAAATTTGTAGGAGCGGCTACGCCGCGATGGGTTCGTCGCAACCCTGAGCAATCGCGGCGGAGCCGCTCCTACACTCATCACCCATAACTCATCACCCATAACTCATTACTCAGCACTCAGCACTCAGTCCTGTTTTTCGCTATACTGCCCTTTTCGAGCCCGGCAGCGCTGAACCCATGCAATCGATAGACACCCTGCTCCATGCCCGCTGGATCATCCCGGTCGAACCGGATGATCGGGTACTGGAAAATCACAGCCTGGCGATCCACCAGGGTCGTATCGTTGCCATCGTACCCAGGCAACAGGCCGAACAGGATTACGCCGCCCAGCATACGCGGCAGCTACAACAACATGTGTTGTTGCCCGGCCTGATCAATACCCATACCCACGCGGCGATGACGCTGTTTCGCGGTCTCGCCGATGACCTGCCGCTGATGGAATGGCTGCATGAGCATATCTGGCCGGCCGAGACCCGCTGGGTCAACAGTGAATTCGTTCATGACGGTACGCAACTGGCGCTGGCCGAGATGTTGCGCGGCGGCACCACCTGTTTCAATGACATGTATTTTTTCCCCGACGAGGTCGCACGGGTCGCCAGTCAGGCCGGTATGCGGGCAATGATCGGCCTGATCGTCATCGATTTTCCGACCGCCTGGGCCAACGATGCCGATGAATACCTGAGCAAGGGTCTGCAACTGCACGACCGCTACCGCAATGACCCGTTGATTCGTACCGCCTTCGCCCCGCATGCCCCGTACACGGTGTCGGACCAGCCGCTGCAGCGCATCCAGACCCTGGCCGAGGAACTGGATATACCGATTCACATGCACATCCATGAAACCGCTGACGAGGTCGACCGTTCTATCGAACAGCACCGCTCCCGCCCGCTGCAGCGACTGGAACAGCTCGGGCTGCTGTCCCCGCGCCTGCTGGCCGTGCACATGACCCAACTCGAAGACTATGAGATCACCCGTCTGGCCGACGCCGGCGTCCATGTATTGCACTGCCCGGAATCCAATCTGAAACTGGCCAGCGGTTTCTGTCCCGTCCACCGCCTGCATCAGGCCGGCGTCAATATCGCCCTGGGTACCGATGGCGCGGCCAGCAATAATGACCTGGATATGTTTGGCGAGATGCGCATGGCGGCGTTGCTGGCCAAGGCCGTCGCCGGCGATGCCTGCGCGATACCCGCCGCCACTGCCTTACGCATGGCGACGATCAACGGCGCCCGGGCCCTGGGGATTGATGATGAAACCGGCTCGTTGATACCCGGCAAGGCCGCCGACGTCATTGCCGTGCAGCTCGACGACATCGAGGCCGAGCCGCTGTATCACCCGCTCTCGCACCTGGTCTATGCCTGTAACCACGACAAGGTCAGTGATGTCTGGATCAGTGGCCGCCATTTACTCAGCGACCGCCGCCTGACAACACTGGATGAGGCTGTGATCCGGCAACGGACCCGGGTGTGGCAGGAAAAGATAGGACAGAGTGATTCAGGCGTAAAGGGTGATGTGTAATGAGTGATGAAATATAATATTCATAACCCATTACTCATGACTCATTACTAGACAATGACTACCCAGACCCCCAACATCGACCCCCAGGAAGTGGCCAAGTTTGATGCGCTGGCATCGCGCTGGTGGGACACCGGCAGTGAATTCAGGCCCCTGCACGAGATCAACCCGCTGCGTCTCGATTATATCGACGCCCACTGTGGCGGCCTCGATCAGCAGCAGGTGCTTGATGTCGGCTGCGGCGGCGGTATCCTGGCTGAATCGATGGCACTGCGCGGTGCTATCGTCACCGGCATCGATATGGCTGCGGCGCCACTGGAAGTGGCCCGCCTGCACCTGCACGAATCCGGCGCCCGGGTTGATTACCGGCAGATGGCGGCCGAGGAACTGGCCGGTCAGCAAGCGGGACACTGGGATGTCGTTACCTGTATGGAACTGCTCGAACATGTGCCGGATCCGGCGCAGTTGATCCAGTCCTGTGCCGAACTGGTCAGGCCCGGGGGACACGTCTTTCTATCGACGATCAACAGAAACCCGATAGCCTATCTCCAGGCCATCGTCGGCGCCGAATACCTGTTGCGGATGCTGCCCAGGGGCACCCACGATTATGCCCGCTTCATACGTCCGGCCGAGATTGGCCACTGGCTGCGTCAGGCGGGACTGGAACTGCAGGACATGACCGGTCTCAGCTATAACCCGCTGAGCCGTCGTTATCGTCTGGGCCGGAATATCGATGTCAATTACATGCTCCATGCCCGGCGTCCGCAATGAGGCCGATATGAGCAGTCGTTACAAAAACCTGCTGGATACCATCCTGTTCGATCTCGACGGCACCCTCGCCGATACCGCCCCGGACCTGGCGCAGACACTGAACCTGCTGCTCGAGGAACAGGGCCGGCCGTCTTTACCGTTTGCCACCATCCGTCCGCATGTCTCCAATGGCGCCACGGCGCTGGTGACCCTGGGTTTCGGCCTGACCAGCGAGGATCCTGACTTCGATGCGCTGCGCCGGCGTTTCCTCGACATCTACGCCGACCACCTGTGCCGGCATACCACGCTGTTTCCGGGCATGGATGAACTGCTGCAGCAGATCGAGCGGCAATCGATGCGCTGGGGGGTGGTGACCAATAAACCGGCCCGCTTTACCGAACCTTTACTCGAGGCGCTGGGTCTCGGCCAGCGTGCCGCCTGCATCATCAGCGGCGACAGCACCGTCCAGCGCAAACCACACCCGGAGCCGATGCTGCTGGCGTGTCGGCAGTTAGGCGTTGTACCTGGTAATTGTCTCTATGTCGGCGATGCCCGGCGCGATATCGATGCCGGCCGTAACGCCGGTATGCAAACCCTGGTCGCCGGTTTCGGCTATATCGGCGAACACGATCCGCCGGACGACTGGCAGGCCCACGGCATCGTCGCTTCGCCAATGTCGATCCTGGAGTGGCTGCAACAATACAACCAGCGCCTGACCGCCGCCTCATGAACATGACCCAGATCATCCTGACCCTGGTGGCCGTAGCCGTAGCCCTGCTTATCGGTGCACTGCTGGCCCACCTGCGCGCCCAGCGGCATATCGCCAAGCTGCAACGGGAAAACGCCAGCCTGCTGACGACACTGGAACTGGAACGCAAGACCGCCGCTGATCGGATCGCCCAGGCTGAACAGGAACGCGACAGCCTTGATGAAAAGATGGGGGAAAAGCTCGGCGTCACCTTTTCCGATCTGTCCAGCAAGCTGCTGAAGAACAACAGTGAACAGTTTCTGAAACTGGCGCAGGAGAAGCTGACCCAGTTCAGCATCGAGGCCCAGAATGATCTGGGTAAAAAGGAACAGGCCATCGAACACCTGCTCAAACCGATGCGCGAGACACTGGAAAAGACCGAGAAGCAATTACACGCGCTGGAACGTGATCGCAAGGAGGCCTACGGCTCGATCAGCAAACACCTCGAATCGATGAACGAGGCCCAGCGACTGCTCCAGGACGAAACCCGTAACCTGAGCCAGGCACTGCGCCGCCCCGAGGTCCGCGGTCAATGGGGCGAGTTGACGTTAAAACGCCTGGTCGAACTGGCCGGCATGGTCCAGCACTGCGATTTTTTCGAACAACAACACACGACGACCGAAAGCGGCGCCATCCGTCCCGACATGATTGTGCGCATGCCCGGCAATCGCGAGATCGTCGTCGACGTCAAGACACCGCTGGATGCCTACCTCAGCGCCGTCGAGGCCCGCAACGACAGGGAACGCGAGCAGTTCCTCGAACACCATGCGCGCAAGGTGCGGGAGCGGGTACGGGAATTATCCAGCAAGGCCTACTGGAGCCAGTTTGCCAGCAGCCCCGACTTCGTGGTGTTGTTTATCCCCGGCGACCAGTTTCTCAGCGCCGCCCTGGACAAGAGTCCCGACCTGCTGGAATACGCGTTGCAGCAAAAGGTCATACTGGCGACACCGTCGAGCCTGATTGCGCTGCTGCGCGCCGTCGCCTACGGCTGGAACCAGCAGTCGGTGGCCGAAAACGCCGAACAGATCCGCGCCCTCGGTGTCGACCTGCTGAAACGCCTGAATACCTTTACCAGCCATCTGGCCCGGGTCGGCAAGCACCTGAACAGCAGCGTCAATAACTACAACAGTGCCGTCGGTTCGTTTGAACGCCAGGTCCTCAGTGGCGCACGCAAATTCACCGAGATGGGTATCAGTGCTCCGAACAAGGCCACCGAGACCCTGGAACCCATCGAAAAAACCGTACGCTCAGTGGACGAGCCGGAAACGACATCAAACGCCTGAGCGGCATGAACCCGGCCGGCCTGTCCACGACATCAGCAAGCCCGGAGCGTATCGACCAGGCCTATCACCACTGTCTGGCGCTGGCACGCTCGCACTATGAAAACTTTCCGGTCGCTTCACTGCTGGTACCGAAAACATTGCGCGCCCCGATCGCTGCCATCTATGCCTTTGCCCGCAGTGCCGATGACCTTGCCGATGAAGGGGATGTCGAGGCCAGTGTCCGTCTGGCCCGGCTACAGGATTACCGCGACCGGCTGCAGGCACTGGCCCGCAGTGACGCCGTTGATGATCCTGTTTTCATCGCCGTCGCCGACAGTGTCCGGCGTTATATGCTGCCGTTATCGTTGTTTGATGACCTGCTGACCGCCTTCATCCAGGATGTCAGCACCACGCGCTACGCCACCACCACCGAGGTGCTGGACTATTGCCGTTACTCGGCCAATCCGGTCGGGCGTTTACTGTTACACCTCAATGGCGTCGCCAATGAACCCAACCAGCGCGATGCCGATGCCATCTGTACTGCGCTGCAACTGATCAACTTTCTCCAGGACCTGGAACAGGATTATGTCGAAAACAACCGTATCTATATCCCGCAACAGGCGATGCAGCGGCATGGCGTCGATGAAAGCTGGTTTGCCCGGCGCCGCTGCGACGCGGCGATGCGCGCACTGATCGATGAGCAGATTGACCAGGCGCGAACATTACTTTTGCTTGGAGCACCACTGGCCTGGCGGCTGTCGGGACGATTTGGTCTCGAAATCCGCCTGACGGTCGCCGGCGGATTGCGTATACTGCAACGACTGGCGCAGGCACGTGAAGACGTCTTCTCCCGTCCGCGCCTGCAACTAGCGGACAAACTGTGGATGATCAAACGGGCATTGATGCGCCAGCCATTGCCTCAAGGCCGTAACTAACTTAGGGGATAGACAAAGCCGCGAATCAAGCGCGTGCTATGCCGGGACGACCATGACACCCGAACAATATTGCCAGGATAAGGCCGCTAAAAGCGGTTCCAGCTTTTATTACAGTTTTCTGTTCCTGCCAGCGGAACAACGCGCGGCCATTACGGCGTTGTATGCCTTCTGTCGCGAGGTTGATGACGTTGTTGATGAAAGCAGCGATGAACAGGTTGCCCGCGTCAAGTTGAACTGGTGGCGTGATGAGATCGGCCGCCTGTTCGCCGGCCAGGCCCAGCATCCGGTAACCCGGGCACTGGGCGGCGCCATTCAGGCGTATAACCTGCCCGAGGAGCACTTCCAGGAAATCATAGACGGCATGGAGATGGACCTCGACTACGACAGTTATCCCAGCTTCAGGGAACTGAGTTTATATTGTCATCGCGTGGCCAGTATCGTCGGTATCATGGCCGCCGAGATCTTCGGCTTCGAAGACCGGGCGACGCTGAAGTATGCCCATAACCTTGGCATGGCCTTTCAATTGACCAATATCCTGCGTGACGTCCATGAAGATCTGCAACGCGGCCGTTTATATATCCCGCTGGATGAACTGGAACAGCACGGCGTCACCAGCGATGATCTGGTGAGCGGCAACTATACCCCCGGTGTCAAGGCACTGCTGGCCGCCCAGGCTAAACGCGCCCGCCACTATTACCAACTGGCCTTCGACGGCCTGCCCGAACAGGACCGCTATTCGCAGCGCAGCGGCCTGATCATGGCGGCGATCTATCTGGCCACGCTGGACGAAATCGAAGGGGATGGCTACCAGGTACTGACCCAGCGTATCTCACTGACACCGCTGCGTAAATTGTGGCTGGCGTGGAAAACGGCGCGGCAGGAAAAGAAACGCTTTCGCAGCCAGGCCCGCGCCGCCTGACCATGCACACAGTGATCATTGGCGCCGGTTGGGCCGGACTGGCGGCGGCCGTGGAATTGAGCCGGGGTGGACAATCGCGGGTGACGCTGGTGGAAGCGGCCCGTCAGGCCGGTGGCCGTGCCCGCAGCGTCAGTTTCGGCGACAGCCAGGTCGATAACGGCCAGCACCTGCTGATCGGCGCCTATCACCAGACCCTGCAGCTGCTGGAATCCATCGGTATCGACGAAGCGGCGGTATTCACCCGCCGACCGCTGCAGTTGCTGGTACGTAACGCCACTACAGCGACGACGCATCACACGGCCGTGCACATGCGTACCGCGCGCCTGCCGGCCCCGCTGCATATGCTGTGGGCGCTGGCGGGCGCCGGTGGACTGAGCTGGTCCGAACGCTGGCGGGCCCTGCGTCTGTGCGCCGCGCTGCCCGGATTTAAACCGGGCGCCAACGCTGACGACGATATCAGCGTCTCTGATCTATTACGGCATTATCGTCAGCCCCCACGCCTGATCACTGAAGTGTGGGAACCGCTGTGCCTGGCGACCATGAATACGCCGGTACAGTCGGCCTCGGCGGCGGTCTTTGTCCGCGTACTGATCGATGCCTTCATCCACCATCGCCGCGACAGTGACCTGTTGATACCGCGCCATGATCTGGGCGCGGTAATCCCGGCCCCGGCGATCAACACCCTGCGGAAACTCGGTGGCGAGGTCATTCTCGGTTGCAAGGTCAAAGCCCTGGATATCGACGGCAGGCACATCGGGGCCGCGGTACTCGGCGATGATTCACGCATCGAGGCCGATCAGTTCATCATCGCCACCCCGCCGCAGGCCAGCCAGCGGTTATTCGACGCCCAGCCGCTATTTGCGGACACACGGCAACAGTTGTCACAATTCGACAGCGCACCGATCTGTACCGTTTACCTGCAGTATCCTGTCACTGTTTCAGCGGAACTACCGATGGTCGGTCTGACCGGCAGCGTCGGCCAATGGCTGTTCGACCGCCGCGAATGCGGGCAGCCTGGATTGATGGCGGTCGTCATCAGCGGCCGGGGTGCCCATGAGCAACTGAACAACGAGGCCCTGGGTCAACAGATTATCAGCGAACTCGCACTCTTCTACCCGCACTGGCCGGCACCGTTGCGAACCTTCGTCATCCGTGAGAAACGCGCGACCTTTGTCTGTCACCGGGGCATCAACGCCCAGCGCCCCGGCCACCGGACTGCCGCCGACAACGGCTGGCTGGCCGGAGACTATACCGACACCGGCTACCCGGCCACCCTCGAAGGCGCGGTCCGTAGCGGATATCGTTGTGCGGAATTGGTTAAAACAGTGCTGAGTGCTGAGTGCTGAGGGATCAACCCTCGTTCCCACGCTCCGCGTGGGAATGCGTATTCTGATAAATGCTTACTACTCCCTCAGGTCTGGTATGGATTCCCACGCGGAGCGTGGGAACCAGAAAAACCCATTACTCGTCACCTTTTCTGGTTCCCACGTACACACAGGGCATTCATACCCAAGGGGCATAAATCCTCGAAGGGGATAAACTCCGCGTGGGAACCAGAAATTGTAGGAGCGGCTCCGCCGCGATAAGCCAGTCACACCCGAACCCATCGCGGCGAAGCCGCTCCTACTTAGTCCTAAGTCCTCAGCCCTAAGTCCTCAGCCCTAAGACCTCAAGTTCATCATCTCCTCGATCGTGCTATGCCCGTCCCGCACCAGTGTCCAGGCCTGTTGCAGCATCGGTTTCATCCCCCGGGCTAATGCATGCTGGCGTAATAACGGTAGTGGCGCATGGCGATTGATCAACAGGGCCATCGCCTCGTCAACGCCCATCAACTCGGCAATGACCCGCCTGCCATTATAACCACTGTGGTGGCATTGCCGGCAGCCCCGGCCTTTGACGAAGGTCATCGATCCCCCCTGTTTCAGGCCCAGACGTTGCAGGACCGCGGTATCGATCGTTTCCTCGACCCGGCAATGGCGGCAATTGACGCGGATCAGCCCCTGGGCCATCACCGCCAGCAACGTCGAACCCAGCAGATAGGGTTCGACACCCATATTCAGCAAACGCATCACCGTCGCCGGCGCATCCCGGGTATGCAGCGTGCTCAATACCAAATGGCCGGTCATCGCCGCCCGCACCGCCAGTTCGGCGGTCGACTGGTCACGAATCTCGCCGACCATGATGACATCCGGATCATGGCGTAAAAAATGACGCAGGACATTGGAGAACAGCATCCCCTTGCGTTCGTTGACCTGGACCTGTTCAACCCCTTCGACCTGATATTCAACCGGATCCTCGACACTGAGGATATGACGACCATCACGGCGTATCCGATCCAGCAGCGCATACAGCGTCGTCGACTTGCCGGCACCGGTCGGACCGACGACCAGGATCAGTCCACTGCGCTGGCTTGCCAGTACCTGCAGTGCCTGAAGCTGATCCTCGGGCAGACCCAGGTCGGCCAGCTGTTTCACCCCGGTCAGGGGATCGAGCAGGCGGATGACGACACTTTCCCCGTGGATCGTCGGGATCACCGACAGGCGCAGATCGGTCTGGTGTTGTCCCCGCTGAAACCGGGCATGACCGTCCTGCGGCAAGCGACGTTCGGCTATATTGAGCCGGGCGAGGATCTTGGCCCGACTGACCAGCGGCGCCAGCAAGGGCTTGGCCAGTGTGCGCATCCGTTGCATGCGGCCATCGAGCCGGAAATAGACCTCGATGACCTGCTCGGTGGGACGAATATGGATATCCGAGGTACGGCGCTCCAGCCCCTGAAGGATCAGCGTGTTAAGCAAACGGACAATCGGTCGTTTATTGGCCTGCTGTTCCAGCGATTGCAGATCCGTGGCCCCTGGCACCTGCGCGCGCTGGAGGCCGCTGTCCTGCAAGGCCTCGTCTTCATCGCATTGACTGAAATAGCGTCCCAGGGTGGCGGAAACATCCTCGCTCGAGGCCATCAGCCACTCAAGCTGCAGGCCGGTATGGAAGCGCAGCAACTCCATGCCCTCGTTGTCCCACGGTGTTTCGCTGGCAACCAGTAGTCGTTGCCCGACCAGGGCCACCGGAACCAGTTGGTATTGCAGCACCAGGTGGGCGGGCACCCGCGATACGACCTCAACGGGTATCTGATACTGCTCGAGGCGTACACAGGGAATACCGAATTTCCGCGCCAGCAAGGTATTGACATGTTGACGACTGACCAGGCGTTGCTGGATCAGCAGTTCACCCAGGCGCTGATGGGATGAACGCTGCTGTTGCTGTTGGTTCTGGATAACTAGCGCCTGTTCAAGCTGACCCCGGTTGATCAGCGATTCGGCGAGCAGTATCTGGCCCAGGGGGCGTTCGGCGTCAGCAGGGCTGGTCTGTGGCTGAGTGAAACCGGCTGACAGGCGGGTCAGTACCGCCCCCACTCCGGGGTGATCTTCGGCAGGTTGTTGATTCATTACACATTCCTTGTGTTGATTTAGCGTTGTTCTGAGACCGGGCTGTATTTCCGGCCACTGCGAGCGGCATCATGCCGCCTGTAGTGAATACAATATCAAACCGGGACCCTCGAGGGCCAGATAAAATAAATAGTTATAAATAATAATAACTTAACAATATCCAGGTAGCCAAGCGTCATGTTATTGACGCTTTAGCCAAGAATCACTGTAATACTTCTTGATTTTTGGTAGTATTTATCTTTGTGATGGACAAAAGCGGGGTAAACCCCCCTTAATATACGTTATGGTACATACATTGCATGAGAATCTGCACGGGTGTTTGTCCATTAGTTGTAAGGAGGAAAATTAATGTCTACCCCACAGCAGAACAAAACTAGCGAACAGGTGTTCGAGCTCGGAAACCTGACATTGATGTCCAGTTTTATCGAGAACGAATCCGGCCAGAGCGGTCCCAGCAAGGCGCTGCAAATCGCCAATGTGCTGCAGACGACGCTGGATATCAACAAGCTCATCGATATCTATTCCCGTGAAATCAGCAGCTTGGTACCGCATGACAGTATCACTTTCGAAAACAAGCCGAGCAATATCGCCGTCACCATCGGTACCCCGGCGCGTAACAGCTGCTCCTATCAGTTGGTCGTCGCTGCCCAGTCGCTGGGACAGCTGAAACTGACGCGGAAAAAGAAATTTACCGCCAACGAGACCCAGTTACTGGAATATCTGTTGTGTGGACTGGTCTATCCGTTGCGTAACGCCCTTTCTTATACGGCGGCGCTGACGGCGGCCGCCAAGGACCCGCTGACCGGCGTCAATAACCGCAGCGCCATGAACAGTACGATCATCCGCGAGACGGAACTGGCCCGCCGCCATGATACCCCGTTATCACTGATCGAGCTGGATATCGATCATTTCAAGCAGGTCAATGATACCTATGGCCATGCAGCCGGCGATGCGGTACTGAAAACCATCACCTCGGTGATCGAAAACTGTATCCGCAGCAGCGATATCATCTTCCGCTCGGGAGGCGAGGAATTTATCCTGGTGCTGAGCAGTACGCGGAAAAGAGGGGCCCTGTTACTGGCGGAACGGATTCGCAAGACTATCGAAAAATTTGATTTCCAGTACGGTGATATCAATATTCCGGTCACCGCCAGCCTCGGTGTCGCCTGTTTTGAAAAAGGCGATAACAGCGAATCATTGTATGAGAAAACCGACAGCGCTTTATACCAGGCCAAGCAGAATGGCCGTAACCGTGTTCATTTTGCTGAATTGGTGACCTGTTAATCTTAATTTAATCTTAAAGTAGTAAATTAGCGATCACAGCGTTTCTAATATGAGATAGATTGACTGGATAACCGGAACTTCCCAGATAATTTTCACTCAAAAAGGTAGCACTTATACAGAAACCCAAGCACCAAAAATAAGAATAAGAATAGTGGCAACTATCTAATGACAGGAGCAGAAGATGCACATTATTATTCTTATTACCGCCATCTTGCTATTGGGCCTGCCCCAAGCCTTTGCCACCCCTCAATCTGCAGCATCCCTGATCCCGGTCTCTACCGGTGGCCTCACAAGAACGGTCGCTGATAACAAACCGGTCAAAAAACCCAGCAGGGGCATGAGCATGCGTAAGGTTGAACGCCTGTTTGGCGAACCGAAGGAAAAGATGCTGCCCACCGGCAACCCGCCGATCACACGCTGGGTCTATGACAGCTTCACGGTCTATTTTGAAGGCAAATATGTTATCCATGCGGTGAAAAACCGTCCGCTGTCCGAGGTTAACGATGCCCGCTAGTTCCTCCGGCAGACTCCCCCGCCCCTGAACCCTTCATGGCATCAGCCGGGATCCGGCCCGCCGATCTATAAACTACAAGCTCTAACAGTGTGCTAGGCGTATATTTGCGGCCAATGCTAAACTAGCCGCGCTATTCTTACAAAAGCCTGGAATATGACTGTCACCCTGAAAGCCGAATGGTCCGCTCAATCCGGGATTATACTGGCTTGGCCACACCCCGATAGCGACTGGCGTAATAACCTGGACGCCGCCGAACAGGTCTACTGCGAACTGACCCGCCATATCACCCGCTTTGAGAAACTGCTGATAATCTATCAGGATACCGAACATCTGAGCCACATCAGGCAACGGCTGACCCGGCAATCGATCCCCTGGCAGGCGATCAAATGGTGTCAGGCCGCCAGCAACGACAGCTGGGCCCGCGACTTCGGTCCCATTACCGTCTTCGACAACGGGCAACCGATACTGCTCGATTTTACCTTCAACGGCTGGGGTAACAAATACCCGGCCGAACTGGACGACCGCATTACCCGCCATCTGCATGACCAGGGCTGCCTGGATGATATCCCTATACACAGCATGGATTTTGTCCTCGAAGGCGGCGCCATAGACTGCGATGGCGACGGCAGCCTGCTGACGACCCGGCACTGCCTGCTGGCGCCGAGCCGGAATCCATCACTGGATCAGGACGGCATCGAAGCGTTCCTGTCAGCAACACTGGGGATCGACCGCATCCTGTGGCTGGAACACGGCGAACTCAACGGGGATGATACCGACAGTCACGTCGATATGCTGGCACGCTTCTGCAGCCGCGATACCATCACCTTCAGTCATTGCGATGATCCCGGGGACTACCATTACTCGCCGTTACAGGCCATGCAGCGGGAACTGGAACAGTTACGCCGAAAGGACGGCAGCCCCTATCGGCTGGTGCCGCTGACACTGCCGCAGGCGAAATACAATGACGCAGGTCAGCGCCTGCCAGCCAGTTATGCGAATTTCCTCATTATCAATGGTGCCGTACTGGTCCCGATCTACGCAGACCCGGCAGCGGACAGCCTGGCGCTGCAACGCCTGCAGAGCTGCTTTCCGGGGCATGAAATCATCGCCATCAACTGTCTGCCCCTGATACAACAGTATGGCAGCCTGCACTGTGTTAGCATGCAGCTTCCAGAGGGGGTGTTATAACGTTCATGTCACAGACAGAGCTCAAACTGGCACTGATACAGCAACCTTGCTGCGCCTCGCCGGCTGCCAACCTCAAAACCATGATGGATGCCATCCGCGCAGCCGCGAATCAGGGCGCGCGACTGGTGATATTACAGGAACTGCATAACAGCCTGTACTTCTGCCAGATCGAGGACAGCCACCAGTTTGACCTGGCCGAAACCATCCCCGGACCCTCGACGGAACAGCTCGGCGCGCTGGCGGCAAAACTGGGCATCGTTATCGTCGCCTCGCTGTTCGAACGCCGGGCCGCGGGACTGTACCATAATACCGCCGTGGTCCTGGACAGTGATGGCCGCCTCGCCGGCCAGTACCGCAAGATGCATATCCCCGATGACCCCGGTTATCACGAAAAATTCTATTTCACCCCGGGCGACCTCGGTTTTGAACCGATAGCCACATCGCTGGGCCGACTCGGCGTGCTGATATGCTGGGATCAATGGTACCCGGAGGCGGCACGGATGATGGCGCTGGCAGGGGCGGATATCCTGATCTACCCCACCGCCATTGGCTGGGACCGGCACGACGACCCGGACGAACAACAGCGCCAGCGCGAGGCGTGGATCACCGTGCAACGAAGTCACGCCATCAGCAACGGTCTGCCGCTAGTCACCTGTAACCGCACCGGATTCGAGGCCAGCCCGACTGCCGCCGGCGATAACGAAAGCGGCATCGATTTCTGGGGCTCGAGTTTTGTCGCCGGACCCCAGGGCGAGATACTTGCCCAGGCGGCAACGGACCAGGCTGAAATCCTGCTGGCGACGGTTAGCCTCGAACGCAGCGAACAGGTCCGGCGTATTTGGCCCTTTCTGCGCGACCGCAGGATTGACGCCTATGCCGACCTGCTGCAACGCTACCGTGACCCCATGAAAAAGAGAACCCCCGAACGGACTGAGGACTGAGTACCTGGGTGTGGGAGCGGCTCTGCCGCGATAGCTTTGGTGTATCTATAAATCTATCGCGGCAGAGCCGCTCCTACAATTTTATCCTGGTTCCCGCGCACCGCAGGGCATTCATCCTCAAAAGGGATAAACTCCGCGTGTGAACCAGATTCAGGGTGGGCATCGTCCACCACTCGCCTTGTCTTATCGGAGTGCGTAACAGGATATCGCTCACTCTATACCTCCCCCTCACCGGGCTTTTATGAAATAATCGTGCAGCTTGCCGCTACGGTGGCCGCTAGCATCAGGGTAAAAACCAGAAAACGGATACAACAGCATGATATTGATTCTAAAACCCGACATCGACAATGCAGGGGGTGAATACCGCCAGTTGATGGAGCACCTGCAAAACATGACCGGTATACAGACCCGCATCCACCTGGAGAAAGGCAGCCAGCAGAGCCTGACCGAGATCTATCTGGTTGGCGATACCAGTTCCCTGCAAGAGGAGGACATGGCCTCATTGCCCGGCGTCGAGCGGGTCGTGCGTATCTCGCAGGAGTACCGGGTACTGGGACGGCACAAGGATGATGACCGTTCGACCAGTTTCGAATGCAATGGCGTCACCTTCAGCCAGGACAACCTTAATGTGTTTGCCGGGTTGTGTGCTGTCGACACACCGGAACATGTCGAGGAAGTCATGAAGGCGCTGCAACAACATGGCCAGGTGTGCACCCGCATGGGCGCCTACAAACCCCGTACCAAT
>Ga0102952_1000213_pt1 | contig 26200 bp, 21 predicted proteins | sample SalPon2A_C_D1_MG_FD_78506 | JGI IMG/M metagenome (GOLD analysis project Ga0102952, IMG submission 78506) | Soil microbial communities from South San Francisco under conditions of wetland restoration - Salt Pond MetaG R2A_C_D1_MG | ecosystem: Environmental > Terrestrial > Soil > Wetlands | place... | reverse complement strand
GCGCGTTTCCCCCGCGGCCAGGATAGGGCGGCCGCCTTTCCGGCCGGTTAACCGCGACGGCCGGCGGACAATCCCCCGCAGACGCGTGCAATAGTGGATAAGTCTGTGGATAATCAGGATAAGTTATTATTAACGAAAATAATTAACTTGATTTGGCTGGGGATAGAATTCGCCGCGCGGCGTCTTGATTTTTCTGCCGGCGGCGGGGATAATATTCTCTGCGGTGGAGTAAATACGCGGGGCGCAGTGCCATGATCTCCGATCTTCTCACTGCCGTGATTCTATCTCTCACGGTATTCCTGGTGGTCTATCCGGCCTCCCGCGCGGCCTGGCAGAGCTGGCAGTCCTGGCAGCGCCGCCAACCGGGTCACGACGAGGCCGTGCCGCGGCGTTAGCCCGCCGCGCTCGCCCTCGGCGCCCTCGGCGCGCCAGGTCGGCCCGCCCCTTGAAATTTCCCATTTTGCCCGCGATCGCGACGGGCAAGCGCCGGCACGATCGTCGCCGCCGCCGGCGGGTCCGCCAGGCGCGTGCCGGTCGCGCGGCCCGGATCGGGACGGCCCGGATTGCGGGGCGCGCTCAGCCGGCGGCGGGCAGGGAACGGGCGCCGCCGTCGTGCCGGACCACCCGCTCGGGCGGGAAGTACAGGGTCACCGTGGTGCCCTCGCCCAGCGCGCTCTGCACCTCCATCCGGCCGCCGTGCGCGGCGATGAAGGAGTTGGCCAGGGGCAGGCCCAGGCCGGTCCCCTCGTGGCTGCGGGCGAAGGCGCTTTCGACCTGGCTGAACGGCTGCAGCACCTTGGGGATGTCCTCCTCGGCCATGCCGATGCCCTGGTCGGAGACCGAGAGCAGCACGGAGCCGTCGGAGGCGACGCGCGCGCCGACGACGATCTCGCCCGGCCCGGTCGAGAACTTGACCGCGTTCGACAGCAGGTTGATCAGGCTCTGCTTGACGAGGCGCTGGTCGACGTAGAGCGGCGGCAGGTGCGGCTCCGCCTCGATGACGAGCTTGAGCTTGGCGGTTTCCGCGCGCTCGCGCACCAGCCGCAGCGACTTCTCGATCAGGGCCGCGAGGTCGACCCGCTCTTCGTGCAGCTCGAACTCGCCGGCCTCGACCTTCGACAGGTCGAGGATGTCGTTGATGACCTCGAGCAGGTGCTGGCCGCTCTCGTAGATGTCCTGGGCGTAGAAGCGGTAGCGCTCGGTGCCGAGCGGCCCGAGCATCTCCCCCTTGATGACCTCGGAGAACCCGATGATCGCGTTGAGCGGCGTGCGCAGCTCGTGGCTCATGTTGGCCAGGAACTCGGTCTTGGCGTGGCTGGCGGCCTCGGCCTCCCGGTAAGCCCGGCGCAGGCTCCGGTCGTGGTCGTGCACGCGGGCCAGCATCTCGTTGAAGCCGTCGGTCAGCTGGCCGAGCTCGTCGTCGCCGAACTTTTCGGCGCGGACGGAGTAGTCCTGCTTCTCCGAAACCCGGCGCATCGTGCCGAGCAGATTGAGCACCGGCTCGGAGATGACCTTCTGCAGGCGGTTGGCGATCAGGAAGGCGACGACGATCAGGAACATCACGACGAAGCCGGCCAGCACCATGTAGGCGCCGACGATGTCGTACATCTGCGACAGGTCGGAGCGCACGTAGATCGCGCCGATCAGGTCGCCGTCGAGGCGGACCGGCGCGTGCAGGTCAAGGTGGCCGCCGCCGAAGCGGTGCTCGTGGCCGTCGCTGATCAGCTTGGGGAACTCCGCCGCGACCGCGGCGGCCGTGGGGATCCGGTCCGTCTCGTCGCCGGCCGTGCTGCGTCGGCGGTATTCGGCGAACAGGCTGCCGTCGCTGCGGTAGGCGCGGGCGACGATGATGCCCGGCTTGGCGCTGAGCGCGGCCAGCGTCTCCTCCGCCGTGGCCTTGTCGTCGAACACCATCGCCGCGGTGATATTCTGCGCGACGATGTCGGCGGCGGCGTTGAGCTCGTTCACCGCGATCCGCTTGTAGGTGACGACCTGGCTGCCGACGAAGATCGAGCAGGACAGCAGCAGCACGACGCAGCTCGCCGCCACGATGAGGGCGGTGATCTTCTGCTTGAGCGAGTGTTGCCGGAACAGAGGCATGCGCGGCGGCCCTAGTACTGTGCGATCTCGGCGAGGCTCAGCAGCTTGGCGCTGAGCCGCAGGCCGGCGAGCCTGGCCTTGGCGACGTTGATCTCGAAGCGGATCTTGTCCTCCTTGTTGACCTTGAGATTGATGATGCCCCCGGCGCCGGCGAACCCCGGGATGTCGGCCACGGTCAGCACCGGCCGGCGCTGCAGCGCGGCCAGGATGCGCGGCAGGTTCGGCGCTTCGGACTCGCTGATGAACAGCAGGTGGCAGGGCAATCCGGCGCTGAGCGCGTCCAGCCGGTCGACCTCGACCGGGCGGCCCCGCACGGTCTTGCCGGCGATGCTCTCGAGCGCGTCCCCGAAGGGATCATCGCCGTAGACGCAGATCCTGAGCGGCGCCTGCGGATCGGCGAAGCTGCCGGCGGGCCATTCGGTGAACTTGGCGAAGTTGTACAGGAAGGCCGCCTTGATGCGGTATTCCCGGGTCCGGTCCTCGGCCTTGGCCTGGGCGGATTCCTGCGCCGCCAGTGGCAGCACGGCGAAGGGGCGCAGGCCCATGGCCCCGCTTGCCACGGCGAGCAGCACGGCCAGAAGCGGCACGGCGTATCTGAGACGTTTGCTGCGCATTGCTCCCGTCTGCCGGATGCGGCGGACATCGTTCGTGTGCCGTGATCGCCCTAGGGCCGCCGCGACGGAGGCAATACTCCAAGGTGGCCAAGTGCCGCGCCATCTTGGCGCGGAACCCTTAAGGCTTCCTTCACCAACGGCGGCCGCCCGCAAGGGTTGAGCCGACCGTGGTGCTGGGACTACTAATGAGTATAGCACGGCAAGTAATATTAGACAATAATTAATGCATATCTTTCGCCACTAAAAGAACATCGATTCTTATCTAAATTGTTTCTTTAATTTAGTAAGTATACAATTTTATATATTTCCCGTGCGCGAAAAAAAGAGGGGCGGGAATGGCCCGCCCCTCGCGGCCGGCCCCTGCGGGCCGGAATCCTTCGGCCGGCGCCTACTGGTTCGCCGCCGCCCAGGTTGCCAGCAATTGGTCGTAGTCGATCGTGACGCCCTGCGGCTTCTCGTTGGCCAGCTTGGCCTTGGGCGCGCCCGGCTGGTCGTACCAGTACTGCGGGTCCCGCTCGTCGTTGAGCTTGGGGCCGCAGTCCCCCTGGGCGCCGGAGCGGCCGATGCGCTCCATCACGCGGTCCTGCTCGCGCGCCAGGTTGTCCATCGCCGTCTCGACGGTGACCTCGCCGGACACCGCCTCGCCGATGTTCTGCCACCAGAGCTGGGCCAGCTTGGGGTAGTCGGGCACGTTGGTCCCGGTCGGGGTCCACAGCACGCGTGCCGGGCTGCGGTAGAACTCGACCAGGCCGCCCAGCCTGGGCGCCCGCTCGGTGAAGGACTCGTGGCGAATGTCGCTGTCGCGGATGATCGTCAGGCCGACGTGCGACTTCTTCAGCGAGACCGTCTTCGACACGGTGAACTGGCCGTAGAGCCAGGCCGCCTTGCGCCGATCCACCGGCGTGGACTTGAACAGCGTCCACGACCCGCAGTCCTGGTAGCCGAGCTTCATGCCGTCTTCCCAGTACGGCCCGTGCGGCGAGGGCGCCATGCGCCACTTCGGCGTGCCGTCCTCGTTGACCGTCGGGCCCGGCTTCACCATGTCGGCCGTGAAGGCCGTGTACCAGAAGATCTGCTGGGCGACGTTGCCCTTCGCCAGGCTCGGCAGCGACTGGTAGAAGTCCATGCCGAGGGCGCCCGGCGGGGCGTACTTGCGCAGCCACTCCATGTACTTGCGCAGCGCGTACTTGGCGGCGGGTCCGTTCGTCGCGCCGCCGCGCGAGACGCTGGCGCCGACCGGGCGGCAGCCGTCCACCCGGATGCCCCACTCGTCGACCGGCTTGCCGTTCGGCAGGCCCTTGTCGCCGGCCCCGGCCATCGACAGCCACGCGTCGGTGAAGCGCCAGCCCAGATCGGGGGCCTTCTTGCCGTAGTCCATGTGGCCGTAGACGGCCATGCCGTCGATTTCCTTGATGTCGTTGGTGAAGAACTCGGCGATGTCCTCGTAGGCCGACCAGTTGACCGGCACGCCCAGGTCGTAACCGAACTTGTCCTTGAACCGCGTCTTGAAGTCCGGCCGGTTGAACCAGTCGTAGCGGAACCAGTAGAGGTTGGCGAACTGCTGGTCGGGCAGCTGATAGAGCTTGCCGTCGATACCCGTCGTGAACGACTTGCCGATGAAGTCGTCGACGTCGAGCGTCGGCAGGGTGACGTCCTTGCCTTCGCCGGCCATCCAGTCGGTCAGCGGCACGGTGTAGCCGTAACGCGAGTGCGTCCCGATCAGGTCGGAGTCGTTGATGTAGGCATCGTAGATGCTCTCGCCCGACTGCCACTGCGTCTGCAGCTTCTCGATCACGTCGCCTTCCTGGATCGTGTCGTGCGTGACCTTGATGCCGGTGATCTCCTCGAAGGCCTTCGTCAGGGTCTTCGATTCGTAGGCGTGCGTCGGAATGGTCTCCGAGACGACCTTGATCTCCATGCCCTTGAAGGGCTCGGCCGCCTTCATGAACCAGCGCAGCTCCTCGAGCTGCTGGTCCCTGGTCAGGGTCGAGGGCTGGAACTCGTTGTCGATCCAGCGCTTCGCCGCGGCCTCGTCGGCGTAGGCCACGCGTGGCGCGAGCGCCCCCGCGACCACCGCCGCGGACGCTCCCTTCAGCACGCCTCTTCGGCTTATCTTAAATGGCTTATCCATCCGGGTTTCCTCCTTGCCTTCCCTTGCAGAGCCGGCTTGTGGCGCAACGGACGGAAGGCCGGGTCCGCGCGCGCCGGTTAAACGGTTCAGCCCCAGCGCATGACCGCCGCCATCCAGACGATCGCGATCGCCAGCGACCACCACAGCGACAGGCCGGTCGCGCCGAGCCAGAGCAGGTTGATGTAGGCGCTGCTCAGCAGGCCGATGAACAGGCGGTCGCCGCGCGTCGTGGCGATCGGCAGCAAGCCGCGCCGCTCGACGGACGGCTGCACGAACTGCCAGACGGTCATGCCGAGCAGGAGGAGCGCGATGACCGCGAAGAACGTCGCGGTCGGCGTGGTCCAGGCCATCCATTCCAGGTCCATGGCCGGCCTCCCCTACACGCGGCCCAGGGCGAAGCCCTTGGCCATGTAGTTGCGCACGAACCAGATCACGAGCGCGCCGGGCACGATGGTCAGCATGCCGGCCGCCGCCAGCAGGCCCCAATCCAGCCCGCTGGCGCTCACCGTGCGCGTCATGACCGCGGCGATCGGCTTGGCGTCCGTCGTGGTGAGCGTCCGGGCGAGCAGCAGCTCGACCCAGGAGAACATGAAGCAGAAGAACGCGGTCACGCCGATCCCGGTGCGGATCAGCGGCACGAAGACGCGCAGGAAAAAGCGCGGGAAGCTGTAGCCGTCGATGTAGGCCGTCTCGTCGATCTCGCGCGGCACGCCGGACATGAAGCCCTCGAGCACCCAGACCGCGAGCGGCACGTTGAACAGGCAGTGCGACAGGGCTACCGCGAGGTGCGTGTCGATCAGCCCGATGGTCGAGTAGAGCTGGAAGAATGGCAGCAGGAACACGGCCGGCGGCGCCATGCGGTTGGTCAGCAGCCAGAAGAACATGTGCTTGTCGCCGAGGAACCGGTAGCGCGAGAAGGCGTAGGCGGCCGGCAGCGCCACGAGCAGCGAGAAGACCGTGTTCATGCTGACGTAGATGATCGAATTGATGTAGCCGGAGTACCACCCGGGGTCGGTGAAGATCTTGATGTAGTTGTTGAGCGTGGGGTCCGCCGGATAGAGCGCGAAGTGGTCGAGAATGTCCGTGCTGGTGCGCAGGCTCATGTTGAGCATCCAGTAGAGCGGCAGCAGGAGCAGCGTCAGATAGAGAATGAGCGCGAGGTCGCGGGTGCGCGGTCTCATTGCCTGTCTCCCGTCGCAACGTTCTGCAGGGCCTGGTAGAAGATGAAGCAGAACACCAGCACGATGAGAAAATAGATGATCGAGAAGGCCGCCGCCGGGCCGAGGTCGAACTGGCCGACGGCGAGCTTGACCAGATAGATCGACAGGAAGGTGGTCGAGTTGCCGGGGCCGCCCCCGGTCAGCACGAAGGGCTCGGCATAGATCAGGAAGCTGTCCATGAAGCGCAGCAGGATGGCGATGGTGAGCACGCCGCGCAGCTTGGGCAGCTGGATGTAGCGGAACACCGCCCAGGCGCTGGCGCCGTCGATGCGTGCCGCCTGGTAATAGGCGTCCGGAATGGCGCGCAGGCCGGCGTAGGCGAGCAGCGTGACCAGCGGCGTCCAGTGCCAGACCTCCATCATCATGACGGAGACCCAGGCGTCGGCCGGCGCCGCGGTGTGGTCGAACTTTATGCCGAGGACGCTGTTGAGGAACACGCCCAGCAGGCCGATGTCGGGCCGCAGGAAGATGATCCACACGGTGCCGATCACGTTCCAGGGAATGAGCAGCGGCAAGGCCAGCAGCACGAGGCAGAGCGAGACCTTCCAGCCGCGCGCCGGCAGCGTCAGGGCGATGGCGATGCCGAGCGGAATCTCGATCAGCAGCACGAGGCCGGAAAAGATCAGCTGGCGGACCAGCGCGTCCTGCAGCCGGTAGTCGGACAGCACCTCGCGGAACCATTCGGTGCCGACGAAGACGCGGTTGCCCGGGCCGAAGATGTCCTGCACCGAATAGTTGACCACCGTCATCAGCGGAATGATCGCCGAGAAGGCGACCACCACGAAGACGGGCAGGACCAGAAGCCAGGCGCGATTGCTTTCCCACTTGTTCATGCGGCCTACTCCACGAGACGCCCGTCGGCGTAGAGCCGGGTCCATTCCGGCGGAAGGTCCAGGCTGCCCTGCTCGGCCGGCACCTCGGCCCCCTCCGGCAGCTTGACGTAGACGGTCCGGCCGTCGAGCCGCACCGCGGCCATCTGGAAGTTGCCCAGGTTCTCGACGTCGACCACGGTGACCGGCAAGGCGTTGTCGCCGCCGCCGCGGTTCAAGCGCAGGAATTCCGGCCGGACGCCGATCTCGTAGGGGCCGGCATGGGCGCGGGCGCGTTCGGCGATGCCGGGCGGCAGGCGGATCTCGTGGCCGGCCACGCGGGCGCCCTCGCCGACGAGGTCGCAGGCCAGGAAGTTCATGCCCGGGCTGCCGATGAAGTAGCCGACGAAGGTGTGGCTCGGCTTCTCGAACAGCTCCTGCGGCGTGCCCATCTGCAGCACGCGCCCCTCGTTCATCACCACCACCTGGTCGGCGAAGGTCAGCGCCTCGTTCTGGTCGTGCGTGACGTAGACCAGGGTCAGCCTGTAGCGCTCATGGACCTGCTTCAGCTTGCGGCGCAGCCGCCATTTGAGGTGCGGGTCGATCGTGGTCAGGGGCTCGTCGAACAGGATGGCGGCGACGTCCTGGCGCACCAGGCCGCGTCCCATGGAGATGCGCTGCTTGGCGTCGGCCGCCAGGCCGCGGGCGCGCCGGCCGAGGTCGGCGCTGAGCTCGAGCATCTCGGCGACCTCGTGGACGCGGGCGCGCACCTCGTTTTCCGGCATCTTGCGGTTGCGCAAGGGGAAGGCGAGGTTGTCGTACACGGTCATGGTGTCGTAGATCACCGGGAACTGGAACACCTGCGCGATGTTGCGGCGCTCCGGCGTCAACTCGGTCACGTCCCGGTCGTCGAACAGCACCCGGCCCTGGCTCGGCGCCAGCAGGCCGGAGATCACGTTGAGCAGCGTCGTCTTGCCGCAGCCCGACGGGCCGAGCAGGGCGTAGGCGCCGCCGTCCTGCCAGACGTGATCGAAGCGCTTGAGCGCGTAGTCCTCGTCGCCGCGCGGCTTCGCCTCGTAGCTGTGTGCGATCTGTTTCAGGTCGATGCGTGCCATGGTCCGCGTCCGATTCCCCCGCTTCAGCCGCCGTTGCGCCCGGGCGACGCCACGAGTCGCCCGGCCTCGTCGAAGGCGAAGATGTGCCGCGGATCGAGAAACACCTCGATCTGCGTGCCGATGCCGATCGAGTGGACGCCCTCCTCCTGGACGATCCAGGACAGCCCGTTGTGATCGACGCGGACGAAGGTTTCGGAGCCGCTGACTTCGGCCAGGTCGACGCTGCCCCGGAAGGCGATCTGATCCGCAGCGGTCCGCTTCAGCGAGAGATACGGCGCGCGCACGCCGAAGGTGTAGGCGCCCGCCGTCAGCGGCGCGAGATGCCGGGTCAGCGGCAGCGCGAGTTCGGTGCCGACCGTTGCCCGCCCGTCGGCGACCCGGGCCGGGCCCATGTTCATCGGCGGGTCGCTGAACACCTCGCCGACGCGCATCGAGGCGGGATTGCCATGCACCTCGATGGTCGGCCCGCTCTGCAGCACGCGGCCCTCCGCCATGACGATGACGTTGCCGCTCAGCATCAGCGCCTCGAGCGGCTCGGTGGTCGCGTAGACCACGATCGCGTTGCCCTTGGCGAACAGCCCGCGCAGCTCGGCGCGCAGCTCCTCGCGCAGCTTGTAGTCGAGGTTCACCAGCGGCTCGTCGAGGACCAGCAGCTCCGCCTGCTTGACCAGGGCGCGCGCCAGGGCGGTGCGCTGCTGCTGCCCGCCGCTCAGCTCGGCAGGCAGGCGGTTCAGGTAGGGCTCGATATGCAGCCGCTCGGCGGCGTCGCGGACGCGCCGGTCGATGTCGTCGCGCGTCAGCCCGGCGCGCCGCAGCGGCGAGGCGATGTTGTCGTAGACCGTGAAGTTCGGATAGTTGATGAACTGCTGGTAGACCATCGCGACGTTGCGCTTGCGCACCGAATGGCCGGTCACGTCGGCGCCGTCGACCAGCACGCGCCCGCTGCTCGGCGCGTCCAGTCCCGCCATGATGCGCATCAGCGAGGTCTTGCCGGCCGTGGTCGGGCCGAGCAGGACGTTGACCGATCCGGCCGGCAGGGTGAGCGTCGTCTCGTAGATGTGCGTCTCGGCCCCGACGCGCTTGACGACGTTTTCCAGTTGCAGGGTCATGCCCGGGCCGCCTCGCTTCCGACGTCGCCGTCCGTCGCGTCGAGATAGCGCTGCAGGCGCGCCGCGGTCTCGGCCGGGACGTGCAGGCCGAGCTTGGTGCGGCGCCACAGGATGTCCTCGGCCGTCGCGGCGAACTCCTGCGCCACCAGATAGCGCACCTCGGCCTCGTAGAGCCCGCCGCCGAAGTCCTCGCCGAGGTCGCCGAGGCCCTGTGCCGCGCCCAGCAGGCGCGCCATCCGCGTGCCGTAGTTGCGCGCGTAGCGGTAGGCCAGCTCGGCCGGCAGCCAGGGCCGGGCCTGGCGCTGCGCGGCGAGGAAGGCTTCGAAGTCGGCGTCGGCGATGTCGCCGCCCGGCAGCGGCGCGCCGGCGGTCCAGTCCGCGCCGGGGATCGGCAGCACGGTCGCGAGCTTGGCGAGGGCCTGCTCGGCCAGCTTGCGGAAGGTCGTGATCTTGCCGCCGTAGACGTTGAGCAGCGCCGCCGCGTCGCGCTCGGCGTCGAGCTCCAGCACGTAGTCGCGCGTCGCCGCCGTGGCCGAGCCCGCCTCGTCGTCGAACAGCGGCCGCACCCCGGCGTAGGACCACACCACGTCCTGCGGCGCGACGGCGCGCCGGAAATAGCGGTTCACCGAATCGCAGAGGTAGCGCACCTCCTCCTCGGTGATCGCGGCCTGCGCCGGGTCGCCGGGATAGTCGACGTCGGTGGTGCCGATCAGCGTGAAGCGCTCTTCGTAGGGAATGGCGAAGACGACGCGCTTGTCGGCGTTCTGGAAGATGTAGGGGTAGGGGTGCTCGAAGAGCCGCGGCACGACGATGTGCGAGCCCTTCACGTTGCGCATCCGCTTGGTCAGGTGGTGGCCGAGGCGCTCGGCGAGGACCTGGGTGACCCAGGGCCCGGCGGCGTTGACCAGGGCGCGCGCCGCCACCGTCTCCGTCCGGCCGGTCGCGCGGTCCTTGAGCTCGGCGCGCCACAGGCCGTCCGCCCTGCGGGCCGCGACGAGCTCCGTGCGGGGGCGGATCTCGGCGCCGCGCTCGGCGGCGTCGAGCGCGTTGAGCACGACCAGGCGGGCGTCCTGGACCCAGCAGTCGGAATAGACAAAGGCCTTGCGGAAGCCCGCCTTGAGCGGCCCGCCGGCCGGGTGCCGGCGCAGGTCGACGGCCTCGCTGGCCGGCAGCATCCTGCGGCCGCCGAGGTGGTCGTAGAGCAACAGGCCGAGGCGGATCAGCCAGGCCGGCCGCTGCTCCGGGCTGTGCGGCAGAACGAAGCGCAGCGGCCAGATGATGTGCGGCGCCGAGCGGAGCAGCACCTCGCGCTCCTGCAGCGCGTGCCGGACCAGGCGGAACTCGTAGTATTCGAGGTAGCGCAGGCCGCCGTGGATCAGCTTGGTGCTGGCCGAGGAGGTCGCGCTGGCCAGGTCGCCCATCTCGCAGAGCAGGACCGCGAGGCCGCGGCCGGCGGCGTCGCGCGCGATGCCGGCGCCGTTGATGCCGCCCCCGACGACCAGCAGATCGACCGTGTGATGGTTGCCCACGTGGCGCTCCCTGCCGCCGTGCCCGTTGCACCGGAGCTTCGGCGTCCCGACGCGGTGTTTGCGGGACCGCGCACGAGTATTTCGGAAAGCACGGTAGAACCGACCGAGAGAATTCACAAGTGAAAATCTTTTGCCGTCGCATTATCGGAAATGAAAATGCCGCCGGCGGTGATGCGAGGCGGGGGCCGGCGTCCGGCGGCGCGGCTCAGGCCGTGCCGGGGGCCTGGGGCTCGGCGATGAAGACGCGTCCGCCGGCCGCCTCGAGCGCCTCGCGGATGGCGTCCGGCGGCGGGCGGTCCGTGAACAGGGCGTCGAGCTCGCCGATGTGCGCCAGGCGCACCAGGGCGTTACGGCCGAACTTGCTGTGGTCGGCCGCCAGATAGACCTTGCGCGAATGCTCCATGATCGCCCGGGCGACGCGCACCTCGCGGTAATCGAAGTCGAACAGGGTGCCATCGGCGTCGATGCCGCTGATGCCGATGACGCCGAAATCCACCTTGAACTGGGCGATCAGGTCGAGCGTCGCCTCGCCGACGATGCCGCGGTCGCGCGCCCGCACGACGCCGCCGGCGACGATCACCTCGAAGTCGGGCTTGCCGCTCATCTGGCTGGCCACGTTGAGGTTGTTGGTGATGACCCGCAGGGCCTTGTGGTCGAGCAGGGCCTGGGCGACCTCCTCGTTGGTCGTGCCGATGTTGATGAACAGCGAGGCGTGGTCCGGGATGTGCTTGGCCAGCGTGCGGGCGATCCGGCGCTTCTCCTCCAGGTTCAGCACCTGGCGCTGGCTGTAGGCCAGGTTCTCGACGCTCGAGGGCAGGCCGGCCCCGCCGTGGTAGCGGCGCAGCAGCCCGGCGTCGCACAGCCCGTTGATGTCGCGCCGGATGGTCTGGGTGGTCACCGAGAAGCGCTGCGCCAGCTCGTCGATCGAGACGAAGCCGTGGCGGCGCACGAGGTCCAGGATCTCGTCGTGGCGGTCGCTGTGCGCGGTCATGCCGGCCCTCCCGGTGCGATGCGGCGGGCGGTCCGGTGCCGCTGCGCCGCCATTATGACGGAAATGTTCGGAAATGAAAATCTCTGACGCGCCGGCCGGTGTTTTTGCACCGCCGAAAGCCTTGCTTAATCTTCCTGGTGCAGACTCGGGCCATGAAACCCGAAAAGCCTGGTTTTCCTTGCCAACAGGGCATAGCTGCAATGCAACAAACTTATTGCAATGCAGCACTGAGAGGCCGAAAATTGTCCGACAGCGAATCGAGGCGGGGCAATGGAATGGAGACCATGCACGAGAAGCACGGCTATTACCTCGAGGACGTGACGGTCGGCATGACCAGCATCTATGCCAAGACCGTGACCGACGCGGACGTCGTCATGTTCGCCGGCATTTCGGGCGACACCAACCCAGTGCACCTGGATGCCAGCTTCGCCGATCTCACCGCCTTCAAGGGCCGGATCGCGCACGGCATGCTTTCCGCCAGCTTCATCTCCACCGTGCTGGGCACCCGCCTGCCGGGACCCGGCTGCATCTACCTGAGCCAGACGCTGCGCTTCCGCGCGCCGGTCAAGGCCGGCGACACGGTGACCGCCCGGGTCACGGTGCGCGAGGTCAATCAGGAGACCAAGCGCGTCATCCTCGACACGGTCTGCTCGGTCGGCGACGTCGTGGTGATCGACGGCGAGGCCAAGCTGCTGGTGAACCGCAAGGCCGACGTGATGGCGGACACGGCCTCCTCGGAGGCCGGCGCGCAGGCCGGCAAGGCCGTCAACGGCCAGCGCGGGGTCCAGGCCGCCGAGTAGCGCGCCGCCGCCGGGCGCCTCCCGAGGGCGCCGCCCAACGGGCCGCTGGCCCCGGTCCCGCTCGTCGGGCTATCTTCCGGCCGAATTCAACGGCTGAGAGCGGCGCGGCGCCCGAGCGAGAGCACCCCGACCGAGACCACATGGCGATCTTCCGGCACACCCAGGACCTGCCCGCCGAGGCGCGCGGCTGTGTCGTGGCCATCGGCAACTTCGACGGCGTGCATCGCGGCCATCAGGCGATCCTGCGCGCGACGGCCGACCTCGCCGGCCGGCTCGGCTGCCGCCATGCGGTGCTGACCTTCGAGCCGCACCCGCGCCGCTTCTTCCAGCCCGACGCGCCGCCGTTCCAGCTCACCTCGTTCCGGCTCAAAGCCCGCCTGATCGAGTCGCTGGGCGTCGATCACAACTTCTTCCTGACCTTCAACCGCGCCCTCTCCGAGCTCAGCGCCGAGGCCTTCGTGCGCGACATCCTGGTGCGCGATCTGCAGATCCGCCACGCCATCGTCGGCGACAACTTCCGCTTCGGCCACAAGCGTGCCGGCACCGTGGCCCGTCTCGAGGCCATCGGGGCCGAATTCGGCTTCGGCGTGACGGTGCTCGACCGCGTCACCGGGTCGGACGACGAGCCCTATTCCTCGACCGCAGTGCGGCGCTACCTGCAGGCCGGCGATCCGACCCGCGCGGCGCTGCTGCTCGGCCGCTACTGGGAGATCGAGGGCCGCGTCCAGGTCGGCGAGCGGCTCGGCCGCAAGCTCGGATTCCCGACCGCCAACATTCCCCTCGGCGAGACGCTCGAGCCGGCCCGCGGCATCTATGCGGTGCGCGCCGGGGTCGATCGCGGCGAGCGGACCGTGTGGCACCCCGGCGTCGCCAACCTGGGCGTGCGCCCCACGCTGGGCGACGACGGGCAGGTGCTGCTCGAAGTGCATCTCTTCGACGTCGACGAGGACCTCTACGGCCAGCACATGCGGGTCGCCCTGGTCGATTACCTGCGTCCCGAATGGAAGTTCGACTCGCTCGACGCCATGACTCTGCAGATGCAGGAAGACAGCCGGCGGGCGCGCGTGATCCTGGCCGGCGAGCGCTGGGAGGCGGGCTGGCCGTCGATCGCGTTCGAGCCGGTGCGCAAGGGCCGCGGCAAAGGCGAACGCGGGCCCGGCCCGGCGTCGTGACCGGCAGGCGTGTGCTCGCGGGACAGCGGGGCGGGGCGTCCTTGACGCCCCAGGGGGGCCTACCTAACATCCGCGCGCCGCGCCCGGCCCGAGGCGCCGAGGCCGAAGGGAAGACGTTCTGCCGATGAGCCGCGACTACAAATCCACGGTCTTCCTGCCGCGCACCGCCTTCCCGATGCGCGCCGGCCTGCCCCAGCGCGAGCCCGAAATTCTGCAGCGCTGGAACGAGGAAAACCTCTTCGCGCGCCTGCGGAGCGCCGCCAAGGGGCGCGAGAAGTTCATCCTGCACGACGGCCCGCCCTATGCGAACGGCCATCTGCACATGGGCCACGCGCTCAACAAGATCCTCAAGGACGTCATCAACCGCTCGCAGCAGATGCTCGGCAAGGACGCCAACTACGTGCCGGGCTGGGACTGCCACGGCCTGCCGATCGAGTGGAAGGTCGAGGAAGGCTACCGTGCCAAGGGCCTCGACAAGGACGCCGTACCGGTCGTCGAGTTCCGGCGCGAATGCCGCGAGTTCGCCGCGCACTGGGTTGCCGTGCAGACCGCGGAGTTTCGCCGGCTCGGCGTCGAGGGCGACTGGGCGCGGCCCTACACCACCATGGCGTTCTCTGCCGAGGCGCAGATCGTGCGCGAGATCGGCAAGTTCCTGCTGAACGGCGGGCTCTATCGCGGCGCCAAGCCGGTGCTTTGGTCGGTCGTCGAGAAGACCGCGCTGGCCGACGCCGAGGTCGAATACGAGGACCACACCTCGACCACGATCTGGGTGCGCTTTCCGGTGACGAAGCCGAGCGCCGCGGCGCTCGCCGGCGCGGCGGTGGTGATCTGGACGACCACGCCCTGGACCATCCCGGGCAACCGGGCGGTCGCCTGCAAGGCGGACGAGCGCTACGCCGTCGTCCGGGTCGACGCGGTCGGCGACAAGGCCATGGCCGCTGCGGGTTCCCGCCTGGTGGTGGCCGAGCCGCTGCTGCCGCAGTTCCTGAAGGACGCGCGCGTCACCGCGCACACCGTCGAGGCGCGCCTGTCGGGCGGCGAGATCGTCGGCACGCTCTGCGCCCATCCGCTGCGCGGCCGGGCCGAGGCGGGCGGCTACGACTTCGACGTGCCGGTCTACGCCGCCGACTTCGTCACCATGGAGCAGGGCACCGGCTTCGTGCACATCGCGCCGGGCCACGGCACGGACGACTACGAGCTCGGCCTCAAGCACGGGCTGGCCATGCCGATGACGGTCGACGCCGAGGGGCGCTTCACCGAAGAGGCGCCGCTGTTCACCGGCCGGCAAGTGTACACTGCCGAGGGCAAGGAGGGCGACGCCAACCGCGCCGTGGTCGAGGCACTGGAGGCGGCCGGGGCATTGCTGGCGCGCGGCCGCTTGACCCACTCCTATCCGCATTCCTGGCGCTCCAAGGCGCCGCTCATCTTCCGCAACACGCCGCAATGGTTTATCTCGATGGAGACGAACGGGCTGCGCGCCAAGGCATTGCAGGCGATCCGAGACACCCGCTTCGTGCCGCCCGCCGGCCAGGCACGGCTCTACGGCATGATCGAAAGCCGGCCCGACTGGTGCGTCTCGCGCCAGCGTGCCTGGGGCGTGCCGATCCCGGTGTTCGTCGAAAAGAGAACTGGCGAATTTCTGCGCGACGGGAAGGTCGTCGAGCGCGTCGCCGAAGCCTTCGAGGCCGAGGGCGGAGACGCCTGGTTCGCGAGCGACCCGCAACGCTTTCTGGGCGACGACTACCGGGCCGAGGACTACGATCAGGTGACCGACATCGTCGAGGTCTGGTTCGAATCCGGCTCGAGCCACGCCTTCGTGCTCGAGGCCCGCCCCGAGCTCGCCTGGCCGGCCTCGCTCTACCTGGAAGGCTCGGACCAGCACCGCGGCTGGTTCCATTCCTCGCTGCTGGAATCCTGCGGCACGCGCGGCCGTGCGCCCTACGACGCGGTGCTGACGCACGGCTTCGTGCTCGACGAGAAAGGCCGCAAGATGTCCAAGTCGCTGGGCAACGTGGTCTCGCCGCAGGACGTCATCGAGAAGCAGGGCGCCGACATCCTGCGCCTCTGGGTGGTCGCTTCGGACTACGAGGAGGACCTGCGCATCGGCCCGGAGATCCTGCGCTATCAGGTCGATGCCTATCGCCGGCTGCGCAATACGCTGCGCTATCTGCTCGGCAGTCTGGCCGACTTCGACCCGACCGAGCGGGTCGCGCCGGCCGAGATGCCGGAGCTCGAGCGCTGGGTGCTGCACCGCCTGGTGGAGCTCGACCGCGTGGTGCGCCGGGGCTGCGCCGACTTCGATTTCCACGCGATCTACCAGGCGCTGTATCACTTCTGCGCGGTCGATCTCTCCGCCTTCTATTTCGACGTGCGCAAGGACGCGCTCTACTGCGACGCGGCGGACTCGCCGCGGCGGCGCGCCTGCCGCAGCGTGCTCGACCGCCTGTTCGACTGCCTGACCGCCTGGCTGGCGCCGATCCTCTGCTTCACCGCCGAGGAGGCCTGGTGGGCGCGCGGGCCGGTCGGCACCGCCGAGCGCGCGGAGAGCGTGCATCTGCGCCTCTTCCCCGAGATCCCGGCCGAGTGGGAGGACCCCGCGCTGGCCGACAAGTGGGCCAAGGTGCGCGAGGTGCGCCGGGCCGTCACCGGGGCGCTCGAGATCGAGCGCGCCGAGAAGCGCATCGGCTCCAGCCTCCAGGCGCACCCGGTGGTGCACGTGGCGCGGCCCGAGCTCGCCGCCGCCGTCGCCGACGTCGACATGGCCGAGGTGGCGATCACCTCGGACCTGACGCTGCGCGAGACGCCGGCGCCGGACGGTGCCTTCGCGGTGCCCGAGGTCGCCGGCGTGGGCGTCGTGGTGGAGGCCGCCGAGGGGGGCAAATGCCAGCGCTGCTGGCGCGTCCTGCCGGAGGTCGACGACGCGCACGAGGTCTGCGGCCGCTGCGACGATGCCCTGCGCCGCCTCGACGCGGCGGCGCAGTAGCGCCCCGGCCGGCATGACCGAAGGGCCCGAGGGGAAGGCCGGCCAGCCGGCAACGGCGCGCGCCTGCCTGCGCCGCGGCTTGGTCCTGGCAGCCCTGGTCCTCGTCCTCGACCAGGCCAGCAAGTGGCTGATTCTGGCGGCGGTGATGCGGCCGCCGCGGGTAATCGAGGTGACCGGGTTCTTCAACCTGGTGCTGACCTACAACACCGGCGTCAGCTTCGGCATGCTGGGCGGCGCGGCGGCCTGGAAGCCCTGGGCCCTCGCGGGCCTGGCGTTCGCCGTCTCTTTCGGGCTGTTCCACTGGCTGCGCCGCCAGCCCGGCCCGCTCCTCGCCTGGGGCGTCGGGCTGGTGTCCGGCGGGGCATTGGGCAACGCGCTCGACCGGCTGCACCGCCCGGGCGTCGTCGACTTTCTCGATTTCCATGCCGCCGGCTGGCACTGGCCGGCCTTCAACCTGGCCGACAGCGCGATTTCCCTCGGCGTCGCCGTGCTGGTCGCGGACGGCTTGTTCGGGGCCGGCCGCGGGAGTACAAAGTAACCCTTCCAGCCGGCAGGAAGTGACCGAAGTATAGGAACAATAGCAAATCTGCGAGGGAGGACTTCGCAAATGAACGGCCGGACGATTACCACAATCGCCACGTGTATCGCCGTGCTCGGCGCCCTGAGCGCCTGCGAGGGCGTCAAGAAGCAGCTCGGGTTAACCAAGCAGTCGCCGGACGAGTTTCGGGTCGTCTCGCGGGCGCCGCTGACGCTGCCGCCGGATTATTCGCTGCGCCCGCCGGAGCCCGGCGCGACGCGCCCGCAGGAGGGAACGTCCGCGGACCAGGCCCGCCAGGCGGTCTTCAAGGAGGACGTGCCGAAGGGTCCGACCCCGGAGGAAAAGGCGGCCGTCGACGGGCGGTCGATGGGCGAGGCGTCGATCCTGAAGCTGGCCGGCGCCGAGGGCGCGGACCCGAAGATCCGCAGCACGGTGGACAGCGAGACCCAGCAGATCAACGTCGACAACCAGAGCTTCCTCGACGCCCTGGTGTTCTGGCGCAATCCCGAGCAGCCCGGCGAGGTGGTCGATCCCGAGGCGGAGGCGCGCCGCCTGCGCGAGAACGCGGCGCTCGGCAAGAGCATCTCCGACGGCAAGACGCCGACCATCGAACGGCGCAAGAAGGGCTTCCTGGAAGGCATCTTCTAGGCGAAATCCGCCCCGGCACGCCCCGGCTCACGGCGACCGTGCGCCGGTTTTGCGAACGGCGGCTGTGCGGCCGGCGGTTGCCCAGCCGGCCCCTTGTGCCATATAGACGCCACAAGGACTCGGCATCTTAACCATTTGCCCCGATCCTGCGCTCCTGCCGCCCCGGCCCGCCGGCCCCGTGCAGTGGGCGTGGATGGCCTCGTTTCGAATCCGGAGACCAGAGTTCATGCGATCCAGCCCCAGCCTCGTCCCGCCCCGCCGTCTCGCCACGGCCCTCCTGCTCGTCCTCGCCGTGCTACTGCTGCACGCCCGGGACGCCGCGGCGCGGGTGTTCGACCCGGAGACCTTCACGCTGTCGAACGGCATGCAGGTGGTCGTCGTGACCAACGCCCGCGCGCCCATCGTCACCCACATGGTCTGGTACAAGGTCGGCGCGGCCGATGAGCTGGCCGGCGAGTCGGGCAACGCGCACCTGCTCGAGCACCTGATGTTCAAGGGTACGAAGCTCCTCGGGCCGGGCGAGTTCTCGCGCATCATCGCCAAGAACGGCGGGCAGGAGAACGCGTTCACCAGCGACGACTACACGGCCTATTTCCAGACCGTGGCCAAGGACCGGCTGGAGCTCGTGATGAAGTACGAGGCCGACCGCATGCAGAACCTCGTCCTGACCGAGGACCTGGTGGCCTCCGAGCGCGAGGTCGTGCTCGAGGAGCGCCGCAGCCGGATCGACAACAATCCCGCGTCGCGCCTGCGCGAGACCATGCAGGCGGTGCAGTTCCTCAATCACCCGTACCGCATTCCGGTGATCGGCTGGATGCACGAGATCAAGCAGCTCAACGCCAAGACGGCGCTGGCCTTCTATCGCCGCTGGTATGCGCCCAACAACGCGGTGCTGATCGTCGCCGGGGACGTCACGGCGGACGAGGTGCGGCCGCTCGCCGAGAAATACTACGGCGCGATTCCGGCGCGGCCGGTGCCCGCGCGCGTGCGCGCGGCCGAGCCGCCGCAGGCCGCGGCGCGCCGGGTCACGCTGAAGAGCGCCGACGTGCGTCAGCCGGGCCTCGCCATCGGCTATCTGGCGCCGAGCTATCACAGCGACGGCAGCGAGCACGCCTACGCGCTCCAGGTCCTGGACGAGATTCTCGGCGGCGGCACGGCCAGCCGCCTGTACCGCAGCCTGATCGTGGACCAGGGACTGGCGGCCAGCGTGAGCACGTCGTACAGCGCCTCGGAGCTCGACCTCGGCACCTTCGACATCTCCGCATCGCCGCGGCCGGGCGTCGACATCGCGCAGCTCGAGGCCGGCGTGCGGGCGGAGATCGCCAAGCTGCTGCAGGACGGCGTCACCGAGGACGAGGTGGCGACGGCGAAGGCGCGGCTCGCCGCCGACGCCGTCTACGCCCGCGACTCGCTGTCAACGGCGCCCAGGGTGTTCGGCCGCGCGCTGACCACCGGCAGCACCGTCGCCGACGTCGAGGCCTGGCCGGACCGCATCGCCACGGTGACGGTGGCGCAGGTCATGGCGGCGGCGCGCACCGTGTTCCGCGACGAAAGCTCGGTCACCGGCCTCCTGCTGCCCGAGCCGACATCCTGATCCGGTCCGCACCATGCACAGCTTGAAGGAGCTTTCGCCCATGCCGCTGCTGCGCAGCGCTGTCGTCGTTCTGGTCGTGCTCGCCGCCGGCATCCTGCCGGCCCGCGCGGTCGAGGTTCAACGCGTGGTCAGCCCCGGCGGCATCGAGGCCTGGCTGGTCGAGGACCACAGCAATCCGATCATCGCCCTCGATCTCGCGTTCCGCGGCGGCGCAGCGCTCGATCCCGCGGGCAAGGCGGGACTGGCCAACCTGGTCTCCGGCCTGATCGACGAAGGCGCCGGCGAATACGATTCGCAGGCCTTCCAGGGACTGCTTCAGGACCTCTCGATCAAGCTCAGCTTCTCCGCCGGGCTTGACACCTTCAACGGCGATTTGACCACCCTGACCAAGAACCGCGACACCGCCTTCAACCTGCTGCGCCTGGCGCTGACCGCGCCGCGCTTCGATGCCGAGCCCATCGAGCGGATCCGCGCCCAGATCCTGGCCGGCCTGACGCAGCAGTCCGAGGATCCCGGCTGGATCGCCAGCCGCGCCCTGGACCTGCTGCAGTTCCCGGACCATCCCTACGGCCGCCCGGTGAGCGGCACGCCGGAGACTCTCGCCGCCATCGAGCGCAAGGATCTGCAGGAGTTCGCCGCGACGCGCTTCGCCCGCGACCGCCTGGCGATCGGCGTGGTCGGCGACATCACGCCGGAGGAGCTCGCCGGTTATCTCGACAAGACCTTCCTCGCGCTGCCGGCCGAGGGCGTGCCGATCGACGTGCCGGAGACCGACCCGGCCGCCCCCGGCGCGGTCGTGGTGGTCGAGAAGGACGTGCCGCAGAGCGTCGTGCAGTTCGCCGAAAAGGGAATCGCGCGCGACGATCCGGACTACTACGCCGCCTACCTCGTCAACTATATCTTCGGCGGCGGCGGCTTCGCGTCGCGGCTCTACGCCGAGGTGCGCGAGAAGCGCGGCCTGGCCTACTCGGTCTATTCCTACCTCAACCCGATGGACCACGCGGCCCTGCTGCAGGGCGGCGTGGCGACGCGCAACGGCCGCGTCGCCGACTCGCTCGACGTGATCCGCGCGGAATGGCGCCGCATGGCGCAGGACGGGCCGACGGCGGAGGAGGTGGCCGACGCCAAGACCTATCTCACGGGCTCCTTCCCGCTGCGCTTCTCCAGTTCCGGCCGCATCGCCGGGATGCTGGTGTCGATGCAGATCGAGCATCTCGGCATCGATTACCTCAAGCGCCGAAACAGCTTGATCGAGGCGGTCACGCTGGAGGACGCCAAGCGGGTCGCGCGCCGCCTCTACGACCCCGACGCCCTCACCGTGGTGATCGTCGGCCGCCCGGACGGCATCACGCCGACCCGGCCGGCGCCCAAGATCGAAAGCTGAGTCGCGGCGCGGCTCCGGCGGCGTCCGCATGCCGTCCGGCTTTTGACGGCACCGCGACTCTGTTAGGGTCTTGAGCCTTCCCGACGGCCGCCCGCAGCGAGTCGGTTCATGCGCTTCAGCTACGTCACGGAGACCTGTCTGGCGCCCGCCATCGGCGATGGCGGCCTCAGCGACGACGCCTTCACGCGCATGCTGATGGCCGCGGCGCCGGCGCAGGACCGCCTGTGCCAGCTGTGCGAGGCCGACGGGCTGCCGGCGCTGACCGTCGTCCGCGGCGACGCCGACCTCGCCGCCGCCCGCACCCTGGCCGACGACTGGCGCGGCCGCCTCGAAGAGGTGGTCGTGCTCGGCACCGGCGGCTCCTCGCTCGGCGCCCAGACGGTCTGCGCCCTGGCGCCCGGCGACGGGCCGCGGCTGCATTTCCTCGACAACGTGGACCCGGCGACGCTCGCCGCCCTGCAGGCGCGGCTCGACCCGCGGCGCAGCGGCCTGCTGCTGGTCTCGAAGTCCGGCGGCACCGCGGAGACCCTGGCCCAGGCCCTGGTGCTGCTGCCCGCCTTCGCGGCGGCGCTGGGCGAAGAGCGCCTGCCGCGGCACGCCGCGGTGATCACCGAGCCGGGCGCGCGGCCGCTGGGCGAGATCGCCGCGCGCCACGGCCTGCCGCGGCTCGACCACCATCCGGACATCGGCGGCCGGTTCTCCGTGTTCTCGATCGTCGGGGCGCTGCCGGCGCTGCTCGCCGGCCTCGACGTCGCGGCCCTGCGGCGCGGCGCGGCGGAAGTTCTGGAGGCCGCCGTCGGCGCCGAGCGGATCGAGTCCTGCGAGCCCGCGGTCGGCGCCGCCATCGCGGTCGGCCTGCTGCAGGAGCAGGGCATCGGCCAGAGCGTGTTCATGACCTACCGCGACGCGCTGGCCGACCTCGGCCTCTGGTTCCGGCAGCTCTGGGCCGAGAGCCTGGGCAAAGATGGCACCGGGCTGACCCCGCTGCGCGCCCTCGGCACGGCCGACCACCACAGCCAGCTGCAGCTCTACCTCGCCGGCCCGCGCGACAAGATGTTCACGCTGGTCATGCCGGGCACCGCCGGGCAGGGCCCGCGCATGGACTCCGAGCTGGCCGCGGCGGCGGGCGCCGAGGCGCTGGCCGGCCGGCGGCTGGGCGACCTGCTCGACGCCTCGGCCCGCGCCACGGCGGAGACCCTGGTCCGCGCCGGGCGGCCGGTGCGGCGGATCGAGGTCCCGACGCTCGACGAGGCCGCGCTCGGCGCGCTGATGATGCACTTCATGCTGGAGACCGTCATCGCGGCCGACCTGCTCGGCGTGAACGCCTTCGACCAGCCGGCGGTCGAGGCGGGCAAGGTGCTCACCCGCCAGTACCTCGCGGAGGCCCGGCCGTGACGCTGCGCCGTCTGCCCGAGACCCTGGTCAACCGCATCGCCGCCGGCGAGGTGATCGAGCGCCCGGCCGCGGTGGTCAAGGAACTGGTCGAGAACGCCATCGACGCCGGCGCGGCGCGCATCGAGGTGAGCCTGCGCGAGGGCGGGCGCAGCTTCATCGCGGTGAGCGACGACGGCCGCGGCATGTCGCCGCAGGAGCTCGAGCTGGCGGTCGAGCGCCACGCGACCTCCAAGCTGCCCGACGACGACCTGGTCCACATCGCGACGCTCGGCTTCCGCGGCGAGGCGCTGCCGTCGATCGGCGCGGTGTCGCGCCTGACGGTCGGCAGCCGCGCCGCCGACGCGGAGGAGGCCTGGAGTCTCGCCGTCGAAGGCGGCCGGCGCGGCGCGCTCAAGCCGGCCGCGCTGACGGCGGGCACCCGGGTCGAGGTGCGCGACCTGTTCTACGCGACGCCGGCGCGGCTCAAGTTTCTGAAGACCGCGCGCAGCGAAGTGAACCAGGTGCTCGACACCCTGAACCGCCTGGCCATGGCCTACCCCGGCATCGGCTTTTCGCTGTCCGACGAGGCGCGCAGCCTGCTGCGCCTGGGCGCCGCCGAGGGCGATCTCTTCAACCGGCGCCTGCATCGCCTCGGCGCGATCATGGGGCGCGACTTCGCCGAGAACGCCCTGCCGATCGAGGCGCAGCGCGACGAGCTGCGCCTGACCGGGCACATCGCGCTGCCGACGCTCAATCGCGGCACGGCCCAGCATCAGTACCTCTTCGTCAACGGCCGGCCGGTGCGCGACCGCCTGCTGCACGGGGCGGTGCGCGGCGCCTACCACGACTTTCTCGCGCGCGACCGCCATCCGCTGGTCGCCCTGTTCCTCGACTGCCCGCCGGAGGCGGTCGACGTCAACGTGCATCCGGCCAAGGCCGAGGTCCGGTTCCGCGATCCCGGCCTGGTGCGCGGCCTGATCGTCGGCGCCTGCCGCCATGCCCTGGCCGAGGCGGGCCACCGTGCCTCGACCCACGTCGCCGCCGGCGCCCTCGGTGCCCTGCGGCCCGCGTCCGGACCCGGCGCGGCGGGCTGGCGCCCGCAGGGCGCCTCCGTGCCGCGCGGCATGGCCGAGGCGGCGGCGGCCTATCACGCCCCGCTCGGCGGCCTGGCGGCGGCCCCGGCGGCGCGGGCCGGCGCCGGGCCGGCGGAAACGGCGCAGGCCGCCGACGAACAGGGCGCGGCGGCCGCGGTCGACTACCCGCTCGGCGCGGCGCGGGCCCAGGTGCACGAGACCTACATCGTCGCCCAGACCGCAGACGGCATCGTCATCGTCGATCAGCACGCGGCGCACGAGCGCCTGGTCTACGAGGGCATGAAGCGGGCCCTCGCGGCGCGCGGCGTGGCGCGCCAGATCCTGCTGATCCCCGAGGTGGTCGAGCTCGACGGCGCGGCCGCGGCGCGGCTGTCGGGGCGGGCGGCGGAGCTCGCCGAGCTTGGCCTGGTGCTCGAGCCCTTCGGCGAGGGCGCCGTGGTGGTGCGCGAGGTGCCGGCCCTGCTGGGCGAGATCGACGCGCAGCGCCTGGTGCGCGACCTGGCCGACGCCCTGGCCGAGATCGGCGAGGCGCTGCCGCTGCGCGAGCGGCTCGAGGAGGTTTGCGGCACCCTGGCGTGCCACGGCTCGGTGCGTGCCGGCCGCCGGCTGAATTCCGAGGAGATGAACGCGCTGCTGCGCCAGATGGAGGCGACGCCGCATTCCGGCCAGTGCAACCACGGACGGCCGACCTACGTGGAGCTCAAGCTGGCCGACATCGAGCGCCTGTTCGGGCGCCGCTGATGGCCGCGTTGACCCATATCAAGGGTTGCAGGCCGAGCCGCCCTATATTCTGATTGCCGAATACAGAGCCGGCGGACGGGAGGCGAATTCCCGAACGCTTCGCCATGCCATGATGGAGAGACGAGGCCCCTATGGAAGTGCCGGTGCAGATCACCTTCAAGAACATGGAATCCTCCGCGGCCGTCGAGGCCCGGGTGCACGAGAAGGTGGAGAAGCTCGAGCGCCGCTTCGGCCGGATCATCTCCTGCAACGTGTTCGTCGAGGCGCCGCACCGCCGGCACGTGAAGGGCAAGCTGTTCGAGGTGCGCATCGACCTCAGCGTCCCGGGCAGGGAACTCGTCGTGACCCACAGCGGCCCGAAGGACCAGGCGCACGAGGACGTCTACGTCGCGCTGCGCGACGCCTTCAGTGCGGCGGCGCGGCAGCTCGAGGACCACGCGCGCAAGATTCGCGGCGCGACCAAGACGCACGAGGCGCCGCCGCACGGCACGATCGTGCGCCTGTTTCCTTACGAGGGCTACGGCTTCATCGCGCTGAGCGACGGGCGCGAAGTCTACTTCCACAAGAACGCCGTGGTGAACGGCGGCTTCGACAAGCTGGAAGTCGGCGGCGAGGTGCGCCTCGCCATCGCCGAGGACGAAAGCCCCCAGGGCCCGCAGGCAAGCACGGTCACTCCGATCGGCAAGCACCACATCGTCGAATAGCCGGACCCGGCACCCGCTCTCCCGCGACGATCCCTCGGCGGTCCCCGGACGATCCCTCGACGATCCCTGGACTATCGGTCGGGGGCGCGCAGGAAGACGACGCGCGCCTTGCCGTAGCGCCGCTCGTCGAGCACCGCGAAGCCGGCGGGCGGCGCGAAGGGCTCCTTGGCCATCAGCTCGACGACGACGACCGCCCGCGGCGCCAGCCAGCCGGCCGCGGCCAGGGCGGCGAGCGCCGGTTCCGCCAGGCCCTGGTTGTAGGGCGGGTCCATCAGCACGAGTTCGCAGGCCCGGGACGCCGCCGGCGGCCGCAGCGCGTCGCAGCCGAGCAGCGTCGCGTGCGCCTCCTCGCCCAGCGCTTCGATGTTCTTGCGGCAGGCGTCGAGAGCGGCGGCCTGGTTCTCCATGAAGACGGCCTGCGCCGCGCCGCGCGACAGCGCCTCGAGGCCGAGCGCGCCGGTCCCGGCGAAGGCATCGAGCACCCGGATGCCGGCGAGCGGCCGCTCGGGCTCCGGCGCCAGGCCGCGCCAGTCGATCCGGCCCTGCCCGAGCACGTTGAACACGGCCTCGCGGGTCCGGTCCGCGGTCGGCCGCACGCCGAGCCCCTCGGGCGCGGCGAGGCGCCGGCCCCTATGACGGCCGCCGACGATCCGCACGGCCCTTGGCCTTGGCGTTCCGGGGCCTGGTCTTGCGCGGGCGCGCCTTGGCCCAGCCGCCGGGCCGGCGCGCCGCGCGGCCGGGCGAGTCGATATCGGACGAATCGGCGGCGGGCGAATCGGTTCCGGCCGGGCCGAGCTGCTCGCGCAGGATCTTGCGCGGCACCTCGGCGACGCCGCCGGGCGGCAGGCGGCCGAGCTGGAACGGCCCGTAGGACACCCGGATCAGGCGGTTCACGGTCAGGCCGAGGTGTTCCATGACGCGGCGCACTTCGCGGTTCCGGCCTTCGCTGAGCGCGACGCTCAGCCAGGCGTTGCGGCCGGTGCGGCGCTCCACGACGGCGCGGATCGGACCGTAGGCGACCCCCGCCACCGTGAGTCCCTGGGCGAGCGCCGCCACGGCCTCGGGGTTCGGCGTGCCGTGCACCCGCACCCGGTAGCGCCGCACCCAGCCGGTCTCCGGCAGCTCGAGGCGGCGCTTGAGCGCCCCGTCGTTGGTCAGCAGCAGAAGCCCCTCGGAGTTGATGTCGAGGCGACCGACCGGCATCACGCGCGGCAGCTCGGCCGGCAGCGCCTCGAACACGGTCGGCCGGCCCTGCGGGTCGCGCGCCGTGGTCACTTGGCCGCGCGGCTTGTGGTAGCGCCACAACCGGGTCGGCGCCGCCGCGGGCAGGGCTTCGCCGTCGACGGAAATGCGGTCGCCGGGCCGCACCGTCACCGCCGGGCTGTCGAGCGTGCGCCCATTGACGGCGACCCGGCCGGCGGCGATCAAGCGCTCGGCGTCGCGCCGCGAGCACAGGCCGGCGCGCGCGATGACCTTGGCGACGCGCTCGCCCGGCGCGCCCGGGCCGCTCGCGTCCGGCGGGGACGTGCTCATGCCGATCCGGCGGCGGC